>Ga0070739_10001961_pt1 | contig 29018 bp, 24 predicted proteins | sample Coa_R1_7_FD_66445 | JGI IMG/M metagenome (GOLD analysis project Ga0070739, IMG submission 66445) | Surface soil microbial communities from Centralia Pennsylvania, which are recovering from an underground coalmine fire - Coalmine... | ecosystem: Environmental > Terrestrial > Soil > Unclassified ...
TGCCGGTCTTCGTGCCGCGCGAGGCATTCGACCTCTGGCTCGATTGCACCAACGTCGACGCCCATGTTGCGTCGACGCTGATAACGCCGGCGGCGGAGGACCTGCTCGAGGCATACGAAATCTCGAGTGCGGTGAACCGTGTCGCCAACGACTCGCTCGAGCTGATCGCGCCTGCCGCTGCGGGCGATCACGCCTTTTCAACAGCGGTCGAAGCGACCGCCCCCAGCACCGCAGGGAGAGCGGCCAAAAAGCCGAAAGTCTCTGACGGCCAAGCGTCATTGTTTTAGGACGCCGCGATGCTAGCCTGTCCTCACCACAGGGGCACCGCCATGGCAGGAAACATCACGCGACGGGCAGCGCTGGCCGCTTTTGCCGCTATCCCTTTCGTCGGCCGCGTGCGTGGACAGGCCGGCTGGCCGAGCCGTCCGGTGCGGGTCATCGTGCCTTATCCGCCGGCCGGCGGTGCCGATACCACGGCGCGCATTCTCTATGCGCGGCTCGATGATGTTTTCGCCCAGAATTTCCTCGTCGAAAATCGCGGCGGCGCCGGCGGAACGATCGGCGAAGCGGTCGTCGCAAAGGCCGATCCCGACGGCTACACCCTGCTGCACGATGCTACCGGCTTTTCGGTCAATTCGTCGCTCTATCGGGCGCTCCCGTTCGATTACCGGAACGACTTCGATCCGGTCTGCCTGGTCTCGCTGGTCCCGAACATCCTGGTGGTGACGCCCTCCGTCCCAGTCGCAACCGTCGCGGAAGTCATCGCGTTCGCCAAAGCTTCGCCCGCCGGTATCGACATGGCGTCCTCCGGCAATGGCACGCTCCAGCACCTGTGCCTTGAAATGTTCCGACACGTTACCGGCATCACGATCAATCACGTGCCGTATCGGGGCGGTGGACCGGCGTTGACGGATGTGATGGCCGGACAGGTGAGTTTCTTTTTTGCCAACGGCTCAGCGGTCGCGCCATTCATCAAATCAGGCAAGTTGAAAGCGATCGCCCATACCGGCAAGGGCAGGCTGGTGAGCCTGCCCGACATTCCGCCGATGTCCGATACATTGCCGGGTTTCGAGGCCTACGAGTGGAACGGCGTGTTCGTTCCACACGGTGTGCCGACGCAGATCGTCAACGCGCTCAATGCCGCAATCAATCAGGTGCTCGGGTCACCGCAGGTGGCGGCGCGCTTTGCCGAGCTCAACATCGAAACGCGTCAGAACAGCCCGCAGGAGTTCGGCGCCTATGTCGAGGCGCAGATGGCGCTTTGGAGCCGCGTGGTCAAAGATGCCAACATCAAGCTGGGCTGAAAACCGCGGCGCCAAGGTCCGGGCGTGCCGCGGAGTTGCGTTACTTTACGCACGGTATCGCTGTCGGTCACCAGCCGATTGTCGGCAGTTTCTGGGCGGCAAAGCTTGCTCATCCGCCGCGTGTTGACCCCTGCGGCACCGAACGCTAGCGTTGGCAACACTCACTATGCGTGGAGGAAACGGCCATGGCATCCTTCACCATCACGCCGCTTACGGACCACACTGGGGCGGAAGTCGTCGGCCTCGATTTCACCAAGCCGATCGATGCGGAAACGCGCGCGACGCTGAACGAGGCATTCATCAAACACCACGTGCTGGTCATGCGCGACCAGCATTTCGATCCGCTGCAATTCAAGGCAGCCGTGGAACTGTTCGGCGAGTTGCAGCCGCACGACAAAAAGGAACATCACGTTCCCGGCCATCCCGACGTGTCGTACGTCTCAAACGACGAGTTCGTGAACGGCAGGCGGATCATTCCCGGCGAGACCTTTCACACCGATCACTCCAACCATCCGCGGCCGCCCAAAGCGACGACGCTGTTCGCGGTCGCGCTGCCGTCGCGCGGCGGCGACACGCAATACGTCAATATGCACGACGCCTACGACGATCTGCCTGCAGCGACCAAGACGAGAATCGATGGCCTGAAGGCCGTACACGCCTACTTGAGCAAATATAGCCCGCGACCGCTCGGCCATATCAGCGAGGAAAGCCGGCGCAATCTGCCGCCGCCCGGCATCCATCCGCTGGTGCGCACCCATCCGGAAAACGGCCGCAAGGCGCTGTTTCTTAATCCGGTGCGTATGGAATCCATTCTCGGTATGGAAGACGCGGACGCGCTGAAACTGATCGATGAACTGATGCAGCACGCGACCCAGAAGAAATACGAGTATCGTCATCAATGGCGCCACGGCGACTGGGTGTTGTGGGACAACCGCAGCGTCATGCACCAGGCAAATCCGGACTACGACATGAGTGAGCGCCGTTATCTCTACCGGCTCATGCTCAAGGGCGAAGCGCCGGCTTGACCAGAACCAATATTCTTGAGCGCGATAGTCGAAATCGATCGTTCGCCACTACCGCGCCGTGCTGCGGTTGCGGCGGTCGCATTATATGGCGTGACTACAGCACCTTGCCGGGATTGAGGATGCCCTTGGGATCGAGCATGCGCTTGAGACTGCGCATCAGATCGAGCGCCACTGGATCTTTCACGGATGGCAGCAGATCGCGCTTGACGACGCCGATACCATGCTCGGCCGAGATCGATCCGCCATATTTCTTCACGACCGCAAAGACGACGGCGTTCACCTCGTCCCAGCGCTTCAGGTATTCCGCTTTGTCGGCGCCGAGCGGCTGGGTGACGTTGTAGTGGATATTGCCGTCGCCGAGATGGCCGAATGGCAGCGGCCGGACGCCCGGGATGAGGGCTGTGACTGCGGCGTTGGCTTCGGCGATGAAAGCCGGCACGGCGGCGACCGGCACCGACACGTCGTGCTTGATCGAGCCGCCGGCGTAGCGCTGGACCTCGCCGAACAGCTCGCGGATACGCCAGAACGCCTTGGCCTGCTCCAGGCTATCGGCGATCGTGGCATCGGCGACGAGGCCACGCTCCATGCCTTCCGCCAGCACCTCCTCCATCACCGCGCGCAAGCCCTCGCGCTGCTGCGAGGAGAGTTCGATCAGCGCATACCATTCGTGCGGCGACGACAGCGGATCGCGACAGCCCCCGCCGTGCTCCAGCACGAGCTCGACCCCGCGCCGGGTCATGATCTCGAAGCTGGTCACGCCACCAGCGGTGCGCTCGGTGGCAATGCCGAGAAGCTCAAGCGCCGCCTCCGCGGATGCCACCGCCACGAACGCGGTTTCGACGGAGCGCGGTCGCGGCACCAGCCGCAATACCGCTGCGGTGATGACGCCGAGCGTGCCCTCGGCGCCGATGAACACGTTCTTCAGATCGTAGCCGGTATTGTCCTTTTTGAGCTTGTTGAGGTTGTTCAGGATGCGGCCGTCGGCCAGCACCACCTCGATGCCGAGCACATGCGAACGGGCGATGCCGTGCGCGATCGCGGCGGTGCCGCCGGCATTGGTGGAGAGATTGCCGCCGATGGTGCAGGTGCCTTCGGATGGCAGGAGCTGCGGATAAAGCCGGTCCACGGCAGCGGCAGCCTCGCGGGTGCGCTGCAAGGTTACGCCAGCCTCGCAGGTGACGGTATTCGATGTCGGATCGACTTCACGGATGCGATCAAGCCGATTGAGCGACAGCACCACCTCGTTGTGCAGCGGAATCTGCCCGCCGACGAGCCCGGTATTGCCGCCCTGCGGCACAATCGGCGTGGCGGTCTGGTTGGCGAGCTCGAGAATCCGCGAGACTTCGCCGACCGAGCCGGGCCGCAGCACCACGGGGGTGCGCCCCTGGAACATGTTGCGCATCTCGACCAGATAGGGCGCCTGCATCTCTGGATCGGTGATGGCGAATTTTTCGCCCACGATGGCGATGAAACGCGCAAGAATTGCCGGGTCGAGACCGGCCACGGGCTTGTCGAGCATGATCCATACATGACAGCCGCGCTGCGGGCGTGCAAGCGCTCAGCCGGGCGCAGCCGCGCGTTGCAGACGATCATTGATAGCCTCGCCGAGCCCTTGCATCGGAATTGGCATGACAGCGATGGCCCGTGCGCCGGCGGCATCGAGCGCGCGCAGGTGCGAGAACAGATTGGCGGCCGCTTCGATGAGATCGCCGCGCTCGGAGAGATTGAGGATTTTGATCGCGCCGCCGAGGCTCGCCGGACCCGTTGGCCCGAACGCCAGCAAGGCCTCGCCCGCTTGAGCCTTGACCGCATTCAGGCGTAGCGGCGTGTGCGGAGCGTAATGGGACGCCAGCATGCCGGGCGCCAAAGGGCGGTGCTCGGATGCTGGCGTGCCGGCGGGATCGGCGAGGCGATGGCCGAGCACGCGCTCGATCGCCTCGCGCGGCACGCCGCCGGGGCGCAGCAATGTCGGCTCCTCGAGGCAGCTCACGATGGTCGATTCCACACCGACCGGGGTTGCGCCGCCGTCGATGATGAGGTCGATGCGTGCGCCCAGATCGGCCACCACGTGCGCGGCGGTGGTGGGGGAGACATGTCCGGAGCGGTTCGCCGACGGCGCGACCACGGCGCCGCCAAACTGCGCAAGAAGTTTCTGTGCAATGGCGTGGCCCGGCACGCGCAGCCCGACGCTGTCGAGGCCAGCCGTGGCCAAATCCGCGACCGGGCAGTCCGCGTCTTTCGGCACCACGAGCGTGAGCGGTCCAGGCCACAGCGCTGCCGCCAGCCGCCGCGCGTCGGCGGTGAAGCGGCCGAGTTTCTCGGCCACCTCTTTATCCGCCACATGGGCGATCAAGGGATTGAACGACGGTCGGCCTTTGGCCTGGTAGAGCTTCGCGATCGCCGGCGCGTTGCTTGCATCGGCCCCAAGCCCATAGACGGTCTCGGTCGGGAACGCGACCAGACCGCCGGCCTGCAGGCAAGCGACCGCCTCCGCAATGGCGGCATCGTTGGCCTTCGCGACGCGGGTCACCGGCAGGGCTGTCATGGCGTCGATCAGTGCCTAAATAGCGCAAGCACGCAAGCAAGCTGGAACCGGGGCGATCGCTTGCAGTTTGCGAAGAGGCCTTGATATAAACCGCGGCGTCGGAGTGTGGCTCAGCCTGGTAGAGCACCTCGTTCGGGACGAGGGGGTCGCAGGTTCAAATCCTGCCACTCCGACCAAATTCATTTTCATCGATAGCTTGTAGTACCGTTGCGCCGAGGCCACGAGGCCGTCGCGCTTCGCCGCAATTGGATTACTATCCATCCAACGTCACTGAGAGGTCCTGATGAAATTTGGCCTTGGCCAGCCTATGCGGCGCCACGAGGACTTGCGCCTGATTACCGGCCGTGGCCGCTACACCGACGATATCGCGTTGCCCGGGATGGCCCATGCTTTCGTGCTGCGCTCGCCGGTGGCGCACGGCTGCATTGCGCGGCTCGACATCGAAGCGGCGCGGCGCATGCCGGGGGTCCTGTTGGTATTGACCGGAGACGACGTGCGGGCTGACGGCCTCGGCGATATTCCCTGCACCACACCGCTTGTCTGCCGTGACGGCAAGCCGCGCCACGATACCCCGCGTCCGGTGCTGGCCCAGGGCAAGGTGCGCCACGTCGGCCAGCCGGTGGCGCTGGTGGTCGCGGAAAGCTTGGCCTTGGCCCGCGACGCCGCCGAGGCGATCGAGATCGAATACGAGACGCTTCCCGCCGTGACCGATGCCAGATCGGCGATCGCGCCCGGCGCGCCGCAGCTGTTCGAGCATATTCCCAGCAATGTTGTGTTCGACTGGGATAATGACGCATGCGATGCCGCCGCGACCGCAGCGGCGTTCGCCAAAGCGACGCGCGTGGTTACGCTCGACCTCGTCAACAATCGCGTCGTCGCCAATTCCATGGAGCCGCGCAACGCCATCGCTGAATATGATCCGGCGAGCGGGCGCGCAACGCTGTATACGGCAACGCAAGGACCACATTTCGTGCGCGATCCGCTTGCCGAAGTCGTGCTCAAAATCCCCAAGGACAAGCTGCGCCTGGTGACACCCAATGTGGGCGGCGGTTTCGGTATGAAAGCCTTTCTTTATCCGGAGCAGGCGCTCGTTGTATGGGCCAGCCGCAGACTGTCACGTCCGGTCAAATGGCAGGAAGACCGCTCCGAAGGATTTGTGTCCGATAATCAGGGTCGCGATCACACAACGCGTGCCGAGTTGGCGCTCGACGCCAACGGCCGCTTTCTTGGCTTGCGCGTCGCCATCCTCGCCAATATCGGCGCCTATCTGTCGCCGTTCGGATCGTTCGTGCCGACGCGCTCGACCGATCTCGTCTCCGGCCTCTATGCGATCGGCGCAATCCACGTCAACGTCAAAGGCGTGTGCACGAACACCGTGCCGGTGTGCGCCTATCGCGGCGCCGGCCGGCCGGAAGCTGCCTACCTGCTGGAGCGGGTGGTCGACGCGGCCGCACGGGAGCTCGGCATGACGCCGGACGCTATCCGGCGAATCAATTTCGTGCCGCCGTCGGCGATGCCCTACACGTCGGCGACCAAGCTGATGCTTGATTCCGGCGAATTCGAGAAAGTCATGGATTTGTGCATGGCGGCGGCGGAATGGCGTTCCTTCCCAAAACGACGCCGCCAAAGCGAACGCAACGGCAAGCTGCGTGGCATCGGCATGGCCACATATACCGAGCGCTGCGGCGGCGGCTTTCCCGAAACCGCGTCGATCGAGTTCAAGGACGACCGCGTCGAACTTGTCATGGGCAATCAGGAATACGGCACGGGCCTCGTCACATCCTACAAGCAGCTTGTGTCCGATCAGCTTGGCATCGATCCCGACCGCATCGATGTCGTCATGGGGGATACCGATCGCACGCCATCGGGATTGACCGGTGGTTCGCGCGCTCTCGCCGTCGCTGGCACGGCGCTTTATGAGGCCGGGCGCGCGATCGTCGCCAAGGCGACGCGGATCGCCGCGCATGTGCTAGAAGTTTCGACCGATGACGTGACTTTTGCCGATGGCATTTTTTCCGTGCCGGGCACCGACCTCCGGCTGGATATTTTTGCGGTGGCACAAGCAGCGCGCGATCCGGCAAAGCTGCCGCCGGGCGTTGATCCCGGTCTTGATACCACGCACCAGCGCGTGCCACCGGCGCAGACCTATCCCAACGGCTGCCATGTCGTGGAAGTCGAAATCGATCCCAAGACCGGTGCAGTTGCAATCGAGCGCTACACCGTGGTCGATGATTTCGGCCGCACCATCAATCCGCTGCTGCTGGAAGGCCAAGTGCACGGCGGCATTGTGCAGGGCATCGGCCAGGCGCTGCTCGAACACGCGGTCTACGATGGTGACAGCGGCCAACTCCTCGCCGGCTCGTTCATGGACTATGCCATGCCGCGCGCCGGCGATCTTCCGGCTTTCGCATTCGCAACCCATAACGTGCCGACCCCCGCTAACCCGCTCGGCGTGAAAGGCGCCGGAGAGGCGGGAGCCGTCGGCGCGCCGCCCGTAGTCATCAATGCGATCGTGGACGCATTGCATCACCGCGCGGGTGTCCGGCACATCGACATGCCGGCGACGCCGCAGCGGATATGGAACGCGCTACACCAGGCGCCCTAAGATGCGGCGCAGCCTCTGAGTGCGGAAGCGACCGCGGCGCCCGAGCCGATTGACCTGCGGGTTTTCCAATGATGTTGTCGCCGCGGGAAAACGCATCGGGGACTATCATGGTCGAGCCAAGCCGCGGGCCGGCAAAGCCGCGCGAAGTCAAAATCCGGGTGCACGACGGCATCGAGATCGCCGTGGCCTTGTACATGCCGAAAGGCGAGGGGCCCTTCCCAGTCTTGCTTGCGCCGTCGCCCTATCGCTACGACAACAACACATTGCCCGCCAGTCCTCAGTTTCTCTGGCGCGAGACCGGGCCGATCGATTTCTACACCGCGCGCAGCTACGTTTACGCCCACATGGATATTCGCGGTTGCGGCAAGTCGGGAGGCGAATTCCGTCTGCTCGACCGCAACGAGCAAAAGGACCTTTACGACGTCGTCGAATGGCTCGGCCATCAGCCATGGTCGACCGGAAAGGTCGGCGGCATCGGTCAGTCGTATTTCTGCATGCTGCAATGGTGGATGGCGATTCAGAAGCCGCCGTCGCTCGCTTGCATTGCCGCCTTCGACGGGCTGAATGATCCCTATCGCGCCTCGGTCTATCAGGGCGGCATCCTGGGCGACTTCTTCGGCAGCTACTGGTGGAATCAGAACCGTATCATTAATCGCCATCCCGCCAACGGCGAGCATCCGCGCGAGCAGCCGTGCGATCTCAATCTCTTGCTGCAGCAGCACCCGACCTACGACGAATTCTGGCGCGAGCGTTGCGCGGCCGAGCGGCTGCACGAAATCGAAGTGCCGCTTTATTCGGTCGGCGTATGGGGCAAGGTCGATCTGCACACCCGCGGCAATATTGACGGCTTCCGCCGCGCCAACGGCCCGCGAAAGCTGAAAATGATCGGGCCGCTCAACGCGTTCGTCGCCAACCGCGAGTTCAACAGCCCCGAGCTGCACGAAAAGCTGCTGCTGCCGTTCTACGATCATTATCTGAAGGGACTGGACACCGAGTACACTCGGCGCCCCGCGGTCGAATATTTCGTCCGCGGCGCCGACGCGGTGCGCGCCGCCGACACGTGGCCGCCGGCGGGCGTGCGCTACGTTGTTTGGCATTTGAGCGGCCAGACTTCAGGCAGCGTAACTTCGTTGAATGATGGTTCGCTCACTCGCGAGCCGCCGAGCGGTCCCGAAGCGACATCGTACAGCTACCCCAATCCAGGCTGGATGATGGGCGTCGTCGGGTTTGGTCCGAACAATCAGCCTGATCCGGCGCGGCGCGTGCTGACATTCACCACGACACCGCTGGCGCAGGATCTGGAGATTACCGGGCCCATCAAACTCACCCTGCACGCCTCATCGACCCGCAACGACATGGATTTTTTCATCAAACTGTCCGAGCAACTGCCGCAGGCAACGGACGATCGCGCGAAGGGCCTTAACCCGGCGTCATTCTGGATCACCAAAGGCTGGCTGCGCGCGTCGCACCGCGCGCTTGATCCGCAGAAGTCGACCGAGATGGAGCCCTATCATACGCACACTGATCCGCAACCGATTGAACCCGGAAGAATCTACCGCTTTGACATCAGCGTCGAGCCGATGGCGCATCGTTTCAAGAAAGGCAGCCGGGTGCGGCTGGAAATCGTCAACGGCGATTCAGTCGTTACCGACGTGCTGTGGACGCATTACTACACGCCAAACAAGATCGGTGCCGATACGATCTATCATTCGGCGCAGTACCCATCGACGCTGATCCTGCCGGTCATGGAGGGCGCCTGATGCTGCGGCGTCAGATTCCCAAATAGCGGTGCTGAATGTCCGGTGTGCGCGTCAGCTCGTCGGAGGTTCCACTCCACACCACCTTGCCGCGTTCGATAATGACGTGACGGTCGGCGAGGCGGGTGAGCGCATCGACGTTCTTGTCGATCACCAGGATGGCTTGCCCGGCTTCCCGCAAGCTTTGCAGGCAGCGCCAGATTTCCTCGCGGATGAGCGGCGCCAGACCTTCAGTTGCCTCGTCGAGAATGAGCAGCCGCGGATTGGTCATCAGCGCGCGGCCAACGGCGAGCATCTGCTGCTCGCCGCCCGAAAGCAGGTTCGCCATGCTGTCGGCGCGGCTGGCGAGCCGTGGGAACAGCGCAAAGACCTTGTCGATAGTCCACGGGTTCGCGACGCCGGCGCGATTGGCGGCCGTTGCGACGAGGTTCTCCCGTGCGGTCAGGTTGGGAAAGACCTGCCGGCCTTCCGGAACCAGCCCAATACCGAGTTGAGCAACACGGTAGGGCGGCAAACTGCGGATTTCGGCGCCGGCGAAGCGGATCGATCCGGCGCTAGCCGGCGTCAGGCCCATGATGGAGCGCACCGTTGTGGTTTTGCCCATGCCGTTGCGGCCCATCAGCGAGATCACTTCGCCGGGCGCGACCGAAAGCGAAATGCCGAACAGCACGCGGCTCAAGCCATAACCGGCCTCGATGTTCGCCGCTTCCAACAGCGCCGGCTCAGGCATTTGCGGCGCTCTGCTGCTCGCCGAGATAAGCCTCGCGCACAGTGGGGTCGGCACGGATGGTCGCCGGCGGGCCGGATGCAATGACCCGCCCGTAGACCAAAACGGTTATGCGGTCGGCCAGCGCGAAGACCGCTTCCATGTCGTGCTCGACCAGGATGAGCGTGAGTTCGCGCTTGAGCGAGTGCAGGAGGACGACCATGCCGGCGGCCTCTTCCGGTCCTAAGCCCGCCATGGGCTCATCGAGCAGCAAAAGTCGCGGCCGCGTGGCCAGGGCGATGGCGATTTCAAGTTGACGGTGCTCGCCGTGGCTAAGCCGATCGACCCGCATATGTCTGCGCGCGTCCAGACCGACGCGGGCAAGCGCGGCGAGCGCCGGCTGGCGCAAAGTCTCGTCGGTCCGCGCCTTGGCCCAGAACCGGAACGAGTGACCGGCATGAGCTTGGACAGCCAGAGCGACATTATCCAGCGCCGTGAATTCGGGAAACAACGAAGTGATCTGGAACGATCGTGCCAGGCCCAGCGCGCTGCGCCGATGGACCGCAAGTCGCGTGATGTCGCTGCCGTCGAGGTGGATGGTGCCGTCGTCCGGCGGAATTTCCCCAGCGAGCAGCCCGATCAAAGTCGTCTTGCCGGCGCCGTTCGGCCCGATGATGGCGTGAAATTCGCCTGCCGGAACGTCAAGCGAAATCGCATCTGCGGCGATGACGCCACCGAAGCGCTTGCGCAAGCCATGGGTTTGCAGAAGCGGCTCAATCATTGCGCTTGCCCGTCACCAGGCTGGAAATGCCGCCGTGCAGATAAATCGCAACCAGCAACAGTATCGGCCCAAGGATCAGCCCGGGGTATTCGGTGAGCCGCGACAGGACCTCCTCCAGCAGCAGGTAGGCGATAGCGCCGATCACGGGACCGAAGGTCGAGCCGAGCCCGCCGAGCACCACCATCACCATGAGATCGCCGGACCGCGTCCAATACATCATGGCCGGACTGATGAAGTTCGTGTGATTTGCAAGAAGCACGCCGGCCAGGCCGCAGAGCGCGCCGGCGATGACGAACGCGACCAACTTGTAGCGGAAGGTCGAAAAGCCGATGGCGCGCATGCGCCGTTCGTTCGAGCGTGCCCCTTGGATCACCAATCCAAAGCGCGAATTGGCGACGCGCGCGACGAAATAAATGCTCGCAATCAGCAAAGCCAGACACAAACAGTAGAACAGCGTTTTATTGTTGAGATCGATGAGAGAGCCGAAGTTGCTGCGCTTGTAGATAGTCAGTCCATCATCGCCGCCGTAACGGTCGAGCCCGATCGCGACGTAATAAATCATCTGCGCGAAGGCCAGCGTGATCATGATGAAATAGACGCCGCGCGTCCGCAGGCTCAGCGCTCCGACGACGAGCGCGAACAGGCAGGAAACACCTATCGCGACCGGCCATTGCACAAAGCCGGTCGCAATACCTTCCTTCGCGAGAATGCCGACAGCGTAGCCGCCGAGGCCGAGGTAGGCGGCATGGCCAAAGCTCACCATTCCGCCATAGCCCATGATGAAGTTGAGGCTCACGGCGGCCAAGGCCATGATGACGATGCGCGTGAACAGCTCGAGGGTGAAGTTGTCGCCCGACAGCGCGCTGTAAATCGGCACCAGACCGAGGATCGCCAACGCGGCGATCGCCAAGCTGTTGCGCGGGTCAAACCCGGACCTCATCGGCCTGCCGCGGGGAACAATCCTTCGGGCCGAAACACCAAAATCCCCGCCATCAGCATGTAGATCGACATCGATGACAGCGCCGGCGCGAGGGTTAAGGCGGCATTGGTGCTGAGCGCAGCCTTCAACAAATCGGGCAGGAAGGCGCGCCCCAGCGTATCGATGAGCCCGACAATGATCGCGGCCACGAAGGCGCCGCGAATGGAACCGATGCCGCCGATGATAATAACAACAAAAGCGAGAATAAGAATGTTCTCGCCCATGCCGATCTGCACCGTCAGTATCGGCGCCTGCATTAGGCCGGCGAAGCCGGCGAGCGCAGCGCCTAGTCCGAACACGAGCGTGTACAACAGCTTGATGTTTACGCCGAGCGCGCCGACCATTTCGCGGTTCGAGGCGCCGGCGCGGATCAGCATGCCGAGCCGCGTACGCATGACCAGCGCATACAACAGGGCGGCAACAGCCAGCGTCGCCAAGATGATCACGAGGCGGTAAAACGGGTAATACACGCCAGGGAGCACTTGCACCGCCGTGAGCATTTCGCTCGGCAGCGACAACGTCATGCCGGCCGGACCCCAGACAAACCGCACCAGCTCGTTGAAGAACAAGAGCAGGCCGAACGTGCCGAGCACATGGTCCAGGTGGCTGCGCCCGTAAAGCGGCCGGATGGCGATCACCTCAAGGATCGTGCCCGACACGAAGACCGCGGCGAGCGCCAGCACGGCGCCAAGCACGAAGCTTCCGGTCGCCTCGGCGAAGGTCGCGGCGAAATAGGCGCCCAGCATGTACAGCGACCCGTGCGCCAGGTTCACCAGATCCATGATCCCGAAAATCAGCGTCAGCCCAGCGGCGAGCAGGAACAAAAGCATGCCGAGCTGCACGCCGTTGAGAACCTGCTCGATCACATAGAGCATGAGCCGTTAGCTCGAGATGGAAACGAAGGGGCAATCCATCGCACAGACCGCGAATGGGACACGTGTGTGGGACCCGCCGCCGCACCTGTCGCGGGACGCCGCGGCCAGTCTACGCGTCCGCCGCGGCGCGGACGCGCCTAGCACAAACAACTCGTCGCGACCCTCACTTCATCGGACACTGATTGTGGAATCGATCCTGGTCGTCCTTGACGATCAGCGCGACGGTGTGGAGCGAGTAGCTGCCGTCCGGGTTCTTGGCGGCGTCCTGCAGGTAGAAATTCTGAATCGGAATGTGGTTATTGCCATATCTGAACGGGCCACGCACCGACTGGAAGTCTGCCTTTTCCATCTCCTTGCGCATGCCTTCCTTGTCGGCGAGGTTGCCGTGCACGGCGGTGACAGCCGAGTTGATCAAGCCAACGGCGTCGTAGGTCTGTGCCCCATAGAACGAAGGCGTGGCGTGGTATTTGGCGCGATAATCGGCCACAAATTTTTTGTTGGCCGGGTTATCGAAGTCGGCAACCCATTCCTGGGCGCCCGGCACCCCGACGGCAAGGTCTTTCAACCGCGGCAGCGACAGGTCGTCGATGGTGAAGGCGGTGTAGAGCGGAATCTGGCCTTTCAAGCCGCTTTGCGCGTATTGGGTGACGAATTGGACGCCGGCGCCGCCGGGATAAAAAGCGAAGATCGCGTCCGGCTTGGCCTCGCGCGCCTTCGACAGTTCGGCCGAAAAATCGAGCTGATCGGGCCAGCGGGTCAACTCCTGGCCGACGATCTTGCCCTTGAACGTGGTCTGCACGCCGGCAATCATATCTTTGCCGGCAGCATAATTCGGTCCCATCAGGAACGCGCTCTTGACGCCCTTTTGATTCATGTAGAGGCCGACTGCCGCCGGAGTCTGGTCGTTCTGCCATGACGTGGAGAACACATAGGGCGAGCACCGCTCGCCGGCGAGCTGCGAGGCGCCCGCATTCGTCACTACCGTCATGGTCTTGCTGTCGACGAGCGGCTTCAGCGACGCCAGGATGACGTTCGACCAGATATAGCCGACGACGAAATCGACGTGATCGGATTCGATGAGCTTTTGCGTCTTCTGAACGCCCACCTCGGGCTTGATCTGATCGTCCTCATAGATGACCTCGACCGGCAGACCGCCGAGCTTGCGCCCGACATGATCGAGGCCGAGCTCGAATGAGTTCCGCATGTCGTTGCCGATTGCCGCAGCCGGCCCGCTGAAGGTCGAGATAAAGCCGATCTTGATCGTCTTCTGTTGCGCCGACGCATGTTGCACGGCTGCCGGCCCGGCGGTCAGGACTACTGCCGCCGTTGCCACGATCCACCCTCTCTTCATCGCCTGTGTCCTCCCTCGCTGCCCCGCATTCGTGCAGGTTTTCGCCACTCCTGGTGATGCCGATGACATTTGTAGAAAGCGGCCGCCAGTTGCGCAACAACGAAAGCGTTTGCGGCAATGCCGCTGTCTTTCCCCTTATTCCTCGGCGGTCGCGCGTAAATACTCGCTGAGGCCGGGACTGATGTTCGGCGCAAATAGTTCCTCAACGGACATGCGGCGACGCGTGAGGCGCTGCTCGTCCAGATAGCCGACCAGTGCGTCAAGCGTCGGGCGGCTGCCGGCGATCGAATAATCCCAAATCTGTGGGCCGAAAACTTTGCGTGTTTCTTCGACCTCGTCGATCACCCATGGCAGGCCGACGGTCAGGGCATCTGTATCGTACATCCAATAGTAGGCGATGTCGCGCGCCTTGCAGAAGGCGCGGTAGAAGCTAATGGCAAGCCAAGGATTCTGGTCGTAAAGACGCCGCTTCAGCACGAAAGTGTGCATGATCGGGAATATGCGCGTCTTCTCATAATAAGCCCTCTCGATGGCGCGCGGATTGCGGAACAGGCGCCGCACCGTTGTGCCGAGCGATTTGGGGATCATGACGGAAGCAAGCACGTCGATCTCGCCGTTTTCGAGCATGTCCTCGAGCGTCCTGTCCGGCGGCATGAACTCGACGCGCAAGCCCTCCGGCGGCTTGATGGTGCGGACCGGGCGTCCAATCACCCAGGTCATGTCCTCGGGCGTAACGTCGTATTCGTGCAATAGAAAGCCGCGGACCCAGACCGCGGCCGTCATCTGGTAGTCCGCCACCCCGATGCGCTTGCCCTTGAGATCCGACGGGCTCTCGATGGGCGAATCGGCACGCAGATACACCGCCGAATGGCGGAACACACGCGACGGAAAAATCGGAATAGCAATGAATCGCGTGTCACCTTCCGAACGCAGGATCGTGTACGAAGACAGCGACATTTCCGACGCGTCGAACTCGTCGTGGTTGAGCATTCGCCAGAACGTTTCTCCGGGTCGGAGCGGCAGAAACGTAAGATCGACGCCTTGTGGGGTGACGCGGCCGTCGATGAGGGGCTGCGTGCGATCATAGCGGCCGCAGGCGATCGTGAGCTTCAGATTGTGCATGCGACGGATGCTCAGAAGATAATGCTCGGATTACGGATACACTGATCGCAATCGATAAGATTGACCTGCTTCGCCTGAATCTTCCAATCGCCGCCGTGTTCTATGACGCGATGGCCGACCCAACCCGTCAGCACGCGAGTTTCATCGTCCCAGAATTCGCTGATGAGAAAATTGGAGCGCAGCATGTGGACGTCTTCCCGCGCGGTGGCGAAGACCTCGACGTTGGAGATCAGCCGCACCGTGCGCGACGCCGGTGCTTGCGACCAGGCAAAGCCGGTGCGCAGGCGATAAATGCGATCTTCGAGACGCCGCCGATCATCGAACATCACAGCGATTTCGTGCCGCGGGTCGCCTGCGTTCGGTGTCGAAGGTACCCAGTAAATGCATTCGGCCACATAGAGGGCGAGCCATTCCTCGTAGCGCAATTGATCGAGCAGGCGTGCCTCGCGTTCGAGCAGCCGGCGGAATCGGTCGCGGACCGCGAGGTCGGCAATGGCGCGCGAATCGTCCTGCCAGCCAGTGAAGTTTGCGATCAACTCGCCGTAGAACGCGTTGTTGACGTAATAGGAGGCGCGTGAGGGATCCGCGCGCTCGTGTGCCGATGACGCCGTCACGTCACGGCACCCGCTGGATCGCGAGATTGGGGCGCGCCCTCATCAGGCGCTTCCATTCCTTGAAATGCTCGCGCATGAAAGCCTCGTCGGTGGCAGGAGCGGTGATCGAGCCGTCCTCGTGGGTTTTGACACGGCCGGCGATGCCGAGGCCGCGGTGCATGTAGACCCATTCATCTTCCGGCGCCATCAAGCCGCGCTGGATCTGCTCGAAGTTGGCGATGTCGTCGACCTCGCCGAAATTGGGAAAGCCCTCCTGCGTGCGCATGCGCAGCGCGTTGATATCGGCGATCGCGTCGGCAATTCCGCTGCCGTCATCCACCACCATGGTGCCGTACCAGATAGCATTGGTCTCATTTACGCTGATCGGCTCAAAAACCTGGATGTGGTTGCCCAGCAGCGAGAAGTTCGGGAACACGTTGATGTTGACGGGTTCGGAGCCGGCGAGGTCGAGCAACTCAAAGGCGCGATCGCCATAGCGCCTGATGAATTCCGCCTCGTAATGCTCCATGCCGGGATGTGCGCTCTCGAGCGCCCACAGGCCGCCCGGGCGCTTTTCCAGGTTCGGCCGCTTGTCTTTGAAATGATTGCCGTGGCCGGTGTAGCGCATGTACATCGGTTGTGTGTCGGGCGAGTTGCGATAATAGGCCATGCCTTTCGCGTTCTCGCCGGCGAAGCGATTTTCCGTCTCCAAAAGCGAACGGTGCGAATAGGCGACATGGTAGCCATCGCACGAATTATCGTAGGCGAGCTTCCAATTGCCGTTGAAGCGAAAGCGGTTTGCTTCGCACACAACCACCTTGCCACCCGGATTGCGGTCGAGCCACTCGTCGATCACCGACGCGATCGGCCCCAAATGCTCGCGCAGCGGCAGGGCGTCGATATTCAACGTGCCAAAGATGAAGCCGCGATAGGATTCCACGCGCGGCACCTGCGCAATATTGTATTTCGGATCGCGCATATCCTCGGCGTATCCGTCCGGCCACGGCACGCCGCGAAGCTGTCCGGTGTTGAGAAAGTTCCAGCCGTGATACGGGCATTGAAACGACTTCGCGTTGCCTTTGTCCCACCGGCACAGAGTCGTGCCGCGATGGGTACAGCGGTTGTAGAGCGCGCGGATTTTGCCGCTGCCGTCGCGCACGATGATGAGCGGCCGCAAGCCCATGCGCCGCGTGATGAAATCATTGGCATTGGGAATTTCGCTCTCGTGCGCCAGGTAAGTCCAAGTGCCGCCGAAAATGTTTGTCATCTCGGCCTCGAAAATCGCCGGGTCGGTGTAGATGAGCCGGTGCGCCCGGTCCTCCTGCACCAGATAATCCCAGTCATAGAGCGCGGTGCCGCCCAGGCGCGTCGGGGGCGAACCGATCTTCTCCAGCGCCGACATTGTGTACTCCTCAGTGCTTTGCAGCTGACCGGCGCATCTCGCTTCGGTCAAAGGAAATCAAAGTACTCGTTCTGCTCCCACGCAGTCGGTTCGTCGCTCGTCCCCGCAGCGATCTCATCAAGCGCGCGTTGATAGCGTGCCGCCTCGGTTCGCTTGAGCTTGATGAAGTAGTCGACGAACGTATCGCCGAGCTCGCGACGGAACAACGGCTCCTTATCGAGGGCGTCGAGCGCGTCCGCGAGCGCCGTCGGCAGCATCGGCCGCTCCGCAGCGTACGGCGCTTCGTCCGGTGGCTGCGGCTGCCACGCCGCATCCAGTCCAGCGTTTCCGGCGACCACTTGCGAGAGAATGTAGAGATATGGATTGGCCGCAGGCTCGCCGCTCCGGTTTTCAAGCCGTGTCGCCGGGTCGCCGGGCCCGCCCAGAACGCGGATCATTGCGCCGCGATGATCGTAAGCCCAGGTGGCACGATCGGGCGCCAGCGAGTTGGGGCGTAGCCGTCGGTAACCATTGACGGTGGGCGTCGCGAAGACGGTGCTGGGCACAGCGAAGCGCAGAAGACCCGCCAGATAGGATCGACCGGCCGTGGACAGCACGTCATGAGGGTTTTCTGGAACGAACAGATTGGCGCCGCTTGCTGCATCGATGAGCGACTGGTGCAAATGCCAGCCGCTAGAATAATAGCCCTTTAGCGCCGGCCGGCACATGAACGTGGCAAAATAACCGAGGCGGCGGCAGATCTGCCGCGTCGCTGTGCGGAACAGCAGGACATTGTCGGCAGCTTCGAGCGCCTGCCGCGGTGCGAAGGTGCATTCAACCTGGCCGGGGCCCCATTCATTTTCGATGGAGCGCAAGCCGAGACCAAGCTTTTCGAACGCATTGCCGAGCGCGTCGAATGCCGGCTGCATCAAGTCCATATTTGATTCCGAGTGATAGTGGTAGCCGGGCTCGACCGGCCAGGTGCGGATTGGTCGTCCGCGAGTGCCGGGCGCACCCACGTTCTCCTCGGTAAGATGATCGTCGGCGACGCGCAGCAGATACCATTCGATTTCCGTCCCGATAACGCTGCTCAAATTGTTTGCCGCAAGCTTTTGCAACGCTTTGCGCAATAGTTGCCTGGGCGCGAAATGGAAAGGCCGCCCATCGTTGAAATACTCGTCACACAAAATCCAACCGATCCCTGATGTCCATGGCAGCACGCGGAAGGTCGTCGGATCGGCAACGACGGTGAGATTGGGCGAGCCCGTCATCTCGTCGAGGCCCATGCCGCCGCCGCGTGTGAACGAGGCGAAAACACGGGCGCCGGCGGAATCGAGCGTCGTCGTTGCGACGCCGATATTGTAACCCGCCGTCAGCGCCGAAACGAATGCCGGAATTGTCAGCGTCTTGGCGCGGACGTAGCCGTGCGTGTCCGACCAAGCCAGCCGCACAAATCGCAGCTTCTCGATCTCGACACGGCGCGCGAGCTCATCGGCTTGGCGCCGTTGCGCATCGGTCCACAACCCGTGTCGGTCAATGAATGTCGCTCGCCCGCTCACGTTCATCCGCCGGGAATGGCTTGGTCTTGCTTCCGGCCAGGCGCGGCAACCCGGAGTGCCGCCGAGCCCATTAACGCTTTGTTCACCATACTAGACTATCGCCCGCATGGGTATTGCCGCGACCGGTTGCAGCCCGGCCTTGCCGATGGGGAGCGAACATGGCGATGAGAATTTCACTGGTCTGGGCTTTCGCTGCTGTAACCATCATTGCCGCGAGAAGCATCACCCAGGGCGATGATGGCCTGCCGCCACCGGTGATGGCGTCTGCCCATCTCCTATTGCAACAAGCGGCCGTCGTGTGCGGCAATACCGGTTGCGCCCCGGTTCAGACCAAGCGCATTCAGAAGCAGCGGACCCCAGTGCCTTGGCCGCCGCGCCAAGGATCATAGCTTCTCGGCGAGGAAGCGAAGCAATCGGGGCGCGAGGAAGCCGGGATAGCTTGTTGGCTCCTCGATCGGATCGTTCATCCAATAATGCGGAGCGCCGTGGACGATGCACGGCCGTACGAAGAATCCCGCCTGCTTGAGCGCAAGTTGAAACGGGTCCGTCTGCGCCCGTCGATCGACCAGGTCGTCCTCGGTGCCGGTAACAAGCAAGACCGCGATTTTGTTGTTGGCGTAGGTCGCGTAGCTGATCGGTGAGGCATCGAAATAAAGTTGGCGGCTTTCCATGGGCGAGGCGCCCATGAATTTTTGGATATTGTTCTCACCGCCACCCTGCAGCTGATACGCCGTCCACATCGCCAACACGTCGTAGATGCCATAGACCCCGATCAGCGCCTTCACGCTGCTATCGACCGAAGCGAACGGATCCTGAGGATAGCCGCCACTGAACCTCGAGGCGCCAAGGGCCGCGAGCGCCGCGAGATGGGCGCCGGCCGAGGCGCCGAGCAGGCCGATACGCTGTGGGTCGACTCCAAACTCCCTCGCCTTGCCGCGAACGAATTGCACGCCAGCAAGCACATCCTGCACCGCATGAGGGAAGGTCTTCGATTTGGCCGCCAACCGGTAGCTGATCGAGAACAACGCAATCCCGCGCGACGCCAAATAGGGTCCCCAATATTGAAATGCGCTGCGCGCGCCCTGCACCCATCCGCCGCCGTGAACGGCCACTAGGGCCGCCGCCCCATTCGTCTCCTTCGGCAGGTAGAGGTCGCCCAACAGTTCGACGCCGTCATGGCGAGCGTAAGAAATCCCGGCGTGCGTCGTGATGGTGCCGTTGGTCATCTCATGAACCTCGTATTTGATCCTTGCCTGCCGTCATCGGGCGCGTGGTGTCAATCGTGCCCGCATGCTCATCGCGCAAGGCATGCCTGTCGGGACCGCGACCGCGCTCGATGGCAAAACGCGGTTCACGTGGTAGAACAACCACGGAGACTTGAAAAGCGCTAGGAGAGGGAATGGCAGTCGCGTCGCTGAGCGAGCCGGGTTCGCTCGTTGTCGGCGGCACGCGTATCGACTTGATCGAGCGCGGTGCCGGACGGCCAATGCTGTTTCTGCACGCCGAAAATGGCATCGAGCCGTCGGCGGCGGCTATTGCGGAACTCGCCAGATACGCGCGTGTTATTGCGCCGACCCACCCCGGCTATGGCCGATCGGAGCTGCCGAAGGGCATGCGAACGATTGATGACGTATCGTATTTCTATCTGGATTTGCTCGACCAGCTTGATCTGCGCGACCTGACTATTGTCGGCGTGTCGCTCGGCGCCTGGATTGCTGCCGAGATGGCGGTCAAAACCACCGCGCGTATGGCGCGGCTTGTCATGGCCAATGCCGTGGGCGTCAAAATCGGCGATCGCGAGACCCGTGACATCGTCGACATCTTCGCGCTCACTGAGCCGGAGTATCTCGAAATCACCTATTGCGATCCCAGTGTGGGTCGGCGCGACTATAAATCGCTTCCCGATGCAGAGGTGCTCGCCGCGGCGCGGGCACGCGAAGCGACCGCGCGTTTTGCCTGGAATCCTTTTTTCCATAATCCGCGCCTGAAAAGCCGTTTGCACCGGATCGGTATACCGACGCAGTTTTTGTGGGGCACCCACGACCGGATGCTCAGCGAAGCTTATGGCAGAGCCTATTGTGCGATGATCCCGAATGCTCAGTTCAAGTTGATCGAGCGCGCCGGGCATTTTCCGGATCACGAGCAACCAAAGGTCTTTGCGGAAGAAGTGTTGAAGTTTGCAAAGGCTGAGCAAGGTCCCTACAGGAACCCGACATGAAGGTATACCAGTTCACCGAACAGCCCTACTTTCCGGCGTGGGACCAGCATTCCGGCTCGCTGCGCGTTAATCTCTTGAATCGCAAATGCGATCCGCGCGTAGCGTCCGATCTTTTCCATCGCTACTACGACGAATGGCAGCTCGCGGACGAGCTTGGCCTCGACATCATGCTCAACGAGCATCACCAGACGGCCACTTGCATGTCCTCAACGGTGGTGGTCGGGCTCTCGGTGCTCTCGCGCATCACCAAGAACGCGCGGCTCCTGGTGCTTGGCTATCCGATCGGCCATCGGCCCGATCCGCTGCGGGTCGCCGAGGAACTGTCGACCATCGACGTGATCTCGCGCGGGCGCCTCGACATGGGATTCATCAAGGGCGTTCCTTACGAATTCCCCGCCTCCAATCAAAATCCGGTCGGAGTCATGGACCGGTTTTGGGAAGCGCTCGACTTCATCATCAAGGCAATGACCACCCACGATGAGGTGTTCAACTGGGAGGGCGAGTACTTCCACTACCGGCAGGTCAATGTCTGGCCGCGGGTCTGGCAGGAGCCGCATCCGCCGATCTGGAGCACAACCGGCAGCACCACCCAGGCGCGGCTGCTCGGCGGGCGCGGTTACGTGATGGCGACGCTCGGCTCCGGCTATAACACACGCCCGCTGTATGACGCCTACCGGCGCGGCTATCTGGCGAAGTGGGGCAAGGCGCCGGGGCCGGACCGCTTTGCCTATCTGGGACTTGTGGGCGTTGCGAAAGATCGTGACGAGGCGCGCCGGCGCGGCGATCTGGTTGCAGGATATCTGCGCTCCAGCGGCATTGTGCATCTGCCGTTCCGCAATCCGCCCGGCTTTCTTTCGGCCGAGGACAACGCGCGGCTCTTGCGCGGGCAGACGCCGCCGCGCAGTTACACGAAGGATGGCCGCGTCATCAGCATGCATAGCGCCAGCGTCGAGGACCTGATCGCCGCGGGAATTTTGTTCTGCGGCACGCCCGACGAGGTTTACGAACAGATTGCCGATTTCTGTGAGTATTGCGGCGGCATGGGTAATCTGTTGATGATGGGCCATGCCGGCTATCTCACCCACGAGCAGACGGTCGACAATCTTACGCTGTTCGCGCGCGAGGTTTATCCGCGGCTGAAAGCCTGGAGGCAGCCGGACGCCGAACAGGTGGCGGCGCAGGCTGTTGCCGCTGAAAAAGGGCAACCCGGCTCTATGGCAAGCGCCCGCGCCGGCGATCTGGTCGACGCCGCGATCGGCGGGTGCTGATCCGCAGCAACGCGCGCAGCCGGCGTTGGGCTCCATATTCGCCTTTCGCAATTGGCACGGCCGCGGCGATCTCCTAACCTCTCATCGTTGCGGCTTCCGGCGCGGGCCAGCGGCCGATCCGGAATGACGGGAGCGCACGCGGATGCGAGTCTACCAATTCACCGAGCAGGCCTATTTCCCGGCGTGGAACGAACATTCCGGAACGCTGCGCGTCACCTTTCCCAATCGCAAGTGCGATCCGCGCGTCGCCGCCGAGCTCTTCCATCGCTACTACGACGAGTATCAGCTTGCCGATGAGCTCGGTCTCAACATCATGCTCAATGAGCATCATCAAAGCGCCACCTGCATATCATCGGCGGTGGTGGTTGGCCTGGCAGTCTTGGCGCGGATCACCAGGAACGCCCGCCTCCTTGTGCTCGGCTATCCGATCGGGCACCGGCCCGATCCGCTGCGCGTCGCCGAGGAGCTTTCGACAATTGACGTGATCTCGCGCGGCCGGCTCGACATGGGTTTCATCAAGGGCATTCCGTACGAGATCGCGGCGTCAAACCGAAATCCCGTCGAGCTGATGGAGCGCTTCTGGGAAGCCCATGATCTCATTCTCAAGGCAATGTCGACCCACGACGAGGTGTTCAACTGGGAGGGCGAGTTTTTTCACTATCGCCATGTGAATGTGTGGCCGCGAGTGTGGCAGGAGCCCCATCCGCCGGTCTGGTCGACCACGGGAAGCACGAGCCAGGCGCGCGTGCTAGGTGAGCGCGGCAACGTGGTGGCAACGCTCGGAACCGGCTACGGCACGCGAAGAATCTATGACGCCTATCGCAAGAGCTATCTGACGACCTTCGGCAAGGCGCCGGCGGCGGATCGTTTCGCCTATTTGGGCTTGGTCGCCGTTGCGCTCGACGAAAGCGAGGCACGCCGGCGCGGTGATCTGATTGCAGGTTATCTGCGCACCAGCCCAATTGTGGCGCTGCCGTTTCGCAACCCACCAGGCTACCTTCCGGCCGAGGACAACGCTCGACTCATGCGCGGCGAAGCGCCGCCGCGCACCTTCACAAAGCGCGGCCGCATCATCAACATGCAAACCGCCAGCGTGGACGAACTGATTGATTCCGGCGTCCTGTTCTGCGGGACGCCTGACGAGGTTCATGACCAGATCGTGGACTTCTGCGGCCACTGCGGCGGCATGGGCAACTTGTTGATGATGGGCCAGGCCGGAGAATTAAGCCACCTACAGACCGTCGATAATCTCACGTTGTTCGCTCGCGAGGTCTACCCGCGCCTCAAGGCGTTCAAGCAGCCTGATGCAGAAGAGGCAGCGCGCGCCGTGGCTGCTTAGACCGCGCGTTTCAGCACATTCCTGCCGGCATGAATTTAGACTTTCACGTTCGTATCCAGCCGGTATCGAACGCTCTATGCCTTCTTCGGCGACCAGCGATAGGCCTTGGCGCAGGCGCCGCCCATCAGCATCGCCCGCTCGCTGTCAGTTAGGCGGTCGGTCGTGAGGAAGGGCTCCACGGCCTGCTCATAGTTGACGACGGCGTAGGCGCGCGTCCAGTCCGTACCCCACAAGCAGCGCTCGAAACCCCAGGCGTCGAACACGCGAGCGAGCGGGTCCCAGATGTCCCGGAATGGGTACGGCTCCTTCGACAGGGTGCAGGCGCCGCTGACCTTGATCACCGCGTTCTTGCGCTTGGCAAGATCCAGCACCTTCGGCAGGTCGGCCCACGGGTCCTTTGGGGCCGGCGGCGTGCGGGGTTGCAGGAGCGCCAGATGGTCGACGATGAAGCGCGTGTCGGGGTGGCGGTCGATCACCGCCGTCCCGGCATCCACGTTGCCCCAACACAGAATGTTGACCGGAAGGTCGTGCTTGACGGCCGCGCGCGCGATCCGGTCGAGGCCTGGGTCGGCTGGATCGCGGTCCCGCCCGGGATCCTTGGTCAACATGATGCGGATGCCGACTGCCCCGGGCGTTTGCTTCCAATCAGCAATGACATCGGCCACGGCCGGATCATCCGGATCAACCGGCTTCACGGTGGCAAATCGGTCAGGATGGGCGCGTTGCACCTCCACCGCGTAGCTCGCGTCATAGCGGTACATGGAAAAGGCGGAGATGAGGATTGCGCCATCCACCCCGACCTTATCCATTGCCGCCACCATCTCGTCGCCGGTGACGTGAGCGGGCCAGTTCGGCACGCTATGCCAGGGCCGCTTCGGCGTATTCGCCTCATAGGCATGGACCTGGGAGTCGATGATCGTCATCGGAAAGGCTCCTCAACGCACGGAAATCCACTGGTTATCGCATCAGGCGAGACCGGGCCACATCCGCGCGGACCGGCGGAGTCAGGCGGTCCCGCGCACAGCCAGTCTGTTCAAAAATTGGCACAAAATCTTGATTTTGGTACAAGCGCGGTGCATCTAGGGATCGGACCGTAGGGAAAAATCAGTGTCATGAGCATGCCGGGTGAGCCGTTTGCCTCCGCCCCCTTCGTCGTCGGCAGAAGCAAAGCGCCTCCGGACCCGCCGCGCATTCCGGCCGAGGAGTCGCTCTGCCCGGTCGTTTCCCATGAATGGGTGAATGCGGAATACAAGCATCTCGTTGTGGAGGCTTCGGCCAAGGCGCTGGCGGTCAAGCCCGGGCAGTTCTTCAATCTACTGTGTCCGTCGCCGGATGTCGGAGAATTGTTCTTCCGCCGGCCACAAAGCGTTTATCGTATCGAGCGAGCGCGCAGCCGAATTGAATTCCTCTACAAGTGCGTCGGACGGGGTACGCGTGGGCTCGCCACACTTGAGCCCGGCGAAAATCTCAACATGGTCGGACCGCTTGGCGTCGGCTTCTGGCTCGACCCGGGTTGGCGCCACATTGTCGTGCTTGGCCGCGGGGTGGGGATTGCCACGCTGGGACCAATCTCGCAGTTGGCTCGGGAGAACGGCGTCGGCGTCACTGCCATTCTTTCCGCGCGCAATCCGGACTTCGTCATGGCCGACGCGCTGTTCCGCGAAGCCGGTGAGGTCATCAGCGTTCTCGATACGGACGGTTCGAGCGCGGTCGAGAACGTGGAAAGGATATTGCGCGACCTCGTCATGCAACATCGCGCCGACGCGTTCTTTACCTGCGGCTCGAACCGATTGTTCCAACTCATGAAGGCAGTTGGAAAAGCGCACAACATCCCGGGCCAAGTCGCCATGGAACAGGTGATGGCGTGCGGGCTTGGCCCCTGCTACGTCTGTGTGCGGACGTTTGAGGTCAACGGCAAGAAAGAGTTGCGGCGGGTCTGCATTGAAGGTCCGGTATTCAATATGCAGGAGGCGGTTGGATGGTAGATATGCGCGTCAAAATCGGCGCCGTCGAACTGCAGAACCCGATCATGCCGGGCTCCGGTTGCTTTTCCACCGATCTCGCCCAGGTGATGGACATCAACCGGCTCGGCGCCATGGTGGCAAAAACCGTCTCGCGCGAGTACCGCGCCGGTAATCCGCCGCCGCGCGCCGCCGAGGTCGAGGGCGGCATGATCAATTCGATCGGGCTGCCGACCAAGGGCATCGAGTATTTCTTCGAGCATCAGGTGCCTGACTACCGGCGTTTCACGCCGCCGCTGGTCGGGTCGATCTCGGCGACGACAATCGAGGATTTCGAGGCCATGGCCCGCGACGTGGCAAAGGGCGATATCGACGTGCTCGAGGTCAATATTTCCTGTCCGACCCGCGATCCAAAGGGCGGCAATTTCGCCCTGCACGCCGAGCACACCCACGAGGTAGTCAAGCTCATCCGCGCCACGACCGACAAGCCGGTGTGGGTCAAGCTGTCCCCCAACGCCGGCGATATCGTCACGGTCGCGCAGGCGGCCGAGCGCGCCGGCGCCAACGCGCTCGTCGTCGCCAACACCATCTTGGGCCTGAAGATCAATACCGACACCTTTCGGCCAGCCATCGGCAACAAGTTCGGTGGTTTATCGGGCCCCGGCATCAAGCCGATCATCGTGCGCATGGTTTACCAGTGCGCCAAGGCCGTGAAGATTCCGATCATCGGTTGCGGCGGCATCGTCAAGGTGGAAGATGTAGTGGAATACATGCTCGCCGGTGCCGCGGCGGTGATGATCGGCTATCTGACTTTCCGCAATCCGAGCGGCATGATTGCGATCATCGACGGCCTCGAACAATGGTGCGCCAAGCGCGGCTTCAAGCGCGTGGCTGATCTTACCGGCGCCATGATCGACGAGCCGCCGATGGAGACGTATGCGGCGGCTGCGGCGCCGATCGGCTAACGCGGCCATGACCACGCGCATCACCATTCGCAAGCCAGACGACTGGCACCTGCACGTCCGCGATGGCGAAATGCTCAAGGCCGTGCTGCCGTATACCGCGAAGCATTTCGGACGCGCCATCCTGATGCCGAATTTAATTCCGCCGGTGCGAACCACGGCGGACTGCATCGCTTACCGCGAGCGCGTGATGGCGGCGCTGCCGCCTGGATCAAAGTTCAAGCCGCTGATGACCTGCTATCTCACCGATGACACCGATCCCGACGATGTTGAATATGGCTTTCGCGAAGGCGTGTTCACGGGGGTCAAGCTGTACCCGGCGAACGCCACGACGAACTCGGCCGCCGGCGTGACCGACTATAGGAAGATCATGCGCGTGCTGGAGCGCATGGAAAAGATCGACATGCCGTTCCTCATGCATGGCGAGGACACCGATCCGGAGGTCGATGTCTTTGACCGGGAGAAATCCTTCATCGACCGCTATCTTTCAAAATGGGTGCGGCAGTTCCCAGGACTGCGGTTCATCCTCGAGCATCTGTCGTCCAAGGACGGGGTCGACTTTGTTAAGAGCGCCGCGCCGCAGGTCGGCGGCACGATCACGCCGTATCACATGATGCTGACCCGCAACGACTGGTTCGGTCATGGGCTCAAGCCCTATATGTACGTGATGCCAGTCATCAAAACGGCGAACGACCGCGCCGCCCTGCGCAAGGCTGCGACCTCGGGCGAAGCCTGTTATTTTCTCGGCACCGATTCCGCGCCGCATCCTTTTTCGCGAAAGGTTTCCATCAATGGCGTGCCGGGCATGTTCAACGCGCCGGTGGCGATCGAGACGTATGCGCGCGTATTCGAGGAAGAAGGCGCGTTGGACAAGCTCGAAGCCTTTGCCTCGCTGAACGGACCGAAGCACTATCGCATGCCGCCAAACGAGGACACGATCACTCTGGAAAAGTCGCCGTGGACGTCGCCCGAGGAAGTCAAAGTGGCCGGACCTGATGAGCGCGCGATCGTCTATCGGGGCGGCGAGATCATCGAGTGGAAGGTGGTCGGGTAATCAGGAGCTGATGATGCCAGGCTTCCCTGCCAAAGAGGTGATGGCCGAGCTGACGGCGAAAATGCTTATCGAGGTGGATGCGGTCCGCTTCATGGCCGACAAGCCCTTCGTCTACACCTCGGGGTGGGCAAGCCCGGTCTATACGGATTGCCGGCGGCTGATTTCTTTCCCACGCGTGCGGCAGACCTTGATCGATTTTGGCGTGACCACAGTCGAGCGCGAAGTGGGATTTGAACAGTTCGATGCGGTTGCCGGCGGCGAGACCGCAGGCATTCCGTTTGCCGCCTGGATGGCGGACCGGCTGATGCTGCCGATGCAGTACGTGCGCAAAAAGCCGAAGGGCTTTGGCGGCAATGCCCAGATCGAAGGCCATATCGAGGAGGGTGATCGGGTTCTTCTGGTCGAGGACATGACCACCGACGGTCGCAGCAAGGTCAATTTCTGTAAGGCGCTGCGCGCGGCCGGCGCCGTTGTCGACCACGTTTTCGTGTTCTTCTTCTACGATATTTTTCCGGAAGGCAGAAAAATTCTAGCCGACCTCGGCGTCACGCTGCATTCGCTCGCGACCTGGTGGGATGTGCTGGAAGTGGCGAAGAAGAGCGGCAAGGTCGATAAAGGCAAGCTCAGAGAAGTCGAGAAATTCATGAAAGATCCGGCCGGTTGGTCCAAGGCGCACGGCGGCGTGGCGCAAGCGGCGGAATGAATTAGAGGGAATGAAATGGCCGAGCGAGGAGATGTGATAGTTGTCGGCGCCGGCAATGCTGCATTCTGCTCCGCCCTCGCCGCGCAGGAGCAGGGCGCGAAGGTTCTCATGATAGAAGCGGCTCCGGAGGAGGAGTCCGGAGGCAATAGCCGGTTCACCGCCGGCTCCATTCGTGTCGTCTACAACGGCGTCGATGACATCAAGACGCTTGTGCCCGATCTTACGCCCGCGGAAATAGAGTCCACGGATTTCGGCACCTACACGGCGGATCAGTTTTACGACGACATGGCGCGCGTCACGCAGAATCGCGCCGACCCCGACCTAGTCGAGCTGTTGGTGACGAAGAGCTTTGAATCGCTCAATTGGATGCGGAACAAGGGGGTGCGGCTTATCCCGATCTATGGACGGCAAGCGTTCAAGATCGACGGCAAGTTCAAATTCTGGGGCGGGCTCACCGTAGAATCCGTTGGCGGCGGGCCGGGGCTCGTCAACATGCTCACTGAGTCCGCAAAGAAACGCGGCATCGAAATCCGCTATCGCACGCGCGGCCTCGATCTTCTGTTTGACGGCAACCGCGTTGAAGGGATTCGCGTGCGCCAGAACGGCGAAGTTCGCGAACTCCGCGCCAGATCGGTGGTGCTCGCCTGCGGCGGGTTCGAGGCTAATCCGGAATGGCGCACGCGATATCTCGGCCCCGGATGGGATCTCGCGAAGGTGCGCGGCACCCGCTACAACACCGGCGATGGCATCCGCATGGCGCTTGAGATCGGCGCTGCGCCGCGCGGCAACTGGTCAGGGTGCCATGCCGTGCAATGGGAGATGAATGCACCGGAATTCGGCGATCTTTCCGTCGGCGATCAATTTCAGAAGCATTCCTATCCGTTTTCAATTCTGATTAATGCAGCCGGCAAGCGCTTCGTCGACGAAGGC
>Ga0070739_10001963_pt1 | contig 29003 bp, 29 predicted proteins | sample Coa_R1_7_FD_66445 | JGI IMG/M metagenome (GOLD analysis project Ga0070739, IMG submission 66445) | Surface soil microbial communities from Centralia Pennsylvania, which are recovering from an underground coalmine fire - Coalmine... | ecosystem: Environmental > Terrestrial > Soil > Unclassified ...
GAATCCCGTTCGGAGCGCCGTCGTAGACCGTGCCGAAGTCCGGATGGACGGGCGCGCCGAGCCCGATCGCGGCGACGTACCGGGCCGAGTTGGTGGCCACGGGGAGCCGGTCGACCCGCTGGTTCCACGGGTTGTCGGGCGGGAAGACCGGGCACCGGGCTGCGCCGGGGAGGCGGTGCGCGGCGACGAGGCCGGGAATCGCGAGCGTGCACGTGGCGGCGGCGAGTGCGAGCGCTGCGCCCGCGCGTTTCACGCCAGCACGTTCAGCCCGCGCGGGCGAACCGAGAACTCGACCTCGGGCAGCTCGCCGATGTAGTCGCCGTCGACCTGGACGGGCAGCGGCCGGCCATCGACGGAGCGCACGCGCAACTCGGTGAGGCCCGCGAACGGGTGCATCTGGCGGTGGCGCCACACGTGCGCCCGGCGCGACAGGGCCCGCCAGGTCACGGTCGGAATGTCGATCGGCAGCGCCCGCTTCATGATCACCCCGGTCATGTCGCCGCTCTCGAGCGTCGAGCCCTGGCCCACATCCACCTGCCGCTTGCCGAAGTAGGTGTAGGGGGTGGCGTTCTGGATCAGGGCCGTCACCCCGCGCACGCGCTCCTCGCCGATCTCGGCCTCGAGGTGGGGGGGACGGACGAGGTAGCGGCTGGTCAGCGTGCGAGTCGCCACCCACGCGTAGTAGTACTCGCCGACGCGCGCCTTCAGCCGCGGGTGGGCGTCGACCCGCTCGACGACGCTGGCATCGAGCCCGACGCCGGCCGAGAACACGAAATGCCGGCCGCTTGCCGACCCGAGGTCGACCGCTCGCGGCCGCCAGTCGTCGGCGAGCGCCAGGAGATGCTCGGTGGCATCGACCACGTCGTTCGGGATCCCGAGGATCCGGCAGTAGACGTTGGTGCGCCCTCCGGGCAGGCAGGCGAGCGGCGTCCGCGAGCCGGCCAGCCCGTTGGCGGCCTCGTTCACGGTGCCGTCCCCTCCGAACGCGACGACCACGTCGTATCCCTCCCGTGCCGCCTCCCGGCACAGCTCCGTCGCGTGCTCCCGGCGCTCGGTGTCGATCGCGTCGACGAGGTAGCGACCGCGCAGCGCATACACGACGAGGTTCTTGAGCCGGTCCGAGACGGTCGTCGCATACGGATTGACGATCACCAGCATCCGCTTGCTGGGCGAGCGCGCGCCGACGCCGAGCTGTGCTTCCAGCCGTAGCTCGAGGTCGGTGGCGGTCGCGCTCACGTGAGGCATTCTGCCCGAAGCGGCCCCGGCGGCGTCAACCGTCGCGCCTGGAGCCGGCGACGCCTTTCTGGGTATACTGCCCCGCACATAGCAGTACGCATCCAGAGGGGTGGAGGGATATGGCCCTGTGAAACCCCGGCAACCGCCCGCAAGGGAACGGTGCCAATTCCATCAGGCTCCAACGACAAGCCTGGGAGATGTGGACAGGGCGGTTTCCCGACCTCCGACCACAAACCCCGGCGGAGGTTTTTTCATATGCCGCCAGAATCGCTTCGCTGCAAGGAATGTAGGACCGAGTACCCGCTCGATGCGCGCTACGTCTGCGAGCGCTGCTTCGGCCCGCTCGAGGTCGCCTACGCTGAGCGCGCCGACGCCGATCCGGCCGGTCTGCGCCGGCGCATCCAGGCGGGCCCGCATTCGATCTGGCGCTACGCCGACTTCCTGCCCGTGTCGGGACGCGGCTACGCGCTCCCTGCGGGCTGGACGCCGCTGATCAGGGCCGACCGCCTGGCGGAGCAGCTGGGGCTGGGCGAGGTGTGGATCAAGAACGACGCCGCCAACCCGACCCACTCGTTCAAGGACCGGGTCGTGTCGGTCGCCCTGGCCCGGGCGGTCGAGCTCGGCTTCAAGACGATCGCCTGCGCCTCGACCGGCAACCTCGCGAATGCGGTCGCCGCCCACGCGGCGGCGGCCGGCCTCGAGTCCTACGTGTTCATCCCCGCCGACCTCGAGGAGCAGAAGATCCTCGCGACCGGCGTCTACGGGACCAACCTGGTCGCCGTGAAGGGCAACTACGACGACGTCAACCGTCTCTGCACCGAGCTCTCGAGCGAGTACGAGTGGGCGTTCGTGAACATCAACATGCGGCCGTACTACGCGGAGGGGTCGAAGACGCTCGCCTTCGAGATCGCCGAGCAGCTCGGCTTCGAGATGCCGGACCGGGTGATCGCCCCGATCGCGTCCGGCTCGCTGTTCACGAAGATCGCCCGCGGCTTCGAGGAGTGGCGCTCGGCCGGACTGCTCGACGGCGAGCTCCCGGCGTTCAACGGCGCCCAGGCGCTCGGCTGCTCGCCGGTCGCCACCGCGTTCGAGGCCGGACGCGACTTCTGCCAGCCCGTAAAGCCCGACACGATCGCCAAGTCGCTGGCGATCGGCAACCCGGCCGATGGCCCCTACGCGCTCGACCTGGCGCGCCGCAGCGGCGGCTCCATCGACAGCGTCACCGACGAGGAGATCCGCGAGGGGATCAAGCTGCTCGCGCAGACGACGGGGATCTTCACCGAGACGGCGGGCGGCGTTACCGTCGCCGTCCTGCGCAAGCTGGCCGAGCGCGGCGACATCCCGTCTGATGAACGCGTTGTCGCCGTGATCACCGGCGAGGGGCTGAAGACGCTCGAGTGCGCCCGCGGCACGTTCGAGGCCTGGCAGATCGATGCCTCGACCGAGGCGTTCCAGGCCGCCAGGGAGCGTCTTGTCGTCGCCGCCTGATAAATAGTCCGCGCACCGGAATGGGCGTGAACGTCAAGATCCCCACCCAGCTCCGCTCGGCCACCGAAGGAGAGTCGGTGGCCGAGGTCGATGGATCGACGGTCGGCGAGGTGCTCGACTCGCTCTACGAGCGCTACGGCGAGCTGCGCAGCCGGATCGCCGAGGACGGCGGCCTGCGCCGGTTCGTGAACGTATATGTCGACGGCGAGGACATCCGCTTCCTGAGCGGACTGGAAACGCCCGTGAGCGATGGCGACGAGGTGACGATCCTCCCCGCCGTCGCCGGCGGCTGACGGCGGCCGGCCTCCCCGCCGTCGCCGGCGGCTGACGGCAGCCGGCCTCCCCGCCGTCGCCGGCGGCTGACGGCAGCCGGCGGACGCCCGACCGCGTCTGGCACCCTGCGGGAGTGGCCACACTCGACCCTCCGCGGGACCCGCCGTCGATCCTCGGCGTCCCGCCGATCCGCGACTACGGAACGCCCACGCGCTTCGCCCGCCTCCCCAGTCGGGCGCAGACGGCCGGGGTCGTGCTCGTGCTGGTGGGGCTCGCCGCCTTCATCCGCCTGCACTACCTGACAGGACAGCTGTGGTCCGACGAGGCGAACACCGTCGGCATCGCCTCGCATTCCCTGACCGCGATCCCCGGGCTCCTCTGGCATGGCGGGGGAGCGCCGCTCTACTTCTTCCTGCTCCACATCTGGACGGCGGCGTTCGGCGCCAGCGAAGCCTCCGCGCATGCCCTGTCGGTGCTGATCGGCGTGGCGTCGGTCCCCGTCGCGGTGTGGCTTGCGTGGAGCCTGTTCGGGCGCCGCGCCGGCTACCTGGCCGGAGGGCTGTTCGCGTTCAACGGGTTCATCACCCAGTACGCGGAGGAGGCCCGCCCCTATGAGCTGATGGCGCTCCTCGGCCTGCTGGCCACAGGCGCGTTTCTCCACGTGTTCGTGTACCGGCGACGGCGCGGATGGCTGGCGCTGCTCGCCGCTTCGCTCGCGCTGATGCTCTACACCGACCCCTGGGGGATCTTCTTCTGGGCGGGAGCGTTGCTGGCGCTCGTCCCGGTGTGCTCGACGAGCGCCGACCGGCGCGGTCTGCTCCGCGACGCCTTGATCGTGTTCGGCGCAGCGGCGATCGCGTTCGTCCCGTGGATCCCGACGCTCGTCCACCAGGCGGGCTCCGCGACAGCTCCCTGGCATTACATGCCGCTGCCGGGAGCCAATGTGCCGCGCAAGCTGCTCGGGTCCGATCGCGTGGACGCCGCGCTGGCTGTGGCTGTGGCCGCCGGCATCGTGCCGTTTCTGGCCGCCAGGCGGCGGCGCACATCCGAGGCCGCCGTCGCGGCCGCCCTGATCGCGCTGCCCCTGGGCGCGCTCGTGATCGCGCGGCTCGTCGGATTCGCGGTGCCGACGTGGACGGTTCGCTACATGGCGCCGGTCGTCGCGCCGCTACTGCTGCTCGCCGCGATGGCGAGCGCCCGCACTGGGCTGCTCGGGCTTGCGGTCGTCGTCGTGACGTGCGCGTTTCTCGCCAATCCGGCCTCGTTCATCCCCACCTACAAGAGCGACATGCGCGACGTCGCAGGCGAGGTCGCGCCCTATCTCCGGCCGGGGGACGTGGTCCTCGTCGCCCAGCCGGAGCAGACGCCGCTTGCCTGGTACTACCTTCCCCGTGGGTTGCGCTACGAGACCCCGTTCGGCCCCGACACCCATCCGAGCTGGATGAACTGGGACAGCGCGATGTCACGCATACGCCGAAGCGCTCCCCGCGCCCTCGTCGCGGGGCTCGTCGCACACCTGAGTCCCGGTCAGCATCTGCTGCTGGTGCGTCCCCTGACCGAGGGAGCCTCCAACTGGTCGCAGCCGTGGACGGTCCTGGTCCGCCGCCGCTCGGCCGAGCTGAGCGCGGCGGTCGCGTCCGATCCGGGGCTGGCCGCGGTCCCGGGCGCTTTCGCGCCGCACTACTACCGCGGGTCCTGCTGTCTGGCCTCGAGCGCGCTGCTGTACGTCCGGCGCTGAGGTCGCAGCGGCTCAGCCTGGATCCACCGGTCCTGGCTCAGACGCCCAGACCGACCGGGCAGCTGACCCCGGTTCCGCCGAGGCCGCAATAGCCGCCCGGCACCTTGTGGAGATACTGCTGGTGGTAGTCCTCGGCGTAGTAGAAGTGCTCGAGCGGCGCGATCTCGGTCGTTATCTCGGGATAGCCGGCGGCCTTCAGCTTCTCGGCATATGTGGCGCGCGAGGACTCGGCGACCCGCCTCTGCTCGTCGCTCGAATACAGGATCGCCGAGCGGTACTGGGTGCCGACGTCGTTGCCCTGGCGCATCCCCTGGGTCGGGTCGTGACCTTCCCAGAAGGCCCGGAGGATCTCGGCATAGCTCGCCTTCGCCGTTTCGAACACGACGAGCACCGCCTCGGTGTGTCCGGTCCGCCCGCTGCAGACCTCCTCGTAGGTCGGATTCGGCGTGAAGCCGCCGGCGTATCCGACCGCGGTCGTGTAGACGCCGGGGAGGTTCCAGAACGCCTTCTCGGCCCCCCAGAAGCAGCCGAGTCCGACCACCGCCTGCTCGGTTCCGTCCGGGAAGGGCGGGGTCATCGGCGTCCCTAGCACGGCGTGGCGATCGGGAACGGGCATCGGCTCGCTGCGCCCGGGGAGGGCATGCTCGGCGTCGACCATCGTGGACTTGTGGCGAAACAGAAGGGACATGGGACTAGCTTACGACGCTGGCGCCCCACCATTCCGTGGTGTAATGAAGGACATGGAGGGACCAAGGGCGCAGCACTCACCCGGACGGCGCCCGAGCCCGCGGGCGGTGCTTGCCGGGCTGGTCGTCGCCGTGCCGCTCGTGCCGATCCTCGTCGGCGTGGCCTTTCTGGCGCCGGGCAGGGCCGCGCCCGCCCGCAGCGGCCTGCTGCGTCCGCTCAGCAGCCCGCCATCCCGGCTCAGCGCGCCGGCGCAAAAGAGCACAGACTCGAAGGGGGCGCTCGTCGCCGTCGTCCATCACGAGACGACGATGCTGAGCGCACCCGACGGAAGCGAGATCGCCACGCAGCCGACGACGACGCAGTTCGGCTCGCCGTCGGTACTGCTCGTCCGCCGGACGAAACCCGGCTGGCTGGGCGTGGTCAGCCCGTTGGCCGGCAACGGTCGCCTCGGCTGGATCCGGTCGTCCTCGTCCTCGCTGCTGCACGTCGATTGGCAACTCGATGTCTCACTGGCGAAGCGCAGGCTGACCGTGCTGGAGAACGGACGTCTGCGCCGGCGCTACACCGTGGCGGTCGGAAGCGCGGCCGCGCCAACCCCGACCGGGGTCTTCGCGGTCACCGATCGTCTTCGCACCGGCGACCCGTCGGGACCCTATGGCTGCTGCATCCTCGCGCTCTCCGCGCTGGCGCCGCACGCGATCCAAGACTGGAGCGGCGGCAACCGGATCGCCATCCACTCCACGAGCGAGACGTCGAGCATCGGCGAGGCGGTCAGCCACGGTTGCCTGCGACTGACGCTCGCCGAGGGGCAGTGGCTGATCGATCACGTCCCGCTGGGGACGCCGACGATCATTCGCAGCACCTGAGGGCCACTCAGGCTCAGTGGTGCGGCACCGCCGCCACGACCACGCAGAACACGGCGACGATCGCGCTCGTGCCGAGGATGATGCCGATCACCGGCCGGCTCGAATGCATGTGGGCGCGCTCGGGGTGGCGGAGGAGCACCCATTCGAACAACAGCCAGCAGACGCACACCGGCACCATCACGGCGGCCGTCAGCCACAGCCAGCCTCCACCCATTCCTGCCGGGATCGCGATGCTCAGCAGGAGCAGTGCGAGCGCGATCGCGGACATCAGCGTGTGCGGCGTCCCCCAGCTCGAGGGCGACCGCGAAGGGCCGGAGGTGGGGGTCATCGCCGAGGCCTGCTCGACACCCGCCCGAACGGGCTCCGAGCCCGCCGGGACGGTCCGCTCGTTGAACTGCGGGGCGAGCGTCTCGGACACGCCCCGCTGCGGCTCGGGCGTGAACTCGGCGACCATTCGCGAGAACCTGTCATCGGGGCTTCGGACGCCGTCCTCGGTCATCGCGGCGGCCAGCGAGGGCGACGGATGCTCGGTGATCGTCGTGATCCGGAAGCACGCGAACCAAACGGTCATCGTGCCCATCGAGTGCAGACCGGCGGCGAGCGCCAAAAACCACCAGTTGCCGGTCGTCAGCGAGATGATCGTTCCGAACGTCACCACGGCCGCGACGCTGAAGGTGAGCACCAGGCGATGGATGCTGAGGAAGAGCCCGAGACCCACCTGCGTCGGGCGCTCACCCTGACTGGCGTGGAGCCGGTCGACCGGGACGCGGACCCGCTTGGCGCCGATCACTTCGCGCAGCTCTTCGGTGAGCCTCGCGTTGGTTCGAGGGGAGAGGCTGGGGTCGGCGGCGCGTACCTCGCGCTCCTCGACCGCTGGCGAGCCGGATACGGCCCCACGGTCACGAACGCTGGCTGGATCGGCTGGGAACGGCATCGGGCGTTGTCTCGAGGCGGTCATGTCCGTCGCCTACCCGAATTCCGAGCCCTGACTCGACGGAGTCGTTGCCGTGCAACGGCCACGTCAGCGCTGTGACCCCGCCTCGGCCGACGCTATGATCGCCGCCGAGCGATGAGGCTCGCTCCACAACCGCGGATTGCCGCTGATGGCCTCTACCAGACGTCATCGACGACACATGAGTGGAGCCCCCTCGAACGAGCCCGTCGCCGCCCCACGCACCGAACGCCTCGCCTGTGGCGCTTGATCGCCGCGAGCTGGCGGCGATCTTCGTCGGCGGTTTCGCCGGCGCGATCGCCCGCGCCGAGCTCGCGCAGGCACTCGTCACACGCGGCGGCGCATGGCCATGGACGACGTTCATCGTCAACGTCGCCGGTGCCTTCCTGGTCGGCTACTTCACGACCCGCCTCCAGGAGCGGCTGCCGCTCTCGGCGTACAGGCGTCCGCTGCTTGGAACGGGCTTCTGTGGCGGCCTGACGACCTTCTCGACGATGCAGCTCGAGCTGCTGCGCATGCTGGACGCCGGCCGCCTGGCGCTCGCCGCCGGCTATGCGTCGGCCAGCGTCCTCGCCGGGTTTGCCGCGGTCACGCTCGCCACGAACCTGGTCCGCCGCGCGAGGTGGAGCCGGTGAGCGCCGGTGTGATCGTCGGCGTGGGCCTCCTCGGCGGACTCGGGGCGATCGCACGGTTCGTCCTCGACGGCGCCGTCGGCCGTCTCGCCGGCCGCGACTTTCCGTACGGGACGTTCGTGGTGAACCTGGCCGGCGCGTTCGCGCTCGGGCTGCTGGCCGGCGCGGCTCTCACCGGCACCACCTATCGCCTGCTCGGCACGGGCCTGATCGGCGCCTTCACCACCTTCAGCACCTGGGCGCTCGAGAGCCACCGCCTCGGCGAGGACGGACGGATCCGCGGCAGCCTCGCCAACTTCGTCGTCAGCCTCGCCTTCGGGCTCCTGTTCGCGTGGGCCGGGCGCCGCCTGGGATCTTTCCTTTGAACGACGACGCGCTGAAGCTCACGACCTACTTCGGGGAGCGCGATCGCGCGAGCGGCAGGTTCCTGGCCGACGCGTTCACCGACGTGTACGCGCGCCACGAGCTGCAGACGAGCGTGCTGATGCGCGGGATCGAGGGGTTCGGGCCGAGCCAGCACCTGCGGACGGACCGGCTGCTGAGCCTCTCGGAGGACCTGCCGCTGGTCTCGGTGGCGGTCGACACGCGCGAGCGCATCGAAGCGGCGCTGCAAGAGCTGAGCGGCTTCCGCTTCGACGGCCTCGTCACGCTCGAGCGAGCGCGCCTGCTGACCGGAGCGCTCGACGAGCCCCCGGCTCTGCCGTGGGCCGGCGAGGCTGCGACGAAGCTCACCGTCTACGTCGGGCGCCAGGAGCGCGCCGGCGACCGGCCCGCCTACGAGGCCGTCGTCGCTTTCCTGCACGAGCACGGTGTCGCCGGGGCGAGCGTCCTCCTCGGCGTCGACGGGACCGCGCACGGCGTCCGGCAGCGCGCGCGCTTCTTCGGCCGCAACGCGAGCGTGCCGCTGATGGTGATCGCGGTGGGGGAGAGCGCCACGATCGTCTCGCTGCTGCCGAAGCTGGCCCGCCTGTTGCCGCGGCCGCTGGTGACGCTCGAGCGCGTCACCGTCTGCAAGCGTGACGGGCGGCGCTTCGTCGCTCCGCACGCACTGCCCGGCAGCGATCCGACCGGCCTTGGCATCTGGCAGAAGCTGATGGTCTACACCAGCGAGCAGGCGCGCCACGCGGGACAGCCGGTGCACCAGCTCCTGATCCGCGAGCTGCGCCGGGCGGGAGCGGCCGGGGCCACCAGCCTGCGGGGCATCTGGGGCTACCACGGCGACCACGTCCCACACGGCGACACGTTCTGGCAGCTGCGCCGGCGCGTCCCCGTGATCACCGTCGTCGTCGATGCGCCCGAGCGCATCCGCCGCTGGTTCGAGGTCGTCGACGGCATCACCGACGAAGCGGGCCTCGTGACGAGCGAGATGGTGCCCGCCTTCCGCGCCACCGCGAAGGAGCACCAGCGCGGCGGTCTCAGGCTCGCAGCGGCGATAAGCTCTCTGCGGCCGCATCGCGGCGCCGACTTCCGCGCCGAAGGCCCCCCGCGCCCGTAGCTCAGGGGATAGAGCGTTCGCCTCCGGAGCGAAAGGTCGCAGGTTCAAATCCTGCCGGGCGCGCTGGTTGCGCGGGCTCCGCGGCTTTTTCCCGCCGGCACGCAACGGGGGACTAGGCTCGGTGAAACGACCTCAGGAGGTGAGGGCATGGCGACGGAAGCCACGACCGAGACGGGGAACGGGACCGCGAAGACGAGCGGCGGGATCGACATCGGTGAGCTCTCGAGGCGAATGGCCGTCGAGTCCTTCAACGCCGGCAATTACGAGCTGGTCGACCAGTACGTCGCGGCGGATGCCGGGTTCCACGACGCCTCAATGCCCGCCCGGATGCGTGCGATGCGGGGGCCAGAGCTCTTCAAGCAGCTGACCGGCATCTACCGCTCGGCGTTCTCGGAGCTGACGATGGAGGTCGACGAGATGATCGTGCAGGGCGACTCGGTCGCCAGCCGCTGGCACTGCTCGGGTGTCCATACCGGAGAGCTCGAAGGCCTGGCTCCGACCGGGCGCCGCGTGACGGTGACCGGGATGACCGTCGATCACTGGCGGGACGGCAAGGTCGTCGACTCGTGGAACGAGTGGGACAACCTGGGGCTCGCCCGTCAGATCGGCGCTGCGCCCGCGGAGGACAGCCTCGGGGAGAAGCTCGGGACGTGGATGCAGCGCCTGACCGCCCGGAGGCTGCGCCGGACGAGCTGACCCCCAACTGATCGGGGGCGCCGCTCCCGGCCTCACGTGCAGCGGCGACTGACCGGGATGTTCATGCTCGGCACCGGCGGCAGGTCGCGCTTGCAGTAGGTGACCTGCCGCGCGCGCGGCGCGACGACGCCTTCGAACGGGTAGTCGACGCTCGCCGCCACCGCCGTACAGCGGTAGGCGAGCCGCGCCGAAGTCCCGCCGCCGCGAGCTGCGGTGCATCGCACGCGCGTCAGCGGCCCCGGGATCGCGCCGCGACGCACCTGCCCGAGCATGTAGGCCGTCACCGCCCCGCGCAGCGCCGCCTCGGGCGCCACGCCGCGCCGCAGAGCGACGACGTGCGGCTGCTGGTCCTGGCCGACGACGATCCGTGCCTCGCGGTTCTGCTCGGCGAGCGCCGACGGCTGCACGCCCGCCGGCTGATTGGAAGCCGCCGACTCGCGGTCGACGAACACGATCAGCGCGACCACGAACGCGCAGGCTCCGCCAAGCGCGGCGATCCATTGCCACACCGGCGGGCTGCGACGGCCGATCGACACCGAGCCCAGGCTAGATGATTCATTCCACGACCCCCGCGACGATCTGTCCGCGTCTGGGCGGCGCCGGATCGCCACTGGCACACTGGCACGCCATGGATCTCTCGGTCTTCTTCGCCGGCACGGGCGGGTCGCTGCCCAGCCCTCGCCGCGGGCTGCCCGCGGTTCTGATCCGGCGTGGGGGCGCGCGGATCCTCGTCGACTGCGGAGAGGGAACCCAGCGCCAGCTGATCTCGACGATCGGGCTGCTCGACCTGGACGAGATCTTCATCACGCACTTCCACTCCGACCACTGGCTCGGGCTGCCGGGGATGCTCAAGAGCTTCGACCTGCGCAGTCGCGAGGCGCCGCTCGCGGTCCACGGCCCGCCCGGGCTGAAGGAGCTGATCGGAAGCGTGCTGCGCCACGCGGGGCGCACCGGCTACGAGCTGAGGATCATCGAGCTCGAGCCCGGCGAGGTGCTCGAGCGCGACGGCTACCGGATCGCGGCCGTCCCGGTCTCCCACCGGGTGACCGCCTATGCCTACGTGCTCTTCGAGGACGAGCGACCGGGTGTGTTCGATCCCGCCGCGGCCGTCGCCTGCGGCCTCGCGCCCGGCCCGGACTTCGGCCGCGTGCAGCGCGGCGAGACGGTCGACGGCGTCACCCCGGACCGGGTGATGGGCCCGCCGCGGCCGGGTCGCAAGATCGTCCTCTCCGGCGACACCCGGCCGTGCGAGTCGCTCAAGCTGGCCGCGCACGGCGCAGACCTGCTGGTCCACGAGGCGACGTTCGCGATCGAGGAGGCCGAGCGCGCCTACGAGACCGGCCACTCGACGGCATCGCAGGCCGCCGGCATCGCCCGCGACGCAGAGGTCGGCCTGCTCGCGCTCACCCACATCTCGATCCGCTACCCGACGAGCGTCCTGCGAGACGAGGCTCGCGCGATCTTCCCATCCACTGTCCTCCCGCACGACTTCGACACGATCGAGATCCCGTTCCCCGAACGAGGCCGGCCCGAGCTGGTCCGCTGGCGAGCCGGCCACACCGAGCCCGTCTCGTCCTGAGGCCGGCCCCTTCCCGATCCCGCCGCGGGCGCTGATAGGCTCACATCAGTCGCCACCTTTAACCCGGTCCCGTGAGGCCAGGAAGGAGCAGACATTGTCAAGCAGCACGGTCGTCCTCGACGAGGACGGCATGCGACGCACGCTCGTGCGGATCGCGCACGAGATCGTCGAGAAGAACCCTCCGGATCCCGGTACCGCGCCCGGCACACCCGGCTCCGACCACGGCTCGAGCTTCGCGATCGTCGGCATCCACCGCCGCGGTGCGATCCTCGCCCAGCGCATCCATGCCCTGACCAGCGAGCTGGTGGAGCGCAGCGTGCCGCTAGGCTTCGCCGACATCTCCTTCCACCGCGACGACCTCGGCCGGCGCCCGTCGGCCCCCGTCGTCCACGCCACGCAGCTCGACTTCCCGGTCGAGGGCCGGACGATCGTGATCGTCGACGACGTCCTCTACACGGGCCGCACGGTCCGCTCGGCGATCGACGAGATCTTCGACTACGGCCGCCCGGCGCGGGTGCAGTTGGCGGTGCTGATCGACCGCGGCCACCGCGAGCTGCCGATCAGGCCCGACTACGTCGGCAAGAACCTCCCGACCGCCCACGACCAGCGCGTCAACGTGTGCGTCGGGGAGATCGATGGGGTGGAGGAGGTCACGATCGCCCCCGCCCCCGCGCCGGAGAGGAGGGCGGCATGAACCGTCACCTCGTCAGCATCGAGGATCTCGGCCGCGCCGACATCGAGCGGATCCTCGACCGCGCCGAGTCCTTCGCCGAGGTCTCCGGCCGCGAGATCAAGAAGGTCCCGGCCCTGCGCGGGCGCACGATCGTCAACCTCTTCTACGAGGCCTCGACGCGGACGAGCTCGTCGTTCGAGCTGGCCGCCAAGCGCCTCAGCGCCGACGTCGTCAGCATCCGCTCGGCCGGCTCGAGCGTCGACAAGGGCGAATCGCTGCGCGACACCGTGCAGACCCTGTCCGCCTACGACCCGGCCGCGATCGTGATCCGCTCGCCGCACGCCGGCGCCGCGCGCCTCGTCGCCGGGTGGACCGAGGCCTCGGTGATCAACGCTGGCGACGGCAAGCACGAGCACCCGACCCAGGCGCTGCTCGACGTGTTCACGCTGCGCCGCCGGCTCGGCTCGATCGACGGCACGAACATCTGGATCGTCGGCGACGTCCTGCACTCCCGCGTCGCGCGCTCGGACATCCAGGCCTTTCGCCGGATGGGCGCAACGGTCACCGTGTGCGGCCCGCCGACGCTGCTCCCCCGCCAGATCGAGACGCTCGGCTGCGCCGCCACCCCGTCGCTCGACGGCCTCGAGGCCGCCGACGTCGTCTACGTCCTGCGTATGCAGCGCGAGCGCATGCAGGACGCCTACGTGCCCTCCCTGCGCGAGTACGCCGAGCGCTACCAGATAGGTGCCTCGCGCCTGCGCCCCGGGCAGCTGCTGATGCACCCTGGCCCGGTCAACCGCGGCGTCGAGCTGTCGGCCGACGCGATCGACTCACCCCAGGCGTTGATCGGCGAGCAGGTCAAGTCGGGCGTCGCGGTGCGGATGGCCGTCCTCTACGAGCTGCTCGCGGGCAGCCCGGTCCTCCAGGCGGTCGCGTGATGGCCACGCCGACCATCGTCATCCAGCGCGAGGACGCTCCGCTCGCCACCCTGCTGATCCGCGCGGCGCACGTCCTCGACCCCCGCGGCGACCTCGACGAGCCGAGGGACATCCTGATCCGCAAGGGCCGGATCGCGGAGCTCGCCGCGCCCGGGACACTCGCGGCGCCCGACGACGCGGCCGTCATCGAGGCCGACGGGCGCCACGCCTTCCCGGCCTTCGTCGATCCCCACGTTCACCTGCGGACGCCCGGGCAGGAATACAAGGAGGACCTCGGCAGCGGTACCGCCGCTGCGGCGGCGGGCGGCTTCGGCACGGTGATCGCGATGCCCAACACCGATCCCGTCCTCGACGACGAATCGGTGCTCCGCTCGCTGTTCGAGGCCGCGAGCCGCGAAGCCAACGTGCCGACGGGCTTCCTGGCCGCGATCACCGCCGGCCTGCGCGGCGAGGGGCTGACCGAGATGGCCGCGCTCCGGGACGCGGGAGCGCTCGGCTTCACCGACGACGGAAGGCCGGTCGTCTCGGCCGGCGTGCTGCGCAAGGCGCTCCAGTACCAGCGCCTGAGCGGCGGCGTGATCGCCCTGCACGAGGAGGACCCCGCCCTCTCGGGCCTGGGAGTGATGCACGAGGGCGCGGTCTCGGCGCGCCTCGGCCTGGCCGGGATCCCGTCGCTGTCGGAGTCGACGATGGTCGCCCGAGACGCCGCGCTCGCGCGCTACGAGGACGCGAGGGTGCACTTCCAGCACCTGAGCTGCGTCGAGTCGGTCGAGGCGCTCGCCGCCGCCAAGGCGGCCGGCATCCGCGTCACCGGAGAGGTCACGCCGCACCACCTCACGCTCACCGAGGACCTCGTCCACACGCTCGACAGCCGCTTCAAGATGAACCCGCCGCTTCGCTCGGAGGCCGACCGCCGGGCGCTGATCGAGGCGCTTCGCAGCGGCGTGATCGACTGCGTCGCCACCGATCACGCGCCCCATGCCCGCCACGAGAAGGAGGTCCCCTTCGAGCAGGCGCCGATGGGAACCACGGGTCTCGAAACCGCCTTCCCGGCCCTCTTCACCGAGCTGGTGATGCCCGGCGTCCTCGACCTGAGGACGGTCGTCGAGCGCCTCACCGCCGGCGGCGCGCTGTACGGCCTGCCGGTCCCGCGGATCGCGCCCGACGAGGCCGCCTGCCTGACGCTCGTCGACCTCGACACCGCCTTCGAGGTCGGGGAGCACGGCTACCACAGCCGCTCGGCCAACTGCTGCTTCCACGGGCGCGCGCTGTACGGCCGGGTCGAGCTGACCGTGGCCGGCGGCCGGCTCGCGTTCCAATCGGACGTGGTCTCCAAGCAGGTGCTCGGAATCAGATGACCGACGCCACGGCCTACGTCCTGCTCGAGGACGGCACCCGCTTCGACGGAGTCGCGTGCGGTGCCGACACGCATGCCGTCGGGGAAATCGTGTTCACGACCTCGATGTCCGGCTACCAGGAGGCGATGACCGATCCGAGCTACGCCGGCCAGCTGATCGCCTTCACCTACCCCCAGATCGGCAACTACGGAGTGTGGCCCGACGCGATGGAGTCAGACCGCATTCACGCGCGCGCGGCGATCATGCGCGCGGCGGTCGACCACGACCGGGCCGGGGCCGAGACGGGCTGGCTGCGGTGGCTGACCGAGCAGGGCATCCCGGCCATCACCGACCTCGACACGCGCGCGCTCGTCCGCCACATCCGCGACGAGGGCGCGATGAAGGGAGGCGTGTTCCCCGCCCGCACGTCAGAGCGCGAGGCCCGCGAGATGATCGACGCCGAGCCGTCGATGGCGGGCCGGGACCTGGCCCAGAGCGTCACGCCCGCCGCTCCCCTCCGGTATACGGGGAGCGGCGCCGGAGGGGTGGGCGGGGTCCGAATATCGATGATCGACACCGGCGTCAAGCGCTCGATCCTCCGCGAGCTCCAGGAGCGCGGCGCGAAGATCACGCTGCATCCCTGCACGGCCGGTCCGCGAGATCTGCTCGCCGAGGACCCCGACGCGATCTTCCTGGCCAACGGACCAGGCGATCCCGCGGCGCTCGACTACATCGTGCAGACGATCCGCGAGCTCGTCGGCCGAAAGCCCGTGTACGGGATCTGTCTGGGCCATCAGCTGCTCTGCCGGGCGGTCGGCCTCGAGACCTACAAGCTGCCGTTCGGGCACCACGGGGCCAACCATCCGGTCAAGGACCTGGCCAGCGGACTCACCGAGATCACCTCCCAGAACCACGGCTTCGCGGTGCTCGGACCCGGCGGCTCACGCACGATCGACACCGATGACCCGGTGCGCTGGCAGACCGACTTCGGCGAGGCGCAGCTGAGCCACATCAACCTCTACGACCGCACCGTCGAGGGGCTGACGCTGCTCGACGTGCCTGGAGCCACCGTCCAGTACCACCCCGAGGCGGGCCCGGGACCGCACGACAGCCTGTACCTCTTCGACCGCTTCCTGGAGGGGATCGCCAGTGCCGCGTAGGGACGACCTGAACAAGATCCTGCTGATCGGGTCGGGGCCCATCGTGATCGGTCAGGCCGCCGAGTTCGACTACTCGGGGACCCAGGCGTGCCGGGTGCTGATGCAGGAGGGCTACGAGGTCGTGCTCGTCAACTCCAACCCGGCGACGATCATGACCGACCCGGAGGTCGCGACGACGACCTACGTCGAGCCGCTGCTGCCGGGGCCTCTCGAGCAGATCATCGCCAAGGAGCGGCCCGACGCGCTGCTGCCGACCCTCGGTGGCCAGACAGCGCTCAACCTCGCCAAGTCGCTTCACGAGAACGGGACGCTCGAGCGCTACGGCGTCGAGCTGATCGGCGCCAACTACGACGCGATCGACCGTGCCGAGGACCGCGAGCGGTTCCGAGAGACGATGGTCGCCGCCGGGTTGCGCGTCCCGCGCAGCGTGATCGCCACGAGCCTCGACGACGCCCGTCAGGCGGTGACGGACATCGGCCTGCCGCTGATCGTCCGTCCCGCGTTCACGCTGGGCGGCACCGGGGGCGGCGTGCTGGAGCGCGCCGAGGACATCGACCGGGTCGTCGGGCGGGGCCTCGAAGCCTCGCCGATCCACCAGGTACTGCTCGAGGAGTCGGTGCTCGGGTGGGGCGAGTTCGAGCTCGAGGTGATGCGCGACCGTACCGACAACGTCGTGATCGTCTGCTCGATCGAGAACCTCGATCCGATGGGGGTGCACACGGGCGACAGCGTCTGCGTCGCCCCGCAGCAGACGCTCACCGACAGGCAGTACCAGGCGCTCCGCGACCAGGCGATCACCGTGATCCGGGCGATCGGCGTCGAGACCGGCGGCTCGAACGTGCAGTTCGCGGTCAACCGCGAGACCGGCGAGATCGTCGTCATCGAGATGAACCCGCGGGTGTCGCGCTCGAGCGCGCTGGCCTCGAAGGCGACGGGCTTCCCGATCGCGAAGATCGCCGCGCGGCTGGCCGTCGGCTACACGCTCCAGGAGATCCCCAACGACATCACGCGCGCGACCCCGGCCAGCTTCGAGCCGGCGATCGACTACTGCGTCGTCAAGTGGCCGCGCTTCGCGTTCGAGAAGTTCCCGGGTGCCGAGGAGGGACTGACCACCCACATGAAGTCGGTGGGGGAGGCGATGGCGATCGGACGGACGTTCAAACAGGCGTTCGGCAAGGCGCTGCGCTCGCGCGAGCTCGACGCCGCCCCCGCATTCCCCGACGACGAGGCGGCCCTGCTCGAGCTGGCCGGTCAGGCCGGCGCGGAGCGGTTCGACTTCCTGCTCGAGGCGCTCCGCCGCGGCATCTCGACGGACGTCCTCCACGAGGAGACCTCGATCGACCCCTGGTTCCTGCGCGAGCTCGACGAGCTCGTCCGCGACCCGGAGGGCGCATTTGCGGGCGAGCGGACGTTCAAGTCGGTCGACACCTGCGCCGCCGAGTTCGCCGCCTCGACGCCGTACTTCTACTCGGGCTGGGAACGCTCCGCCAACCACGAGGTGAATCGGTCCCACCCCGAGCGTCCGAGCGTCGTGATCCTCGGCTCGGGACCGAACCGGATCGGGCAGGGGATCGAGTTCGACTACTGCTGCGTGCACGCCGCCCAGACCGTGCGCGAGTCCGGCCGCGACGCGGTGATGATCAACTGCAACCCGGAGACTGTCTCGACCGACTACGACACCTCCGACCGGCTGTACTTCGAGCCGCTGACGCTGGAGGACGTGCTCGGCGTCGTTGAGATCGAAGCACCGCTCGGGGTGATCGTGCAGTTCGGCGGCCAGACGCCGCTCAAGCTCGCCAGGGGGCTCGCGGAGGCCGGCGTGCCGATCCTCGGCACGAGCACCGAGGCGATCGACCTGGCCGAGGACCGCTCGCGATTCGGGCCGCTGCTCGACCGCCTCGGCCTGAAGGCGCCGCCGTACGCCACCGCCTGCTCGCCCGAGGAGGCGCTCGACCGCGCGCCCGAGGTCGGCTTCCCGCTGCTGGTGCGGCCCAGCTACGTGCTCGGCGGCCGCGCGATGGAGATCGTCTACGACCTGGGCGGGCTGCGCGACTACCTGATCCGCGCCGGCAGCGCGTCGGGCACGACCATCTACCTGGACCGCTTCCTCGAGGACTCGATCGAGGTCGACGTCGACGCGCTCTGCGACGGCGAGGATGTCTGGATCGCCGGGATCATGCAGCACGTCGAGGAGGCCGGGATCCATTCCGGCGATTCCGCGTGCGTGCTCCCGCCGCACGCCCTCGGCCGCGACATGCTCGAGCAGATCGAGGAGCAGACCGCAGCGCTCGCCCGCGCGCTCGGCGTCGTCGGACTGCTCAACGTGCAGTTCGCGATCCACGGCGAGGAGGGGCTGCACGTGATCGAGGCCAACCCGCGCGCCTCGCGCACGGTCCCGTTCGTCTCCAAGGCGATCGGCCTGCCCGTCGCCAAGCTCGCCTGCCGGATCATGCTCGGCGAGCGGATCGCCGAACTCGATCTTCCCGCTGATACGAGCAACTCGCACGTGTGCGTCAAGGAGGCGGTGCTGCCCTTCGACCGCTTCGCCGGCGCCGACGCGCTGCTCGGGCCCGAGATGCGCTCGACCGGAGAGGTGATGGGGATCGCGCGCGACTTTCCGACCGCGTTCGCCAAAGCGCAGGCCGCCGCGGGGGCCCAGCTGCCGAGGTCCGGCACCGTGTTCATCACGGTGGCCGACTCCGACAAGCCCGCCGCCACCGGCATCGCGACCCAGCTCCACGACCTCGGCTTCCAGATCGTCGCGACCAAGGGCACGGCCCAGGCCCTGCAACGGATGGGCATCCCGGCGCAGGCGATCAACAAGATCGCCGAGGGCTCGCCCCACGTCGTCGACTGGATCGAGCGGGGGGACGTCCACCTGGTGATCAACACGCCCACCGGCCCCGGCGCGCGCAGCGACGGCTATGAGATCCGCTCCGCCGCCGTGGCCCGGCGGATCCCCTGCATCACGACGATGTCTGGAGGGATCGCCGCGGCCCGGGCGATCGCCGCGGCGGCGCACGGCGCGCCCGAGGTGGTCTCGCTGCAGGAGATCTACGCCGAGGCGAGCGGCACGACCGTGTCGTGAGCGCCGACCGCGTCCAGGCCCCGTTCGGACGGCGGCGGGTTCCGGTCGCTGAGCGCCGCGAGTATGGGCCGTACGTGGTGCTGCGCTGCGAGGACGCACACGGACCGGAGCCGCTGGCCGGCCAGTTCTACATGCTCGCCGGCGCGAGCCGGTGGGGAGGGGGCGAGGGCGAGCGGCCGTTCCTGCCACGCGCTTTCAGCGTCCTGCGGGCCGGCGATGGCCAGCTCGAGTTCCTGCTTCACGACGTCGGACCGGGCACCGCTCGGCTGTGCGAGCTCGTGGCGGGGGACGAGCTCTGGGTCCTCGGCCCCCTCGGCGTGCCGTTCGCAGCCCCTCGCGACGGCCGCCGGGCGCTCCTCGTCGGCGGCGGGGTCGGGATCGCGCCGCTGGCGATCCTCCAGGATCAGCTCGGCGCCGACACCGTGCTGCTCGGCTTTCGCGACGCCGGCCACGCGCCGGCCACCGAGCTCCTCCGCCACGTCCGCCTCGCGACCGACGACGGCTCGGCCGGCCATGCCGGGTTCGTGACCGAGCTGCTCGAGGAGGAGCTGCATCTCGACTCCCACCGGGAGGTCTACGCCTGCGGGCCGTCGCCGATGCTCGAAGCGGTGCGCCTCATCTGCGCCGAGCGCGAGGTGCCCGCGCAGCTCGCGCTCGAGTCGGGGATGGCCTGTGGCTACGGCGCCTGCTTCGGCTGCGTGGTCCCCACCCATGACGGCTACATACGGCTGTGCGTCGAGGGGCCGGTGCTGGACGCCATCCGTCTTCCCGCGGTACCGGTATGAGCGTCAGCTTCTGCGGGATCGAGCTGGCCCACCCAGTCATCAACGCGTCGGGGACGTTCGACGCGATCGCTGCGCGGCGGGCCTTCGGGGACGAGGCCTACGAGCGCTTCCCGTTCGCCGCCCATGTGTCGAAGACGGTCACGCTCGAGCCACGTCAGGGCAATCCCCCGCCGCGGCTGTGGGAGCTGCCCGGCGGGATGATGAACTCGATCGGCCTGCCCAACAAGGGGCTCGCCGGCTACCTCGAGCACGACCTGCCGCAGCTCGCCGAGCTGCCGGTCCCGCTGATCGTCAACGTGATGGGGTTCAGCCGAGAGGAGGTCGGGCGCCTCGTCGGCGCGTTCGCCGAGCGAGCCGAGGTCGCCGCGCTCGAGCTCAACGTCTCCTGCCCGAATGTCGAGACCGGCCTGATCATGGGCGCCGACCCACGCGAGACCGCCGCCCTGCTCGACCACGTGCGACCGCTGACCGACAAGCCTCTCGTCGTCAAGCTGACCCCGAACGCCTCCGACGTCCCAGCGGTCGCCCGCGCCGCCGCCGACGCGGGCGCCGACGCCGTCTCGCTGATCAACACGCTGCGCGGGATGGCGCTCGATCCGGCGTCGCGTGAGCCGTGGCTCGGCGGGGTGACCGGCGGCGTCTCCGGCCCCGCCGTACGGGCGATCGCGCTTGCGCAGGTCCACTCGGTGGCCGCTGCGATCGACGTTCCGATCATCGGGATGGGCGGGGTGTCGAGCGGGCGGGACGCACTCGATCTGATCGCCGCGGGCGCAGATCTGGTCGCCGTTGGAACGGAGAATTTCCGCGATCCCGAGGCCGGCGCCCGCGTCCGGGCCGAGCTCGAGCGGCTCCGTGGCCATCCTGCCTCGGCGATCCGCTGATCTGGTCAGTGCAGAAACCTCATGCCCGTTGACACGTGCGGCGGAAGTCGATAAAGGGCTGCAAACACTGAGGATTGTCGCAACCATGCTCGATATTGCTAGACCTCAGGTCGAGGTCTAGCTGAATTGGGCCACGCGCGCCCCATCGGCCGATCGCAAGATGTATAGTCGCCGCCCATGCCGCCGGTCAGCGACTCTCCTGCGAAGGCCGCCATCGCGGCGCCCGAGCGGTCGCTGCACCAGCGGATGGAGGCGCTTCAGCGGGCCAACGACATCCGCAGCCGCAGGGCGCAGCTCAAGCGAGACCTGAAGGCGGGCCGGCAGCCGATCCACGAGCTGCTGCTCGATCCGCCGGAATACCTGGAAACGGCGAAGGTTTTCGACCTGCTGCTCGCCGTCCCCAAGTACGGGCGCGTGAAGGTCAACAAGATCCTCTCGACGTGCCGTATCTCCCCCAGCAAGACGATCGGTGGCCTGTCCCAGCGCCAGCGAACCGAGCTCGTCGAGCTGATGCGTCGCCGCTGACGGCGTTGGCCGGCGCCAGGGTGTTCGTGGTGACCGGGCCCTCCGGGGTGGGCAAGGGCACGCTGATCCGGGCCCTGCTCCACCGGCTTCCCCAGCTCGAGCTGTCTGTGTCCGCGACCACGCGGGGGCCGAGGCCGGGTGAGGAGGATGGCGTCGACTATCACTTCCTCACCCCCGAGCAGTTCGACGAGCGCGTGCGAGCGGGGGATTTCGTCGAGCACGCAACGTACTCGGGCAATCGCTACGGCACGCTGCGCTCCGAGCTAGAGCGAAGGGTCCGGGCGGGCATGCCGGTGGTGCTCGAGATCGAGGTCCAGGGAGCCAGGCAGGTGCGCAGCGCGCTGCCCGATTCGGTGGCGGTGTTCATCGCGCCGCCCTCGCGCGAGGCGCTCCGCGCTCGCCTCGTCGGGCGGGGCACCGACAGCGCCGAGCAGGTGGAGGAGCGGCTGCGCACCGCCGATGTCGAGCTCGAGGCGCGCCCCGAATTCGGCCACGTCGTCGTCAACGACCGCCTCGAGGACGCGGTGAATGAGCTCGCCCAGATCGCCGAAGAGGCGCTCGGAGGACCGGCCGCCCGCTAACCTTGAACCACCACACCACGGGCCAAACTGAGGAAACGACTTGATCTCTCCCCGCATCGACAAGCTCCTCGAGCACGTCGACTCCGACTACGCGAGCGTTATCGTCGCCGCCAAGCGCGCGCGGCAGATCAACTCCTACTACCACAACCTGGGCGAAGGGACGTTCGACGAGTTCCCGCCGCCGATGGTCGACACGCGCTCGAAGAACTACCTGACGATCGCCCTCGAGGAGGTCGCTCAGGGCAAGCTGAAGTACCAGTACCGGTAGGGCCGAGATGGCGCGCTTGCTGCTCGGCGTGAGCGGTGGGATCGCGGCCTACAAGGCGCTCGAGACCACGCGCCTGGCGATCAAGGCCGGACATTCGGTTCGCGTCATCCAGACCCCGACGAGCGAGCGGTTCGTCGGCCGCGCCTCGTTCGAGGCGATCACCGGGGCTCCCGTGCTGATCAGCGAGTTCGATGTCGATCCGTCACGGGGTGCTTATCCGGACGAGCCGCCGGCAGGGGCGGGCAAGATCGCTCCGATCAGCCATCTGGCGCTCGTCGAGCGTGCCGACGTGTTCCTGATCGCGCCGGCGAGCGCCAACACCCTGGCCAAGCTCGCACACGGTCAGGCCGACAACCTGCTCACGACGGCCGTCCTCGCAGCCTCCTGCCCGGTCGTGGTCGCGCCGGCGATGAACAACCGGATGTACCTCAACGAGGCGACACAGGCGAACCTCGCAACGCTGCGCGACCGCGGCGTGACCGTGATCCCGCCCGGCGAGGGAGACCTCGCGTCCCACGGGGAGCACGGTATCGGCCGGCTACCGGAGCCGGCCGAGCTCCTCGCCGCCGTGGAGCGGCTCCTGCGCGGCCGGGGAAGCTGGGCCGGCGTCCGCGTCCTCGTCACAGCAGGCGGCACCCGGGAGCCGATCGACAGCGTGCGCTTCGTCGGCAACCGGTCCTCCGGGCGGATGGGCTACGCCCTGGCGGCGCAGGCGGCCGCACGCGGAGCCGACGTCGTCGTCGTCGCCGCGAACGTCACGCTGCCCGATCCCGCCGGGGTGACGATCGTCCCGGTCGGCACCGCCGCCGAGCTCAAGCTGGCATCCGCAGCGCACTTCGGCTCCTGTGACGTGCTGCTGATGGCGGCCGCCGTGGCGGACTTCCGGCCGGCCGCGCCCGCGCCCGACAAGCTCAAGAAGGACCGCGGCGTACCGTCGCTTAAGCTCGAGCCCACCGAGGACGTGCTGAGCGGCCTGTCGGCCGAGCGCCGCTCGGGACAGCTGCTCGTCGGCTTCGCGGCCGAGCACGGGGAGGGCTCGCTTGCCTACGGCAGGGGCAAGCTCGAGCGCAAGGGACTCGACCTCGTCGTCGTCAACGACATCGCGCGCGCCGGGATCGGGTTCGACGCGCCGGACAACGAGGTCACGCTGATCAGCCGCGACGGCCGCGAGCAGACCGTCGCCCGGGCCGCGAAGGCGCAGGTCGCCGACGCGATCCTCGACGAGATCGAGAGGCTGCGCAGCCAGCGGAGGATGGAGGACGATGGAGCCGATCGAGCGGCCCTCAGCGCAAGCCGCGACTGACGCATACGCGCAGCTCGCGCGGCGCCTCCAGGAGAACGTCGCCCGCGCTGTCCAGATCCCGCCCGACGTGCTCGAGCAGGTCGTCGTGGCCCTCCTCGCCGAAGGCCACGTCTTGGTCGAGGACTACCCCGGGGTCGGCAAGACGACGCTCGCGCGCGCGATCGCCCGCTCGATCGACTGCCAGTTCGCGCGCATCCAGTGCACGTCGGATCTGCTCCCTGCCGACGTCGTCGGCGTCAGCGTCTACAACCAGCGCGAGCAGCGCTTCGAGTTCCGGCCGGGACCCGTGTTCGCCAATGTGGTGCTCGTCGACGAGATCAACCGGGCCTCGCCGAAGACGCAATCGGGGCTGCTCGAGTGCATGCAGGAACGGCGGGTGACGGTGGACGCCCACACCCACGAGCTCGCCCGGCCGTTCCTCGTCCTGGCCACGCAGAACCCCGTCGAGTACGAGGGCACGTATCCGCTTCCCGAGGCCCAGGTCGACCGCTTCATGGTCCGGGTCTCGATCGGCTACCCGGATCGGGGATCGGAGGCCGGGATGCTGGCCGACCACGAATCGGGCGATCCGCTGGCCACGCTCGCGCCGGTGATCCGGACCGCCGACCTGCTCGCGGCTCAGGACGCCGCGCTCCAGGTGCACGCCTCCGCGGCGCTGCGGGACTACGTCGTCTCGCTGCTGTGGCGCACGCGCGACGACCCGCGCGTGGAATTGGGCGCGAGCCCGAGGGCCGGGCTGATGCTGCTGAGGGCCGCGAAGGCGCTGGCGATGGTCCGCGGACGCGACCACGCGCTACCCGACGACGTCCAGGCGCTCGCTCGTCCGGTGCTCGCGCACCGGATGGTGATCGCCCCGGAGTCGCCCCACACCACCGCCGACGAGGTGGTCGCCGATGCGCTCGCCGGAACGAGAGCGCTCTGACCCGGGGCTCCGCGGGCTTGCCGCCACGGTCGCGGTGGCGCTGTTCGGGCTTGCCCTGATCCTCAGCGCGCTCGCCTTCGACGCGGTCCCGCTGTTCGTCCCCGGCTTCGGCTTCATGTTGCTCGGGCTGCTGGCCCCGGCATGGGTGGCGATCGCGGTCCGGACGGCACGCGTCGAGCGCGAGATCGGCGCCCGCCATGCGATCGAGGACGAGCCGCTCGAGGCCACCGTCGTCTTGCGGCGCGGCCTGTTCGGGCTGCCGGGCGGCGAGCTCCACGACCCGCTCGCCGGCACGCCGATCTCGGTCGGGGAGCCGCTCTCGCTGGTCAGCGGCCGAGCCCGTGTCCAGCTGCGGATCGTCGCCCGCATCCACCGTCGCGGGCGCCATCGCTTCGCGCCCCCGTCGCTCGCGATCAGCGATCCGCTCGGCCTCGTGCGCATGACCCGGGCCGGCGACGGACAGGAGGAGGAGCTGCTCGTGCTGCCTCGAACCGAGCGCGTTCGATGGCTGCGTCCGGAGCACCGCCGCGCTCCATCGGGCCCCCCGACGCGCTCCCTGCACGAGCCGATCGGCGCCGTCGAGGTCGACGGGCTGCGCGCCTACATGCCGGGAACGCCGGCCTCGCGGATCCATTGGCCAGCCCTCGCGCGGTATCCGTCCCCGCCCACGCTGCTGGAACGCCGCCTCGTCTCCGAGCCGCACACGCTTCCCCTGATCGCGCTCGACCCGCGCGTCGAGCGCGCGCCCGACGCCGAGCAGCACCTCGATGCCGCCGTTCGCGCCGCCGCCTCGCTGACGCTCGAGCTGGCCCGCGCCGGCGGCTGCAGCCTGCTCCTGCCCGGTGAGCGGGTCCCAACCGACCTCGGCTCGGATCTCTCGGGGTGGCCGGTGCTGCACGCCCGCCTGGCGCTGGTCGAGGCCGAGCTCGACCCGCGCAGGGGGCCGGCCCTCGTCCCGAACGCCACCAGAGGGTCGCTCATCTACGTGGCAGCCCGCCACGATCCGCGCGGATCGCTTCCGGCTGCTGCGGCCAGGGCCGCGCCGCTGATCCTCGTTCTGCCGGTGGACCTGCGAGGCGGGCTCGAGGTCGCACCCAGCTTCACGGTCTCGGGGTGCGCCGGCTTCCTGGTTCGCCAGCGGGCCTCGAGGTCGAGGAGGAGGATCGCCGCGTGAGCGTCTCGCAGGTCGCGATCCTCAGCTCCGGCCGCGTCGAGCGCGCCCCCGCCGCGGTGCCGGGTCCCCGCCAGGACCGCCGCCCGGTGCTCGTCGCGTTCGCGCTGCTCGCCCTGTACGGCGTGCTGCGCTGGGCGACGATGCTCGCGGCGGCGCCGGCGGGCCGGCTTCTCGGCCTGGTCGCTCTGGCGCTGCTCGTCGTCGGACTCGGCGCCTCGCGTGCCTCGCGCCGGCGGGAGTCCCGGCCGCTCGTGCTCGTGGCGGTCGTCCTCTGTGGCCTTGCGATGCTGCCGATGGCCGGCTTCCCGTTCGCGTGGTTCGTCCGCCTGCGGATCGCCGTGATCGCTCGTGCGATCGGTCGCGGGCTCGATCGCCTGCCGGGCGTGATCGTTCCGTATCACGGGCAGCATCCGGCGACCACGCACGTGATCGTGCTCGGGGCGGGCGTGCTCCTGCTCGCCGCGGCGCTTGCCCTGTGCACGCCCGCCCGCCGCCTCGGCGCCCGGCGGCTCGCGGCCGCCGCCGTGCCGCTGATCGTGCTCGCGATCGTGCCTTCGGCGCTCTCGCGCCCGCAGGCCGCGGCCGTCCACGGCGTCGTCCTGTTCGGGCTCCTCGCCGCGCTCCTGTTCGCCGAGCGGATCCCGGAGCGCCGCGCCTACGCCGCCCTGGCCTTCGTCGGCGTCACCGCCCTCGCGGCGGTGCTGATCACCCCGTCCGTGCAGGCTGCGCGCCCATGGATCGACGTCAAGACGCTCAGCGCGAGCGTGGGCTCGGGGACGACCGAGCGCTTCGACTGGTCGCAGACCTACGGACCGCTGAGGTGGCCGCACAGCGGCACGACGGTGCTCGACGTGGGCGCGCGGTTCCCGGCCTACTGGAAGGCGGAGGACCTCGAGCTGTTCAACGGGCACTGGATCTCGGCTCCCGTCGGCTCCGGAGACCCTTCGGCCGGGGTCCGGGCGAGCGCGCTTCAGCGCTGGACCGAGACGCTGACCGTGACCGTGCGAGCGATGAGCACGACGAACGTGATCACTGCCGGGGTCGCCGAGCCGCCGCTGCTGCGCGACAGCGACGGCTCGTTCGGCGGCAACTCGGCCGGCACCTACATGAGCCCGCAGCCGCTCACCGACGGCGACCGCTACGAGGTGCTCGTCTACGCGCCCCACCCGAGCGCCCGCGAGCTGGCCGCCGCCGGACGCGACTACCCGGCCGGCGTGCGGGTCGCGGATCTGCAGCTCGAGCTTCCGCCGGGCGGCGGGCGCTCGGGCATGCCCGAGTCGGTCCCCCCACAGACCTTCCTGTTCGCCCCGTACGGCGCGCGACGGCGTCTGACCTCCTACGGCGGTCTGAGCGCCTCCCAGCAGGCCGACGAGGTCTCGGCCTCCGCCTACGGACCGGTGCTGACACTCGCCGAGCGGCTCGAGGCCGGGACCCACACGCCCTACCAGTACGTGAACGCGGTGCGCCGCTACCTCGCCCACGGCTTCACCTACAGCCAGAGCACCCCGCTCAGCTCACAGCCGCTGCTCACCTTCCTGCTGCGCAGCCATACCGGCTACTGCCAGCAGTTCGCGGGGGCGATGGCGCTGCTGCTGCGGATGGGGGGCGTGCCAGCCCGGGTGTCGGCCGGCTTCACGACCGGGAAGCTCGACCTGGGCACCCATCAGTACGTGGTCAGCGACTTCGATGCCCACTCGTGGGTCGAGGCATGGTTCCCGGGCTACGGTTGGGTGACGCTCGACCCGACGCCGGCGAGCAGCGACCCGGCGCTTGCGGGGCACGCGTCGATCGGGGCCGACCAGGCGGGCATCGAGCCAAGCCACGAGGCGCTGCCGCACCTGGCCACGACGCCGAAGGCCCGTGCCGCCGCCATTGCCGGGCGGCGGCACGGTGGACGACGTGCAGCCGGGTCCGGGTTCTCGCCGCCGTGGGCGCCGATCGCCGCCGCGCTCGCCCTGTTTGCCCTCGGTGCGCTCGCCGTCAGGTCGCGACGCCGGCACGTGACGCCGGCCAGCCGGCTTGCCGAGCTCGAGGTGGCCTTCGCGAGGTGCGGGCGGCCGCTGCCGCCGGACACCACCCTCGCAGCGCTCGAGGCGCGCTGCGCGGATGTGCCGGGGGCCGCCGATTACATCCGCGCGATCTGCCGCGCTCGCTATGCGCTCCAAGCTCCGGCGCCGACCGATGCACAGCGGCGGGCGATGCGCGCGCGCCTGCGTCGCGGGCTCGGGCCGTTCGGATGGCTGCGGGCGCTGATCGCCCTGCCCCCGCGCCCGGGGCGGCTCCTACACTGATCGTGATGGACGACGTCTACGAGCTCTTCCTCCGCGGCACCGAGTTGCTCGAGGGTGGTCACAACCACCAGGCCACGATCCCGCTCACGCGTGCGCGTGATCTGGCGCCGGACAAGACCTCGATCCGCGAGGCGCTCGGGCGCGCGCTGTTCCACTCGCAGCGCTACGAGCTGGCCGCGGCCGAGTTCCAGGCCGTCGTCGATCGGGCGCCCACCAACGACTACGCGCTGTTCTGCCTCGGCCGCTGCCTGCAGCTGCTCGGTCGCCACGCCGAGGCGCGCCAGCCGCTCGCGCTCGCGGCGTGCATGCAGCCCGGCCGGCGCGACTACCGGCGCTACCGCGACCAGGCGCGGGCGCGCGCCGGGAGCGAGCCGTCGCGGGGCGCAGATTCCCCGTGAGCGCCTGATCGGTGCTAACCTCGCGAATACAGCTTTCGTAATCACCCCGCATTCCGGGGCGGCAGTACCGAAAGTGGGCGCACGCCCGCTTTTTTTTATGAGTTTTCCGTTGGAGGAGATCGACAGGTGAGCGACATACAGAGCGAGATCGAGGGCCGGCTGGCGACGTCCGCGCCCGAGGTCGAGGTGCTGCTCGCGGAGGTCGTCGGCGGGGAGACGCTGAGGCTGTTCATCGATCACCCCGACGGGGTGACGCTCGGGCTCTGCGAGCAGGTCTCTGGAGTGCTTGGCGACTACCGCGAGCGCTACTCGCTCGAGGTCTCCTCGCCGGGCTCGGACCGGCCGCTCACCAAGCCGGCGCACTTCAATCGTTTCCTGGGACGCCGCGCGCGGGTGCGGCTGAGGGAGGCCAGGGAAGGTCATCGCAGTGTCACCGGCGAGCTCGTCGGTGCCTCCGAGCAGGAGGTGACCATCGCCGCCTCGGGCGGCGTCGTTTCGATCCCCTACGAGCAGATTGCTCGCTCCAACCTCGTACCTGGAGACTGAGTAGATATGTCCAAAGAGATCGTCGAGGCCGTGCGCGGCCTGGCCGCCGAGAAGAACATCTCCTCCGACAAGCTGATGGAGGCGCTCGAGGATGCGCTGCTGTCGGCGTACAAGAAGACGCCGGGCTCGGCGCCGTACGCCAAGGTCGAGATGGACCGTGACAGCGGCGACTTCATCGTCTGGGAGCTGAAGATCCCGCCCGAGCTCGAGGAGCAGCTGCTGATCGAGGCGACGGAGGACCAGCAGCCGACCGTCGACCCCGAGACCGGTGAGATGCGCGAGCCGCCCGAGCCCGAGATCGACCTCGAGAAGCTGAAGCTCTACGAGGACGAGATCGAGACCGAGGACGTCACCCCGCACGACTTCGGGAGGATCGCCGCGCAGACGGCCAAGCAGGTGATCCTCCAGCGGATCCGCGAGGCCGAGCGCGACATGATGTTCGAGGAGTACCGCGACCGCGTCGGCGAGCTGATCACCGGGATCGTCCAGCA
>Ga0070739_10001964_pt1 | contig 29002 bp, 36 predicted proteins | sample Coa_R1_7_FD_66445 | JGI IMG/M metagenome (GOLD analysis project Ga0070739, IMG submission 66445) | Surface soil microbial communities from Centralia Pennsylvania, which are recovering from an underground coalmine fire - Coalmine... | ecosystem: Environmental > Terrestrial > Soil > Unclassified ...
CTTATCTAATGGCTCAATAACGATGGTCGTTTGCTCCATACCAGCCTCTTTCTAATCTCTTTGTGGTGTGGTGGTTGGCGCGGTGGCGGGTGCAGCCCGCCACCGCGCCAACCACCACACCACAAACAAGCGAAGCGCCGCAGGCGCTGAGCAGTCAAAGCAAAGGGCGGCGCCAGTCCCTTGCAACCCCGCCTCTCAGGGTGATCAAAAATTCGGGATGATTCTTGATCCGCAGGAGAGAGGAACTAACTGATCGATCCCTTGTTTTTCTGGAAGGCCGTGTCCATATCCTGGAGCATCTTTGCGATGCTCATAGAACCGGCAAACACGCTCTGGATATCTTTGAGCATGACATCCTGAACACCGACCGGCCAGTTTGCATCCAGGGCACTGTAGGTACCAACCTTTAGATAGGGGACCATTTCCTGTGCCGCCGGATCAAGCGCCGGATTGGAGATATCCTTGAAGGAGGAGTAGGCGATCTTCTTTTCCAGATACAGCGCCATAATGTCGGGCCTGGCCCAGAACTGGAGGTATTTTCTGGCTTCCGCTGGATATTTCGTCGTCGCGGAAATCGCTGTCGTGGTGCCGACACCGAAGGTGACCCAGATGGGCTGGCCGGGCTGAACGTAGGGCAAAGGGAACATGCCCAGTTGGAGGTTCGGGTTCAGTTGTCTGATGGGAGCCAGGATCCAGTTGCCATTGACCACCATGGCGGCCTTGCCAGCCGCGATCATCTGGGTGGTCTGGACATAGGTCGTGCCAAGTGCCCCCTGATTGAAATAGCCATGTGCATTCAGAGCCAGGTAGTCCTTCATCATCTGGTTCCAGGGGGAATCAGAGAAGGTCCTGGTCCCGGCAAACATTTGCTTATCGAAATTAACATCGTCGCGGTAAATAGCCGAAGGAGCCATCGTGTAAGGAATGAGTTGATCGACCCATTGATCCTTGATGCCCAGGGCCAGCGGCGTGACGCCGGCATTTTTCAGTGTCTCACACACCCTTAAGAACTCAGGCCAGTTCGTGGGAACCGAAAGGCCATGCTGGCTGAAGATCTGCTTGTTGTAGACGACCCCGATGGCGTTTGCGTCCATAGGCAGCGTATAGATCTTCCCGTCGGTATACGTGATGAGCCTCTTCGTCCCAGGTAAAAGGTGAGCGACCCACGGCTCATTAGAAAGGTCGGCCAGGTATTTAGCTTTGGCATAGGGATAGAACTTTAAACCGGGGTACACGCCAAAGACATCCGGGGCATCCCCACCTGCCAGACGGGCTTTCAGGACCGTTTCGTACTGATCTGAAGCATTCGAAGTAAACTGGACAGTGATGTTGGGATTCTCGGCGTGGAAGCGCTTGTTGATTTCGGCAACGACGGGACCGGCATCAGTACCAATCCAATGATAAAACTTCAGCGTCACTGGTTGCTGTCCAGCGGTGCCTGTGCTAGAGGCACCGCAGGCTTCAAGTAACGACCCGGCACCGAGAGCGGTTCCCGCGAGCACGGCTGACCTGGACAAAAAGCTACGACGGGTGAGCGGAGGAAGGTCAAACATATGCGCCATGTCGAAACACCCTTTCTGCTATGGAAGCCGGTGAGACTGACTACAACGTCCCAACGAAGGAAGGTATGAAACCAGGGAACCATGACTATGAAAGAAAGTATAGAGAGCCTCCTCTGGTGCCACAAGATAGTAACTTTACGAAAAGGTTTGTTGGTTTATGCACTTTATAGGGAGGAGTATCGCCTTTCAGGGCTTGCCGGGGAAACATGAAGAAGCTTCCTGCCAGTCCTCGTGCGGTCCTGGCAGAAGTTACTGTTCTCCTTTTCGCGCCAGATAAGCGTAGGCATTGACAAAAAAATCGAGTACAATAGCCCTTGATGGCCCGGTGCCATGCCGGATCACAAAGTTGACAGCGCTTTCTGGAACTGAAGGAAGGATGCTCAACGATGAAATTGCACCATAACGGGGTGTTCCTCTTCCGCACGCAACTTTCTCTTCTCCTCTTGCCGATTATCCTCTTCCCTCTTGCTTTCATCGGGTATTTTTCGTATCAAATATCCTATCGCGCACTCCAGAATCGTTCGGCAGAGAACGTCAGCCAGATCGCCTCACTCGTCAATCAGAATCTCGATACTACTTTGCAACAGGCTATTCAACTGGCGAAAACACCCCTGTACGATACAACTATTCAACAGGTTGTCACTTACTATACCCAGCATCCCGAACTTAATCTTGACACGGCATCGCTGGCAGATATCCAGGAGGTAGAGAATTTTTCCCTCAATATTTTAATCCACAATACGAATATTGACTCGGTTGATATCTATACTGCCGGTTCAACAGCTTTCCCCGAAAGTACGATTGGCCTGCAATCATTCGAGAACTGGACTGCTTTGCCCTGGTTTCAGGAACTCATGCATTCCTCCTCGGTGCGCACCCTGTTTTTGCCTGCCCATGTGGTATCATCGGTGCAGGGGAAGCGTCTGATCTTTTCTGTTGTTCAGGCAATCGTCAATACCCAGACATTCCAGACCGTCGGCGCTATTGTGATCAATATTGATACCGAGAACGCCATTGAACAGATCATCACGGAAACCGAGAACCAGAGCGATACCACCTTTCTCATTTATGGCGCAAATGGTCAGACCATTTATGCCACTCCGTTCAACGGCACTGCAAGCAACGCGCAACCGGGAGAGCTGGCTTTCTCCCATGCTGTGCAACTGGCACTCCGTCAACATGCTGAACAGCTAACCTGGAACAACACCGATTACTTTCTCTCCAGCAATACGTCGTCGCTTTCTGGCTGGACAGTCGCGGCGCTCGTCCTCAGTTCCAGCTTAATGCAGGATATCGAAGCCATCAAGCAAACCACCCTGGTGATGATTTGTCTCACCATCTTACTCGTGTTCGGAGCGACGCTTCTGGCTATTACCCGTGTGAGTCAGCAAATCACCCAGCTTCGTGCCCTGATGAGGGAGGTAGAACTGGGCAATCTCGATGTGCGTTTTCACGCTCAGGGCAGAGGGGAACTGACATCGTTGGGAAAAAGTTTCAATCACATGGTCACACGCTTAAAGCAACTCATTCGAGACAATTACGAGTCGCAATTGCAGCGAAAAAAAGCAGAGCTGGCAGCCCTGCACAGCCAGATCAATCCACATTTCCTCTATAACACACTGGGCACCTTCCAGATGCTTGCGGTGACGGAGGGGCAGGAACGCCTGGCATCTATGGCCTATCACCTGGGGCAACTCATGCGCTATGCATTAGAGGCAGGAACGCTGGTGGCATTACAGCAAGAGGTGGAGCATATAGAACATTTTCTGTCTTTGATTAAAGAGCGGTATGAGGAGCGCCTGCAATATGTGATCCAGATACCGGAAGAATTGCTGTCCTATCAAATACCACGTTTCACTCTGCAACCGTTGATTGAAAATGGGATTTACCACGGCATTGACCCGAAAAGCGAGGGAGGTAGTATAGAGGTGACGGGCTGGCAGGAAGAAAGGCAACTGGTGCTCTCGATTCGAGATGATGGGATAGGAATGTCAGATGAGGAGTTGCAACGCTGGCAGTCAGCGCTCAAGTATGAGGCAAACTTCCTTACCCGCTCGCGCCATATTGGTATCCTCAATGTCCAGGGACAAATCCAACGCATCTTCGGTCCTGAATATGGGCTTGCTCTAGCTGCTGGTACAGCGGGGAGAGGTATTGTAGTGACGATCCGTTTGCCCCTTTGTTCTCCAGAAGAGCCAGAGTTGGAAGGAGTAAGCTGATGGATCAAAAGCAAGAGCAGACGCCCAGGGTCCTTGTTGCGGATGATGAACGAGCGATTCGCCAGGGTTTGCAGGTGCTTATCACCCGGTATTATCGAGAACTCACCGTACTGGAAGCCAGTAACGGGCAGCAATGTTGGGATCGACTTCGCACTGAACCACAGATCCGGATCGCCTTTATTGATATCCGCATGCCGGAGATCAGTGGATTACAGATTTGTGAAAAGGTGAAAACGGCAGATTTGCCGGTAAAAATTGTGATTATTTCAGGTTTTCGCGACTTTGACTATGCGCGCCAGGCTTTGCGCTATGGCGTTGTTGATTACTTGCTCAAGCCTATCAACCCATCTGATGTCCTGCGCCTGGTCCGCGAGGCAGTGACGGTCCCTCTGCACGCACCAGTACTCACAGAGAAACAGGAACGCCTGGTTATTGAACAGATCCGCAAGTGGGTTCACGACCACCTGCATGAAGACATTACCCTGCTCGATCTCTCCCGGAGATTCCATTATTCCGCCAGTTATCTCAGCATGTTGTTCAAAAGGGAGATCGGAACAGGTTTCCAGGAATATCTGCTCGATTGCCGCATACAGCGAGCGAAGCACCTGCTGCTGGATCCGACGCTGCGTATCTCCGATATCGCTCAGCAGGTAGGTTATACCAATCCCAGGGCTTTTTCAATCGCTTTCCACAAATCTTGCGGCATCCCTCCCACAGAATACCGAGAAATGCGTGGCAGGGAAACCGTACCATAAAAATTTAAATCTATTTGGAGATTCAATGTAAGAGTGTGTCTGATTGCCAGCACCATCTCCGGCGAGCGCACTGAGCCTCGGACACTTTCTAAACAGCCATCTGTCAGAACCAGCCACTTCGCGCCGTCATTGAAGATAGAGAGCGGTACATGGCTCTTCACTGTGAAATAGCTGTGAGCAGAGACCAGTGTGAAAGGTCAGGAGGGATGCTATGATCCCTGTCAGGATAGCGGAATGTGCGCAGACAAACCATCTGGGGACCTTTGAGAAACGCTATTCTGAAGCATCGCTGTCTCTGGTGGCCGCATGCTTCTTGAGCCTTTTTTTCGGCGGTGGGGCTATTAGCTTGATCATCGGATGGCTCTGGTCCATCAATGGAGTATATGCCCCTCTTTGGGCTGTCTTGATTTTAGTTCCAGTGTACATCGGTTTCGTGCTCCTGTTTTGGAATCTTTACTTCACCACGAGAAAGAGATGGCTCTACCTGTACCGCAATGGCTTTGTCTACGACGATCAAGGGCATATCCAGGGCTACCATCTCCATGACATTCTTTCAGTCGATGTCACGCACATCGTCACCAATGGAAGTGTGGCTAGCCAGTACAGAATTACTTTTCGCAGTGGGAAGAGCCTACAGCTCCTTCATGGGGCCGAAGTGAAATCTCTTGTGGAACGCTCTCGTCTACGGTCACAGGATGAAAGTGCCGGATAAAGCCTGCACCTCTTCTCGCCCTCTATGCGCATTACGCAGATCCACCTGGGCGAGCCTGGCCCGATCCAGATAGATTTTGACACGCGGCTCCAGGAAGGAGAGATCAGGGCCAGAGGTAAAGGGGCCGGCCTCATGCGGGTGATGGTTCCTCGCGCTGCGCTGCGCTCGCTCCAGATCATATCTGGTGAGCGGCTGCCGGGCGCTCCCGATAAGCACTGGACAGCCTACCGAGCAGACGATTCCCTTTCCGGACATCTGACACTCCCATCTCTCTCTCATGCGTTTGCCTACAACTTCAATAGCGGCGTTCAGGCTCTCATCATACGCGCTTACGCCAATGGCTGGTACCAGGGACCACGCGACCCACGCTTTTTTGCTGAACGCGCGCGTGAAGTCGTCGCCATGGGCTACACCGCGCTCAAGTTCGATCCTTTCGGGAATGCCTATCGCTTCATTAGCGGAGATGAACTACGCCGCTCACTGGCTATCGTCGGCGCGGTACGCGAGGCAGTCGGCGAGGGTATCGAACTGCTCATCGAGGCGCAGGATCGCTTCTCCGTCTCGACGGCCGTCGAGATCGGACGCGCGCTGGCCGAGTTCAAGCCGTTCTGGTACGAGGCGCCGGTGATGTCGAGCGAGATCGAGGCGCTGGCCGAGGTCGCCCGCGCCGTTCCTGTGCGTGTCGTCGCCGGTGAGCGCTCCACCAGCAAGGGCGATTTCGCGCGCCTGCTCCATACGCGCGTGATCGACGTGGTGCAGCCCGAAATTTTGCATTGCTGCGCGATTCCTGTACAGCCATCTCGCGCGCTATCGAGCCTATCGTTGCGGCGCAGGACACCGGGCGATTGTGTACCTGTGTGCAGGAGCCAGGCGAGCGCGGAACTGGCTGGGCAGCGCCGGGCTGTGATGTGCTGGTAGCGTATCACCGGCCAGAGGGAGCGGGACGCGGGCTGCTGATTCAGCAGGCTCCTGATGAGTTCCTGCTCATCGGCGTGGGCTTGAGCGTCCAGTTCCGCCGGCCCCGGCCCTCCGGCGAACCAGTTGCCGTTGTTTCAGCCGAGTGGGGACGCTACGAGGGGGAGCGCTGGATAGCCCTGCATCCGGTGCGGCGCGAACGCGATGAGAGCCTGGGCATGCCGGTTCGCCTGGTCGAACCAGGTGTTGTGCGCGTCATCCTGGATATAGTCTGAGCTTGACTTTGTACATTGAGTGTCTTTTTACGCACGGCTCCTCATCGAGCAAATAGCGCATGCAATCTTGTCCAGCCGATCTTCTGCAAGAGATGGCGCGGTGCTATGATGGGCGCCTTTCCCTCAGGGGCAACCCAGGCATGTGTCCGTGATAGCACCGCTGAAGCTGGTTCCGGCTAGATTGGCTCCGGCTAGATTGGCTCCGGCCAGGTTGGCTCCGTCAAAGCTGGCTCCTGCGAGGTCCGCCCTCATCAGACTCGCATCGCGGAGATTAGTGGACGTGAAGTTGGCCCCCCGGAGGTTGGCAGACGTGAGTTCAGCCCCGCTCAGATCGGGGGTGATCTGCGGATGATCTTGCCTCCAGTGGTTCCAAACGTCGACGCCTTCGCGGAGCTTGTGAAGATGATCTTGATTCGCCATAGCGTTTGATCCTTTCGTTGGGAATGGGGTCAGTACTGACGATAGATATTCCATGACATCCGGGTTACTGGATGTGCTCTACGCGCATCTTTCTTTTGGGAGGCCGAACCATTCCCGGTCATCCCTCCCGATCAGCGCGGTTCCGTGCGCCCTCGAACGACATCCTCTTTCGGCTTACCAGGCTTGGCTCATTGAGGGTCACAGCGTGTTGCCATGCTCGGTGAGCAAGCTGACCCACTCCCGGGGACTGCGAATCCACTGCGTTCTCCAGACCGCTCTGGCCCCCAGCCATCCAGCCGGCCCCCGGTAGCTGCACTTCAACTCGTAGGTGTTGCGGGCCTCGTTGAAGACCATCTGCTCTACCTGGAGCCAGGCAATCTGCATCCGTTCGATGGCCTGGACCAGGCGTTCTGCCTCTTGCTTGTCCATGAACGCATCTCGCTTTCCAGATGGCGCGGGAGCACCAGCAGGGGGGCACCACGTTTCCCTCTCGCGCCTCCCCCTTGCCCTCCTCAGGACGGTCTGCACGGCGCTGACCGCCGGGTGCGCCTCTCTGCCCCTTCTCTCGCCTGTCGCAAAGAGGTAGGAAGATCACATAATGGGATAGTGTGAGAACGGTGCGACCTGGAGAGGCGTCCGTTCTCCGCTCTTGCTTCTGTCTGTTCCTTCTGCCGGGTACGCCCGGCTCATTGCTCCTGGTCCATGCCCTCCCGGCGGGCAGTCAGTCCAGCCGAGAGGCGAATACCCACCTGCGCCGCTGTCAATAAATACCACCCGCTGCGGTCCTGACGCACCTCGCCTGCCACCCAGGTATCGAGGACCCGAATGGCAAGCTGATCGCCGGCGTGGATCACCTGCCCATGCAGCAGGAAGGAAGGCCGGGCGACCCGTTGCGCCCGCGTATGACTGACCTCTCGCTGACCTTCCGAGGAGGCCAGGTCAGTCTGGGCCTGGATCTGTCCCGCCCGTTGCATCGCGGTTCTCTCCCTTTCTCCCCGCCTGTGCGTCCCGAGGCTGATCGAGCGCGATCAGAGCCGCCGTCGCGGCTTCGGGGCCGACAGCTTCACCCAGACGCTCCTGTGCCGAGGCCAGGCGTTCCATGCTCGCCGTGATCCAGGCATGCCGCGCCGTCCCCTGCGCCAGACCGGGGAGGCCGCGCCAGGCGGCTTCATGCGCTCGCCGGGTCGCCTGGCGCAGAGCGGCGATCTCGCTGCCCTCCTGTAGGTCTGTGTGGGCCTTCATAGCTATGGCTGCTCCTTTCCGGCGAGAGCAAGCTCTTCCTCACGTGGTTCTCCTGCGTGCCCGGGAAAAGCCTGTGGTCCCTGCTTCTCTAACACCCGAACAGCCACCGCCGCGGCCCTCTCTACATGGGTGATGCATGCCCGGCAGGCGCCTGGCCCATCGTGGGCCAGAATAGCCGCGAGAATGCGGCGCATCTCCGCCACGCTTCTCTGTGCCCGCCCGGGCTGCGCCAGCGTGAGCGCACGTAACGAGGCGATCCGGTCATGCAGCGACTGTAAGACGATCTCCGCTGTGCGATTGCCACACCCGCTGAGCAAGACCTGATAAAATCGCTCTTTGGCGGCAATCAGTACCTCGCGGTCACGCGCCTGGAGAGCGGCTTCCACCTCGTGCATCGCCTCCTGGAGGGCCAGGCGCAGTTCGTCGGTGGCTTGCTCGGCAAACAGCCGCCCGGCCAGGCCCTCGACCACCGCACGCACTTGATACACCTCTCTGGCCGCCTGCGCCGTCATGGTCGTGACAACCAGGCCCTTGTGGGGGATGTTGGTGACGAGACCATCGCCTTCGAGTTGCCGCAGCGCCTCACGCAGCGAGGTCCGGCTCACGCCGAGCAGATGGCACAGTTCGCGCTCAATGAGCCGGTCCCCGGGGCGAAAGTGTCCGCTGGTGATGGCCTGGCGTAGCCGCTGTTCGACCTGTTCACGAACGGGGGCAGCGGTGCGCGCAATGACAAAGGGGGCGTCGCTCCTGGCTCCAGGCAGAGACATAGGGCAGTGGTTCCTTTCCTGTCTGATTTATCTGACGATCATCTTGTATGACAAGAAGACAATATGCTATGCCATAGTATAGCAAAGATGAGCGCAAGGATCAAGGGGATCTGGCCGGCACATCTTGGTTGAGTTTGCCCCGGAACCAACCAGCGGATTCAGGTGACGCCTGTCCTTGTGGCAGAGCCGAAGATGTCTGCCGCGATGCCGTCACGCTGCGGAAGAAACACCCGGAACCCCTCCGCTTCGAGCCTGCCGGTCAGGTATTGATGAAAGGCCAGTTCCGCCTGGTATAACAGAGGGCCGGCGAGTTACGCCGCCCCGGCTGCAAAGTTCTCGCCATGCCCGATGGGGTGGAGCAGGGAGACGCCCGCCAGGGGCATCCCTCCATTTCATAATCCTGATGCCGCCAATCGGCAGTTTCGGCAATCGTGGGAACGGGCGCTATCGGGAGGAACTGCGCAAGGGGCTCGCTGCCATTGGTCGCTATCTCGAAGCGTATCAGCTCGATCCCTCGCGCACCCTGATTCGGCTTGACGGCCAATATGGCACGGGAGCGGTGTTCTGCGATCTCACAGGTTTTGCTTTCGTGACCAGAGGCAAAGAGTACAGCGTGCTCGACCATCCCCTCGTCCAGGCACGCCTGCACCTGCCTCCCGATCAGCTCCAGCAGCGTCCTGAAAGCCAGGTGGTGCGCAGCCTTTACGATTGTCCTGAGGTGCCGGTGGGACCGGCGGGCGTGCTCCGCCGCGTGGTGGTGGCGACTCATCCCGCCAGCAACAAGAAGAGTCCCGTCGGGGTCACGCGGGCGGGCAGCGTCTATGAACTCTTCTTCACCAACCTGCCGCAACGAGGATTCACCGCCCGCGATGTGGTCGAGGGGTACCTGCATCACGGTGCCTTTGGACGGCCCCGTCCGGGTCTGCACGATTTGCTCCTCTCCCTCACCGATTAGCTCTTCAACAAGCTCGTTGCGCATCGCGTGGGCAGTGCCAGCAGCCAGGGCTGCCGCCACCACAATCCTGCGATCAGGCAGAGGACGCCACAAAGAAACACCGGGTACTGCCAGCGCAAGGGCCTGGAGGCGTGCAGGGGGCGACCACGATCACCGGGACCAACTGCACGGAGGCTCCCATGATGGTCATCGTCAGCCAGTCAGGCGTCGCCATATGCACCAGGGCCAGCACGTGGGGAATATCGGGAGAGGGCAGCGAGAGCGGCAGCGCGAAAATGGACAGGAGGCCAAAGGCCGCCGCAGCGATGGCCCCGGTCACAAGATACGGCAGCGGGATCGCCAATGGGACGCCGCGCCGTCTGCCTGAACTTCCTCCAGAGAGCGTGCAGAGAGCGTGATCGTGGGCGCAGCCTCTTGCATCTGCACGCGAAACGCCCCGCTGCGGCTCTTCTCGCTTGAAACGCCTTGCTCCCTGTGGTGTTCGTGCATCGTCGGCGCTCCTTCGGTGACAGTAAAGTTCGGCCGGTCAGTTACGCGCGCGTAAACAGGACCCACCATTCGCCCGCCCCCATGAACCGGGTTTCATGCGAGAATCCGCGCTCAAAGAGCACCTGATAGAGGGGAACCGGCTCAAATGGCGCAATGAGCAGCAGCGTCTCCCCCGTCTTGAGGGGCGCGGCAGTCTCCAGAATGAGGGCGAACGGTTCGCCGCCCTCGGCCAGGATCGGCCTCACATCCAGCCTCTTTGTTGCTTGAAGTTGCCAGTCAGTCGTGCTTTCAGTCATCACTGTTTCTCCTTCCTCGCGGACCAGACACAACGCATTGTTGCAGGGCAAGGCCGCATCAAGGGCATACAGCCTTCGCCTTTCTTCGATAGGGATAAGCATACCTGACTGTCGAGCCGTGGCACAGCGACAAAAGTCACAGCCATCTATGCCGAGGAGGCCATATACTCCCACTGTGTTCGCGGATCGATAGATCGTCGACCTTGTGAGAATAGCATGTGTAGAATTGTGGACAAACCGTATCAGAACGAAAGGTATAATGCATCAGTGCCGCCCCGATCTGGCTCAGCGTTACCAGGCGCTGCGCCGTCGCTTCATCGCCCTCTCAGGCATATCGTCTCTCTCAGCCCTGTTTCAATACGTGCACAACACTGTATCTCTGCCTCAGGTGCTCGTCTCTCCTTCCCATAAGCGGTGAATGGTGTTCGTCATCTCGTGCTTTTACGTCTGCCCTTCTTCACCTCGAAAAGAGACGAGCAGAGGGTGCTCTCGCTGTACTGCTGCTCTCCATGGGGAGCTTTCCTTTTGCTTCGTTCTTATTTTATACTTTCTGTGAAGAACATGGTGCGTGTAGACAGAAGAGCGTGTCAGGCCAGGATGCTTCCTGCTCGTTGCTTGAAGCGTCACCAGAACCTTCCTGTCACGTCTTCATCGTGCAACCAGCAAAGGCTCATGCCAGGAGTTCTGAGGGAGAAGACACGATGTCCGAGAAGCCAACGACGATTCTAATTGTGGATGATGATCTGCAATTGCTCCAATTGATCGCTCTCAATCTGGAATTGGAGGGCTATGAGGTCCTGCTGGCAGGGGACGGCAAGCAAGCTCTCGCTCAGATTGAGCGGCATATGCCAGATCTCGTGCTGCTCGATGTGATGCTGCCCAGGATGGACGGCTTCACCCTGTGTCACCGCGTGCGCTCGGTCTCCACGGTTCCTATCATCATGGTAACTGCCAGGGAGCGGAGCCAGGACAAGATACGGGGGCTGGACCTGGGTGCCGACGATTACCTGACCAAACCACTGGAGATAGATGAACTGCTGGCGCGGGTGCGGGCGGTGCTCAGACGCGCGCACTTTCGGGAGGACGAATGCATGCTGTCCACGACGATGACCACCGGCCAGCTCACCATCGACTTTGGACAGCGCCAGGTCCAACTCTCTGGCCGGAAGATCGTGCTCACCCCCACCGAGTATCGCCTTCTCGCCTCTCTCGCGCGTCATGCCGGGCGTATTGTGCCCCAGGATGCCTTGCTCGAGCAGATCTGGGGGAAAGAGTACGTCGGTGAGCATCACCTGCTCCAGGTGAATATCAACCGTTTGCGTCACAAACTGGAGCTTGATCCCACCCACCCGCGCTATGTGATTACCGAGCCTGGGATCGGCTATGCCCTGGCCTCCCAGGCGCAAGAACCGGGAACATCCTGAGGAAGGCCATCACCTGATGGCGCGTTTCGCCTCCTGTGCGGCTTGCTCCATCATCGCGAACAGGTGCCGGGCCTCCTCTTGCGAGAGGTGCGTGTCCAGGAGTGGCAGGTACACCTCTTCCTCCTTGGCAAAATGGACAGCGACGAGCGCAGAGAGGCCATAGAGCACACGGCGCAGCGCTTGCACCTCTGACGCATCCAGGCGTTCGCTCTCCAGAGACGCCCGCAGGACTCCCAGTTCTTCCGTCAGCCGACCAATCGCCACATGATCGCGGCTCATAGTGGCCGTTGCATCTGGGGCGCCCATCAGTTTGCCCACGACGGGATACAATGCCCGTTCCTCCGCCTGAGCATGAGGAATGAGTTGGCGCGAAAGAAACGTGTAGGCTTCGTCGATCTGCTGTCGAAGCGATGAAAGCGGTGTGATCCCGATGGCGTCGGCAACTGTACGCAATCGTTCAATATGAGGGAACAACTCTTTGTGCTCATCTCGCAGGGGTTGTGTCAGGTGGGACATGCGCATGCTCCTTGTTGATTGCTTGTGTGTTCAGACTTTCCTCCCGAAGAGAGGAAAGAGAGGTATTCTTTGCGCCTTGACACAAGGCGGCCGCTCTCTCCTCTCTCCTGCCCAGAAGGATAGATCGTTTTGGCGCACATAACTATGACAAAAGTCTCTTTAGAGCCGCTCTTGAGGACGAGGAAAACACCGTCGGGCTTGACAACAAGGGAACCGCTCTGCTATGGTTCTCTCGTCAGACGATCTCTTATGCCAGACAGGAAGAGAGCCAGCATGCCAATTGAGCGCGAAGCGCTGCGCCAGATCCCGTGGTTTGCCTCGCTCAGGTCAGAAGACCTCTCCTTGCGCCATGTCAGCGCACGGGCTGCTAAACTTCTGCTCGATCAAGAGGCCGCATCCGAGGGGGGACAGCCTGTCTATCACCTGACACAGCAGGAGATGGCGGCGCTGGTTGGCACGGCCTGTGAGGTGGTCGGGCGAGCGCTCAAAGAATTGGAGGCATCAGGGGCCATTCAGATGCATCAGGGACGGGCCGTGATCCTGAATCGGGAACGCCTGCGCATGCTCGCCTCAGAATAGGAGAAGAGAATGGTCCATCCTCATCCCACGCTCTACAGGGTGCTGGGCCTGGTCTTTCTCGCGATCACCCTGGTTCTCATCTTCATCGGCGTGGCTCTGAACTGGCCCTTAGCAACACGCACGGCCCTGTTCATTTTCAGCTTTTTCCCCTTGCTGCTCGCTCTGGTGTATGTTTACCTGGGCATACAGGAAGAGCGGGGCTTCTAGGGAGTGCTTGCATCTCAAGAATACATCGCAAAACGATGTGTTCTTTCCTTTTGATTGGAACCCAAAAATGACGGGGAGAGGCCAGCATGCGGTCACAGAACAATCACGATGAACCAGCACCCAGATCTTCTCCTCCTCATGAGTTATTCTGTAACATGCCAGCGCCATGACGTAATCGTGACTGTTCTGTGACCGTGCTTTGGCCCGCGCCTCTCTTTTTCGGGTTACAATAGGAAAGAGAAATATATCGTATCACGATAAAGCTGCACAGTGAGAAGCCAGGGTGTTTATATCTCTCGCGGGCGTCCCCTCAAAAAGGAGAATCTGGATCAATGACATCGATGACAAAGAAGCAATGGAACGCTTACGCAGGGCTGGCCGGACTCCCGTAGAAATAGAACGACTCCGGCAGGTCCGTCGAGCCTATGCTGAAAAGGGAGAGCGAACGCATCGAGATCACCGGCATGCTGCATTTGTCCGGGGGCGGAGGTTCCTTCTCCAGGAAGGGTTTTCGGTCCCTGTATCCTGGTGGTGGGGATCGCGAGGATGAGTCGAGGGACGTATCTCTCGAAGAGGCACGTGTCGATCCTGGGCCTGCATTAAGATGAGCTGAACAATGTTGGGGAGGACTCTGGCATAGAGAAGACCAGGACGATCCCTCGATCCGAGGAGAGATCTTGTGATTGTTTCGTGATTGCTCCCGGCATTTTACGGCGTCGATCTGTGCTATGCTCATACTGTATCGGATTACGATATGAGATGCCGGGTGTCTGGAATATCCTGTCCACTTCACAAAGGCGTGCTGTGGGCAGCGGATCTCCATTCCAGATATCCACTCCCCGGGCAGGAAGCTGACTGGCTCCTGGTATCAGGAGGTATGAGGATGCACCTGTACTGTACGAGGGCCCGGGGCATTCAGGAAAAGTGATAAGAGTGCTCATCACCACATTGAGGAAGAGGAAGAATAAAGAAGGAGAAAAACGTGCTGAAATCACAACGACGAGCGGAAATGATATAGAGAGGCAACCTGGTTCGGGGAAACGGGGAGGTGAAAGTCGGCAGCGGGGTAGTAGAAGCATTGCCGATGACCTGGGCTTCACGGACTGAGCGCCCGGATGGCAAAACCAGCCCGGAAGAACTCATCGCGGCTGCGCATGCTAGCTGCTATGTCATGGCGCTGGCGTTAACGCTGGCAGAGGGAGGCACACCGGGCCTTCTCCATGCTGCGGGATCTGGCAAGGTCGGGACCGCTCACCCTGGTGTTTGCCGCCCACGATGCCCGGCATCAATGCGGTCGTGCTGCGCGAACTTCTTTCCAGGGACGACCTCTTCAACCGGAACGAACCATAAGACAAGAAGAGGAGAGAGTATCTATGGCTCTTGAGAACGACTTTGATGAAGAGCAGATCCAGTATGCAATGCATCTGTACCCTCGTCACATTTCTGAGGAGCAGATGCAGAAGTTTGAAGAGTATATGGCGGAAATCTTTACCGCCTTTGGCCTGGATCTGAATACGCCCGCTACCCGCGAGACCCCGCGCCGCTATATTCGGGCCTTGTTCGATTCAACGCAGGGCTATGAGGGCGACCCGAAACTCCTGACGGTCTTCGAGACCGAGTGCCGGGGAGGCCCCGACTGCCGGCTCAGCCAGGTGATTGAGGGACCCATCCACTTCTTTAGCCTCTGCGAGCATCACGCCTTGCCCTTCCACGGGCACGCCTACGTGGGCTATATTGCCCATGAACATATCATCGGCATTTCCAAGCTCACGCGCCTGGTGCGCCTGTTCGCGCGGCGCTTTTCGGTGCAGGAGCGTATCGGTCAGCAGATCGCCGATACGCTGGAAGTGATGCTTGCGCCGCATGGGGTGGCGGTCTACCTGGAGGCCCACCATCTGTGCACCGAGATGCGGGGCGTGCGCGCGGTCTCGCCCCTTACCCGCACCACGTTCTGGCGCGGCAACTACGAGAACGACGCCTCCTTACGATCTGAGTTTTTCGTTGCCTGTGGGTTGCAGAGATGAGGCCGCCATGCCGCGCTTGATAGAACCGCTCGAATCCTTCGTAGATCAGGCCGAGGGCCGCGCACTGCCTCTTCCGCCGGAATTGGCAGCGCTCTACGGGAAGCTGACATTCCCCGTGCCTATGCGCCCGCCCTACATCATCGCGAACTTCGTGAGCACCCTGGATGGGGTGGTCTCGTTGAATCTTGCCGGGCAGGCGGGAGGCGGGCCGATCAGCGGCAATAGCTCGCACGATCACCTGGTGATGGGGCTGTTACGTGCTGTGGCTGATGCAGTGATCGTCGGGGCCGGCACCCTGCGGGCCGTCTCCCCCCATCACCGTTGGACAGCGGGCTATATCTATCCTGCTCTCGGCGATGTCTACCAGCATCTTCGGATAAATCTGGGCAAGCCGGGGCCGCCGCTCAACGTCATCGTGACCGCACACGGCAAACTCAACCTTGACCTGCCGCTCTTTCAGTCCGGGGAGGTGCCGGTGCTGATCGTGACCACTCTCCAGGGGCAAGCTCGTCTCCATGAGCACAGCATTCCCCCATCCGTGCAGATCACAGCCATGCAACAGGCTGGTCCCCTTCATGCCCGGACAATTGTCCAGGCGGTATGCAAGGTGCGCCCATGCCAGGTCATTCTCGTTGAAGGCGGGCCACAGGTGCTGGGGAACTTCCTGGTCGAGCAACTCCTGGATGAACTGTTCTTGACGCTGGCACCGCAGATTGCGGGGCGAGACGAGCCTTCCCGGCGCCCCGGACTGGTCAGCGGGCAGTTGTTTGCGCCCGAGCATCCCCTCTGGGGCACGCTTATCAGTGTGAAACGCGGGGGGAGTCATCTGTTCTTACGCTATGCCTTCCAGAGCCAGGAGGGCAAGGAGGTTGTATCATGACCAATCCCTTACAGGATTTAACCGCACCCGGGCAAAGCATCTGGCTCGATGATATTGACAATGCATGCCTGGCCTGCCAGGCGTTTACCCACATCGTAAGCGAACCGCGTTTTGCGGCGCTCAGAGCGCGTGGGGCGCGGGTGCAGCGGCCCTTATGGGCCAGTACCGGGACGAAAAAACCGGCATACCGCGATGTGCTCTATGAAGAACTGATCGGTCCCGACACAGTCAATGCTATGCCACTTGCGACCATCGAGCGGTTCCGCGACCACGGGCGGGTACGCAAGAGCATCGAGGACCGCCTCCCCGAGGCGCAGGTGCACCTTATGGCCCTGGCCGAAGTGGGCATCGACTACGACCAGGTAACGCAGCAGTTGCAAGAGGAGGGCGTGCAAAAGTTCATTGACTCCTTCCAGACGCTGTTTGCCTGTATCGACAAGCAGCGCCAGCACTTTTCCGCGCCGGCGGAGAAAGGCCAGGGATGAGACGGATGCCTTCTACTCCCAGGACACCACCACCTCAAGCAAGCGCGCCGCCTCCTTTCGTAGGGCGCACGCGGGAACTTCAATGGTTCCGGGAACAGGTGCTGCTTCCAGAGGAGCCGGCGACCCATGCCATCTGTGTCTGGGGACCACCTGGCGCTGGCATCTCGGCGCTTATGACTCGCTGGCGTGAGGAGGCACAGAGCACCTCCTTCGCCGGCCGTGTCCTCTCCGCACTCGTTACCGGGCATCAGGGCAGTCCGCTGCGCGTGATGACGGCCTGTGCCGCGCAGCTGCGTGTAGCTGGCGCTCCTCTCGTAGCATTCGAGCACCTGCTCGACAATCTCACGCGTACTCCTCTGCGGCTTTCCTCTCCCGAACAGCAGGCGATGCGAACGCTGTTTATCCGGCAGGTGCAGGAAATGGTCCACGCTCGTCCCGTGCATGGCGTTCCGGTCATAGCAGGCATGTACGAGGCCGTGAGCGATACCACCCGAACCACATTTCTAGAGGAGCACCCGACATCCGCGCTGCATGAGCAGCAAACGTTCCAGGAACGGACCGCCGTCTTAACCGGCGCCTTCCTCGACGACCTGCGCCATCTCGCGACACATCCCGGCCCGCCTCAAGAGGGGCGGGGACGACGCATCGTGCTTTTCCTCGATGAGATCACCGTAGCTGCAAGCGAACTACTCGCCTGGGTGCGCACCCAGGTGCTGCCAGCGGCTCTGAATATGCAACTCGTCCTGGTTCTGGCCGGATCGGAGCCGCTTGACCACGTGTTCTCCACCGAGGCGCAGTCGATTGCCCGGCTCGCACTGCCCCCTTTGAGCGAAGAAGAGACGCGCGTGTTCCTTGCAAGCTACGGAATAAGCGAGCCGAGCCGGGTGACGCATCTCTGGCGGCAGAGCGGGGGACTACCGCTTGCCCTGCGCCTGCTGGCTCCCGTTCCCTCCAGCCAGGCAGAGGCGAAAGCGGATGCGATTACCACGGGCCTGCACTGGATTGAGCAGCAAGGGCTGACCTATCACTACCTGGTCCGCTATGGCGCTCTGTTTTTCCGCGCATTTCGCTCTCAGGATCTGGCGGTTTGTCCTATGTTTTCCGCCCGGGACTGTATTCAGTGGTATCGCCGGTTGATCGCACTGCCTGTTGTACACCGGGACGCGATCACCGGGGAGTATGCCTATCATCCCCTGGTGCAGCAGCAGGTGCTCCAGCGCTTTGCTGATGAAGCCAGGGCATCGTACCGGCCCGCGCGTCAGGCCGTCGCACGCTTCTACCAGCGCCAGCTTGAGCAACTGAGACAGCGGCAGGGGGAGCGGACCACAGATACCCCGGCCGGGCAACACCTGGTCCTGGCGCTGCTTGAGCAATGGTTCTGGCTCGCCGAGGAAGGCAGTCTCGGTCGGGCTACAGAGATGATCTTGCAGGTCTTTGCCCAGGCAGCGGACCCCACGCCCTACCTGTCGTGGCTGCGCGCCTGGGCACAGGCATCGTCGGCGCTTGCCCGACCGGAGCAGAGCGTTCGCCTTGCTGGACTCCTGCTGGCCTATGGCGAGGCAGATCTGGCACAGCCTGCGTTTCTCTCCGCGACGCATGAACTGCTCGAACTGAGCGGACGGCAGGCCGGCTTCCCTCCCGCCTTGCGGGCCCGGCTCTATGGCAGACGAGCCGCCGCCTGGCTGCTTCAGCAGCAGCCGCGCCTGGCGCTCGCCGACAGTACGCAGGCGCTGACGCTTGATCCTGGCTGTGCCGATGGCGCTCTGTTGCAGGGGATGGCCTCTGCCGCGCTTGGGAGGCCAGAGGAGGCCCTCCTGGCCTATACGCGGGCGTGCTCACTGGATGCACGCAATGCCTGGATCTGGGCACATCGTGCGCTCTTGCACGTCTGGACGCATGCGTATGAGCGGGCCATGGAGGATGTCACCCGCCTGCTGCTCCTCTTGCCAGACCTGCCGGAGGCGGCTCTCTTGCGCAACAACATAGCTCAGGACGTGGAGGCGATGTGGCGAGGGCAGGATGACTTCGAGAGAGGGCGGCTCCGCGATTTTCAGGATACCGAGGCCGCGCTCGTGCAGGGAATGGCCTCGTGTGCGCTGGGGCACTATGAGCAAGCGCTGACCATCTTCGCGCAGGCGCTCGCGCTCGATCCGACAGACCACCGACTCTATGCAGGACGAGGCCATGTCTACCTGGAACGGGGAGAACTGGCACAGGCGCAGGCTGATCTTGCCCACAGTTGGGAACTCAACCCGCACGATGAGCGGGCGGGCTTGCTGCTGGCCTGGATCTGGCTCTGCCAGGATGAACCAGAGGCACAGGGCAGCGCATTGTTGGAAACGCTGGCGGCACAGAGCGCCCGGCGGGAGGAGGCCCTGCTCTGCCGGGGGATGAAGCATGTGCTGCACCAGCAGTTTGCGGAGGCGCTGGACGCGTTCGAGCAGGCGCTTGAGTTATCTCCTGAGCGGAGCGAGGTCTGGTTCTGGAAGGGGCTGGCCTGCGCATTCCTCAAGCGCGATCAGGAGGCACTGGAAGCGCTTGAGCAGGCACGGCACGCCGAGATACCACCGCCTCCTGTCCTCTGGAGGCCGTTACGCCGGGTCGCCACGGTGCGACCAGAGTTCTTTCAGGAGCGGCTCCTGCCACTGCTCCAAAGTGTGGAGTCACACTCACCGGCGATCTGAGGAGCCAGTGATGCGAGAGCCTGATCGTATGAGCATCATGATAGCACGATCAGAACGAATGGGGGCTGTGCCTGTTGCATGGTCGCTATAACACATTTTGAGCGAACGGTTGTCGTAGGAGAGAAGATCTCCAACCGCTGGTGAGCATGGAGCGGCATGAGAGAGAAAAGGAGCTTTCCATGAAGTGTGAGGAATGTCAGCAAGAGCTATGGAAGGCCGGAGAGATCGTTCCGGCGGGAGCCTATGCACGCGTCGATGACCGGTCCTACCGCATCGTCGTCCTGGAGCAAGAGGGACTGCTGCCTGCTACCTTTGATGGGCATACTGCGCTCTATTGTCCGTCCACATGCCGGTGTGCTGTCCGAGCCAGACTGCCCCAGGAGAACGACACTTCGCGATGATTGAGGAAACCTTTGTGCTCGATCCCATTCCTCCATTCCGTCTGGATGTGACGGTATGGGCGCTGCGGAGAAGAGCCAGCAATCAGATCGATCACTGGGATGGGACAACCTATACCCGGGTTCTCCCGCTGGATGGGCACCCGGTCAAAGTCACGGTGTCCCAGTCGGGCCCGGCGACGCATCCGCGCTTGCTCGTCAGGGCGTCCTGCTCTGTTGCTCTTGCACAGTTCACCACCAGAGTGAGCAGCACCTTGCAGCGCATGCTTGGATGTGCAACAGATGTCAGCTCATTTTATGCCCAGGCCCGGCATGATCCAGAACTCCGGGCACTGGCCGAGCGGTTCCGGGGCCTCAAACCGCCGCGTTTCCCGAGTCTGTTTGAAGCCTTGCTCAATGCCTTTGCCTGCCAGCAGGTGAGCCTGGATGTGGGTCTCCTGCTCTTAAACCGGCTCACCGAGACGTATGGACTGAACTACAGGGATGAGCAGGGTGTGACTTTTGCCTTTCCAGGTCCAGAACAACTTATCAACGTCTCCGAAGAGCAGTTCAGGACCCTCGGTTGGAGCCATCAGAAGGCCCGAGCGGTGCTTGAACTTGCCCGCCTGCTGACCAGGGCGCCGCACACGTTTTCTCGTCTTGAAACCATGAATAATGAGGAGGTGTGCCAGGCCCTTTTGCCCCTGCGAGGGGTGGGCCGGTGGACCGCGGAATATGTGTTGCTGAGAGGATTAGGCAGAATTGAGGTCTTTCCAGGGGATGATGTGGGGGCGCAGAAGAACCTCCAGTTGCTGTTTGGGCTGGATGAGAAATTGACCTATGAGCGCGTCAAGGCGGTGACGGCCCGCTGGTATCCCTATGCGGGCTTCGTCTATTTCCATTTACTGCTGCATCGCCTCGACCAAAAAGGAATGCTGCAAGGAGGATGAGGCATCGGCCTGGCGCCTTGCTGCCTCCTCTGGAGGCGGGGATTCTCCTGGCCCGGGGTGTGCGATCATGTTGTTGTGATGGTTCTGTGAGGGGACGTCTCACGGCTGTGATCAGAATGTGAGCTTGCGCCAGTACAATAAAGGAAAAGCAAGGATGAGGAGCTACCTCTGGCTCCTTTCTCACACATAGTCTGCGGAAAAGCGTTCCCTTGCTCAAGGAGTTTGCAATGTTCAAGCGTATTCTTGTTCCTCTGGATGGATCACGCCGCGCCGAGCAGGCCATTCCTCTCGCCGCGCGCATCGCCCGTGCCACGGGAAGTACTATCGTGTTGATGCAAGCGGTCTGGATGCCCCAGGGGATTACTGGATCTCTGGAGCCGGCGATCTGGAGTCCGGAGCTCTTTGTCAGGGACCAGGCTGACATTGCCGCATACCTGGCGCGCCTGGCCGCTTCCAAAACCCTCAAGGACCTCCCGACAGAGCGTGAGGTCGCCGATGGAGAGCCGGCCCAGGCCATCCTGGCTGCGGCACAAGCCCACCGGGCTGATCTGATCGTGATGAGCAGTCATGGTCGCCGTGGCCTCGCCCGGACCTTTCTGGGCAGTGTGGCTGCGCGAGTCGCGCGCGCAAGCACCGCCCCTACGCTCATTATGCAGACAGGAGACACGGAGGATGAGAATGCCTGGCAGGAGCAGCGCCCGGTCCAAATTCTGGTCGCCCTGGATGGATCCGCGCTTGCCGAGGCCGCGCTCTCGCCGGCAGCCAACCTGAGTATAGCTCTCTCGGCCCCTTTGCCGGGCATGCTGCACCTGGTCCGAGTCTTGCCGTTCATAGAAACCGATACGATGACTCAGGCGAGAAAAACACAGGCCATCGAAGAGGCGATGGCCTATCTGGATCGGGTCACGCGTCGGCTGCGTGGCAGCGAGGATGCAGCGAGTCCGCTCCAGGTGCTCTCCCTGGTCGTCGTAGATGCGACCGATATCGCTCGTGCCCTGGCGAGCGAGGCGGCGTCTCTTGAGGAGGATGAAGAGGCGTGTGCACTGATCGCGCTCGCCACCCACGGACGTATGGGGTGGGAGCGCCTGGTCACTGGCAGCGTCACCGAGCGGGTGCTTGCCGCCACAAGAGCGCCCGTCCTCGTTGTCCATCCACCGCAGAGCGCGCACCAGGGAGAAACGAGAATAACCATGACCCGGGAAGCACTCCCACGATAAGCGAGCGCCATGAGACAAGGTGTAAGCAGCGTATGGAGCGTTGGAGGTTGTTGTCTACCATGAAGCACGATGAAACGATGTCTTCTTCCCCTGAAAGAGGCAGAGCCGCAGGAGCAGCAAAGACGCCTGCCGCTCCACCGCGCATCGTGATTGTGGGCGCGGGCTTCGGCGGCCTGGAGGCGGCGAAGCGCCTCGCGCGCGCGCCCGTCCAGATCACGGTGATTGACCGGCAGAATTATCATCTTTTTCAACCCATGCTCTATCAGGTGGCGACGGCTGGCCTCTCGATGGAGGATATCTCCGCTCCGATTCGCCACATCCTCAGCCGGCAGAGAAATATCGAGGTCGTGCAGGCGGAAGTTACCGGCATCGATCTCGCCGGGCAGCATGTCCTGACTGCCGAGGCTACCTATCCCTACGACTACCTGATTCTGGCTGCTGGAGCCAGCAGCAATTACTTCGGACACGAGGCATGGCAGAATCTGGCTCCTGGCATGAAAACGCTCTCGGATGCCCTGCGCCTGCGGCGCCAGATCCTGGGCGCCTTTGAACTGGCGGAACAGGAGACCGATCCGAAGAAGCGCGAGGCGCGCTTAACCTTTGTGCTGGTGGGTGGAGGACCGACAGGGGTCGAACTGGCCGGGGCCATTGCCGAACTGGCTCACCGGGCGCTCTTGCACGATTTCAGGCGCATCGATCCCACCTGCGCCCGCATTGTCCTGGTTGAGGGCGAGCCACGCATTCTGAGCGCTTTTCCTGCCTCCCTCACACACCGAGCACGCCAGAGATTGGAGCAACTGGGGGTAGAGGTCAGGACCGGCGTGCATGTGACCAATGTGACGAGCGACGGGGTGATGATTGGATCAGAGTTCCTGCCAGCCAACAACGTGATCTGGACGGCAGGGGTCAAAGCCTCGGCTGCCGGGGCCTGGTTGGGGGCCGAGACCGATCATCAAGGCCGCGTCTATGTCCAGAGCGATCTCTCCGTTCCAGGCTATCCCACTGTGTTTGTCATCGGCGATAGCGCCCACGTCATCCAGCGGGGCAAGCCGCTGCCGGGTCTCTCCCCGGTCGCGCTCCAGGAGGCACGCTACCTCGCCAGGCTGCTCACCCACCGCGTGTGTGGAAAGCCGCCTGTGGGGCCATTTCACTACTTCGACAAAGGGATGCTGGCAACAGTGGGACGCGCCTTTGCCATCGCCGCGCTTGGCCCGCTGCAACTGTGGGGCTTGCCTGGCTGGCTCTTCTGGATCGTCGTGCATCTCTTCTACCTGATCGGCTTTCGCAATCGTCTGCTGGTGATGATCCAGTATGCCTGGGCCTACCTGACCTTTCAGCCGGGCGCGCGCATTATCCTGCCACCTGAATCCTTGCCGTCCGGACAGGAGCAGGCGGCGCATCCGCCAGTCGCCTCGCGCCCTGAACAACATGCGGGCGCTCCTGGACAGCGCGAGGTCCCGCAGCCCTGAGCGCGTGCCCGGCCACTCCGTCGCGCCGGGGCACCCGGTGAGTCACGAGCCGAGCGCGGAATGCGCAGCGGCGTGCTGGCGCAGCTATCGTGGGAAGGGAAAGTCCCTTCTCGGCTTGCTTTTCTTCCTCACACACCCGGGAAGCGGCGCCCGGTTCAGCGCCCCGGCGGAGCGGATGCGTGAGGGAACGCCTGTGCCGGCCGACCGGGAAGAAGGTGGATGAACGGAATCGACACGTTCCCCGTGAGGATATGAGGGGTGGTGAAGGGACAGTCCATGCTCCAGTGATCGTCGCCGCCGAGAGGCATTGCATACTTGCCACGAGGCCCCCTTCTTTGAAGTAGAACAGCAGGATACCCACCAGCATGACGGTGCTGCCGAAGAACGTATACAGCAGGAACTTCCAGGCCGACCATCAGACGCATATCCTGTACCTCTCTGTGCATGGCGTGGTGCAATGCATGAAGAACGCTGTCAGCGCCCAGGAAGAGCAGGGCCTTGAAGAAGGCGTGCGTGAAGAGGTGGAACATCCCGGGGCCAGGACCATACTCGGGGCCTGCGACCCCCAGGCCGAAGACCAGGATCATGGCGACAGTGAGCAGCGTTTTGTTCATGTGCGTGACGGCGATCGACAACTGGCGAAAGTCAAAGGTCCCCGTACTCCTGAACAGGAACATAATCCCGATGAGAAAGCCGACGTCACCCACGCGGGTCGTGATGAACGCTTCAATGGCCGCACTGGCCGGGGAGAGGCGGTCCTCCTCTGGTTTGGCACGTTTGTTGATCCAGAAGCCGGTCAGCGGAGAGAACGGACCGAGCAATCACAAAACGGTCACAATCCGTAGAGTAATGCAATGTGGTTCGTCCAGCGGAGGTCTGCCAGAACTTCGGGGCGCAGCCAGGGTGGCAATATACGCTCAAACGCCTGGGATGGCCTCTGCTCGCGCCGCAGGAGAGACGACAGGCAGGGCGATGAAGAAGGTCGAGCCCTCTCCTTCGACCGACTCGCACCAGATCCGTCCCCCGTGCCGCTCAACCAGGGTGCGGCAGAGATAGAGTCCTAACCCTACGCCTTCAATTCCGTAGGCGCGAGCGTTCTCTGCCTGCACGAAACGCTGGAAGATCTGGGACAGTTCGTGCGCCGGAATGCCGATGCCGTGATCGCATACAGAGAGGAGCGCCTCCTGCCCCTCGACCTGCTCAGCGATGGACACCTCGATGGGACCACCCTCGGGACTATACTTGATCGCATTGCCGATCAGGTTCCCCAGGACCTGCTCCATGCGCCGGGGATCAACGTACCTCACGAGATGCTCCACCGATGGCAAGTATGACAGGGTGTGGTGCTCGGTCGTCAGTTGCAGTCGAGTCACCACACGCTGAACCAGGGGAACCAGGTCGGTCGGTTCGGGATGCAACTCCAACTGGCCCACTTGCACGCGCGCCATATCCAGCAGATCGTCGATGAGTTCGCCCAGGTGAGCCGTCGCCAGATCCAGGCCCGTGAGAGCCTTCTCCTGCCAGACGGCTAGTGGTGGCCCTTTACCCTGGGCTGTCTGAATGAGCAAGGTCTGCGCAAAGCCCCTCAGGCCGGTGAGCGGGGTGCGCAGTTCGTGCGCGAGGATCCCCAGGAACTCATCCATCCGTTGGGCCGTCTCACGCAATGCCAGTTCTCTTGCACGTGTCTCCGTACTTTCCTGGAGCAACCGCTCGCGCTCAATCACCAGGCTGGCGAGTTTGGCTACGGCACCGGCCAGGGCTATCTCCTCGGGAGGAAAGGTATGGGCTGTGCTCCCGTAATCCAGCGTGAGTACTCCTATCAGATGGGCACCGCTAAACATCGGAGCGACGAGTACCTCGCGTGCGCCATAGGTGGGTGCGCCACTGGTCGTCGTCCTGGCGAGATCATTGAGGACGACCTCCCCGGCCTGCAAGCGGGCAAGAAGCGCCGGGGCCAGGTAGTCATCCAGGCGAAACTGCCTGATCCCATTGTGCCATTGCTGCTCTTCCTGGGGGGCAAAGCCGACAGCCACCACCGGACACAGGAGGCCCGTCTCCTGCTCCACGGCGCTCAGGCTGACACGCCGGCAGCCAAAAGTACTGCGGGTCAGTTCGATCAGGCGCTGCCCAATCATGTGTGTCGCTGCCGGGGATTCCCTTCCTTCTGTCTGAGCATTGAGTTTGCCCCCATCCTGGGGAAACTGTACCAGTGCCTGCGCCATGGCAAGCAGAGCCTGTAGGGCCTCCTGTGTGCGCTGCTCAAGCCGCCAGCGATCTGTCATGTCACGACAGATGTTGATAGCTCCAACGATGTTGCCCTCCTGATCGCGGATCGGGGCACCACTCAAGTGGATACGTAACTCTCGTCCACGCAGGTTGTGTGCCGTGAACTCTACAGCCGCTGTGCCAGTAAGCACCTCTCCAGTGAGCACCCGCATTGTGGCCCACTGCGCCAGAGGTAGCGCCTGTCCCTGTACATGACGTTGCATCATCAGTGCCCCGCGCTCTTGCAATGATAGAGCCGTGTAGCCGGGGAGGTCGTCAAGTCCGAGCAGGTCGCGCGCAGCCCGGTTCATCCGCAGCAGACGCCCATCTTTGTCGTATACGAAGATCCCATCGGTCATGGCCTCGAATATCGCCTCAAGCTGCTGCGCGTGCGATGATGCTCCCTGTTCGGTCTCGCGCATCTGCTGCTCGTAACCGGCCTGCGCTCTACCATCCTGCTCTTCCTTGCCGTGCGTCTCCATGTGCCTCTTTCTCGTGAGGTTGGTGTTGTTTTTGACAGTCAAATGAGTGCCACTCAATAGCGAGAGGCCCGTGAGGAGTCATGAGCAGGCAAGCCATCGCATCCTTTCTCCCTCACCGTCAGGGTGAAGGAAAGCATGCAAAGGCTATTACTGATCGCTATGAGCACGCCAGCTTCATGATGAAAGAGAACATCCCTCTCCTACGGCGGACGACTTTATTCTATAAGATGGCCCCAAGGTCGTGCAAACAGACACGAGTGCGCGATGGAAAAGGAGAAGAGCATCATGCCAGAGAGAGAAACGTCATTGTTCGGAAAGAAACGAGACGGCATCTCCCACTCGCCATGCTGCTCTGTCCACGAGAACAACCTTCACGGCTTCCTCGCCTGTAGTGTACCTGAAAATCACAGAGGGGGCACGAAGTCCATCACCAATCAATCACAATCGGACCGATCCGTAAGACGCGACAGGGAAGGTTTCCCACCATAACGGCGTTCTTTGACGTAAGCCACCTGCACCGCAGCCACCTGAGCACAAGCATGACGGATTGTGACTGATTTGTGATCGATCTTGTGCCCATGCCTGCCATTTTCAGGGTACACTCCTCCATAGATACTCCATCGTATTACGACATACTATAAAAGGATTTAAGAAAGGTGACCACCCCGGCATGTGGAAGAAGCACCGCTGCTCGTGCGACGCTTCCCTCCAGAAATACCCTCCGGGTGGTCTGCCCTCTCCGATAAGCGGAGAGCTGACCGAGGGGTTGTGGAACTGAAAGCTGGACAGCTCTCACCTGTGCTCGCGATTGGCTGGAGACCTTCACCAACCTGGTTAACGCCGTCCCTGCCTCTGGCAGAGCATCCCCCACGTGAAGAGCACGTGGATGGGGAGCAGAAAGCGTAGCAGGAGATCCTTTCCTGCTCATCTCTTATGTGTCGTATATCAGATGTACTGTGCCTTCTCCTGTTTCAGGCGGAAAGCAGAAGAGAGGAGGGAACGCATGCCCCGATGGGAACGCAGCGCTGCGCAGCTTGCGGAGAGAACCGATGGGGTTCTGGCAAAGCAAGCCCTTGCGGGAGACGAGCGCGCCTTTGAAAGCCTGGTGCAGCGGTATGATGCCTCGTTATTTGTACGCATTTACCGCTACATGGGAGATTACGATCAAACCTGTGATGTGTTACAGAACGTCTGGCTTCAACTCTTTCGTGCCTTGCCAACCCTCTACACGGAAGCCCCCCTGGGTCCCTGGCTGTTTCGGGTTGCCCGGACCCGCTGCCTGGATGCACTGCGCAACAGGCGCAGGGAATACACGGTGTCCTTCACAGAACTGGAGCAGGAAGCTGATGAGCAGGAAGGATCGCTTCTGGCCGTTCTTCCTGACGGGCATCCTTTGCCAGAAGAGATTGTGGAGCATCGCGAACTGCAACACGATCTCCAACAGGCCATCCAGGCGCTCCCTCCGAAGTTCCGCCGGGTGGTGCTCTTACGCTACGCAGGGCACATGAGCTTTGCTGAGATTGGACAGGTCCTGCAGATGCCAGCAACGACGGCCAAGACCTACTTCCGTCGCGCTCGCCTGAGGCTCGCAGCCCACCTCACCTCACAGCGTGGCAGTATATCACTCCTGGTGCCCAATGCAGCGACAGTGACCGCAGTGAAAGGCGTTCAGCGTTTTAACGAACCATGATGGCAGAAGGGAGACACGCATAGCACAAGCCGCTCTGACGCAGGGATCCTTTCTTGTTTCTTCAGGCGCCCCTTTTCGCTTAGACCTGACCGTCTGGGCGCTCAGCAGGAGGGCACGCAATCCGGAAAGAAGACGCCCGGCTTATGCTATACTTTCTATCGTGAGGCGATATATAGTTGAGATGAGAAAGGTACTCATTCTTGCTGGCTCACTCGATGACGAGATAAGGAGAAGCGATGCGCTTACAAGGACAGGTGGCGATGATCACCGGCGTCAGCCATGCCGGACAGGTCGGCTATGCGCTCACCGCGGCGTTTGCGCGCGAGGAAGCGCACCTCGCGATCAGCGCACACAAGGCGGAGCGGGTCAAGGCACGAGCCGAGGAACTACGAGCGCAAGGAGCGAACGTCATCGTCATTCCGGCTGATCTTACCACCGAAGAGGGAGTCCAGATGCTCGCCCAGGAAACCCTGGCGGCCTATGGGCATATCCACATGCCTGTCAATCTGGCTGGCGGACTGACCAGATATGGCCCGCCCGACGAACTGCGTCTCGCTGACTGGGAAGCGGAACTCAACAATAATCTGCGCACGGCGCTGTGCCTTCCAGCGAGAGAATACATCTGAAACGTTCGTGAACGACATCTGCGTATTCCCTATCGAGATCATGCAAGGCGTGAACACAACGACGAGAAATGTGAGGGCGACCTATGGACATGCAACCGCGACTTGATTACCGTCATATTGTTTCCGGCGTGGGCAGAGCGATGAGCGGCCTGGACCAACTCGTCCAGTCGTCCACGCTTGCCAGAGAGGCCCCATTGCTCATTGAACTGGTGAAAATTCGGGCGTCTCAGATCAATGGGTGCGCGTATTGAATCAATCTGCACACCAAAGCGGCGCGGTCGCGCGGCGAAACCGAACAACGCCTCTACGAACTCGTAGCCTGGCGCGAGGCCCCATTCTATACCGAGCGGGAGCGGGCGGCCCTGGCGTGGACGGAGGCCGTGACGCTCGTTTCCGTTGATCATGTGCCAGATGAGGTCTATGCAGCCGTGCGAACGCAGTTCAGTGACGAAGAACTGGTCTACCTGACGCTGGCGATTATTTCCATCAACGGCTGGAACCGCCTGGCGATCAGCTTTCG
>Ga0070739_10001965_pt1 | contig 29000 bp, 25 predicted proteins | sample Coa_R1_7_FD_66445 | JGI IMG/M metagenome (GOLD analysis project Ga0070739, IMG submission 66445) | Surface soil microbial communities from Centralia Pennsylvania, which are recovering from an underground coalmine fire - Coalmine... | ecosystem: Environmental > Terrestrial > Soil > Unclassified ...
GTCGGCCGAGGACCACTCGAGCCACGCCGGGCGGGCCGTCCGGGCCGCCTTGGTGAGCGCTGCCACGGTCTGGTCGTGAACCTCGCGCAGGTAGCTCGGGGGCACGGGGCCCCAGATCCCCTCGAGCGTCGCCGCCGAGTGGCTGTGGGTGCCCTGGACGATGATGTCGCCCGCGTCCATCTTCGGGCCGTACCGGCTCATCGCCGCCGCGGCGAGCGCTCGTGCGCTGGTGATCCCGTAGTCCTGCCCTTCCTGGTAGGCCGCGAAGTAGGCCTGCGAGTCGACGATCGCGAACGCGACCGCCCGCGTGCCGTTCGAGATGTACATCGCGCGCACCTGGAGCTGGCCGACGACTCTCTGGATCGGCGGACTCGCACCGAAGCCACCCGCGTAGACGGGCACGTGCGGGTCGATGCTGAGCGCCACCGCGCCGACGCGGAACAGCGCGGGCGCCGCTCCCCGTGCCGCCGCGGCCGGCGGCGATGCCCCCAGGAGCAGCAGCCCCACTACGGTCAGGGCCGCGCCGGTGCTTCTCCTCACGTGCTCAGCGTACCGCCGCGCCGTCGCGACGGAGATGGCAAGCGCGCTACGGCGCCGGGTGCTCGAGCAGCCCGTTGTCGAGCGCGTAGCGGACCAGATCCGACCGTGAGCGCACCCCGAGCTTCTGCTGGATGTGGGCACGGTGGGTCTCGACGGTCCGCACCGAGAGGTACAGCAGGTCCGCGATCTCGTGATTGGTGTGCCCGAGCGCGACCATGCGCAGCACCTCGATCTCCCGATCGGTCAGGCCGCCGGGCGGTCCGGGAACCGGCTCTGCCGCGACCCTCGCCCCGAGCCGTGGGTTCAGATAGCTCTCCCCGGCGGCCGCCCGCCGGATCGCCTCGACCAGCTCCTCGTCGGCGGCGTCCTTGAGCACGTAGCCGAGCACCCCCGCACTGAGCGCGCGGCGGGCGTAGGCGGGCTCGCTCTGCATCGTCAGGATCACGATCTGCGTGTCCCGCGACGCCTCTCGCAGCTGCGGGATCGCTTCGAGACTCGATCCCCCCGGCATGTTGAGGTCGAGCACGAGCACGTCGGGATGGTGGCCGCGCACCATCTTCAGCGTCGAGGGGACGTCACCCGCCTCGGCGACGACCTCGAAGCCGCCTTCGGCCTCGAGCACCTGGCGCAGTCCTCGCCGGACCACGGAGTGATCGTCCGCCAGCACGACCCTGATCTCGTCCGTCATCGGAAGCCCGGTGATCACGCTCAAGCCAGGCGTGTCCTTTCCGGTCCCTGTTTCGGCTTGCCCATCGTTCGCCGAAGCTACGACGCGGCCGGACCGATCGCAGCCGTGACGGCCCGCAGCGCCGCGTGGTGAACTACGGACCGTGTCCCCGCGCCGACTCGTGCAGCTCTGCGCCGTGGCCGCGGCCGTCCTCGCGACGACGGCCTGCGGATCGAGCGCGACCGTGCGACGCCCCACGCAGAGCGTCGCTTCGCCGCCCGCCCATCTCGGCCGAAACGGTCCCGCCCACGTGGCCGTCCTGGTGATGGAGAACGAGGAATACGGCGATGTGATCGGACAGGGACAGACGCCCTTCATCGGCTCGCTCGCGCGCCGGTACGCGCTGGCCACGCAGATGTACGCCATCACCCATCCATCGCTCCCCAACTACCTCGCTCTGACCGGCGGCTCGACCCACGGGATCGACAGCGATTGCACGGACTGCAGCGTTCCCGGCTCGGGACTCGCCGGCCAGCTTCAAGCCCGTGGCATCTCCTGGCGGGCGTACATGGAGGATCTGCCGCGTCCCTGCTTTCGCGGCGCCGACGACGGCGAGTACGCCAAGAAGCACGACCCGTTCATCTACTACCGCCAGATCGCCTCCTCGCCGAGCGCCTGCCGGCAGATCGTGCCGCTCGCGCAGCTCCATGCGGACGAGAGCGACGGGCGGCTCCCGCGGTTCCTGTGGATCACGCCGAATCTCTGCCACGACATGCACGACTGCTCGGCAGCCACCGGCGACCGCTTCCTGCGCTCGCTCGTGCCGCCGCTCCTGCGGGCGCTCGGAGCACGCGGGCTGCTGTTCCTGACCTGGGACGAGGGCACGAGCGACGATGGCTGCTGCCACCTCGCCGCCGGTGGCCACATCGCGCTGATCGTCGCCGGCGGCGCCGCGCGCGGCCACGCGCGCCTGTCGACGCCCGTCGACCACTACTCGGTCCTCCAGGCGATCGAGGACCTGTTCGGGCTGCGGCGCCTGGGGGGTGCGGCGTGCCCATGCACGCCGTCGCTTCAGCCGTTGCTGCGCGCGCCCTGAAGCTCGGAGGGATCGTCTGCGATCGGCAGCGGCGGCCCGAAGCTGACCTTCATCAACGCGCCCCCGTCCGGCGCGTTGGCGGCTTCCGCGAAGCCGCCGTGCGCCTCGGCGGCCTGGCGGACGATCGCCAGTCCGAGGCCCGATCCCGGCTTCGCCCGCGCCTCGGGCGAGCGGTGGAAGCGATCGAAGATGAACGGCAGGTCCTCGGGCCGGAAGCCCGGCCCGTGGTCGCGCACGGTCAGCACGCCGTCTCGCAACGTGACCTCGACGACCCCTCCGGCGGGGCTCCACTTGATCGCGTTGTCGAGCAGGTTGGTGATCGCGCGGTCGATCCGGTTGCCCTCCCCGTGGATCAGCGTCGGCTCGATCCCGGCCGTGAAGGTGAGCCCCGAGCCGCGGCGCTCTGCCCGCTCGAGCGCCGCCGCCAGGATCTCGTCGAGCCGCAGCTCGCCGGGCTCGGCGGAGGGCTTGGCCCCCCGCGCGAGCTCGACCACGTCCGAGACGAGCCTGGTCAGCTCGTCCAGCTCCTCGACCATGTCGCGCCGCAGAGCCGCGCGGTCCTCGGGCGGTAGGCGTTCTTCGTCGCGGAGCAGCTGAAGGTTGGCGCGCAGCGTCGCGATCGGGGTGCGCAGCTCGTGGGAGGCGTCGGCGACGAGGTTGCGCTGCGCCGCGATCGCTCCCTCGAGCGCATCGAGCGTGGAGTTGAAAGTGTGTGCCAGACGGGCCAGCTCGTCCCGGCCGGTGACCTCGAGGCGCTCGCGCTCGACGCGGTCGGGATTGGTGGCGATCCGCTCCGCCTGGCGGGTGAACCGGGCGATCGGCGCGACGACCGCCCGCGCGACGAGGAAGCCGAGCAGCGCGGCCAGGCCGATCCCGGCGGCGCCGATCACGAGCAGCAGCAGCAGCTCGTGCGAGAGCGTGTTGTCGGCGCTCGTCAGCGGCAGGGCGAGCATCACCGCTCCCGGCGGCCCGATCCCCTGGACGAGCACGCGGATGCGGCTGTGGTGCACGTCCATGTTCGCGAAGAAGCGGCCCTGGCCCTGTCTGGCCACGCGCCGGGCCGCCGGCGTGATCGGGATCTCCGCCGCCTCGCCACGGCTGCGGCAGACGGCGCCGTCCGGCGTGAGCAGCTGCACGAAGCCGCGCGGACCGCCGAAAGGCTGCTCGCCAGGACCGTTGATGCCCAGTCCGTGGTCGCAGTCGTCGCGGTCGATCGTGATGCGCGGCGGTGTGGCGCCCGCGCCGGATGCGCCCTGTCCCGGGCCGGGGCCCGGGCGCCCGCTGTACTGGCTGGCCATCGCCGCCAGCGAGCTGTCGAGCTGGCCGATCACCCCAGATCGCGTTCCGAGGTACGCGGCGACCACGACGGCGACCACGGCGATGGCGACAGCCGCGCCGGCGCCGAGCCCCATCCGGGCTCGGAGGCTCACCCCCGCCCCGCTTCGCGCAGCGAGTAGCCGACGCCCCTGACCGTGTGGATCTCGGCCGACGCGTGCGCCTCCTCGAGCTTGCGTCGCAGGTAGCCGATGTAGACGCGGAGCGCGTTCGAGGTCGGGCCGAAGTCGTAGCCCCACACCCGGTCGTAGATCATGCTGTGCGGCAGGACCCGGCGCGGGTTGCGCATCAGCAGCTCGAGCAGCTGGTATTCGGTGCGCGTCAGCTCCACGAACCTGCCCGCCACCTCCACGCCGTGACGGTCGGCGTCGAGGCGCAGGTCCCCGAACGTCAGCTCCCCATCCTCGGAGGCGGGGCTCGCCCGGCGCAGCAACGCACGCAGCCGCGCCTGAAGCTCGTCGACATCGAACGGCTTCACCAGGTAGTCGTCGGCGCCGGCGTCGAGGCCCTCGATGCGGTCCGCCACGGCATCACGAGCGGTGAGCATCAGCACGGGCACCCGGTTGCCCTCCCGGCGCAGCAGCCGGCAGACCTCGAGGCCGTCGATGTCGGGCAGCCCGATGTCGAGGACGACGGCGTCGGGCGTCTCGGAGGCGATCGCGCCAAGGGCGGCCGCCCCGCCGTCGGCCAGGCGCACGTCGTAGCCGCCGAGGTTGAGCGCTCGGCGCAGAACGTCGCGCAGGCCGCGGTCGTCGTCGACCACCAGGACTCGCATCCGCTCATTGTCGTCAGCCGGCGGGGCCACTGCCAGCGCTCCTACGTACTACTTATCCTCCGCGCAGCGGTTCTTGCACTCGATGATTCCCCGGATCGCGCACTTCGTCTTCGGGCTCGCCGAGCAGCGGGAGCCCTTCCACTTCCTCCACTACGCCTCGCTCGAGTCGTGTCGCCGCTTGCTCGAGCCCGAGCGGATCTTCTTCCACCATCGCCACCTGCCCTGGGGCCGCTGGTGGGATCTCGTGGCGCCCCACCTGACCCTCGTCGCGGTCGACCGCGTGCCGGAGGTCGACGCGCTGGCTTACGCCCCGGACAGCGTTCCGGGCGTCTACCGCTACGCCCACCACGCGGACTTCATCCGCCTCGACGCGCTGATCGAGCACGGTGGCGTGTACGCCGACATCGACACGATCTTCGTTCGCCCGTTTCCGCCTGAGCTGTTCGAAGCCCCGTTCGTGATCGGGTCCGAGGGCACCATCCTCGACCCCGTCAGCCACCGCCGCCGCCCCTCGCTGTGCAACGCGGTGCTGCTGAGCGAACCCGGCTCGGAATTCGCCCGGCACTGGCGCGCCGCGATGCCGGCGGCGCTCGACGGGACCTGGAGCAACCACAGCGGCTTCCTGCCCGAGCGGCTGAGCCGGGAGCATCCCGCGACGGTGCGGGTCGAGTCGGAGACGAGCTTCTTCGGCTTCCCGGCCACGGTCGAAGGACTGGGCGACCTCCTGGAGAGACGCGTGAGGGTGCCGCCCGAGGCGCTCAGCGTCCACCTCTGGGCCCACCTCTGGTGGGACGCGCCCCGAACCGACTTCACGCGCGCGCACGCCGGCTGGGCACGCCCGGAGATCCTGCGAGGCGCCGAGAGCACCCTGGCCGATCTGGTCCGGCTCTACCTGCCCCCCGCGCGCGCGCGCGCCAAGCCCGACCACCGGATCGACTATCTGTCCCTCGACGAGGCGAGCGGCTACGGCATCGCGGCACGCCGGTGCGTCACCGCCCTCGCGCAGGCGGGCGTCGAGGTGAGGTGGCATCCATTCGGGCGACGCTCCGTCCCCGGGCCCGCTTACGGGCCGGTGCTGGGGCTCCCCGACGCGCCGGGCACGATCGTCGCTCACCTCGTGCCCGAGTACCTGCCGGCGCTTCGCCGCCGCTACCCAGAGGCCCGCCTCGTCGCCCACACCGTGTGGGACACCGACCGCCTTCCCGAGCACTGGGTCGAGTGCCTCGATCAGGCGGACCTCGTGATCGTCCCCTCCCAGTTCAGCGCCGACTCGATCATCGCCTCGCCGGTTGCGACACCGGTCGAGGTGGTGCCGCACCCGCTCCCCGAGGATCGCGAGCCGGTCCCCGGCGCCTGGAGCGAGATCCCCGCGGATCTCCTCGTGCTCTACACGATCGGGGAGTGGACGGTCCGCAAGGGACTGGAGCAGACGGTCAGGGCGTATCTGGAGGCCTTCACCCGCAGCGATCCGGTCGTCCTCATCGTGAAGACCACCGACCGACGACAGCACGCTTCGCTCGGCGGCCACCCGGTGGTGGGCCCGGGCACCACCGCGCTCGAGGTGGCCCGCCTGCTCGCCGGGCATCCCGACCCGCCGCGGCTCCGGCTCATCACTCGAGAGCTGACCGACGCCGAGATCGCCGCGCTGCACGATCGCGGTGACCTGTATGTCTCGCTCTGTCGCAGCGAGGGCTTCGGCCTCGGCGCCTTCGACGCCGCCGCCCGCGGCAACCCGGTCGTGATCACGGGGTTCGGCGGACAGCTCGACTATCTGGCGGGCTCCGACCTGCTCGTCGACTTCGAGCTGGTGCCCGTCGACGATCCGCCTGGCCGCCCCAGCTACTCGCCCGACCAGCGCTGGGCCGAGCCGAGTCTCCCCCACGCCGTCGAGCTGATGCGGCGCGTCGCCGCAGACCCCGCGGAGGCGCGCGCCGGAGCCGAAGCGATCGCCGCGTCGATCAACACCCGGTTCTCGCCCGCTCGCGTCGCCGAGAGCTTTCTTCGGGCTCTCGAAACCGGCCCGGCTCCCGGCCGGCTGACGATGCCGGCCGGGAGGACCCGCTCGCCGTGATATCCGGGGTGCGTTGGCTGGCGCTCGGCCCAGGCTCTGGATACGGAGACGCCAGCGATGCGTACATGAGAGGCCTGCGCCGCGCCGGCGTGCCCGTCAGCTGGACGCCGCTGGGCTCACCCTCGCCCCGGTGGGGGACGGCGTTCGGTCCGCTCGCGGCGCCCGATCCCGACTTCGCACACGACACGGTCGTCGTCGCGGCTTCGCCGCTCTGGCACGAGCAGCTTGCTCGCGAAGCCACGGGTCGGCGCCTCGTCGCGTATACGACGTGGGAGACCGACCGCCTCCCGCGGTCATGGGTGGAGACGCTGAACCGCTACGAACGCGTGGTCGTGCCGTCGCGGTTCAACCGGCGGGTGTTCGAACAGTCGGGCGTGTCGCGCCCGATCCACGTCGTGCCGCACATCGCACGGGTCCCCGAGCGGGGGGAGCGCCCCGTCCCGGACGAGGACGAGTACGTCTTCTACTCGATCGCGGTGTGGAGCGCGCGGAAGGCGATTCCCGATCTGGTGACTGCCTACCTGTCGGCGTTCGACCCGGCCGACCCGGTCCGCCTGCTCGTCCACACGACTCCCGCGGACCTCACGGTCGGGGCGAGACGGGGTACCCCACCGGCCGAAGCCGAGCTGGCCACGGGCACGCCGGTCGCGCTGCTGCGAGCCATCGCCGGGCGGCGAGCCTGGCCGCCGATCACCTTGAGCACGCGACATCTCACTCGGGCGGAGATCGAGGGCATGCACGCGCGGGGCGACTGTTTCGTGTCGCTGAGCCGCGGCGAGGGCTGGGGGCTGGGTGCCTTCGACGCGGCGGTACGTGGACGACCGGTGATCGTCACGGGCTGGGGCGGAGGGCTCGACTACCTGCCTGCCGACTACCCATATCTCGTCGACTACGAGCTCGTCACGACCACCGAGGACCCGCCCGACAAGTGGTGGCATCCCCGCGCCGGCGAGCGGTGGGCGCACGCCGACGTGGCGCACGCGGCCCGGTTGATGCGAGAGGTGTTCGAGCAGCGTGACGTGGCCCGGACGTGGGGACGGCGCCTCGAGGCCCACACGCGTGCCAAGTTCTCGGACTCACTCGTGACCGAGCGCCTGCTCGCCGCGCTCAGCAGATGAGACGGCGCGCCGCCAGCTGCCCGAGGCACGCTTCGATCTCGCCAACCGGTGGCGCCTCCAGCCGGTAGGCCTCCTGGACGGCCCGGGCGATCTCGGCGCTCTCGCGCGTCCCGCTGCACAGCTCAAACACGACCGAGGCCGACTCGTTCAGCTCATGGACGCGGCCCAGCAGCGGCTGCCGGAGCTCGAGCCGGCCGGGGGCCGTCTGGGTGACCTGGAGCCCTCCGGCCTGACGCGGCCGGCGCGCTGGCTCACCCGGCGGAGCCCGCCACAGGAGGAGCGAGAAGTCCAGGTCGCTCGAGCGGACGCGATCGAGCACCTCGTCCTCGCCGGCCGGGTGAGGTTCCGCGTTAGCCTCGAAGAGGGCCATCTCGAGGCCGAGCGCCTGGTAGCCCTCGATCACCGCACGCGCGTCGATGCCTCGCAGTGGCAGCTCGTTGACCGAGAGCTCCACGAGCAGGACCAGCTGCGGGTTGGCGTCCAGCGTGCGCGCCAGCCCCTCCACGACCTCGTGGTCGTAACCCTGGACGTCGATCTTCACCACGTCCACCCGCTCGGGCAGCAGGTCGTCGAGACGGACGCACCACACGCGCCTGGGCACCCGGTCGGCTGGGACGAGCCGGTGCGCGCCGCGATTGCGCTCGTCGATCTCAAAGCCCATCCAGCCGGCACGGGCGGCAGCCGCGAACGGGAGCACCCGGGCCTCGCTGAGGCCGTGGCGCCGGAGGTTGCGCAGCAGGAGGTCATGGTTTCGCGGCTCGGGCTCGAGCGCGATGACCAGGCCCGCCGGACCGACGCGCTTTCCCGCCAGCACGCTGAAGTAGCCGGCGTTGGCGCCGACGTCGACGAACGTCTGCCCGCTGCGGAGCGTCGTGGTGAGCCACCGCGTCTCGGCCGCTTCCCACACCCCGTCGTCGGCCAGGACGCGGGCGATTATCCGGTCGGCCGCGGAAAGCGTCAGCCGTCCGACCACGGTGTCGGCCTCGATGACGGGTTCGAGCGGGCGGTCGGGCAGCTGCGCCGGAACTTGGAAGGCCTGCGTGCTGAGCAAAGGACCCTCAGGCACCGGGTTCAGGAGGCTCTCGATCCGCGGCGGAGATGTCGCGGAGCGCGGCGCCGAGGATCCCGTTCACGAAGCCGGGCGCGTCGGCGCCGCAGAACTCCTTGGCCGTCTCCACCGCCTCGTCGATCGCTCCCTCGGGCGGGATCGGCTGATCACCCGGGACCGCGCCTGGATTGGTCATCTCGAGCAGCGCGACCCGTAGGATCGAGCGCTCGAGCGGAGCGATCCGTCCAAGCGACCAGCCGCTCGCGTGCCGCGCGATCAGCTCGTCCAGCTCGGGCTGACGGTCGCGCACCCCTTCGGCGAGCGCCCTCGTGAAGGCGTGCACGTCACGCGGGAACGTGTCCTCGATCGGCTTGTCGAGCAGGTCGGACTGGTAGAGCGCCCACACCGCCGCGCGCCGCTGGTCGGTCCTGCGCACGCCTAACGAAGCGCCCGGGCGCGGTCAGGCACGCGACACGTATTCGCCCGAGCGCGTGTCCACCCTCACCACGTCGCCGATGTTGACGAACAGGGGCACCTGGATGCGTGTGCCGGTCTCGAGCACGGCGGGTTTCGTGCCACCGCCCGACGCCGTGTCGCCGCGCAGGCCCGGCTCGGTCTCGGCGACCGTGAGGTCCATCGCGCTCGGCAGCTGGACGTCGGCCGGCTGCTCGTCGATGTAGAGCACCTCGACCTCCTGGGACTCCTTCATCCATCGCAGCGGCTCCTGGAGCGCCGACTCGGGGATCGTCAGCTGCTCGTAGGACTCGGTGTCCATGAAATGGGCGTCGCTGCCGTCCTTGTAGAGGAACTGCATGTTGCGCACCTCGGTGCGTACGGGACGGAACTTCTCTCCGGCCCGGAAGGTCCGGTCGATGACCGCGCCGTCGCTCGCCCTGCGCAGCTTGGTCCGCACGAATGCCCCGCCCTTCCCCGGCTTGACGTGCTGGAACTCGACGATCTTGAAGACCGTGCCCTCGACGTCGATGTGGCTTCCGTTCCTGAACTGGTTGGTGCTGATCATGTCCGGCGGCTGAGTGTAGAGCGGCGCCGCAGAGTGGCCGCGCCGGATGCTCAGTCGACCACGCGAAGCCCCTTGTCGAGCCCGGTGAGGATCTCGCAGCCGTCCTCGGCGACCACGACGAGGTCCTCGATCCGCACGCCGAAGCGGCCGGTCAGATAGACGCCGGGCTCGACCGTCACGACGTTGCCCGCCTCGAGCGTGTCCTCGGATCGCTGCGAGAGCCGCGGGGCCTCGTGGACCTCGAGCCCGACACCGTGACCGAGGCCGTGCCCGTAGCGCTCCCCGTGTCCGGCGGCGGCGATCAGCTCGCGAACCTCTGCATCGACCTCCACCCCGGCGGCGCCGGCCCGGACCGCCTCGAGCCCGGTGAGCTGCGCGTGCTGGACGAGCTCGTAGACATCGCGGGCCTCGCCGTCGAGCTCGCCGGTTGCGACCGTTCGGGTGCAGTCAGAGCAGTATCCGGCCAGCCTCGCTCCCCAGTCGATCACGACCAGCTGGCCGCGCTCGACCTTGACGTCGCGCGGCTGCGCATGGGGAAGCGCTCCGTGCGGGCCGGCCGCGACGATCGGCTCGAAGCTCGGTGACTCGGCGCCGAGCTCCTGCATGCCTCGCTCGAGGGCGAGCGCCAGCTCGCGTTCGGTGCGGCCCACCAGACCGCCCGCGAGCAGCGTCTCGAGGGCGGCGTCCGCGATCCTGCTGGCGGCATGGATCCGCTCTATCTCGTCCGCGGACTTGACCCGGCGACGCCGCTCGACGATCTCGGCCGCGGGGATCAGCTCGATGCGCTCGGGAAGCTTCTCGCGAAGACGCGCGTGTGCCCGGACGGACGTGTGCGCATCGTCGAATCCGAGCCGGATGGGGTCGTCTCCGGACAGGACCTCGCCGACGAAGTCGAGGAGGTCCTGAGGCGCCCGGACGCGCTCAAACGAGGCGTCGACCTCCTCGGCCGCCTGCTCGACGTAGCGGAAGTCCGTGATGAACACGCGCAGCGCGGGGCCCACCAGCGCGAGACCGTTGCTGCCGGTGTATCCGGTCAGGTAGCGCACGTTCACCAGGTCGTTGACCAGCAGGGCATCGATCCCCGCCTCGGCCAAGTCGCCGACCACGAGGTCGGCCCGTCTGCTCTCGGTGATCAATCCGCTCATCCAGCCAGTTCCCTCCTGAGTAGCTCAAGCGCCGCACGGTAGCCCTCGACGCCCTGCCCGGCCACCCTGCCGACGCACAGATCGCGGATCACCGAGAACCGGCGCCACTCCTCGCGCTCATCCACGTTCGACAAATGGACCTCTACGGCGGGCACCGCCGCCAGCTCGAGCGCGTCGCGGATCGCCCACGAGTAGTGCGTCCAGGCGCCCGGGTTGAGGATCACGCCGTCGGCCATCCCCTCCAGGCCGTGCAGGTGCTCTACGAACTCCCCCTCGTGGTTGGTGTGGAAGAAGCGCGCCGCCAGCCCGAGCTCGCTGGCGAAGTCGTCTATCTGCCGTTCGAGCTCGCTGAGCCCGGCGGACCCGTAGTGGGCGGGGTCGCGGCGGGCGAGCTGGTCGAGGTTGACGCCGTGCATCACCGCAACCCGGTTCCGCGTCAGGTCGTTCACGCCTGCAACTCTCGCACGGCGGCGCGCAGGTCGGCAGGCGCCACCGTCTGCCCGATCACGGGCCGGCCGGGAGCGGGACAGAGCACGAACGGCACCGGCCCGGGCTCGGTGCGCTTCTTGTCGCGCGCGGTGGCGAAGATCACCTGCTCGAGGTCCACCGAGCCGTCCAGGGCGACGGGCAGCCCGCGCGCCTCGAGCAGCTCGCGCACCTCCTCACGCAGCCCGTCGGCGCCGGACAGCCTGAGCTCGGCCAGCAGGCCGAGGCCGACCGCCTCCCCGTGGCGGTAGCGGGCATAGCCGCTCGCGGTCTCGATCGCGTGGGCAACCGTGTGCCCCAGGTTGAGCAGCTGGCGCAGCCCTGTGTCGCGCTCGTCCTGGGCCACGACCCGGATCTTGGCCAGGGCGCACGCGGCGATCACGTCCGGGTCGTCGGGTTGCGCGCCGCTGCGGAGGCGGTCCCACAGACCGCCTCCTACCAGCAGCCCCGTCTTGACCACCTCGGCATAGCCGGCGGCGAGCTCCTCGGGGGGGAGCGAGGCCAGCGTTGCCGGGTCGGCGAGCACGGCGCTCGGCTGATGGAAGGCGCCGATGTAGTTCTTGGCCTCGGGAAGGTCCACCCCGGTCTTGCCGCCGATCGACGAGTCGACCTGGGCGACGAGCGTGGTGGGGACCTGCACGACCGGCATGCCCCGCTGGTAGGTGGCGGCGCAGAAGCCGCCGAGGTCGCCGACCACCCCGCCGCCGAGCGCGACCAGCAGGTCGGCGCGGGTGGCCCCGTGACGGACGAGCTCGGTCCAGACGAAAGAGGCAATCGCGACGGTCTTCGACTGCTCGCCGGGCATGATCCGGATGTCGCCGTCGAGCGGCGCGAGCGCGTCGGCGTAGAGCCGGCCGGCGTTGTAGTCGGTGACGAGGAGGCGTCGGCGGCCGGTCATCGAGACCGGCCAGAAACGGTGCTCGGTGACCAGGCCGGCGCCGATGTAGACCGGGTAGTCGGCGGAGGCACTGGTCGCCCACAGCAGCCGGGCGCCGGACGGCATCTCCTCGATGGCCTCGACCACGGGGCGCAGGCGCTGGGAGCGGGTGGCGGGCACGATCGCGTTGGCCAGGGCCTCGTAGAGCGGACGCCGCTGGTCGTGGAGCTCTTGGAAGCGCCGTGGGTCGCCGGCGAGCGGGCGATCCTCGCCGCCGCCCACCCGCTGCCAGCCGTCCTCCCAGACCGTGTCCAGCCAGATCACCCGGTGCTCTCGGAGCGCGTGGCGGACGCGCTCGGAGCCGACCGCGCCACCGCCGAGCGCCAACACCGGAACCGCCGGGTCGTCGAGCAGCTCGAGCGTCACCGACTCCTCTAGCTCGCGGAATCGCTCCTCCCCATCCTCGGCGAACACCTGGGCGATCGGCCGGCCGAGCCGAGCCTCGATCACGTCGTCGACATCGACCGAATCCTCGCCGAGTGAGCGGGCGGCCGTCGTCTTGCCGGCGCCCATGAACCCGATCAGGACGATCTTGGGGTTCCCCAACCGATCCGCTCCCGGTAGGCGTCGAGGGCCGCGCGCACGTCGTCGATGTGGTCTCCCCCGAACTTCGTCCGGTACGCGTCGGCCAGGACGAAGGCGACCATCGCCTCGCCGACGACGCCGGCGGCCGGAACCGTGCACGAGTCCGTCCGCTCCCGCAGCGCGGGGGCCGGCTCGTGGGTGGCGATGTCGACCGAGCGCAGCGGCTTCGTGAGCGTCGGCAGTGGCTTCATCGAGCCGCGGACGACGAGCGGCGCTCCAGTGGTCATCCCGCCTTCGAGCCCACCGGCCCTGTTCGTCTCCCTGTAGAAGCCGCCCCGCGACTCGTCGTAGAAGATCTCGTCGTGAGCCTGTGAGCCCGGCAGCCCGGCGACCTCATGGCCGTCGCCGATCGCGACGGCCTTCATCGCCTGGATCGAGAGGATCGCCTGCGCCAGGCGCCCGTCCAAGCGCTCCTCCCAGCTGACGTGCGAGCCGAGCCCGGGCACGAGACCGAAGGCCCGCACTTCGAAGACGCCGCCCAGCGACTCGTTTGCCTTTCGGAGCCGGTCGATCTCGGCGACCATCGCACGCCCCGCTTCGGGATCCAGGCAGCGCACGGGCGACTCGTCGACGCCCGCGAAGTCCTCGGCGCCCAGGTCGTCCCGGCGGGGGGCGTGCACGGAGGCGATCTGCAGCACGTGCGAGTACACCTCGACCCCGAGCGCCCTCAGGAACTCCTTGGCCACCGCGCCCCCGGCCACGCGAGCCGCCGTCTCGCGGGCGCTCGCGCGCTCGAGCACGTCGCGCACGTCGGTGAGCCCGTATTTCTGTGTCCCGACGAGGTCGGCGTGGCCGGGGCGCGGCAGGTGCACCTCGGCCACCTCCGCCTCGACGGGCCACGGGTTCATCCGCTCCTCCCAGTTGGCGTAGTCGCGGTTGTTCACCTGGAGCGCGATCGGGCCTCCGAGGGTGAGGCCGTGGCGGATCCCGCCGGTCACATCGGCTCTGTCGCGTTCGATCTTCATCCGCCCGCCGCGGCCGTGGCCGAGCTGGCGTCGGGCCAGATCGCGGTCGATCGCCTCGCGTTCGACCGCGAGCCCGGCGGGCATGCCGTCGATGAGGCAGGTGAGGCCGGGGCCGTGGGATTCCCCGGCCGTGATCAGGCGCAGCGCCATTCCGGCAAGGTTACGGGCGAACCTCCGGGGAGGCGGGCCGGCGCGGCCGACGGGCGCGGCCGGCTTTCTAGGCGGCCGGCTTCGGCAGCGTCAGATGCGTCAGGAGCAGGCCGCTCGCGGAGTACTTCAGCGAGGCGAGCTGGGGGAGCGCGCGGCCGGCGACCATGTCGATCAGCCACTGCCCGGCCGCCGACACCGCGGCATCGGGAGGCGACGAGGCGCGCGCGCGTCCGCGGGTCACCGACGTGTAACCGAGGCCGTACTGGGCGGTCCCGCCATCGGCCCGCGCGATCGTGATCAGCTCGCGGTCGCCTGGGCGCATCGAGAGGAACACGCATGCGTCGGGGCTCGGCCGGCACGACCCGTCGCCCACGCTGCGCGGTCGACCGTAGAGGAGGAACTGCGCCGTGCGACCGTCGGCCGCGAGGCCGAGGAAGGTCACGACCGGATGGCGAGCCGCGGGGAAGGTCGCGAACCGCGGCGCCGACTTGACAACCCGAAGATGCGTTGCGCTCGTGGCGAACAGAAGGCCTGCGGCGTAGGTCGTGTAGGTGTGCATGGCCGGCGTCGGTGTCGGCGCCGGTGCCGGCGCCGGGGTCGTCGCGGAATGTGTCGTCGCCGGTGCGGTGGCGTTCGCGGAAGAGCCCTCGGACGGCGAGGTGGGCGTCGAGGCGGGGGGCGTGGTCGGCAAGCTGGGGGAACGGCTCACCGGCGGTGCGGGCGTCCCGCTGCCGATCGGGCTGCCGAGCACGGGCGGCTGCTTGCCGTGGGCGCTCGGCGCCGAGCCGCCCGCGGCGGCTGCCGGAGCATTGACCGGCGGGATGCTGGCAGCGGGCGCGCCGGATGCGCGGGTCGATCCGGACCGAGCGGCGTTCCGCTTGTGGGTCGAGCCGGTGAATGCGATCAGCAGCACGATCCCGAGCAGTGCGAGCCCGACCAGCCCGAGCACCGTGCGCGTCCGGCGGACCCGCAAGACGGGCCGGCGGAGCCGCCGGCGACGCGGCGGAACGGACGGCGTCGGCACGTCGAGCGCGTCTGTCTCAGCTGTCGCAGGGGGTGCTTCGATCGTCAGCGCCTCGGACATACGATCGATATCGGGGGCGCCACCGACGGCCTTGAGCGTAGAAATCACGGACCCAGAACCGCGGGCAAACCCCGAGTGCGCCGACCGCCGGGACCGGCTACCTGACGACCGAGTGCAGGTACCAGTGGACGATCTGCGGTCCGGCGAGGATCGCCACGACTCCTCCGAGCGCAAGGAACGGCCCGAACGGGACGGCGGTCTTGCGGCCCCGGCTGACGCCGAGCCGCGCGATCACGCCGACGCCGAGCACGGCGGCGGCGACGATCCCCACCACCAGGGCGACAGCTACCGAGCGCCCCAGGAACAGGCCGAGCACGCCGGCCAGCTTGACGTCGCCCATCCCGAGCCCACGTGGGTAGGCGAGCGCGAACACGAGCAGGAACGCGAACCCGGCCGCGCCTGCGATCAGCTGCGCCGGCACCCCGGACGGACGCGTGGCGAGGCCGATGACCACGGCGGCGAGCGCCGCCGGGCCGGTGATCCGGTTCGGGATCAGCCTGAAGTCGAAGTCGATCACCGCCACCGGGATCAGCACCGCGCCGAGCGCGAGGCCGAGCGCGATGTCATGGGCTCCGCTCCGTACCGCGACGGTGGCGATCGCCAAAGCCGCCGCGAATACGACGATCGCGATATTCCGCGGCGTCCGCCGCGGCCGCGCCACCAGCGACTCGTGCCGCGGCAGCCGGTCGGCCACGACGGCGAGCCAGGCGCCGACCAGGCAGCCAAGCACGGCAGCGAGCGCGTAAGCCATCTCGGGAACCTATTTCGGCGTCAGTCCTCGCGAGCCTGAGCGTCGCGTCCGGGCTCGAACCGCCCGGAGCCACCGCACCACGGACACGTGACCTCGTGCGGCGCGCCACCCTCGGAGGAGATCAACCTGCCGGTCCCCCGGCACGGGGTGCACCCTCCGCGGTCGGGCGCCGGCTGCCGAGCGGTGCTCACGCGTGGCAACGATACCCGTGGGCGCTCACGCCGACAGCCCGACCGCGCCGCGCATCACCTCGAGCGGCGCCGCGACGCCGGTGAACTGCTCGAAGCTGAGCGCCCCCTGGGCGATGAGCAGCTCGAGCCCGCTCACGCTCGCCACCCCCGCCTGCCGCGCCGCCCGGACCAGCGCGGTCTCCCCGTCGCGGTAGACGAAGTCGACGACCACCCCGAACCCGGCCAAGTCGCGTGGCGCGACCGGCAGCTCGCCGAGCGAGTCCGATCCGGCGAGGCCGGCCGGCGTGCAGTGCACGAGCAGGTCGGCGGGCGCTGCCTTCTCGACCACGATCCCGCCCAGATCGGCGACGAGCGCCTGCGCCCGGGCCGCGCTGCGGTTCCACACCCGGACCTCGCCCGCGCCGGCTTCCCGCAGCGCCCAGACGGCAGCCCGGGCGCTGCCGCCCGCTCCGAGCACGAGCGCCGAGCGCCCCGCGGGATCGATCGGTAGCGCCGCGATCAGGCCCGGCGCGTCCGTGTTGTCGGCGGTCAGCCCGCCGTCGGCCTCGAACAGGAGCGTGTTGGCTGCGCCGATCGCGGCCGCGCGAGGAGTGGGGCGATCGGCCAGCGCGAGCGCGCGCTCCTTGTGCGGGATCGTCACGTTGACGCCGCGAAAGCCTGCCACGGGCAGCGCCTCGATCGTCTGCTCGAGCAGCTCCGGAGGGATCGGCAGCAGCTGATAGCGCCAGTCGGTCAGCCCCACCGACCGCAGCGCCGCGTTCTGGAAGTCCGGTGAGCGGCTGTGCTCGACCGGCCAACCGACGACGCCCAGCCTCACTTGCAGAACTCGGCTCGCTGGATCCCGCGCCGAGCGACGGCGGCGTTGTACTGCCGGGAGGCCTCGAGGAACCGCGAGTAGCTGTTCGTGAAGAACAGGCGGCCGTTCCCGCACACCTTGACGATGAAGTAGAGGTAGTTGGTGTGCGCCGGCTTGGCGGCGGCCTTGATCGCCGCCAGCGAGGGGCTGTCGATCGGGGTCGGCGGCAGGCCCCGGTGGTTGGTCGTGTTCCACGGCGAGGAGGACGACAGCTCTGACTGTGTGAGCTTGCCGCTGTAGTCGTGGAAGATGTAGGCGACGGTCGTGTCGAAGCCGAGCTCCATGCCCTCGCGCAGCCGGTTGTAGATGACCGAGGTCACCTTCGGGAGGTCCGGGGGAGCGGCCGCCTCGGCGGTCGCGAGCGAGGCGATCTTCAGAACGTCGTAGGGAGTGAGGTTCTTCGAGCGCGCGTACCGGAGGTCGACCGTCGCGAACTCGCGCTTGAACGTCGTCAGCTGGTCGGCGACGAGCGCGCTCAGCCTGATCGGTGTCCTGAGCTGATAGGTGTCGGGGTACAGGAACCCCTCGAGGCTCGGCGTGCTGCGCGGAGCCCCGTAGGCGGCCGGGTCGAGCAGCCGCGAGCGGCGCGTGGCGGCGAGGTAGCTTCCGGGCACTCCCTGTTTGCGCAGCAGCCGATCGATCTGATAGCGGGACTCGCCGGGAATGATCGTCACCTCGGTGGTCGGCGCGGCCGGCGGCGGGGTCGTCAGCACGGTCAGCGCTGCGCTGTAGCTCATCCCGAGCTTCATCTCGTAGCGGCCCGAGAGGAGCTTGCCGCGGTCGCCGTCGATCGTCGTGCGCAGCTTGAAGAAGAAGGCCGAGGAGACGACTCCCCGGTCGGCGAGGATGCCGGCGATCTGGCTCGTGCTCGAGCCCCGCGGGATCACGACGAGCATGCGGCCATGGCCGGATCCGGCGAACGGCTGGAACAGCTCGACGAGGAACCAGATCACCGCCGCGACGAGCAGCAGCGCGATCACCGCCATCGCCCTGGCCCCGACCCGGCGGCCGCCGGAGGCGCGCGGCACTCGCGGCGCTCGTCTGGGCTGGCGGACCGGCCGCCTGGGGGGTGGCGCACCGCCGTCGCGAGCGTCGTCGAGAGTCAGTCCGGCGCGCCGCGCCTCCCGGGCCCGTCGTGCTGCCTCGCGCTGCTCGGCCGACCGCTCGACCGGTTCAGCCATCGGCCCCCCGCGCCCCGACCGCGTGCGCCTCGAGCCAGCCGCTCAGCAGGTGAGCGGCCGCTCGCGAGTCCTCACTGCCGCGGGCCCTGGCGCCGCCGCGCTGTGCCAGCTTGGTCGTGAAGCGCTCATCGAACAGCTCGACCGGGACCCCGAGTCGCCTCCCCAGGCGAGCGGCGAACTCCCGTGTCTCGACGGTCTGCGCGGAGTCCCCGCCGCCGAGGCTGAGCGGCAGTCCGACGACGACGCGCTCGGCTCCCGACTCCGCGACGAGGGCGGCCAGCCGCGAGAGGCCGTCTTTGGACCCGGGCGCGAGCACCGGCTCGAGCGGCGTGGCGAGCACGCCGGTGGGATCGCTCAGTGCACAGCCGCACCGTGCGCTCCCGTAGTCGAGGGCGAGGATCCGCATCAGCTCGAGCCCCCGAGGGCGGCCTCGATCGCCCGGCGGGCCGCGTCGATCGCGTCCGGCAGCCGCTCGACGTCCCGCCCCCCGGCTCGGGCGAGCGTGTCTCGGCCGCCGCCGCCACCGCCGACGGCGGCGGCGGCCGCCCGCACGACCTCATCGGCCCTGACCCCCCGCGCGACCAGCTCGGGCGCGACCGCGGCGACCAGGTCGACCTTGCCCTCCCCCGGGCTGCCGAGCACGACCGCCGCCTCTCCGAGGCGCGCGCGGCTCTGATCGGCGAGCGCGAGCAGCGGCTGACCGGCGAGGCCGTCCACCGGCGCGGCGAGCACCCGCGCCCCGGCCACCTCCACGGCCTTGCCGAGGAGCGCCTCGACATCGACACCGGCGGCGCCATCGGAGCCTCTCTTCGCACCGCGCTCGAGCTCGCGGACCCGCTCGCGAAGCTCGCCGGCCGCCTCGCCGACCCGCTCCGGGGGCACCCGCAGCGCCTGGCCGGCCTGCGTCGCGGCGCGGTCGCGCTCGCGCATCAGCGCGACCGCCTCCGGTCCGGTGATCGCCTCGATCCGCCGCACGTTGGCCGCGCTCGAGGTCTCGGCCGTCACCTTGAACAGGCCGATCTCGGCGGTGCTGCGCACATGGGTGCCTCCGCACAGCTCGCGCGAGAACGACCCGTCGCCGACCTCCACCATCCGCACGATCTCCCCGTACTTCTCGCCGAACAGCGCCATCGCGCCAAGCGCACGCGCCTCGGCGAGACTCGTCGTCAGCGCCCGCACGGGATGGGCTTCGACCACCCACCGGTTGACCGCGTCCTCGATGTCGCGGAGCTCCTCCTGACTGAGCGCCGAACCGTGGGTGAAATCGAAGCGCAGCTTGTCCGGGCCGACGTAGGAGCCCGCTTGCCTCACGTGCGATCCGAGCCTCGCGCGCAGCGCCGCGTGAAGCAGGTGCGTGCCCGTGTGGTTGCACTCGGTCGCATGCCGGGCGAGGCGGTCGACGTGGGCGCGCACCCGCTCGCCGGCCCGCAGCTCGCCGTGCTCGGGGGCGAGCGCGAGGACCTGGTCCTCCCCCAGCCTGAGCACATCCTCGACCCGCGCCCGGCAGTCTCCGTCCGCGCACTCCACCCAACCCGAGTCCGCTATCTGTCCGCCGCCGGTGGCGTAGAACGGCGATTCGAGCAGCTTCACCAGCACCCGACCGTCCTCGGCTTCCACCGCTCCGACCGATGTTTCGAGCGCCGTGGTCTCGTAGCCGCGGAAGTCGGTCTGGAAGCCGGCCTGGCCGGACAGCGCCATCGCGTGGTCGCGCAGCGCGACCGCCGCCGCGCCTCGCCCGCCGGCACCCGCACGCGCACGGGAGCGCTGGTCCTCCATCAGCGCCTCGAATCCCTCCTCGTCGACGCCGAGGCCATGCTCTGAGACGAGCTCGACCGTGAGGTCGAATGGGAACCCGTGCGTGTCGTGGAGGAGGAATGCATCGGCCGCCGAGATCCCCTCGGCGCCGCTCTCGCGGGCCCGCTCGATCAGCTCGTCGAGCAACCGGCTGCCCTGCTCGAGGGTGCGGCCGAAGCTCTCCTCCTCGGACGCCAGCCACTTCCGAACCGAGTCGCGCTGCTCGAAGAGCTGGCGATACTCGCCGCCCATCAGCTCGGTGACGACGTCGGCGTAGCGGAGCAGGAACCCGGGCTCGAGCGAGAGCGTCTGGCGCCCCTGGAGGATCGCGCGGCGCATGATCCGCCTCAGCACGTAGCCGCGGTCCTCGTTCGAGGGCACCACGCCGTCGGCGATCAGGAACGTCATCGCACGCGAGTGGTCGGCGAGCACCCGGAGCGCTCGGTCGAGCGGGAACTCGCGTCCGTACTTCCGTCCGGAGAGCTCCTCGCCGAGCGCGATCAGCGGCGCGAACTGGTCTGTCTCGAAGACGGTCTCCTTGTCCTGGAGGATCGCCGCCATCCGGTTGAGCCCGAGGCCCGTGTCGATGTTCTTGGCCGGCAGCGGCGTGAGCGTGTTGACGGGGTTCTGGTCGAACTGCATGAAGACGAGGTTCCAGTACTCGAGGAAGCGCTCGTTCTCGCCGCCGGGAAGGTCGTCAGCCGTTCCGTACTCGAGGCCCCGGTCGAGGTACAGCTCGCTGCACGGGCCGCACGGGCCGGTCGGCCCGACCTGCCAGAAGTTCTCCGAGCGCGGGCACTCGACGATCCGCTCGCGCGGGACTCCGACCTCGAGCCAGGCTTCGATCGCCTCCTCGTCGGGCCCGAGGCCGAGCTCCTCGTCGCCGCCGAACACCGTGATCCAGATCCGCTCGGCGGGCAAGCCGAACCCGTCGAGCGAGAGATCCAGTGCGAAGCGGACCGCCTCGCGCTTGAAGTAGTCGCCGAACGAGAAGTTGCCCAGCATCTCGAAGAAGGTCAGGTGCCGGGTGGTCGTCCCGATGATCTCGATGTCGGGCGTGCGAAAGGTCGGCTGGCAGGTCGTCGCCCGGGGGTGCGGCGGCTTCTCGGCGCCCGAGAAGTACGGCTTCAGCGGGTGCATCCCGGCGACCGTGAACAGCGCCGAGGGATCGTGCTCGGTGGGGATCAGCGAGGCACCCGGCAAGAGCATGTGGTCACGCTCGCGGAAGAACGACGTGAAGGCGCTGCGGATCTCGTCCGAGGTCATCGGCATCGGGTCCCGCAGTGTAGGTCTCGCAATGGAACACACGTCCAGTGCGGGAGCGCGGGCTCAGGTTCTCACCCTCCCTGAACGAGCCAGAACTCATGTTCAGGATCCGCTTCGCGCTGCTCCTCGCCGTCCTGCTCGGCGCCACCGGCGTCGCCGCCGGCAGCGCGCAGGCGGCGGCCCCGTTCGACGTGAACGGGTTTCACTTCCTCTCCTCGCAGCTGACCGTCAACGAGAACGCCGGCAACGCGGTGATCACGGTCGAGCGCGGCGACACGACCGGCACCGCCTACATCCGCTACATCACGGTCGGGCTGACCGCGCAGGCGCCGTTCGACTACACGCCGGTCAAGTCGATGCTGACCTTCCAGCCCGGCCAGTCGCAGGCGAGCTTCGACGTGCCGATCGTCGACCACGGGATAAACGGCCTGCCGAAGACGATCCAGGTGTCGCTGTTCGGCCCCTGGCCGCTCGGGCTCGCCAACCCCTCGGTCGCGACGCTCACGATCCTCAACAACGACCCGATTCCGCCTGTCGACCCGGGCAACCCGCTGGGGCTCGCCACCGCCAGCACCGTCACGAATCCGCTTGCGGGCGCGACGTTCTTCGTCAATCCGAACGGCGCCGCGGCCCAGGCCTCGCAGCGCTACCCGGCGCTGAAGGTGATCGCCGATCAGCCGGGCGCGGCCCGGTTCGGCACGTTCAGCTACCCGAACGGGACGGTGGCCGTCGCGCGCTATCTCGGTCGTGCGGCGGTCCAGCAGCCGGGCACGATCCCGATGCTGACCACCTATCGCGTCGTCGACGGAGCTTGTGCGACGGGCTCGGATTCCCCACAGCAGGTTCGCTCCTACGAGAACTGGATCGACGGTTTCGCGCAGGGGATCGGCAGCTACCGCGCGGTGCTGTTCCTCGAGCAGGACGCGCTGATCACGACCCCGTGCCTCACCCGGGTCGGGCTCGCGCGCCGGATGCAGGAGCTGAACTACGCGATCGACACGCTCACCGCCCACTGCCCGCACCTGGTCATCTACCTCGACGCCGGCGCCGCCGACGCGATCCCGTACCGCAAGATGGCCAAGCTGCTGCTGCGGGCGGGGGTCAAGAAGATCCAGGGGTTCTTCCTCGACGCCACCCACTTCGACTGGACGCTCAACGAGATCCGCTACGGGGAGAAGATCTCGCGGCTGACCGGCGGCAAGCACTTCGTCGTCTCGACGGGCGAGAGCGGCCGCGGCCCGCTCGTCCCGAGGGACCGCGTCCACCACGGCAACGAGGTGCTCTGCAACCCGCCCGGCCGCGGTCTCGGGCCGAAGCCGACGACGAACACCGGCTATCCGAACGTCGACGCGTTCGCGTGGCTCGACAACCCCGGTGGCTCGAGCGGCGCTTGCCGTCCCGGCGCTCCGAAGGCCGGCGTGTACTGGCCGAAGTACGCGCTGATGCTGGTCAGGAACGCCGACTACCGCGTCCGCTGAGACTCCTCAGCGGTTCCAGCTCGGCTGGGCGCCGCTGGTCAGCACCGTCGCCGGGCCTCCGCCGAACGGCACCGACTCGACGCGCCCGCGGCTCGGCGGATTCTCGAACGCGCCCTCGTCGACGAGCAGCTCGCGGCCGCTTCGGGAGATCGCCGCGGGTTGGACGAGCCGCCCTCTGACCCTCACCGCGCGCACCCGCCGGGGCTTCAGCTGGATCGTGTACGCATAGCTCGTGTCCTCGCCGCTGTACTCGGCGAGCAGGCGGTTGCCGGCGGCGTCGAACTGCAGGGGAACGAGGCCGTCGAGCAGCGGCGGGACGCGCAGATGCGTGAGCTGCGTGGTGCGGCCGCCGCGCATCAGCCAGACCTGGTATTCGGGAGCCTCGCTGCGGCCGCGCAGCCGCTCGCGATCGAACGCGATCCCCCGCCGTCCCCAGACCGGGTACAGGCTGCGCCCGTCATCGGTGAGGCGCCGTGCGTGGGTGCGGTCGGCGTTCGCGGTGAAGAGGTCGACGCGCGCGCCCAGCCGCTGTGAGCTGGAGATCGCATAGACGAGCCGGTCGCCGCGCGGGGCGAAGCTGGCGCCGGAGACGAAGCCCTGCGCGACGGGGGTGATCGAAAGGCTGCCGGTCGTGCCGACCCCGACGACCGCGAGGCCCGAGTTCGACGTGCGGGTGCCGGTGTAGGCGATCGCCACGAACCGCGAGTCATGTGACCAGGCGAGCACCTGCTCGGTCGCGCCCGACACGGACGTGCCGCCGCTGTAGCCACCGGGAGTGGTGGAGCGGAACTCGGTGCCGGCCCCATCCGGGGTCACGAACGCGACCAGCCGGCCGTTCGGCGAGAGCGAGGGGTCGCTTCCGGCCGCGAGCCGGCGCGCGTCGCGCCCGTTGGCCTTCGCCACCCACACGGCCGGGGTGGCGGAGCCGCGGTCGAACGCGATCATCGGAGCGATCATGCGCGCGCGATCGTACCCCAGCCGACCACGACCTCCCCGTCCATCAGGCACGCGAGCTGGCCGGGCGCGGCGCCGACCACCGGCTCCTCGAGCTCGAGCGTCAACCGTCTCGACGCCTCCTCCACGACCCGGGCGGCCATCGCCGACTGCCGGTAGCGAAGCTTGACCCGGTCGACGTACGCGGCATCCCGGTGCAGCCGGGCCCCGCGGACCCGCACCCGGCGCGTCTCGAGCGCCGAACGCGGGCCGACGACGATCCGGTTGCGCGCCGCGTCCTTTTCGAGCACGTACAGCGGCTCCTGGCCGGTCACTCCGATCGCCCGCCGCTGCCCGACCGTGAAGCGCTCGTGCCCGTCATGCTCGGCGAGGACGGTCCCGGCGGGATCGACGACCTCGCCCGGACGCGGCCGCACCCCGCCGTGGCGCTCGAGGAAGCGGGACCGGCTCGTGCCGGCGAGGAAGCAGAGGTCCTGCGAGTCGCGCTTGCCGGCGACCGGCAGACCCGCCTCGGCCGCCAGCGCGCGGACCTCGGGCTTGGTGAGCTCGCCGAGCGGGAAGCGCATCCGGGCCAGCGATCCCGGGCTGAGCGCGGCGAGCATGTACGTCTGGTCCTTGGCCGGGTCGGCCGCCGCGCGCAGCAGCCCGTCCTGCACGCGCGCGTAGTGGCCGGTCGCGAGCGCCGAGCAGCCGAGCCGCTCGGCGAGGGCGAGCATCGCGTCGAGGCGCACGTGGCCGTTGCAGCCGACGCACGGGTTGGGGGTCTCTCCTGCCGCGTAGCCGGCGATGAACGGCTCGACCACCCCGGCGCGGAACTCGGCGCGCAGATCGAGCGTGAAGTGCGGCACCGCCAGGTCGTGCGCGAGGCGGCGGGCCTGCGCGACGGCCGAGGCCGAGCAGCAGCTGCGCTCGGCGTCGTTCTCGGGGTCGCCCCACAGCTCGAGGGTCACTGCGACCGCGTCGCCGTCGCGGGCGCAGAGCAGCGCGGCCACGGCGCTGTCGACACCTCCCGACATCGCGACGAGCACGCGCGGCCGGCCATGGTCGTGGGGCGCCGCCGCCCTGCCCGCAAAGCGGGCGGCGGCGCCGAGAGCGCGGGCCAGCGCGTCGCCCGCGACCTCGGCGGCGTGGAGCTTGCCCGGGCTGAGCCCTCCGAGCTCGGCCGCGATCTCGCGCGGCCCGATGCGAGCCGCGTCGAGGAGCGTGCGGCCGCGCACCAGGCTCACCGCCGCGCTGCCCGCCGCCGTCGCCGCGCCGCAGCCATCGGCCTCGAAGCCGGCGTCCGTGATGCGCTCGCCATCGGTCGACAGCGCAACGCGCACGGTGTCGCAGCATGCGCCGCCGCCGACCTCCGCGGTGAAGGCGTCCGTGGGGACGCGGCCGCGGCCGGTGGGTGAGAGCAGATGGTGCTCGAAGGCCAGCGCGTCCATGTCCCGAAGCGTATTGCCCGCCCAACCCCCCACACCCCCCGCCCCCCGAACGGGTTTGGGGAGTTCGACCCGCTATGCGGGGCCAGAACCCCACGCCCTCCGCGGCGCGATGGGGTGTGGGGAGTCGTCGCGGAGGCGCGCCCGGCGTCAGGCCAGGCGCAGCCCCAGCTCGCGCAGCTGCGCCGTGTCGACCGGGGCGGGCGCCCCGGTCAGCGGGTCGGCGCCGCTCGTCGCCTTCGGGAAGGCGATCACCTCGCGGATGTTCTCGCGCCCGGCGAGGATCGAGACGATCCGGTCGATCCCCATCGCGATCCCGCCGTGCGGCGGCGCGCCGTAGCGCAGCGCGTCGAGCAGGAAGCCGAAGCGCGCCTGTGCCTCGTCCGGTCCGATCCCGAGCAGCTCGAACACGCGGCGCTGGACGTCGGCCTGGTGGATCCGGATCGAGCCGCCGCCGATCTCCGCTCCGTCGAGCACGAGGTCGTAGGCGCGCGAGCTGAGCGAGGCGGGGTCGCCCAGGTCGCCCTTCGGCGCCGTGAACGGGTGATGGGTCGCGTCCCAGCGCCCGGTCGCCTCGTCCCACAGGAAGGCCGGGAACTCGACCACCCAGAGGACCTCGTGCCGGCCGGCGGGAACGAGATCGAAGCGCCGCGCGAGCTCGAGGCGCAGCGCGCTCAGCGCGGCGCTCGCGGTGAGCAGCTGGTCGGCGACGATCAGCAGGAGCTCCCCCGCCCGCGCCCTCAGTTTAGTGGTGAGACCGGCCACCTCCTGCTCGCTCAGGAACTTGGCGACCGGCGAGCGCAGCGTCCCGTCCTCCTGGACGAACGCCCACACCAGTCCCTTGGCGCCGTGCCGCTTGGCCAGCTCGGTGAGTGCGTCGAGATCCGAGCGGGCGAGCTCGCGCGGACCGGCGTTCAGGCCCCGCACGACGCCTCCGCTCGCGACGGCGCCCGCGAACACCTGAAACTCCGACGCGGCGAGCACCTCCCCGAGGTCGACGAGCTCGAGCCCGAAGCGCGTGTCGGGCCGGTCGATCCCGTAGCGGTCGATCGCCTCGCGGTAGCTCATCCGCGGCCACGGCGGCGGCGGCGCGTCGAACTCGGCGCGCTCGAAGACCGCGCTCATCACCGCCTCCATCACCTCGATCACGTCGTTTTCGTGGACGAATGCCATCTCGAGGTCGAGCTGCGTGAACTCGGTCATCCGGTCCGCGCGCGAGTCCTCGTCGCGGAAGCAGCGAACGATCTGGAAGTACCGCTCGAAGCCGCCGATCATCAGCATCTGCTTGAACAGCTGCGGCGACTGCGGGAGCGCGTAGAACGATCCCGGCTGGGTCCGGGCGGGGACGAGGAAGTCGCGCGCGCCCTCGGGTGTGGAGCGGGTCAGGAACGGGGTCTCGATCTCCAGGAAGTCGCGCGCGTCGAGGACCTCGCGGATCGTGTGGACGACCCGGTGGCGGAGCGCGATCGCCTCCTGCATCGATGCGCGGCGCAGGTCCAGCGGACGGTGGCGCTGCCGCAGCGTCTCGTCGACCGGCACGTCCTCGTCGAGCGGGAACGGTGGCGTCTCGGCGTCGGCGAGCACATCGAGCTCGCCCACCGCCAGCTCGATCTCCCCGGTCGGCAGGTCGGGATTGACGTTCTGAGCGTCGCGCCGCACCACCTCCCCAGAAGCGCTGACGACATCCTCGGAGCGCAGCGCGTGCGCGGCGGCGTGGGCCTCGGGCGCGGCGTCCGGGTGGAAGACGAGCTGGACGATCCCCGAGCGATCGCGCAGGTCGATGAAGATCAGCCCGCCGTGGTCGCGCCGGCGGTGGACCCAGCCGGCCACGCGTGCCTCGCTGCCGGCGCGCTCCGCCGTCAGCGAGCCGCACCAGGCGTCGCGGTAGCCGTTGGCGCGCGGCGGCTGCCTCATGTCAGACGGCTTCCCCGCAGGACGGTCGGGATCACCGCCGACAGCGACAGCTCCTGCTGCTCGCCCGAGCTCATCTCCTTGAGCGTCGCGCGGGAGTCGCCTTCGACGATCGCCACGTAGCGCGCTCCGATCCGGTCGGCCTGCTTGAGCTGCCCTTTCAGCGAGCGGCCGGTGAGCTCGAGCTGCGCGGCCATGCCGGCGCGCCGGGCCTCGCGGGCGACCACGAACGCGGCCGCCGCGGTCCCCGCGTCCCGATCGGACAGCGCGATGAACAGATCCACCGGATCTGGCGCGATCGGCGGCTCGGTCCCGGACATGAGGATCCGCTCCACCCCCGCCGCCCAGCCGGACGCGGGTGTCGGCTGGCCGCCGAGCTGCTCGATCAGACGGTCGTAACGGCCCCCGCCTCCCACACCGGATTGCGCGCCGAGCGCGTCGGAGGTGAACTCGAACACGGTGCGCGTGTAGTAGTCGAGGCCGCGCACGAGCGTCGGATCGATCTCGTAGCGCACGTCGCTCGCGTCGAGCAGCTCGCGCACTGCCGCGAAGTGCTCGGCGTCATCGGCCTCGAGCGCGTCGAGCAGCCGCGGCGCCGCGGCCATCACCTCCCGCGTCCCCGGGTCGGTCGCGTCGAACGCGCGCAGCGGGTTCAGGCCGATGCGGTCGCGCACCTCGGAGGAGAGCCGCGATTCGTGCTCGCGCAGGTAGGCGGTCAGCCGCTCGCGATACTGCTGGCGCGTCTCGGGCGAGCCGAGGCTCGACAGTCGCAGCCGGGTGCCCTTCACCAGCATCGCCTCGAGCAACTCGGCCAGCAGCACGATCATCTCGGCGTCCGTCTCCGGGCCGGCGGCGCCGATCGTCTCGGCCCCCACCTGCCAGAACTGCCGGTAGCGGCCCTTCTGAGGCTGTTCGGCGCGGAAGAAGCTCGACAGGTACCAGAACTTGACCGGCTGGGGAAGCTTGTGCATGCCGTGCTCGACGTAGGCGCGGCAGACCGGGGCGGTGCCCTCGGGGCGCAGGGTCAGCGAACGGCCGCCGCCGTCGTCGAACGTGTACATCTCCTTCTGGACGATGTCGGTCGCCTCCCCCACCCCTCGCGCGAACAGCTCGGTGGCCTCGAAGGCAGGCGTTTCGATCCGCCGGTAGCCGGCGGCGCCGAGGATCTTGCGGGCGGCCGTTTCCAGCCCCTGCCGGCGCTCGGCGTCGGGGGGGAGGATGTCGAACGTGCCCTTGGGCGCTTGGAGCGAGGTCACCGACCCGCGAGCTCGCGCAGGAAGGGATTCGTGGCGCGCTCCTGCCCGAGTGTCGTGACGCCCATGTGGCCCGGGTAGACGGTCGTCTCGGCCGGGAACTCGTCGAGCAGCGCCTCGATCGAGGCGAGCAGCGTCGGCCAGTCGCCGCCGGGAAGGTCGACGCGGCCCACCGACCCCTGGAACAGGACGTCGCCGGAGAGCAGCGCGTTCTCGTCCCGCACCGAGTAGGTGACGTGTCCGGGGCTGTGGCCCGGCGTGAAGCGGACGTCGAACGTCAGCCCAGCGAGCTCTAGCTCCTCGCCGCCGCTCACCAGGTGGTCGGCCTCGTAGCTCTCGAAGGGGCCGAATCCGGCCCAGGGCACGTAGTCCATGATGTTGGCCAGGACCTGGCGCTCGAGCTCGGGGCAGTAGACGGGCGCGCCGGTCGCTCGCGCCAGTGGCGCGACCGCGCCGACGTGGTCGAAGTGAGTGTGGGTGAGCAGGATCGCCTCGAGCGTCTCGATTCCCAGCGACCGCTGGGCCTCGAGCAGCCGCTCGGCCTCCTCTCCCGGATCGACGACGACCGCCCGGTCAGAGCCGCGAGCGCGGACGAAGAAGCAGTTCTCCTGGACCGGCCCGACCGTGAACATGCGGACGTCGATCACCGGCGGACGGGCCTTCCCATCTTCGCCATCCGACGCCGCCACAGGAAGCGCTCGAGGTAGTAGCCGGCGGGGACGTAGATCGCCATCGCGATCAGCGCGAACACGACCGCGGCCCCGATCGCGCTTCCGTGCTTGGGGTGGTCCGTGAGCAGCAGGAACACGAACATGAACAGCGCGGCGAGGCTCGCGCGCTTGGCCGACGAGGCCCACGTCGGCTCCTTGGTCATCCGCTCGACGCGCGACTTGTCGCGGGCGGCGCGCTTCTTCT
>Ga0070739_10001967_pt1 | contig 28966 bp, 24 predicted proteins | sample Coa_R1_7_FD_66445 | JGI IMG/M metagenome (GOLD analysis project Ga0070739, IMG submission 66445) | Surface soil microbial communities from Centralia Pennsylvania, which are recovering from an underground coalmine fire - Coalmine... | ecosystem: Environmental > Terrestrial > Soil > Unclassified ...
ACCACGACATACGACGCCGCGAGTAACCAGTCGAAGACAACCGACGACAACGGGGACACGGCCACCTACACCTACGACGCTTCTGGACGGGTCTCGAAGGTCAGTTACAGCGACACCCGGACGACGACGTACACCTACAATCCCGACGGTTCAATGGCCTCGATGAACGATTCCCAGGGCGGAGAGACGACTTACACGTACGACCAGCAGGGCAACCTGGCGACGGAAACCGAACCGTACGGTCAGATGACGTACACCTGGGACCAGGCCGGCAACCTCGTCAACCAGACCTACCCCGACGGGAACAGCGCCAGGTTCTCCTGTAATCAGCTCGATCAGATGTCCTCGGCGAGCGACTGGCCGGGCCATACCACCAGCTTCACGTACGACTCCGCCGGCAACCTCTCAGAGATCGAAGTACCCCAACGGCACCATCGCCGCCTAGGGCTATGACCCGGCCGATTGGGCCGACAGCATCACCACCAAGAAGAGCGGCGTGCTGCAGTTCTGCTTCGGCGCTTCGGGCGCCAACGCCTTGGCGCCGAACGGAAACGTGCAGAGCTTGGCGGCGATGATGTCGATGAGTCAATGCGGCGATTTGACAATGTGGGGGCAAAGAGCTTATATTTCTACAAAGCGCATAGAGACGTCGACGGGAACAGTAGCCGTCCACGAGCAGCCATGAGAGAGCCGCGAGAGCTGAGAAGCGGTGGCTGCGGTGCGGTGAACAAGATCCTCGAGTCGCTCCCCGAACCTCACCGACGGTAGGCCGGGCCGGAATCAGCTTCCGTTATCGTTGAGCTGCGGTACTCGATCCACGGTCGAGTACTGACTGAGGCTCCTCTCCGAGGAGCGAATTTGGGTGGTACCACGGTTACCCGCCGTCCCATTGGGGCGGCGGGTTTTTTTATTCCTCCGCCTCGCCTCCGAAACCGCCGCAGAGGTCCAACTTATGAGCATCGAGCGCTTCGCCATCATCGACTCCACCCTCCGTGAGGGTGAGCAGTTCGCCAAGTCGAACTTTACCACCGGCCAGAAGGTCGAGCTGGCCCTGGCGCTCGACGACTTCGGGGTCGAGTATGCCGAGCTGACCTCTCCCTGCGCCTCGCCCGGCTCGGAGCGCGATGCCCGCATCCTGGCCCGGCTGCCGCTGCGCATGAAGATCATCACCCACGTTCGCTGCGATCTGGAAGATGCCCGCCGCGCCGTCGACACCGGCGTGTCGGGCGTCGACCTGCTCTTCGGCACCTCATCCCTCCTGCGTGAGTTCAGTCACGGCAAGTCGATCGAGGCGATCATCGACGCGGCCCAAAAGGTGGTGGCCTGGGTCAAGAGCCAGGGCGTCGAGGTTCGCTTCAGCAGTGAGGACTCGTTTCGCAGCCAGGAGTCCGACCTGCTGCAGGTGTACCGCGCCGTCGATGCCTTCGGCGTCAACCGCGTGGGCATCGCCGATACTGTCGGCATAGCCACCCCCCGCCAGGTCTTCGCCCTGGTAGCCGAGGTCCGGCACCAGGTGAGCTGCGACATCGAGTTCCACGGCCATAACGATGCCGGCTGCGCGGTGGCCAATGCCTTCTCCGCCCTCGAGGCCGGCGCCACGCATGTGGATACGACCGTTCTGGGGATCGGCGAGCGAAACGGGATCACCCCCTTGGGCGGACTGCTCGCGCGGCTCTACACCCTCGACCGGGACCTCGTCGACAAGTACAAGCTGTCCGACCTTCCGCATCTGGACAAGATGGTGGCCGGCATGGTCGGCGTCGACGTGCCCTTCAACAACTACATCACCGGCGAGTGCGCCTTCAATCACAAGGCCGGCATCCACACCAAAGCCATGCTCAACAATCCCGAAACCTACGAGATCATCGATCCGGCAGACTTTGGCCTCGAGCGCACCATCGATATCGGCCACAAGCTGACGGGCCGCCACGCCGTCGCCCATCGAGCAAACGCCCTCGGTCTGCACTTCGGCGAGGTCGAGCTTCGCGACCTCACCGCCGAGATCAAGCGCCTCTCCGACCGTCGCCCGCTCCCCCAGGAGGAGCTGGATGACCTCCTCCGCCGCTGGGTGACGGCGTAGGTGTTCGTCGTTAAATGCTCAAGGTTCAACGTTCGAGGTACAGCTCTAACGTTCAATGTTCAACGTTCGAGGTTCGAGGTTCGAGGTTCGACGTTCGAGGTTTGGGGGTACCGGTTTCGTGTTTTCAAGGTTTGAGCTTTTCAACGTGGCGTGGTCTAAAGCGTCGAATCATTCGCGGCGCTCGACAGCTCTGCCGAGGGGAGCGATCTGCTGAATGACTCCGACTTCGACGGTCGAAGAGGATGGTCGGCCTATGGTTGAGCCGGTGACGGGAAGGGACTTCACCGACCTCAAGGCTTGGAAGCAGGCGAGGAAGCTGCGCGCGTTGACCTTTGAGATCACGAAACGGAGCACCTTCGACGTGGAGTATGGTCTCCGAAACCAAATGCGCTCGGCAGCCCCCTCGGTTATGTCCATCGCCGAGGGATTCGAGCGTGAGGGCAATCGGCAGTTTCTGCAATTCCTCTGGATCGCGAAGGGGTCTGCGGGCGAGCTGCGGTCTCAGAGCTATGCCGCGCGAGACTCCGACCTGCTCCGGCCAGCCGATTTCGAGGCCCTTCACGCCACCGCCGTCAGCACTTCACAGCTCATCGCAGGCTTGATCCGCTGTCTCAAGCGAACCGACCTCAGGGGCAGCCGCAACCGCGCTCCGGATGACCCGCTCGGAGGACCGCTACACGAAAGTCCCACGGATTACGCGACGAGCACCCTACCTTCCCACGAGCCAATCTTCTGGGGAGACGTCTCAGACCTGGCTCCCGGATTGCAAGGGATCCTCCAGCTACGCTCTTGACCCTTAACCATGAGAGTTGAACATCGAACATCGCAAAGTTGAAGACCGGCGTTGTCGGCCAGAACGGTCCGGTAATGCGGGGAGAAGCGCTGGGCGGACCGCAGTTCAGCTCGCCAGCTCCCAAGGCACTGAACTGCGAAGCCAGCTTCCCCATAGAAGAGTGCCTGGTGGCAGATAATCCTTGGCCGACCTCCATCCCCACCGGTGCCATCAATACATTGAACGTTGAGCGTTGAACATTGCACAAGCCTCACCCCTGCCCCCCGACCTGGAACTTTGAACCCGAATCCCAGCACCTCAACTCCCTAAACTGCCAACTCTCAACTCCCCAACTCCCAACTCCCAACTCCCCTTGAACACTGAACATTGAACAAGCGTCCCCCGCTGTCCCCTGCTGAGAGAGGAGCCCCGCCTTGCCGACCCTAGCCGAAGCCATCTTCACCCATAAGCTCAAGCGCCCGGTGCAGGCCGGGGAGATTGTGGTGGCGCCTGTGGACTACGTGATGAGCCACGACAATACCACCCCACTGGCCATCGAATCCTTTGAAAAGCTCGAGATGCCGATCTGGGACACGGACCGGGTCATCATCGTCTTCGACCACATGGTCCCGGCGCCGACGCCCCAGGCGGCCGAGCTGCACACTCGCATCCGCGCCTTCATTCGCCGCCACGGCATCACCAATGTCCTGACGGAAGGGATTTGCCACCAGGTGTTGGTGGAACGCGGGTTCATCACTCCCGGCGCCATTGTCGTGGGCGCCGATTCGCACTCCTGTACCTACGGGGCACTCGGGGCCTTCGGCACCGGCATGGGCTCGACGGACGCCGCCGTGATCTACGCCACGGGCAAGACCTGGTTTCGAGTGCCCGAGACCATTCGGGTGGAGATGCGGGGCACGATGAGCCACGGCGTCGTCGCCAAGGACCTCATCCTGCGACTGGCACGCGAGCTGGGTGTCGACGGCGCGACATACCAGGCACTCGAGTTCGGCGGTCCCACCGTCGATGCGATGGGCGTCTCAGACCGTATGACGCTGGCCAACATGGCCGTCGAGATGGGAGCCAAGGCGGGGCTGGTCGAGCCCAATGATGCCATCCGCGAGTATGCCGAAGCACGCTCCGGCCGGCCGGCGCCCGACCTCCACGCCGTGGATGCCAGGTACAGGCAAACGGTTGAGATGGACATCTCATCACTGGAGCCGCAGGTGGCCTGCCCATCCGAGGTTTCAAACGTCGTCGGGGTTTCGGAGGTTGAGGGTGAGCACATCGACCAGGTGTTCATCGGGACCTGCACCAACGGCCGTCTCGAGGATCTGGAGTTGGCGGCCTCGATCCTCGGCGGCCGGCGGGTTTCGGCAGATACCCGACTCGTGGTCACACCGGCCTCGACGGAGGTCTATCTGGCCGCCCTGAAGAGCGGCGCGATTGCAGCCCTGATCGAGGCCGGCGCACAGGTGACCAATCCCGGCTGCGGGCCTTGCATCGGCCGCCACCAGGGAGTGTTGGGCGCGGGCGAGCGGGGGCTGACCACCCAGAACCGCAACTTCCGCGGACGGATGGGGCACCCGACGTCGCAGCTCTTCCTGGCCAGTCCCGCCACGGCCGCCGCCACCGCGGTGACTGGGCACATATCAGATCCGCGGAGGTTCATGTGATGGCCCGCGCCTGGCGCCTGCACGATAACGTCAACACCGACGAGATCATCCCCGGCCGCTACAACGTGACCACCGACCGGTCACAGCTCGCGAAATACTGTCTGTGCGAGGTCCGTCCGGACTTTCCCGAAGGCGTGAAGCCCGGCGACGTCATCGTGGCCGGCCGGAACTTCGGCTGCGGGTCCTCGCGAGAGCATGCTCCGGTAGCGCTCCAGGCCTCCGGGGTGGAGGCAGTGATCGCGGAGTCCTTCGCCCGCATCTTCTACCGCAACTCCATCAACGTCGGTTTGCCCCTGCTGGTCTGTCCGGAGGCCGTCGCCACCATCGAGGATGGAGACGAGATCGGCGTGAACACGGCTACTGGCGAGATATCGACACCAAAGGGCGTCTTCCGGGCCGCTCCGGTTCCTGCCTTCGTCAAGAAGATCGCCGATTCGGGAGGAATCCTGGAGTTCATCCGCCGGTACGGCTGGGAGGGAATCTAGGTGCGCCTGGCGGTCCTCATGTCTCGGGTGCGCGCGGAAGAAAAGCTTCTTCTCCAGGAGCTGGAGCGGCGCCGCGTCGCCTTCGACCGCCTCGACGACCGTGAGATCGTCTTCGATCTCGAGCACATCCGCACCGACTACGATCTCGTGGTTGAGCGGTGTATCAACCACTCGCGGGCGCTCTATGCCCTCAAGCTCTTTAACGATGCCGGCGTGGAGACGGTCAACACCTTCCGCGTGGCCGACACCTGTGGAAACAAGATCCTGACCTCCAGCGAGCTGGCGAAGCACCGAGTTCCCAGCCCTCGCACCGCCGTCGCCTTCACGCCCGAATCGGCTCTCGAGGCCATCGAAAGCATGGGATATCCCGCCGTGCTCAAGCCGCCGATCGGATCGTGGGGCCGGCTGCTGTCGGTCGTCAGCGACCGCTATGCCGCCGAGGCCATTCTCGAGCACAAGGAAGTGCTGGGCTCCTTTCACCACTCGATCTTCTACATCCAGGAATTCATCGACAAGCCCGGGCGCGACATCCGCAGCTTTGTGGTCGGAGACCGGACCATCGCCGCCATCTACCGCTACTCCGACCACTGGATCACCAACACCGCCCGTGGCGGCCGGGCTGAGGGCTGTCCGGTCACTGAAGAGATCGACGATATCTCTCGGGCCGCCGCCGGAGCCGTCGGCGGAGGGATCGTCGCCGTCGACCTCATGGAGACTAATCGCGGCCTCCTCGTCACCGAGGTCAACTACACCATGGAGTTCCGCAACAGCATCGACACCACCGGGGTCAACATTCCCGAGAAGATGATCGACTACGTCCTCGAACGGGCCGAGGAGGCCGCGGCGGCATGAGCGACGAGGACGCGGTGAAGCTGCTCCGCCGGCTGGTGGCAATCCCGAGCGTCACCGGCGCCGAGTCGGCGGCGGTGGCCTTTCTGACGGAGGAGATGCGCCGGCGAGGGCTGGAGGTCGCGATCGACGAGGCCGGGAACGGTATTGCCGTCCGCCGGGGCGCACCCGAGGCAGGAACCCTGATGTTTCTGGGCCACATCGACACCGTTCCGGGCCACGTCCCGGTCCGCATCGAGGATGGCGCGCTGTACGGCCGTGGCAGTGTCGACGCCAAAGGTCCGCTGGCAACCGCCTGTACCGCGGCCGGCCGCGCCCGCTCCACCCGAGCGACGATCAAGGTCGTGGCCGCGGTCGGTGAGGAGGGCCCGTCACATGGCGCCCGTCATCTCTTGCGGGGCGAGCCTCCTGATGCCCTGGTCATCGGCGAGCCGGGTGGATGGGATGCAATCGTTCTGGGCTATAAGGGCAGCATGCGCGCGCAGCTTCGCTTCGAACAGCCGGTCTCGCATGCCGCCGGACAATCGGCGCCCGTGTGCGACGTCGCCGCCGACGCCTGGATGCGAGTTCGGGCCCGCTGCCGTGACCTCAGCCCGGGCGATTCGGTGTTCGAGTCGTTGACGCCGGCGCTGCTCCACATGGACTCCGGAACCGACGGCATGGCCGAATGGGCCACCATGTCCGCCGCCTTCCGTCTGCCGCCCGGCCTCGCCGCTGAAACGATCCAGGATGCGCTCCGTGCCGAGGTGAAGCCGGGCGTCATCGCCTTTGATTCAGCCGACGAGGCCTTCCGGGCACCCAGGACGTCCAGCCTGGTGGGCAGCTTCGTCCGGGCACTGAGAGCCGAGGGCTGCACCCCACGCTACAAGGTCAAGAGCGGAACCTCCGACATGAACGTCGTGGCTCCGGTCTGGAAATGTCCCACGGTCGCATATGGACCCGGCGACTCCTCCCTGGACCACACTCCCGACGAGCATATCGACATCGACGGCTACCTGCGCGCCGTAACCGTGCTGACGCGCGTCTTCGAAGACTGGAGCGCACAGTAGGATGTTCGTCGTCAAGGTCGGAGGCAGCGCGGGTATCGATCTGGAGGCCTTCCTGGATGACCTCGCCACCCTTGAGGAGCCGCTGGTTCTCGTTCACGGCGCCAATGCCGAGCTTGACGCGCTGACGCGTCGCCTGGGATCGGAGCCTCGATTGGTGACGTCGGCCGATGGACAGGTGTCTCGGTTCACCGACGACCAGACCATGGACCTCTTCCTCATGGTCTACGCGGGACGGGTCAACAAGCGTATCGTGGAGGGTCTGAGGAGACGGGGGAGAAACGCTGTCGGGCTCTGTGGCATGGACGGCGGTATCGTCACCGGCCGGCGGAAGGACGCGATCCGCGTCATCGAAAACGCCAAGCCCAGGGTTCTGCGCGGCGACCTGGCCGGCAGCATCGAACGCGTCGATCCGAGCCTGCTTCTCAGTCTGCTGAGCGATGGATATCTTCCCGTTCTCTGTCCACCCGCCGTCAGCCACGAGGGCGTCGCCATAAACGTCGACGGCGACAAGATGGCGGCCTCCCTGGCGGCCGCGCTGGGTGCATCGAAGCTGCTCATCTTCTCCAACACTCCTGGTCTGCTTCGACACCCCGACGACGAGGCAACCTTGATACCTTCGGCCTCCGGCCAGGAGCTGACGAGCTTGCTGGAGTATGCCCGAGGCCGGATGAAGAAAAAGCTCCTGGCAGCCGGAGGCGCGCTGCGGACGGGGGTCGGCGAGGTCATTCTGGCCGACGCCCGGGTTCAGGAGCCGGTACGCCAGGCACTGGCGGGAGCGGGTACACATCTCCGCCCGACCGAGGCGAGAGCAGGTCAGGAGGTGACGCGATGACCGCGCAGGCGGCACGAGGAAGCGACGTCGGGGACACCAAGATCCGGGGAAGGCGAGCCGAGGACCGGGACGAGATCCATCTGTACAACAAGCGCGAGATTCAGCTGGTGCGCGGTGAGGGTGTCTACCTCTGGGATTCCGATGGCCGCCGGTACCTGGACGCCATGAGCAACTACGGCGTCAACGTGCTGGGGCACCGGCATCCCGCGGTCGACGCCGCCATTCGATCGCAGCTCGACAAGCTCGTGAGCTGCCACCAGAGCTTCTACAACGACGCTCGCGAGGAGTTCGAGGAAGCTCTGGTGGCCCACCTGCCGGCCTCGCTTTCGCGTCTCTCGTACGGCAACTCGGGGGCTGAGGCAGTCGAGGCGGCGATCAAGTATGCCCGGGCCTGGAGTGACCGGCGGCGGATCATCGCCGCCGAGCACGGCTACCACGGACGCACCATGGGCGCACTTTCGGTCACCAGTGGAGAGAAGCATCAGGCTCCGTTCCGCCCATTGCTGGCCGAGTGCGAGGCGGTAGCCTTCGACGACCTGGACGCCCTGGCCGCGGCCCTGCCCGGAGCGGCCGCGCTGATTCTGGAGCCCATTCAGGGCGAGGCCGGCGTCAACCGTCCGGCGGCCGGGTATCTGCGCGAGGTGCGTGAGCTATGCGACCGGCACGGCGTCCTGATGATCCTGGATGAGGTGCAGACGGGCATGGGCCGCACAGGCAAGCTCTTTGCCTTCGAGCACGAGGGCGTGGTCCCCGACATCCTGGTCGTCTCGAAGGGCATCGCCAACGGCATCCCCATGGGCGTGACCGTCGTCAGTGAGGCCGTCGCCGGCCGGGTCGCAACCGGTGCGCACGGCAGCACCTTCGCCGGCAACCCGCTGGCGTGCGCGGCGGCCACAGCCACCCTGAGAACGCTGACTGGCGGCGACATGCTCGAGCGCGTCGCCGAGAACGGCGCCGCCTTCGTGACGGCGCTGACTGCGTTGAATCACCGGGCCATCCGGGAGGTTCGCGGCCAGGGCTTCATGGTGGCCGTCGAGCTGCGGGAACGTGTCACGCCATACCTCCGTGGCCTACAGCAGGAGGGTGTGCTGGCCCTACCCGCGGGCAACCGAGCCATTCGCTTCCTCCCCCCGCTTATCTCCGAGATGCAGCACCTCCAGACGGTGGTGGAGACGCTGCAGCGGGTGCTGGAGCGAAGCTCGAAGATCGAGGGCTGAGGGGTTCAATGTTCAACGTTCAATGTATGACTTCAGTGTCCGGCCGCGAGGGGTTGTGTCTCCGCGCTCGCCGTTCAACCCTCGGCCTTCGACCTTCGACTTGCAACGCCCCTCATGAACGGCGCCGACACTAGCGCGCTATGAACGGAGCCGCGAGAGACCACCAGCTTCGCGCCTCGATCGTCGGCGGGTCCGGCTACACCGGCGGGGAGCTGATTCGTCTATTGCTCTCGCACCCGAACGTCACCTTGAGCCAGGCGACCTCGGAGCGGCAGGCCGGTAAACGGGTGGTTCGCGTCCACCCCAATCTGCGCGGGAGGACGGATCTCACGTTCTCCGCCACCGCGGATCTCGAGCCCGTCGACGTCCTGTTCCTGGCTCTCCCGCATGGCCTGGCTGCGAGCCGGATCGAGGAGCTGGTCTCCGTGGCGCCGGTCATCGTCGACCTGAGCGCGGACTTCCGCTTACGAGACTCTCAAGGTTATGTCGAGTGGTACGGCTACGACCATCCGGCTCCTGACCTACTGGGGCAGTTCGTCTACGGCATCCCGGAGCTCCATCGGGAGGAGCTTCGGAGCGCCAATCGCATCTCCAGCGCCGGCTGTCTGGCCACGTCCGCCATCCTCAGCCTCTTCCCTCTGTTCGACCAAGGCGTCGTCGATCTCGATATGCCCGTGGTCACGGAGGTCAAGACGGGCTCGTCGGGTTCCGGGGCCGACACGGGGGCTGCTTCCCATCATCCCGAGCGGAGCGGCGTCATGCGCTCGTTCAAGCCCACCGGCCACCGGCACACGGCCGAGCTGGCCCAGGAGCTGTCGAGGAACGGCTGCCCACCCCGGTTCAGCTTCTCCGCCACCAGCATCGAGGCTGTTCGGGGCGTCCTGTCCACCTCGCACATCTTCACTCGGGAACGGCTGACGGATCGTGACCTCTGGCGGATCTATCGGAACGTCTACGGCGCCGAGCCCTTCATCCGCATCGTCAAGGAGACTCAGGGAAACTATCGCTTTCCCGAGCCGAAGATTCTCTCCGGCAGCAACTACTGCGATGTCGGCTTCGAGGCGGACGCGACGAGCAATCGCGTCGTCGTTCTGGGAGCGCTGGACAACCTCATGAAGGGTGCGGCCGGCCAGGCGGTGCAGGCTATGAACATCCGCTTTGGGCTTCAGGAGACAGCCGGGCTCGGGTTTCCCGGTCTCCATCCGATATAGTCAAGCGTCGAACGTTTAACGTCGAACCGCAATCGGTTGAGAGCGATAGAGCGAGTTGGCGCGGCGTGAAGTGCGTCGGGGCGGTATGTCGCGCACCCAGGTATGGCTAAGCTCGGCCTACCTGTCGAGCGGCGTTCACCGTTCAGCCGGCGAACTGTCTTGTCGCCAGCCCGTGGAAGTAGTGGACCGTATCCAAACCGGAGCCGAGATGGCTCGACTGGCAGCTCGTGGGTGCCCATTGCCTCCAGTGGTTGGGGTTCCAGGGGGCGCCGATCCGCACTGTTGTCGTGCCGCCGGCGTCCATGGCGAAGGCAACCAGCCCAATGTGGTGGGCGTAGAGGAAGCTGAAGAATTGGTGCGAACGATCGCGTGAGCAGCCGTTCTGCTTGAAGTTCCACTCCGTAACCAGAACGGGTGAGGAACTCGTCAAGAATCCGAAATTGTGCTGCCAGGCGGCCCTCGACTGGAGGTAGGTCGAGTAGGGATGCTCGGCGTAGACGATTCCGCTCCCTCCGGGCGCGTCCCGAAGCTTGCTGTTCTGACCGGTCACCGGATCTTTCACTGTGATTCCATGGAGGGACTCAGCCCAGGCGGGTCCGTCCGCTATGAGCACGTTCGATGCGCCCGAGGCCCGAACCACGTCGACGAGAGTCTGCATTCCGACAGACCCGGAGCCGATCGCGCAGGACTTCGCGTCGGCACAGCCGTTCCGCCACTGGCGCCATCCCTTCGCGCTGGTGTTCACACGTGGCTCGTTGAACAGCTCGAACATGACGTTCCTATCGCCGCCGAATGCGGGAGCCAAGAATTGCCAGGCCGCGACCGTTTGCTGAGTCGGCATCTTCTGCCCATCTCCGCAGCTCCATGGCTCGGCCTGCATCGCCAGGATCACGCCCAGGTGGAGCTGCTCGAGCTGTCCCACCGCCCACTTGAGCTTGTCGAGTAACGCCTTGTCTCCCGCCGCCAGCGATGGCTGCGGAATCAGGAACCGAACGAGGTTGGCGTGCCACTGACGAATGAGCGCTGTCAGCTCGGCCCGGTCAAAGTTACGTGCGGCCAGGTTTCCCTGAGCGTTGCCGCACTGGGCCCACCCGGCGGCAGCCACCAGATTGAGCCCATGAGCCATGAACGACCGCCCGTTGCGGTCCAATCTGTTGCCTGCGACGCTGAAGCCGGTATTTGGAGATTGTGCAATCGCTCCGGCGGCGCCGGCGGCGTTGACCGAGCCGCCCTGTGCCGCGACTGCAGCAGCCAGAAGCGCTACCGGAAGCGCAAATTGTACGAGCAGGCGTAGCCGCCGGCCGGCATAGCGCCCAGGTGGGGTAGTCGACGGGTGCATTGGGGTGAATCTCATGTATCCAGCATGCCGTCGAGGGCTGAATCCGAACTGAGCCAACCCTGAAAATTAGCTCAAAATCTGCAGGCGACTCGCCAGCTGTCGCGGAGGTTGGTACCGGGTTCAAGCGGGGTTCAGGGCTTGACCCGAAACACGTGAATGACCGGATCGGTCCCGTTGGCGTACTGCTGGGAGACGAAGATCCGGTTCGTGGAGGGGTCGTAGGCCGCGCCGCCGATTGAATTGGAGCCGAATGGGAGCTTCAGCTTCCAGACCGCGTACGGCTTCACCTGCCACGGCTTCCGGCGGCCCTGGCGAACAGCCAAGAGATCCTTGGCGTCGTAGGCCCAGACTTCCGGCTGGTAGGGGTAGGCGTGAGTGCCCTTGCTGGAGTTGTCCGGATCGTAGCACCAGATCGTGCCGTCTGGAGTCGGCTTCCCTGCCAGGTTTGGGTTATCCGTCCCCTCGCCGTAACAGAATTTCCCCACGCCCTGAGTCCCGAAGTAGAGCACCGTGCGACTGCCCCTCGGAAAGACCATGCCTTTGATGGACGTCCCGCCCCCGAAGTAGATGCCCTTCTTGGGCTTCCAGCTGGCGTTCCAGGCGCCGATCGTCGGATGCTCCTGCGGGTAGTAGAGGAGCGAAACGTCCGGCGCCGGCTGCCTCTTGCCTAAGTTGACCGGATCAAAGGCAAAGGCGTCGGGACCAAATGAGGTGCGGCTGATGATGGGGATGCAGCAGTTGCCGGTGAGGACAGGTCCGCCCAGCAGGTGACGCCAGGGTTTGGGCACGAGGGCCATGAACCCGGACACGAAGCCGGCGCCTTGGGAGCCAACCTGGTACAGCCCCTTCACTGTGCCGGCGGTAAGGCTGGTCGAGGACCGAACCCAGTGGGACACGACCTGGCTGTCGGTGGCGTCGTAGTAGACGTACACCGTGCCGTAGAGCCGTCCCTTGTAAACAAGCTCGCCGCCAATCTTGTTGGTCGAGCTGCCTGCCTGGTCGATCGCTCCGTCCGTAGCGTCGGTGAACGGCTGAAGAAACCTGGCCGTCGGCAGTCCGCTCAGTCTTGTGCTCTTGACGGGAGCCGGCGCGCTGACCTCGGCGGTGAGCTGATACCAGTCGTGGCCGACGACGAACAGGGACTGTCGTTGCGGGTTGTACGCCAGCGCGGTGCCGCCGTAGCTGAACGTATCGGTGTCGTTCACCTGAGGCGGCAGGAGGAAGGCGCCCAGGTAGTGCAGGTTCGAGTCATGGAGACGCGGCAGCTTGGTTGCGTTCGACCCAAGCGCGGTGGCCGTGGCGTTCACGCTGCCGCACAGCAGCGCCGCCATGGCCGCCCCGAGCACGGCTGTGGCTAACAGTTTCCGCCCCGGCGCCTGGTTGTGGTTTACCAGCATTCGCATCATTCCCTCCGGTCAAGCTGTCGGCCTGTTTTCTTCGCTGCATCATGGCCGACGACCGGCCAACTCCCAATGCCCTGAGCGGGCTCTCCCGAAGGTCTCAGTTGAGTTCAGCCTCGAAGCCGGTATCGCGAACCCCGGGCTCCCGGGTTGGGAGGTGAGCGCTAAAGTGGCTCTCGATCCGGCTTCAATGCCAACCGCACGGCATCGTCGAACGACGTGAGGTCCAGTGGCACCAATCGCTTGATCGCCTCGGTGTGCCCGATCATCTCGTTCTTCAATCCCTCGATCAGTGGATGGGTCAGGGATGGTGGCTGAGCGGTGACGAGATCGACCCACAGAGCCGAGAGTCGTGGCGTCAAGACCGGCACTTTAATGACGAACGGCTCCCTGACTCCCGCGACACGCGCGAGACGCGTCATCATCTCTCGATAGGAGAGTACGTCCGGACCGCCGATGTCGAACTCGCCGGCCAGGTCCTGGCGTGTCCCCGCGGCGACCAGGTATGAGATCACGTCTCGAAGGGCGATGGGCTGGGTTCGCGTCTCGAGCCATCGTGGCGTGATCATGACGGGCAGGCGCATCACGAGTGTCCGCAGCATCTCGAAGGATGCGCCTCCTCGTCCGATGATCATGGCTGCTCGAAACAGGGTTGCCGGCACGTCACCGGCCGCCAGCACGCGTCCAACCTCGATCCGGCTGCGAAGGTGTTCGGATAATGCCTCGCCGGTTTGGCCGGCGCCTCTCTCGCCCATGCCACCGAGGTACACCAGGCGTCGAACGCCGTTGGAGGCGGCGGCAGCGGCGAAGTTTTCGGCTGATCTCAGGTCCCGCTCGGCAAAGCTTTCGCCTGACGAGTCGTTTCCCATCGAATGGATGAGGTAATAGGCGACATCACAGCCCTCGAGAACCGGCGGGAGGGTCTCGACCTGCAGGGAGTCTGCCTCGCACACCTCAACTCCGATATCTTCCAGGTGGCGCAGCTTCTCTCGAGACCGGCTCATCGCCCGGACCCGGCGGCCATCCGAGCGCAGCGCTTTGACCAGTGCGGCGCCGACAAAGCCGGTGGCTCCGGTCACCAGGTAGGTTCCGAATTCGGCAGCATCGGAATCAGTCATTCTTGCCTCTGACCAAAGCCCCATTCGTGAGCCGAGGCCCAGCGCACGAACCCTTCCCCGAGCCAGACGTGGATAGGCAGCTGAAGCCGGCTGTAGAGGATGCCACTCATCGGCTCCGTCAGCCGTGGGCGGTAGCCGCTCACCTCCAAGCACAGTCGGACAGTCTCCTCGCTCCTGGGTGTCACCGAAATCGTGAGGCTGCCGGCGGGATCGGCAGCGGCGGAGAGCAGACCTCCCTCGATGAGGTACGTAATGAAGGCTTCGTCCGGGGTTACCTCGATGCGGCTTCTCTCAAATTCGAGAAGTGTGAGAGGAAACAGGCGAAAGCTGATCCGAGACCCTTCCGGTCTCGCCCGTACGACATGGAACAGCCGCCTGCCGACGTAGGAGAAGTAGCCCTCCGCCATGCGCTCCATTTCCACAACCGATTGCGGCATGGCGGTCACCGGCCCATCCAAACACTGGACCGAGTGCACGCGCCCGTCGCTGCCGATGCTTGGCCCATCCTGGGCCTTCTGTGTGGCAGCAGTCACCGGCACCTCCGGTCGAGTCTCCCATAGGCTATGCGCGAGCACCGGTAATGGGACGATAGGCGTCTTAGTCGCGGAACGACGCTGGAACACTCGAGCCGGAAGACGATTCTTTCATCTGCTCAAGGAGATGGGCTACCGTCGACGCAGCTGCCGGTCTGGCTGCCATTAGGGGGGTGGCCGCCGGCACCCGGGCAGTCCACACCGGAATGAGTAAGTCTCGGTATTCGCGGCCCAGTGAGGGAAGCATGGCCACAGATGTGGACGCGGTGGAAGGCGTCCCCGGACCCGGATTCCGAGGAGGAATTCCTGCTACGCGGGCAGGACTGGACCCGGGTCGCCTGCAGCAGGTGATAGTTGACCGGCTCGATTCGGCCATAGTCGGAGCAGTTCGAGCTGCGATCACCATTGCGGATCCTGAAGATCGCGTCATTGCCTTTAGTCAGATCGCCAAAGAGATCTCAGGGCCATCTGTATTGAATGGCGACGCGGGTGGCGCAGTGGAGCTGTCGGTCATCAGAGGTGCCGTCAAGGCCTTCGAGGACTTCAAGCAGACCGGGGTGGGGAGCTGTCACCGAGAATCATGGTGCTGGCCCGTTCGGCAGCAGCGGGAGCGCGCCGACGACGCGATCAGTCAGCTCGAGACACTGCAGGGCTTGACACTTGAGCTGAGCCGGGTGAGCGGCGAGGCGGAGATGAGGCGTGCGGTTGTCGAAGGTGTCGCAGAAACGACTGGCGCAAGCTCGGTGGAGCTGGCACTGGTATCACTGGATGGAGCTCTCGAGTCCTGCGAGCACTACGGCGACCTCGAGCAGGAACTCGGGACGACCTTGTGGGCCAGGGGCTGGTCCGGTTCCGCTAGGCCACAGGAAGGTGGTAGCGGGAGGCTGGTCTGGACGCACTCCGACGGCACGACCTTTGACGGCGCCTCTTCTAACGTCACCGATGGTGCTCTCGACCAGCTCATCAAGGCTGTCACAATTTCGCTCGAATTCAACGACGAGATCATCGGCGTTCTTCAGCTGGGATTCGGCGAGCCGCGCGCATTTCCTGCTTTATCAAGAGCATTCGTGGAGACCGTGGGAGCGATCTGCTCAGGCGCGCTGGGTAGGGTAAGGCTTACGGGAACGCTGACGAATCTGCGCGCGGTTGCGGATCTATCACAACATTCACTGGCCGCCGTCGCACGGCATATTCCCGTGGGATTCGTGCTGTTCGATGCCGCCGGCAACATCACACTGATAAACGAGGCGGCAAATAGCGTTTTCGGTGTCCCGGAGGAACGATTACCGGAGATTGAAACAGTGGGATCAAAGGCGCTCGACGCCTTCAATGCTCGATGGGCTCACAATCTCAAGCCGATCACCCAGGAGGAAAGCCAAATTCCCCGTGCCTTGGCAGGAGAGTTCATCCGCGACGAAGAGATCGTCGTCCGGCATCCATTTTCGGGCGAGGAGGTATACCTCAAGATGTTCGCCGGCCCCATCGTAGACGCCATGGGCGGTATCAAGGGTGCGGCGGCGGCGGTGATGGATGTCACCGAGCATCACCAAACTCTCGACAGATTACGGGTCTCAGAGGCCGAAACCCGGCACCGCGAACGGCTGTATCGCTCGCTGGTCGAGGCGTCGCCCGACGGTGTCGTGTTCACGGACCTGTCGGGCAACATTTGCCTGGCAAATCAGGCACTGGCATCGATGGTGGCGTCTCCAGATTCCACGCCTCTCATTGGCCAGAGCATCCAAGCTCTCGGTTTGGATGTCGAAGGGGCGCGAATCGGGCCGCCGGAACAGGCGATGTTGGCCGCCGCCACGCAGTACGACAGAGCACTGCGACAGGGCGACGGAAGCTGGAGGTACTTCGACATTCGCTCCGCCTTGGTTCCGTCTGAGGGCAGCGAGGCCGCCGGAATCATCCGCGTGATTCGCGATGTGACCGCCGTCAAGCAGCTTGAGAGTGATCTCATCCGTCGGGCTGAAACTGATGAGCTGACGGGGCTTCCAAACCGGCTTGGCCTCGAGAATTGGCTCAGCCGGCACACCGCGCTCCAGCCGGACAATTGCGCGATTCTCCTTCTCGACCTTGACGACTTCAAAGAAGTCAACGACACGTTCAGCCACCAGGTCGGCGATCTCCTGCTCCAGGCGGCCGCGGACAGGATGCGGCTACTCCTCCGTTCGGGTGACAGACTGAGCCGCTTCGGAGCAGACACGTTTGTTATCGCCGCGGCAGACACAAACCACGTCGAGGCTGAAGGGTTGGCGCGACGCGTGATGGCGACTCTGGCCGATCCATTCCTGGTGGGCGAACAGGTCGTGGTCACGCAGGCCAGCATCGGCATCGCCATGTATCCAGACCACGGTCGGGACACGGCGACGCTGATTCGTTACGCGGACATAGCCATGCACATCGCCAAGAGTAGCCGCTGCGGCGTCGCGATCTTCAAGGAGGAGAACAATCCGTACCGTCCAGAACGGCTGTCGCTCATCCTCGACCTGCGGGAGGCCGTGGAGCGTGAACAGCTGCGAGTTCACTATCAACCGAAGGTCGATCTGGCAACCGGATCAGTCTGTGCCGTAGAAGCGTTGGTCCGGTGGCAGCATCCCGTTCACGGCTTGTTGCATCCGGGCGCGTTCATTCCGCTGGCTGAAGCAACCGGGATCATAGTCCCCATGACCCACGAAGTCATCCGGCTGGCCGTCGGCGAAGCGGCGAAATCGCAGGTCACTCATCCGGAGGTGTCGGTCGCCGTCAATCTGTCGGCGCGGAACCTGGCTGATCCGAACCTGGTGGGACATATTCTTCGCCTGGTAAAAGAGGCGGAGATGTCGCCCTCGCAGCTGAAGATCGAGTTAACTGAGAGCGCCGTCATATCGAATCCTGAGGCCGCGCTGAAGACGCTGAGACACCTCAAGAGTGAGGGCCTCCGGCTCGCAATCGACGACTTCGGCGCCGGGTACACCTCGCTGGCCTACCTGCAGCGGCTGCCGCTCGACGAAGTCAAAATCGACCGCTCTTTCGTGACGGATCTCCTGGAGAACCGCAGTAACGCATTTATCGTGCGCTCAATCATCGACCTTGGCCACAGCCTCGGGCTCAAGGTGGTGGCCGAGGGAGTCGAGACCGAGCAGGTGAAAAACGTACTGGCGGTCCTGGGCTGTGACATCGTGCAAGGTTTGCTCCTTGGCCCGGCGGTGCCGGCTTCGGAATTGCCGCGACTTCTTCAGAACGTCCGACGTTCAGTGTAGCGCAGCGCCGGCGTCGGCCGAGGACTGGCGCTCGCGAACGAGATGATGCGCGTGCAGAGCCACGGCAGCCACGATGAGGGGGAGATGAATGACCGGGAGAGCGCGTGCAAACCATCGCGGAAGATATATGTCCGTTACCCCGCCATGCTCCGCACCGAAGCGCTCGGCCACCGTCGTCAATGGGCATCGGAATCCGTTTGCCGCAAAGATCAAGGTCTCGCCGGCGACCACCCCACCTGCAACCGCGACTGTGCGGTCGGTTCGTTTCGCGAGGCCGCAGACCAACACGTAGACCATGCATGACTCAATCGCAAACCACGCCGCCGTGTGCACGGATTTGATGAGGGCGAGGGCAGCCGAGCGCGAGATGGTCATCGCACCACCGGATGAGGTTCGGACTCTCGGCCGAAAGCCCTGAATGCATCTCTCATTACAGCCACTTAACGCGTACAGTCAGGCGATACCGTTCCCAGTCCATGCCGAATGTTCGGGACAGGTCCTGGTCCTCGCTAGCTTCGAATCTCCTAGAGAACAGATACATGACGATGCCGAGCGGAATGCCCAACCATGTGTTGAACATCAACCCCAGCCAGGGCAGAACCAGTAGCGACACACCCGTGTAGAGCGGGTGCCGGACCAGGGCGTAGGGCCCGCTCATTATCAACTGGCCGCGAGGCACTTTCGTCAGGATGAGCATCACGGACCAGGCCCAACACGATCGCTCGTGCTCGTGGGGAATCGCCTGCGGTGTCGGCCCTGGTCTCTTGTGCTGTGATCTCGTCGATGGTTTGCGGCACGGGTCGCTCCTTTTCAGTGCTGTCTGCACGGGACGGCGTACGCGACGCTGTTGCCCGCCATGCAGCGGTGCTTGCTCAGGCTCTCGCACGCCTCGCATCCGGAGGCCTCCCGGCAAACATGCCGACTCTCGGCACACCGGGCCGAACGTCTGTCGTCTGCGTATTTGCGCACCAAATGGCACCCGAGGGTCTGATGACGTTGGCTGCTGATAGATTCCGACACCCTGAACGTACGCTCGCACGTCCTGGCTGGGCATCAGGCGCACGGCCGATATCTCGCCAATCAACGCAGTAGCAGGATGACGGCGACCTTCTCGTTTGGAATCCGCTGGTCGTCCGGATCCCTGATTCCGTCACATTCAGCCCGGTGCGCCCTGCGGCCCTGACTTCAAAACAAGAGGGCGAAAAGACCCATGACGACAGCTCGACCTCTCGGTGTTACAAAAACGGAGTTCAGCAAGGGTGTGCCCACGCTGATGTTCGCCTACAATCGAACATATGGATGTTCGATGTCGATAGAACCAACCCCATATCGCCTCGAAGTCGATTGGGCTCCGGCGTACGAAGCCCTGAACAGCCTGACCGCCTTCTCGTCCTGGTCCGGGCAAAAGGTCACGGACCTCGGGGCCGGTTGGGTGCGGGATCTACGGCGACGGCTGAGCCCTGATCTCCTAGCGCTGTTGTCCGGCGGCGGGGCAGCCGACAGCGACCTGGCCCTGCTCCTGATCTGGCGCTGTCCCTGTGAACGCTCCGTCGACGGCTTCGTCGAATGGCTTCGCTCCCAATCGGTGGGCGATTTGTACGAGATCATGCGTCCGTACGTTTCGGGCCGGAACCAACCACTTCCTGCCGACCTCAACACCTTTCGCGACCGCTGGAGTCACCTCCTGGAAGCGTGGAACGAGGAGTACTTCGGCGGAGTCTCTGCCGCCGTCCTGAAGGCGCTTGCCCGGGATGCCGAAAGAAGACGTGAGCATCTCGAGACGATGGCTCCGGCGGAGTTGGTCGAGAACGCCACCAATGGGGTCCTCTTTCTGCCCGAGCCTCGGCCGGAGCTGGTGCTCCTCCTGCCGCAGTGGCATTTCCGGCCCTGGAACGCGTTTGCCTCCTTTCGGGGACTGGAGATCATTCGGTATCCCGTCGATGCCCTTCCGTCGGGGGCAGGCGAGCTACCCCCGTCACTTCTGCGTCTGGCGCGTGCGCTCGGAGATGAGAGCCGGCTGCGCATCCTCCGCCTCCTAGCGAACAGGCCCCGCTCGTTTGCCGAGGTCGTTGCCGGCTCCGGCCTTTCTAAGTCCACCGTCAGCCATCACATGATGCTGCTTCGCGCGTCAGGACTCGTCCTGGTGACCGAACGGGGATCGCCGGCGAGCCACCGAAAGACGACGTTCACGCTGCGCCAAACGGGCCTTGACGGGCTCGCGACGCAGCTTCGAGATTACCTGCAGGCGGATGGAGATGACTGAGCCGGGAGGCCGTCGGCGCCTAAGCTCCGATTTCTGGAAGTTCTGGACGGGTCAGGTAATCTCCCAGCTGGGGACCTCGTTCACCGCGTTTGCCGTCCCGCTGCTGATCTACCACCTAACGCACTCGGCCATGAACCTCGCAATCACCATGGCGGCCGAAATGCTGCCCTACCTGCTGTTCGGTCTGGTCATCGGAGCCTGGGTAGACCGTCTGGATCGCAAGCGAATGATGATCGGGGTCAGCATCCTACAGGCGCTGGTGATCGGATCGATCCCGGCCATCAACAACGCCGGCGGCCTGTCGGTGTGGTGGATCTACGGCGTCGCCTTCGTCAACCAGACACTGTTCATCTTCTTCAACGCCGGGGAGTTCGCCGCCATTCCAAGCTTGGTCGGGAAGGATAACCTGGTGACCGCCAACGGGCGCATCCAAGCCAGCTACTTCGCCACCACCGTACTCGGCCCGCTCATGGCCGGAGGACTTTCGGCGTTCATTCCAATTCCTGATCTGCTCGCGTTCGATGCCGTGTCCTACCTTGTGTCGGCAGGCGCCCTGGCGACCGTCCGGCGGAGCTTCAATGACCGGAACGTTGATCGTCTGCCCACCACGATTCGGCGCGACGTCGTCGAGGGACTCAGGTATGTGCTGGGCCATCCGGTCCTGCGCAACATCTCCATGATGATGGCGGCTGTCAACTTTGTGACGGCGACCACTGCGGCTCAGCTGGTGCTGTTCGCCAAGGATCGCTTTCATGCCTCAAACGCCGAGATTGGGCTGCTTTTCGGCGTCGGAGGCTGTGGGGTCGTGATCTTCTCTCTGGCCGCGGGCCGTCTCCGACGCCGCTGGTCCTTCAGCGTGGTGGCGCTCGGGAGTCTCACCATGATGGGCGCCATGACCGTTGCCTTCGCTCTTGTGCCCTGGTACTGGGTGGCCATCGTCTTCTGGGGGCTGGAGTCCGGGTTCGGCAGCCTCTTCAACATCCAGACGGGCAGCCTGCGGCAGTCGATCGTGCCCAATCACCTTCTCGGTCGGGTGATGACGATCGCGGGCGTGCTCGCCTGGTCGGCGATCCCCTTGGGCGCGTTGATCGGTGGGTTTGCCATTGTCCGAACCCACAACGTGGTCCTCGTGTACACGGTGATCGGCGCGCTCACGGTGCTCATCCCGCTGCTTTTCTCATTGACGCCCCTCGGTCATGCCGAGGATTACGTTCCCAAGGACACCGTCCTGCCCGATCATGAGGCGACCCAGGCAATAGAGGCGACGTCCGAGGGGGGAGTTGGAGAGAGACGATCGGCCGGTACGGGCTGAGGCCGCCCGGAGAGTTGAAGCCGGCAGGCTTCAAGAACCGCCATGTGCAGGTTCAGGGGCGGACCGGCGACTACCCATGCCAGGATTGATGCGACATACGTGTCGGCCTTCACAGGCCGTCGAATGTGTGGTGCCAGGTCCTCGCTGCTCCCCTGAAAGCTCATCGGCGTGACACGGTACGTCCCGGCTGCTCTCGCCGCCGCCGCGACGTGCACGGTCTGTGCGGATTCGCTCGCGCCGGCCAAAAGGGGGCGGACGACTGGACTGGTTTCAGTGAGGCCGGATCCCGGCGGAACCGAAAGGGCGATCAGTCCAGCAGGCTGCGATGGTTGTAGTAGTCCGTGGTCGTGCCGGAGCCGTCGGCCATGGTATGCGTGTCGCCGTCGGGGTAGTAACTGTGCCGTCGGCGGTGCCCCCTGCACCCGGGGGTACGTCGGCCGTCCCGCACGGCTTCGGACGCGTCCTGCCCTCCACGTGCGGCCGCCGTCCGATGACCACAAGACCGCGCCGTACCCGCTGCCGACGCCAACGGCTACGCAGTCCAGGCGCGAGCGGCACGCGACGCCGAAAATGGGTCCTACGCCGGCGGGTACTTGGCTCCGCTTCCAGTCCCTCGCCCGATCCCGGCTGAATGCAGCCCCACCTCTGGCGCCGCTGCCCGCAGCGGTGCCAACGGCTACGCACCAGTGCAGCCCGCCGCACGAGAGGTCGGACCCTGCGCCTCCGTCACTGCCGCGAATGCGCCAGCGGCCGTGCCTCGCGGTTGCAAGAGCTGCATCACGGTGACGAAGGTAGGCCAGGGCGACACAGTCACCGGGCCTAGGGCACGACACGGAGCTCACGTCGCTCACCCTGGCCGGGGCTTCTTTCCGCGACCAGTGCTTCCCGGCGTCGGTCGTCGCCAAGATCAAGCCTCGCCTGGCCGTGCCGCCGACCGCCGTGCAGGCCGCGACCGCAGGACAGCTTACGTCCTCAAGTTGCCAGTCGGAGTGTCCGACCCAACTCCTTGACCAGTGGTTACCGCCGTCCCGAGAAATGACGATGGCGGCACGACCGTCGGCGCCCGCGCCAACCCCGACGCACTCCTTGTCGGAGGGGCAGTCCAACGCCGCGAGGCCCGCGACCCTACGCGGCAATCGGTGAGTGGTCCACTTCGCGCCTCCGGAGGCCGTGACGAGGACATCCCGGCCCCAGAGTATCGCTACGCACCTTCGTTGGGACGGGCACGCTACGTCGGTGAGGTTCCGGGCGCCCGGACCGCGGGTCAGGGCGCGAGGGGTTTTCTCCCTGTCCCAGGTTTTGCCGCCGTCAGAGGTTCGGAGGATCGAGCCCCACACGGCGACGCAGGTGCTTTCCGTGGGGCAGGAGACGGCGTCCAATTTTGACCCTGTTGCGGCAGGGGAGCCGTGCACGGAGGTCCACGCGACTCCCATGGCCGACCCGGCTGCGCCAGGGCGAGCGAGCGCCAGCGCGAAAAGCAGGCTGAGAGCGATTGGGAAGGCCAGACGTTCTCTCATGGCTACGCCATCCCCTTCGTCTTATAGCCAGCCGCCCTGACTGCCGACTTCGCGATCTGCCAGCAGACCTTGTAGCCATCAGTTGTGCAGCCGTTAGCCTTGGCAGTCCTGCTCACTCTTCCGTTCCGGACGATCGGGTCGTACCACTGCGACAGGCCCCCCGTGTGCTCGACCGTGTAGGCGCATTTGGCGTTCAGATAGGGATTCTTCCAGTGTCCGTTGCTGGGCGGGCTCAGCGCCTTACACGCACCTTTCGACTTCCACGCCTTGATGTTGATCTGCCACATTCCGTAGCAGCACCCGTGGTTCCAGATGTTCTCCCACGAGGACTCGGCGCCGGCAATCGCCACCATGTCGATCAGCAGGTGCCGGAATCCGGCGGCGTGCGCCGCCTTCGCTGCCTTGACCGCGGACTTCGGGTATGGCGCCAGGCCGGCCGGGTCGGTGCCATCGATTGGATCGTCCGCGGCGTAGGCGTAGGGCTGCAGCGTCTGTCCCGCAAGTGGGTCTTGGCTGAGGAACTGGCCGGTGGAAGGATCGTACCAACGGGCCTGGTCGTAGACCAGACCAGTCCAGGGATCGGTGTATGCCCCGCCATACTCGAGCGGGGTGTCCGTCGCGATTCCATTGCCAACCCAGTTCTCGGCTACACCATAGGCCGGGTAGTTGTAGGTCACAAAGGGGTTGCCGCTGCCGTCGAGGAGCGCCCTGGTGTTGCCCTGCAGATCCTGGTAGTAATACTCGAGGGATCGTACCAACGGGCCTGATCGTAGACGAGGCCAACGTAGCCGACGGAGTAGGAGCCGGAGTACTGCAGCGGGCTGGCCAGGCCGATCTCACCCAGGAACTCGTTCGGGACCTGGCCATGAGGCGGATAGTTGCCCGTACTGGTCACATTGCCGGAGGCATCCATCACCCCCCACTCTTTGCCTCTAATGACAATTTCAGACCGGCTTACTCCAGCGCCTCAACCATATCACGGTTCCTGCTCTCCTCTACGCGATGCAGCCGGAAACGGTTGCGCACAGCTGTCAGTTTAGATGTTGGAACATTGGCCAAGTCAGGGGGAGCAACTGGCTCGGCGCCAATATGCTCGCCCACATCATACGGCTCAAAGTCAATCTCAGCGGCGAATGTTGTGAATCCACGGATGTCAACAAAGGTGGCGACAACCTGGCATGACTCCGCACGCGCAGACCCAAGCAGGTCTCTAAACTGCTCATGAAACGGCACGTTCCTTCTCATTCCTCAACCGAGGGAGATCGATTCGATTGGATCCTCCAGACTCAGCGTAGGACTCCCGTGTGGTGCGGAGCCTGCACTTCGGAATATCACGACCAAATATCGGTAACTTGGTCGTAGGCCACACTCAGCGGGGATCGAACGTTGGAATCGGCCAACTACTGTACTTGGGATGGCCGTACGTGTGGAGCGAGCTCCGACGCCGACGCGGGTCGTACGACATCCCTGTCGCCGCGGCTCGCGCGCTGACGCTACGCATTTCCGGGTCGGCGACGGATCACGTTGAAGACGAGGTTCAGCTTACGAACCGGCCGTAGGGAGCCGCCAACCCTAAACTGGGCGACCGTTCGGCCTGCCGGCTCCATAGGCGGAAGGCGGAGATACGCCACAAAAAGCGCCTTACCGGGCCCCTCTCCATGCCTGCTCATCCTACGTATCAGTGTGGGACCGCCCTGGCCGGGAGCGCCGTCGGCTACCACGAACCGGACGGATCAGCAGGCGGGTGACCGGCGACCCGAGGCGACCGGAGCGTACGATATACCGAAGCTCAAACCGCACCTTCTTCCCTGGCCGTGTGAATCCCACGCCCTTCCAGCGGTCTCCCTTGCGCACGCTCATGAGCGGCATGAGCTGGACTCGTGGGAGGCAGCACCCCCGCCCGCCGACGTGCCTGTGCGGACCGGGCGCCGCAGACCCCGACGAACCGGCGCAGCCCGTGGCGACCATGACGCAACAGGCTTCCAGAGCCCCGAGCGCGATCGACCGGGTAGTTGAATGCAGTCCCACCCTAGGAGAACAACTCCATGAAGCTTCCGGTCGTAGCATCAATGACCACGTTCTCCTCGTGGTGGACGCCGGTGACCGGAGTCTGGCCAGACCCTTGCGCCCCCTGCCTCGGCCCACCCATGGGGCCGTGGTTAACGCCTGGTCCAGAGAAGGTGACGATCCAGGCTGGGGTATTCTGGTATCGAAGCACAAAGGCGCCCGAGGGCTGCCGGTCACCCAGGACATCGTCCGAGAAGAGGCCATACTGTGCCGAGACGGAGACTCCCGGGAGCAACTGGCCATTCGAGGCGGCGGCCGTCTGCTGCAGAGCAGCAGCAATGGCCTGGCTTTGGCTCACTGCCGGCTGTGCTCCGCTCACGGCCGTGAACCTGATGCCGAAGGCTGCGAGGGATACCGCTTCATCGCGTGTACGAATTGTCTTGACGGCGTGCCGATGGCCGGACGAGGCCGCAGCCACGAACCCGGCTCCAAAGTGGGCGCCGACCGAAGCTGCAGCTAGCAGCGCGAGGATGGATACCGCGCTAAGCGTAATGTGCCTGCCCACCGGGATTGTAGCCTCCTGCTAAAGGATCTCTGTCTGCAATGGCCGCCACCGGGTTGCCGCACCGACACGCCGAAAGTTAATCTGGAGCGGGCAGCGGGAATTGAACCCGCACCTTCTGCTTGGAAGGCAGATATTCTGCCGTTAAACCATGCCCGCGCGATGCACTCTATTCTGACAGCAACGGCCGCCGCCGCGCCGGACGAATAATCGTCCATAGCGCCGGCCCATTCCGTCCGATGAGCCCGCGTTCCCGATGAGCTCGTCCCGCCGGGGCTGCCAGCATCCGGGTCGTGCCCGCGTTTCGTTTCGCATCGATCTGATGGACCACGATACGCCACCAGCCCCCGGGACAGCTTAGCCGCTGCAGCCCCCAGACGTGGCTTCGGGTCCGTGACGCACGACATCGAGCCGCCGGCGAATGATGATCGGAGGCGCGAAGCCCTGGTGGTACGCGTTCGTGACCTCCACCAGCAGCTCATGCAAGCCGAAGGATGAGGGGATAACCACTCTGGTGACGCGAACCTCCGCCACCTGTACACCATCCAACCGAACAACCAGGTGGCGCCCGTCGGCGAGCGGAGGCGTGGGCCGGCCTCTCCTGGTCGAGCCGCAGATTTGGACCAGCACGGGCCGTCCGGTTCGTCGCCCGGGGCTTACCAGCCGGACCACGAGATTCGGCCTCGGCGGCGCCTGGCTTCTCTGGACGATATCGTATGCCGTGGCGCCGACGCCCACCAATGCCAGGGCGATCCCCAACCGCTGTTGCAATGGAGTGCGGCCGAGGATGACTACCAGGACCCCCGCACAGGCTGCAGCGGCGGCCAGCCAGGAAAAGAGATCGGGCGGTCGCATCCCCACGATGTGACCCACGTAGCACTGGCACTCCATCCGGACCAATGCTACGACGGTTTCCGGAGGCCTCAAGGGCCGATAATGTCGATAGATGGCACGATCGTCCCGAAGTCAAGACCTCGAGCAACCGGCTTGAAGCATCTACCCCGTGCGACCCGGAGCTTCATCGCGGCCGGTGCACTGGCCGCCGCGGCTTTGGCCGTGATCGCAGGCCTCACGCTTGCGGGCGCCGGGCCGGCCGGCGCTCCGCCGCCTGCCAAACTGGAGGGCACCGACGTCTGGGCCGCCGGAACCCAGCCGGCTCACCCCTTCGCCCTCCGCGATCAGAATGGCCGCCTCATCAGCACCGACGGCCTCCACGGACAGATATGGGCCGTCACCTTTATGGACTCGCACTGCACGCGTCAGTGCCCGATCGAGGCCAGAGCCATTTCCACCACGGAGAGGCTCCTGGGTTCCTCATATCATCTGAAGGTCATCGTCATCAGCGTCCTTCCCTCATACGACACGCCTCACCACATCCGGGTATTCGCTCGCAAGACGGGGATGACGGGTGACTGGCACTGGCTCAATGGCCCCAAAGCGCAGATGGCGAAGATCTGGCGTGAGTACGGGATCCTGGTGATCACGGGAGTACAGCACACCGCCGCGCTTTATCTGGTGGACCGGCGCGGCGATGTCCGGGTCGCGGACGCCATCCCCTTCCTGCCGTCACAGCTCGCGTCCAGCGTGCGCGCTCTCTCGGCGCATCCGCGTGCGTGAGTCAGGCGGACCGATGAAAGCTGACGGTCACAGATAGCGGCGCGACGGGTCGGTCTCACCTGAGACATCGACCTCGAGCTTCTTAAAGAACCTGGCAGCTCAACTACCCGGACGTTCAGCCTTCGACCCTCCGCAGGCCGACGCGACCGGTTCACCGAGCCCGGGCAATCTCCTCGACCGCAGCCGGGTTCTCGAGCGAGGATAGGTCGCCCATCTCCTGACCCAGATACCGCGCCCGAATGACCCGCCGCATGACCTTGGCGTTCCTCGTTTTCGGAAGACTGTCCACGAACAGGACCCTGTCCGGCATCAGTGCCTTGCCCAAGTGCTCGCCGACGAGCTGCCGCACCTCCCGGCGCAGCTCCTCGTGCCCCTCGTGACCCTGACGCAGCACGGCAAACACGGCGACCACCTCTCCCTTGACCTCGTCGGGGAGACCGATCGCTGCCGCCTCGGCCACAGCCGGATGGGCACACGCGGCGGTCTCGACCTCGGCCGGACCTAGGCGCTTGCCGGCAATCTTGAGCGTGTCGTCGGACCGGCCAAGGATAAACCAGCTCTCGTCGTCGCCCGTCTCGTGCACGGCCCAGTCGCCATGCGCCCAAACTCCGGGCCACCGCGACCAGTACGTCTCCAGGTAGCGTTCGTCGTCATGCCAGAAACCGTGAGTCATGCCTACCCATGGGCGCCGCACCACCAGCTCGCCGACGGCATCTCGCACCGACCGGCCGGCCTCGTCGAAGACGGCCGCATCCATGCCGGGAACCGCGGTCGAAAAGGCCATGGGCCGGAGCGGCAGGATGGTGTTGCAGCCCAGGATCCCGCCCGAAGTCTCGGTTCCCCCGGAATAGTTGATGATCGGCAGCCGGCTCTTTCCCGCCTTCTCGAAGTACCACAGCCAGGGACCCAGATTCCACGGCTCTCCGCTTCCACCGAGCACCAGCAGGCTCGATAGATCGTGCCGCTCGACCCAATCGTCGCCTCTGGACATCAAGGCTCGAATGACGGTGGGCGCGATCCCCAGGTGGGTGACGCGGTGCCGTTCCACGATCTCCCACAGCCGGCTGGGATCCGGAAAGTCCGGCGTGCCCTCGAAGAGCACCACGGTGGCTCCGAGCATGGTAGCGCCCATGACTGCCCAGGGACCCATCATCCAGCCGATGTCCGTGAGCCAGAAGAGGCGGTCGCCCTGATGCACGTCGAAACAGTGCGCCATGTCCTGCGCCGCCTTGACCGGGAAGCCCGCATGGCTGTGCAGAGCGCCCTTGGGCCGCCCCGTTGTGCCTGAGGTGTAGATGATCATGCAGGGGTCGTCGACACCGGTGTCGTATGCCTCCAGCTCAACCGGCCTGCCGCTGGTCAGCTCATCCCACCAGACGTCACGCCCCTCGGCCCATGGAATCTCACGTCCCGTGCGTCGGAAGACGACCACGTGCTCGACGCTCGGGCTGAGCTTCACGGCGGCATCGGCAGTCTCCTTCATCGAAACGATCCTCCCACGCCGTGGGAAGCCGTCGGCCACGATCAGGACCTTGGCCTGGGAATCCTGCAGCCTCGTGGCCACCGCCTCGGCGCCGTAGCCGGAGAAGGTAGGAATCGCGATGGCGCCGATCTTCCCACAGGCAAACAGCGCAATCGCGGTCTCAGGAACCAACGGCATGAAGAGGGCAACGCGGTCGCCCGGCTGCACACCCAACGACTGCAGCCCGGCAGCGAGCTGACTAACGCGGTGCTGCAGCTCCCGGTACCGCAGCCATCGCTCGTCGCCGTCGTCTCCAATCCAGATGATCGCCGGCTCGTCCGCCAAGGCGCCTCGTGCGTGCCGGTCGACACAGCTCTCGACGTAGTTCATGCGGCCACCGACGTACCACCGGGGCCACTC
>Ga0070739_10001969_pt1 | contig 28936 bp, 26 predicted proteins | sample Coa_R1_7_FD_66445 | JGI IMG/M metagenome (GOLD analysis project Ga0070739, IMG submission 66445) | Surface soil microbial communities from Centralia Pennsylvania, which are recovering from an underground coalmine fire - Coalmine... | ecosystem: Environmental > Terrestrial > Soil > Unclassified ...
ACATCAGACACACCCGGCACACCACGAGGCACGTGGCCGAAAGCGTGGCCCTGGCCACCGTCAGCTACCCGGCGCTGCTGCGCAAGCGCTGCCTGACCTGGGGCGCGACGCACGAGGAGCGCGTGCGTGAGATGCCCGGCGACGACCTGCTGCCCTCGGCCGCCGTAGTCACGACCCGGGCCATCACGATCCACGCCCCGGCCTCCGCGGTCTGGCCGTGGCTGGTGCAGATGGGTCCCGGCCGCGGCGGCGCGTACAGCTACGACTGGATCGAGAACCTGCTCGGCCTGGGCATCCACAGCGTCGACGAGATCCTGCCCGAGTTCCAGCACCCGCAGGTCGGCGACGCACAGCGGCTCGGGAGGAAAGGTCCCGTGCTGCGCCTCGCGGTGCTCGAACCCGAGCGGGCCCTGGTCTTCCGCTCCGACGACGGCGCCTGGGTGTGGTCCTTCGGGCTCTACCCGCAGGGCGAGAGCACCCGGCTGGTCAGCCGCAACCGCATCACCCGGCCCCATCGCACGCCGGTCACCGCGGCGTTCGACATGTACGTGATGGAGCCGGGCAGCCTGGTGATGGAGCGCAAGATGCTGCACGGCATCAAGCAGAGGGCTGAGATGCTCGCGAGCGAACCGGCGGTCAGCGCGGTGTGACCGCCGGTTCGCGGGCGCCGCGGCTAGGCCGACGCGCGGGTGCGCCTGCGCGCGGTGAGGATCGGGACGAGCGTGAGCAGGAGCAGGAAGCCCTCGACGATGAGGCTGACGACGCCGAGCGGTTCGTTCCAGTTGCCCTTGTCGTCGGAGTAGTCGGGCAGGCCGGGCCCGCGCGAGAGGATGTAGCCGACGATGGGCCCGGCGGCGACGCCGAGCGAGAGCAGCCAGCCGAGCACGGAGCTGGACTGGATCAGCAGCAGCGCCGCGAGGACGCCGACGATCTCCAGCACGTAGTAGCCGGCGCCGACGTACGAGGGCTCCTTGCTGCCGGGTATGCCGCCCTGATCGATCACGTGGATGACGCTCACGCCCAGGCACAGCAGGGCGGCGGTGGCCCTGCGGGCGGCGTCGACGGCGGTGGCTTGGACGGTCTCGACGGTGCGTTCCTGCAACTCGACCATGGCGCGTTCTCCTCGCGTGGGCGCGGCGGCGGCTCCCGCACGGAATGCCGGGCCGACCACCTCGGGGGGCAGCGCTCGTTTTCCGTCGTGGCTATGAAGGCGGAATTCCGAGGCTTATTCGCGAGAGCACGCGCGCATGGCGCAGTGCCCGCGCGTCGCCGATTCCGTCGAACGCTGCGGTTGACAGGTGTGCGGTTATCGCTGCCTCCGGCGGCTCGATCCGCGCGCCCGCCCCGGGGCGCGAACCAGCACACGGCGGCACGCAGGGTGGTTCAGGCTGTTGGGCGGCAGCCTGTTGACGTGCATAAATCAAGTGTCCCGGAACAGGGTGGCAGCGCCTTTCCCAGAACACTGCTTCGACGGTAGGCGACCGGATCATGACCCGTCAAGAAGAATGATGAGGGTTTCATGAGAATTGACCGCCGTTTACCGGACCGCCGCAAGAGAGTTTACCTGGCGTGACTGATCTTGCTGCTGTGACTGATGTGACGAGTCGTGAGCGCGGAGTTTCGAAAACTCGGCTTGTTTCGAAAACGTAAAGCCGGTTTCGAAAGCCGCACACGCCCGCGTTTCCCAAGCCGAATAGGAGCACCCTGCGAAAACGGTTTCCGCCGCCTCGCGCCCGCAACGAGGGAGCGAGGCGGCCCCGTGAGTCAGCGCACGTCGATCTCGATCTCGATCGCGGGCCGGCAGTGCGCCGCCTCGCGCAGCACGCTCCTGGTCAGCAGCGCCCGCAACGCGTTCTTGCGCTCGCCGCCCAGGCTCGGCGGAGTGGTGACGAGCGCCGTGAGCGTTCGGCCCGCGCCGCGGTCCGCGGCGCTCACCGAGACGCGCAGGCCGTCGCGGCGGATCTCGTGCCGCGCGAGGAAGCGTTCGGCGCGGCGGGTCAGCTCCACGGCGAGGGCCGCGGCGAGCAGGTCCGACACGGCGTCGTGCCCGGACGGGCCGCCGACCGGATCGAGCAGCAGGTGCCGCCCGCCGACGTGCACCGCGTACTGCCGCGAGTCGATGTAGTCCACGTCGGTCGACCGCACGGCGGACGCCGCATCGCTCTCGGCGGCCGCGGCGTGTGCGAGCAGGTGGGCGGCGAGCCGGCGCGCCTCCTGCGGAGTGAAGCTCGCCCAGAGCGTGTCGCCGTCCTGCGGCAGTGGGCTGGTGCTGAGCGAGACCCGGGCCGCCGGATGCGCGAGCCTCTCCAGCCGCAAGCCGCTGACCGTGAATTCGCGTCCGCATGTGGTGCGCACCACGTCGCGGCCCAGGCGGCGTCCGGCGTCTTCGAGCCCGCGTGCCATCGGGCTCTCGGTGGACTGCGCTGTCACGGTACGCCTCCTCGTTCTGATACCCCGCTGGGTATAAAGGGGCAACGCTCGACCGGTCACGGGCATTCCGTTCTATACCCCCTCGGGTATGATGACGGATACCGGATGCGCCGGGCGACGGAGGCGATCACATGGCGGTTGTGGGCTACGGGACGAGTGTCCGGCTGAGCCGTCCGTTCAGCGAGACGGTCGACCGGGTGCGCGCGGCGCTCAAGGAGCAGGGCTTCGGCGTGCTCACCGAGATCGACGTGCGCGCGACGATGCGCGAAAAGCTGGGCGAGGAGATGGAGCCGTACCTCATCCTCGGGGCGTGCAACCCGCCGCTGGCCCATCGCGCGCTCGATGTCGAGCGCCGGATCGGCCTGCTGCTGCCCTGCAACGTGGTGGTGCGCGCCGACGGCGACGCGACCCTCGTCGAAGCGCTCGAGCCGCGCACGATGGTGTCGGTCACCGGCCGCGACGAGCTTGAGCCCATCGCGCAGGAAGCCGCCGCCAAGCTGGAGGCCGCGCTCGCCGCGCTCGACGGCTGAGCGCGGGAACCGGCGACCCGCCGCGCCGGGGCGACACCCTTACTCAAGGAAGAAGCGGTAGGAGACATGCAGATCGCCACCGACACGCTCGCCGACGTGATCGTCCGGCTGCGCCGAGCCCAGGGCCAGATCGGCGGCGTTATCCAGATGATCGAGGACGGACGGGACTGCAAGGACATCGTCACGCAACTCGCCGCCGCCTCCCGGGCCCTGGACCGCGCCGGCTTCAAGATCATCGCCACCGGCCTGCAGCAGTGCATCCTCGAGGAGCGCGACGGCTCCGGGCAGGCGGTTATCGACCGCGAGCAGATGGAGAAGCTCTTCCTCGCCCTCGCCTAGCCCTCCTTCCGGCCTGCCCGCCTCAGGGCTGCACTGAATCAGCGCCGCGCTGAATCAGCGCCGCACTGTATCCGCCACACCTCATGTGGCGGCCGGGGGTCGTTTCTGGCCGCCTTCGGTCCAGACCAAGGTCTGCGATGGAAAGGGACGAATGCCCCTGCCTCGCGACATACCCCCGGGGGCATGCTTGCGGCATGAAGCGAATCGTGGTTCTGGGTGGTGCCACCGGCGGCACGCTGGTGGCCAACCGGCTGCGTCGCGCGCCGAGCATGCGCGAGGCGGAGATCACCGTGGTCGACCGGGATGACGCGCACGTCTATCAGCCCGGACTGCTGTTCACCCCGTTCGGGTCGCCCGAGCCGCGCTCGCTCGTGCGCCCGCGCCGCGCCCAGCTGCACGCGGGGATCGGCTTCCGCGAGGCTGGGATCGACCGGGTCGATCTCGACGCCGACCGGGTCTATCTCGACGACTCCTCGGCACTCGACTACGACGCGCTCGTCATCGCGACCGGCGCGCGGCTGCTGCCGGAGGAGACCGAAGGGCTGACCGGCGAAGGCTGGGGCGAGCGGGTCTTCACCTTCTACACGCCCGAAGGCGCCGAGTCCCTGCGCAAGGCACTGACACGCTTCGACGGCGGCCGCATCGCGGTGAACGTGGTGGACCTGCCGATCAAGTGCCCGGTGGCGCCGCTGGAGTTCTGCTTCCTGGCCGACTGGTACTTCCACCGCCGCGGGATCCGGGACCGGGTGGAGCTGACCTACGTCACCCCGCTCGACGGCGCGTTCACCAAGCCCGTCGCCTCGCGCGCCCTAGGCGGCCTGCTCGCACAGAAGGACGTGCAACTGGTCACCGAGTTCAACACCGGCGAGGTGGACGGCAAGCGCGGGCGCCTGATCTCCTACGACCAGCGCGAGGTCCCGTTCGACCTGGCAGTGGTCGTGCCGCCGCACGGCGGCGCGGCCTACATCGAACGCTCACCGGGCCTCGGAGACGAACTCGGGTTCGTCCGGGTCGACGCGGGCACCTTGCAGTCCCTCGCCAAGCCGAACGTGTTCGCACTCGGCGACGCCACCGACGTCCCCGCGTCCAAGGCCGGATCCGTCGCCCACTTCGAGGGCGAGACGGTGGAACGCAACGTGCGCGCGTTCCTCGCCGGCCGCACGCTGCCGGCGCGCTTCGACGGACACGCCAACTGCTTCGTCGAGACCGGATACGGCCGCGCGCTGCTGATCGATTTCAACTACGAGACCGAGCCGCTGCCCGGTCACTATCCCGCGGCGCTCGGCCTGCCGCTGCTCAAGCAGTCGCGCCTGAACCACCTGGGCAAGCTCGCCTTCCAGCAGGTCTACTGGCGCGCCCTGCTCTCCGGCCGGGACCTGCCTGGGATCGCCGCCGATATGCCCACCCGCGGCAAGAGCGCCGCAGGACTGGGCTGAGCCCCGCGCGGGCCGCTACCGAAAGGAATCCGATCATGTCGACCGCCACCTACTGCGGCCAGAGCGTCGAGGTCAACGACGGCGGTTTCTTCATCGATCCGTCGCAGTGGACTGAGCAGATGGCTCCGGAGATCGCCCGGGCCGCGGGCATCGGGGAGCTGACCGAGGCGCACTGGATGGTCATCAAGTTCATGCGCGCCGAATACGCCGCCAAGGGCACCGGCCCCACGGTGCGGGTGCTCGGCAAGAGCTCCGGGGTCAGCGTCAAGGAGCTCTACGAGCTGTTCCCCAAGGGCCCGGCGAAGACCGCCGCGAAGATCGCCGGCATCCCCAAGCCCCGCGGCTGCATCTGAATCAGCCGCAACTGAATCGGCCGCAACTAAAGCTGCTGATCCAGGAGCGCGAGCGCCGCACCGTGACCGGTGCGCTCAGTGAAAGGCACTGCCATGAGTGAGGGCATTGAGAAGCTATCGATCATCGTCTCGAAGGGCTCGCTGGAAGGCGTCTATCCGGCGCTGATCATGGCCAACGGGGCGCGGGCCGAGGGCATCGAGGCCAACCTGTTCTTCACCTTCTTCGGCCTCGACGCGATCAACCCGCGCCGCCACGCGCACATCAGGCTGGGCACGGTCGGCAACCCCGGCCTGCACCTGCCGACCCTGCTCGGCGCGTTGCCCGGCGTCTCAGCCCTCTTCACCCGGGTGATGGGCCGCCGGATGGCCAAGCTGGACATCCCGCCGATCCCGGAGTTCATCGAGATGATCGCCGACACCGGCGCCGGCCTCTACGCCTGCAAGGCCTCGGCCGACCTGTTCGGCCTCGCCGAGAAGGACCTGCTGCCTCAGGTCAAGGGCATCATCACGGTCGGCGAGTTCTACGAACTGGCCGCCGGCGGGCAGATCATCTACACCTAGGGCGGATCATCCAGCTGACACCCCTCAGCGGCACCCGGCGTGGTCAGGCGGCGCCTGACCACGCCGCGCTGTCGTCCGAGCCGAGCGTGCCCAGCGGCCGGGATACCGACCGGGCCAGCGACCGCGCGCCGACGACCGGGCGGGCCGCACGAGGCGGCATGACCTGCGTGGACTCCGGCAGCATCGCCAAGCGGCCGCGCACCGCGCGCCAGTCGAACTGCTCGCGCGTCGAAAGCCCGCATCCGATCGTGAACGCCTGCAAGGTCGCTTCCGCCGGAAGGGTGCGGTGCGCGAGCGTGTAGCGAAGCGCGTCCGTCGTGACCGGGATCCCGCGGTCCAGCGCCCGGTGCGCGATCGTCGCCAGATCGACTCCGGCCCAGCGCACCAGCCCCTCCAAGGCCGCCGCGAACTGCGCCCAGGTTCGCACCGCGCGCGGATCGGGCGGCCCGCCGGGCCGGAAGGCCGGGGCGGACACCGGCCGGCGGGTGACCTGCCGGGTACGGCGGCGGCCGGCCACGATGCGTTCGCGGGCCAGCAGCCACGCTTCGCGCTCCACCGGGTCGATGCCGCAGCCCGACACGAAAGCCTCCAGCGTGCGCGGCGTGGGGAAGGTGGAGCGGGCGACCACCGCGGACAGCCGCGACCAGCTCACCGGGTGCCCCGCGCCTCTGGCCGTCAGCTGGATCTGGCTCAGGCTTAGGCCGCGCCGGGCCTTGAGCTCGGTCAGCAGCGCGGAGAGCTGGGCCGGCGTCTCGGCGTCGCGCGGATCAAGCGCCGCGGCGGACGCGTGGGCGAGCCGCGGTTCGCCCGCCCGTGCTGAGAGGAACACCCGGGCCGCGCGGTGGCGCGCCGCCAGCCAGGCGAAGCACTGCGCGTCCGGCAGCCCGCTGCCCCGCGCGATCGCCTCCACCACGCCGGGCGTGGGGAATCTGCGGCCCTCCAGCGTCGCGAGCAGCTGCCGCTCGGTCACCGGCACTCCGGCCCGCTGCGCCCCGAGGACGAAGGCGGCCGTGCTCAGTCCGCTCCAGTCGCGCAGCGCGCACAAGTCGTCGATCAGCGCCGAAGGCTGCTCGATCAGCTCGGGATCGGGCGGGCTGGCCGGCGCGCGAAGACCGGCCACCGGGCTGTCGCCCGACAAACCATAAGCGCGAAACACCTGCCGCACCGCCGCCGCGTACAACTGCTGCCGGCCCGGACCCGGCCACGCCGCCTCGGCACCTGCGGACGGCGGCCAATGAGCGTCCAGGGCCCGCGCCACGTAGTGCTCGGCGGCCTCGAAGGCGGCCGCGGCCTCGGCAAGGCCGACCTTCCGCGCCGTACCCGCGCGCTCGCGCAGGGTCTGGGCCAGCGAGATCGGCGAGAGCGCGTCGGGCACGCCGGTCAGCGCCCAGGCGAGCCTACGGGTCGTGGCGATCACGCCGGGATCCGCCGCCGGCCACCCGCCGGCCCGCGCCGCGCTGTCAGAGTGCTTCGACGCTCTGGGGCCGGGAAGGGCATCCGCCTGCGCGCTACGCGCCACAGCCGCCGTATGTTCCGTCAGTGTCGCTTCCTGCGTGGACATAGCACGATCCTCGCGCCACGCCGTGGGCCGGAACCAGGGCCCATAGACCCGGATCGCCGCGCGGCCCGGGCACTCAACGCGGCGCGCCGACCGACAGCTGATCGACGACCTCGATGACTCCGTCGATCCTGGCGACCTGGTCCACCGCCCGGCGGGCGAGGTCCTCGTCGTCGACCGAACCGCTCAGCGTCGCGATCCCGTCGCGCACCCCGACCGTGATCCGGCGCAGCTCCTCGCCGGGCTCGGCCAGGATCACGCTGCGGAGGATCTCGTCCTGGATGTCGGGATCCGGCCGCAGGAAGATGCTGAGCAGGTCCTTCTCGCTCACGATGCCGACGAGCCGTCCGGTCGCGTTGACCACCGGCAGATGCTTGACGGCGTTGCGGTGCATCAAGCGAGCAGCCGTCGCGGCCTCGGTCAGCGGCGTGACCGTGACCACGGGGCTGGTCATCAGCGTCTGAGCGGAAACCGCGCGCATCCGGTGCGTCGCGTCCCCGGCGAGCCGGCGTGCCTGCTGCTCGATGAGATCCGCCGCGCAGACGATGCCGACCACGTGACAGGTGTCGTCGAGCACCGGGACGGCACTGATCTCGCGGTCGAACAGCGCCCGCGCGATGTCCTTGAACGGCGTATAGCAGTGCACCGAGACGACGTCGCTGGTCATGACGTCGCGTACCTTCGCGTTCATCGTCACCTCCCGAACAGCTTCAGTGTCCGGCGGCGCGCGGCACGCGAGTAGGGACGTTCGTACCGACCTGCCGCTCACCGGGCGCGGCGGCGCCGGTACCTGCGCAGTTCGTCCGCTCCCCACACCAGGAACGGGAACGGGGCCACCGTGGCCAGCTGCGCCGGGCCGAGCGCCGCGGTCCCGAAGGCGGCATGCAGCGGCGGCAGGTAGATCAACGCCGCGGCGAACAGCAGCGAGACGCCGATCCCGGCGAGCAGCGGCCGGTTCGACAAAGCGCCCACGGCGCGCAGCGAGGCGTGGTCGGTGCGCACCGCGAAGGCCGCGCCGATCTGGCAGGCCACGATGCCCAGCCACGCCGTCGTGGTGGCCTGCCGGTAGGCGCGATGCAAGGGCGTTCCCGCGCCCACCGCGGCGCCAGCATGCCAGCCCGCCCGCAGCAGGGTGACGAAGTACGCGGCCATGACCAGGCTCGCTGAGATCACGCCTAGGAAGCCCCATGCGCGCATCAACAGGGCCTTGTCGATGACGCCGTCGGTGCGTCTGCGCGGGGGGCGTTCCATGATTCCGGGCTCGGCCGGTTCGCGGGAGAGCGCGAGCGCCGGGAGCGTGTCGGTGCCCAGGTCGATGGCGAGGATCTGCATCACGGTCAACGGCAACGGGACGGCCCCGCCGCACAACGCGAACACCACGAAGGGCACGAGCTCGGGCAGCAGGTGCGCGAAGATGTAGGTGATGAACTTGCGCACGTTGTCATAGGCGCGGCGGCCGGCCTCGATCGCCGCGACGATGCTGGCGAAGTCGTCGTCGGTCAGCACCATGGTGGCGGCCTGCCGGGCCACCTCGGTGCCGGAGCGGCCCATCGCGATGCCGATGTCGGCGCGGCGCAGCGCGGGCGCGTCGTTCACCCCGTCGCCGGTCATGGCGACCACCTGGCCCAAGTCGCGCAGGGCGTCCGCGATGCGCAGCTTCGCCTCCGGGGCGCTGCGCGCGAAGACGAGCTCCCGGGGCGAGGTGAGCAGTTCGTCGAGCTCTGTCTCGCTCATCGACTCCAGCGCGCCGTCCGAGACGACGCCGGGCCGGGCGCCGCCGATGCCGACTCGCCGGGCGATCTCGGCGGCGGTCAGGCCGTTGTCGCCGGTGACCACGTGCACGCGAATGCCCGCGCCGTGCGCGCGTTCGATCGCCGAGGCGACGTGCGGCCGGGGCGGGTCCAGCAGGGCGACAAGGCCCAGCAGGCACAGGTTCCGCTCGACCGCGTCGCGCTCGTGCGGAACCGGCTCGCCCGGAGCGGCGGGGCGGTCGGCGATCGCGAGGACGCGCAGGCCGCGCCGGGCCCAGCGGTCGACGGCGCGCGCGGCCTCCGCGCGATCGCCTCCGGTCAGCGGCCTGCGCACGCCGCCGTCGAGCACGAAGCCGCACCGCTCGAGCACCACCTCGGGGGCGCCCTTGGTGTGCGCGACCCACGCAGCCGCGGCCGTATTGCCCGCGCCGGGCGGCCGCGTCGGCGCGGCGAGGTCCGCGGTGGTCATCAGCTTGAGCCTGGGATCGAAATGGAACAGGCCGCAGCGCCGCGCGTCGCGTTCGGAGGAGTCGACCGCGGCGCCGGCGGCGAGCGCCGCCTCGAGCAGCGCCAGCTCGGTCGGGTCGCCGAGGGCCGGTCGGTCCGGTCCGCCTTCCAGCACCGCGGTGGTGCACAGCGCCGCGGCGTGCAGGACGGACGGTGCGTCCGGCGGATTGGCTGTTGCGGCAGCGGTCGCGGCGGATCGGGACGAACTGGAGGGGGTCCACGTCCCGGTGACCGTCATTCGGTTCTCGGTCAACGTCCCGGTCTTGTCGGTGCAGATGACCGTGGTCGAGCCGAGGGTTTCCACCGCGGACAGCCGCTTGACCACCGCGCCGCGCCTGGCGAGATCGCGCACGCCCACGGCCAGCGCCAGCGTGATCGTGGGCAGCAGGCCCTCCGGGACGTTCGCCACCAGCAGGCCGATCGCGAAGCTGACCGCGGCGCTGAGCGAGAGGCCGGCGAGCAGGCCGAGCGGCAGGAACGCGACCGCGGCCCCGAGGCCGACCGCGGCGATCAACCACGCGACACGTTTGACCTGGCGTTCGAGCGGGCTCTCGTCGTGCTTGACCCGCTGGCTCAGCGCCGCCACCCGCCCGAGCTCGGTGGCCATGCCGGTGGCGGTCACTACGGCCCGCGCTTGGCCTGCGGTACACACGGTGCCGCTGAACACCAGATCCCGGCTGTAAAGCAACGGCCCGTCAGCGTCCTGCAGATCGGCCGCCCGATATACGGGCACGGACTCCCCAGTCACTGCCGACAGGTCCACTTCGAGGCTGCCGGAGCAGAGCCGGGCGTCGGCGCACACTCGCTCGCCCTCGTCGAGCAGCACCAGGTCCCCCGGGACCAGCTGCTCGGCCGGGACCTCCAGCTGCCGGCCGTCGCGCACCACCCGCGCCTGCTCGGGCAGGAACGCGGCCAGCGCCTCGACCGCGCGCTCGGCCTGCATCTCCTGCACGAACGCGAAGATCGCGTTCAGCACGATCACCGCGCCGATCGCCGCCGCGAGATTCGGCGTGCCGGTGACCGCCGCCAGCACGCCGGCCAGGGCGAGCAGCAGCGCGAGCGGGTGGGTGAACTGCCGCGCAAGCTCGCCCGGCCAGCGCCGCCCGCCGCGCCGGATCAGGCTGTTGGGTCCGTACGCGATCAGCCGGCGCGCCGCCTCCCGCTCCGACAGCCCGTCGGGCGAGCTGCCCAGATCCGCGAACAGGGCGCCGAGCGGTTCGCGCGGATCCGCGGCGACCTGCTGCACCGCCTGGCCTCCGGCCGCGGGGTGACGGGGTCTCAGGGTCGGCTGCGCCATCGGCTCGGCTCCGTTCGGACAGGTCCGCCGCGCGTCATTCAGACCCAGGCTTGACCCGGCCGGGCCGCGTCCCCAGGGCCGGCGGGCCCGCGTCCGAGAGGACCTGCGGCCCTGACCGTGCCGCCCTGGCCGCCGGACAGTCGAATCAGGCAGTGCTATCGGGCGCGGCCGGTCTGACGGTGCGCCGGAATGGGCCGGCGCACCGAGGCGCCGCGCCGTGCGGATCCAGGAGGCGATCGCCATGTTGCACACCAGGAAGTGGCACGCGGAGGTGTTCCTGTTCGAACAGGACGGCCAGACGCGGGCCGACGTGGTGCTCAGCACGGGGGAGAACACGCTGCACGGCAACGGCGTCGCCCGTTGCCACCCGGGCGAGGGCGACGTCCCGGAGATCGGCGACGAGCTCGCCGTCGGACGGGCGCTGGTCGACCTCGGCCGCAAGCTGATCGGCACCGCCGCGGAGGACCTCGAAGGAGTCGGAGTCCACCCGACCGGGCTGCGCAGCTGACCATCTGCCCGAGCCGCCCGGCACAGACCCACCCGCGAGCAGCCTGAAACGGAAGGTGAAGAGCAATGACGGCCGTGCGGATCGGCGGCATGAAGGTCGGCGTCATGAAGGAGAGCGCACCCGGCGAGCGGCGGGTCGCCGCCGTACCCGAGACGATCGCGCGGCTGCGCGCGTGCGGCGCCGAGGTCCTCGTCGAGCGCGGCGCCGGTGCCGCATCGAAAGCACCGGACGACGCGTTCGCCGACGCGGGCGCGGCCATCGTCGGCGCGGCGGAACTGGACGCCCGCGCGGATCTCCTGCTGTGCGTGCGCGCACCGGTCGGCGACCGCGCGGCCGGCTTTCGCGAAGGCCAGGCGATCCTGGGGCTGCTCGACCCGCTCGATGACAAAACCCTGATGGACGCCTGGGTCCGCGCGGGAGTCACCGTGGCCAGCCTCAACCTGCTGCCGCGCACCCTCAGCCGGGCGCAGGGGATGGACGCGCTGACCTCCCAGGCCAACATCGCCGGATACCGCGCCGTCCTGCTCGCCGCAGCCACCTACGAACGCTTCTTCCCGATGCTCACCACCGCGGCCGGAACCGCGCAGCCGGCCCGCGTCCTCGTGCTCGGCGCGGGCGTGGCCGGCCTGTCCGCTCTCGGCACCGTCCGGCGGCTCGGCGCGATCGCCACCGGATACGACATCCGGCCCGAAGCCGCCGACGAGGTGCGCTCCACCGGCGCGCGGTTCCTCGACCTCGGCGCCGCGGTCGCCGACGGCGGCGCGGCAGGCGGCTACGCCCGGGCGCTGTCCCTCGACGAGCGCGCCGCGCAGCAGGCGGCCCTTCAAGCACGCATCGCCGAGTTCGACGTCGTCATCACCACCGCGCAGGTGCCGGGCCGCCGGCCTCCGGTCCTGGTCACCCGGGACGCGCTCAAGGCGCTGCGGCCCGGCTCCGTCGTGGTCGACCTGGCCGCCGGACCGTACGGCGGCAACGTCGAGGGCTGCGAAGCAGGACAGACCCTCACCGTCGAGAACGGGGTCACCCTGATCGGCGCCGGAGACCTGCCCTGCTCGATGGCCGCCGCGGCGTCCGCCGCCTACGCACGCAACATCGCCGCCACTGCCGCGCTGTTCGTCCACGACGGCGCCCTGACGGTCGACCTCGAGGACGAGATCCAGAACGCCATCGTGATCGGACACCACGGCGCGTTCACCCACCCGGAACCGCACGGCGCCGCCGCGCTCGCCGGCGCCGCGCCGGAAACCCCTCGCCAGCCCATCGAAACCGGAGGCCCCGCATGAGCGCCGACCTGCTGTCCGATCTGACCGTGTTCGTCCTGAGCCTGCTGGTCGGCTTCGAGGTCATCAGCAAGGTGCCGGCGACGCTGCACACCCCGCTGATGTCCGGAGCCAACTCCATCCACGGCATCGTCGTGGTCGGCGCGATGCTGATAGCGGCGAGCGTGCACGGGCCGCTCGGATACGTGCTGGCCTTCTTCGCCATGGCCTTCGCCGGCATGAACGTGGCCGGCGGGTACCTCGTCACCGACCGGATGCTGCAGATGTTCCGCTCCAGGCCGGCCGCCGCCGACGGCAGGCGCGCCGTGGCGCGGGGCGACGGGAGTGGTCCCCGGTGAGCGTCTTCGACACCGTCGTCCGGCTGATCTACCTCACCGCGGCCGTCGGCTTCGTACTCGGCCTGCACCTGATGAACTCCCCGGCCACGGCCCGGCGCGGCAACCAGGTCTCCGCCGCGGGAATGATCGTCGCCGTGGTGACCACCGTCGTGGTGATCGTGCACGACAAGACCATCACAGGCACCGGCTGGGCCGTGCTCGTCGCCGGAGCCGTCTGCGGCGCGGGCGCCGGCCTCTACTCCGCGCGTACCGTGCAGATGACCGCCATGCCGCAGCTGGTCAGCATCTTCAACGCGGTCGGCGGCGGCGCCGCGGCGCTGCTGGCGATCGACGACCTGGTGCGCTCCGCGCACGTCATCCCGCGGGTCGCGGTGACCGGCGCGCTGGACATCGTCATCGGCGGCGTCACCTTCACCGGCTCGCTCATCGCGGCCGGGAAGCTGCAGGGCCTGATCCCGGGCCGGCCGCTGGTCTTCCCGGGCTCCCGCCTGGCCAACCCGCTGATTGCGGCGGTGTTCACCGGCGCCGCGGTGTGGCTGATCGCGCAGCCCAAGAGCACCGCGGCGCTGATCCTGATGACCGTCGCCGCCCTCGGCTTCGGCGTGACCATGGTCCTGCCGATCGGCGGAGCCGACATGCCGGTGGTGATCTCACTGCTCAACGCCTTCACCGGCACCGCCGTCGCGATGGCCGGCTTCGTGCTGGAGAACACCATGCTGATCACCGCGGGAGCGCTGGTCGGCGCGTCCGGCAGCATCCTGACCAAGCTGATGGCCGACGCGATGAACCGCTCGATCGGCAACATCGTGGCCGGCGGCTTCGGCACCGGCGACTCCGCGGCCCCGGTCACCGCGGGCATGGGCTCCGTGCGCGAGGTGACCGCCGACGACGTCGCGATCCAGCTGGCCTACGCGAGCAAGGTGATCTTCGTGCCCGGATACGGCCTGGCCGCGGCGCAGGCGCAGCATGAGGCCGCCGAGCTCGGCGAACTGCTCGAGCGCCACGGCGTCGAGGTGGACTACGCGATCCACCCGGTGGCCGGCCGGATGCCAGGTCATATGAACGTCCTGCTGGCCGAGGCCAACGTGCCCTATCCGCAGCTGAAGGAGATGGAAGAGGCCAACACCGAGTTCCCCCGCGCCGACGTCGTGCTCGTGGTGGGCGCGAACGACGTGACGAACCCGGCCGCGCGCCGCCCCGGCAACGCGGTCTCCGGCATGCCGATCCTCGACGTCGACAAGGCCAAGAGCGTCGTGGTCATCAAGCGGTCGATGGGCCACGGCTACGCGGGCATCGACAACGAGCTGTATACGGACCCGAAGACCGGAATGCTCTTCAGCGACGCCAAGAAGGCCCTTGCGGGGCTCGCCGCGGCCGTCAAGACGCTGGTCGGCTCCTAACACTGCACGAAGGCCGCGCCGCGAGCGGCCAGGCTTCTCGGCTAGCTGGTCGATCCGCGGCGCAGTGCTACGGCAAGCTCGGCGCGCCCTGCCACGCCGAGCTTGCCGTAGATGTGTCCGAGGTGGTTTTCGACCGTCCGCTCCGAGAGCCGCAGCTGATCGGCGATCTGACGGTTGCTCAGGCCGTCCGCGGCGCACCCGGCGATCTGCCGTTCGCGCGAGGTGAGGGTGCGCAGCGGGCCGAGCCGGCTGAGCAGCGGCGTACGTGCATCGCACTCGGCGGCCAGCACCAACGCGCGTGAGGCCGTCCGCGCGTCACGAGCGGCGCGACCACCTGGCCTTTCTCCGGTGGCCAGCGCGGCCGCTGCATACGCCTCGGCCGCGTAGAGGGTGAAACCGAGCGCGTGCAGTGCGTCAGCCGCCTCGCGCAGCGCGGCTGGCTTGCCGATAGCGTCGATCAGCCGGCGTATGCAGGCGCCCAAGGGCCAGTCGGCGGGGAGCGTGACCCGGTCCAGCAGCCGAGCCGCCGCCTGAGGAAAGCCGAGCCGGAACAGATCCAGCGCGCCCAGAACGGCGGGCGCGACCATGCCCTCGTCGGTCCAGCCGTGGGCCGCCTGCTCCAGCTGCTTCCCGGATTTCTCGGCGTTTCCGCAGGCGCAGTCGTGCCAGGACCAGGCGCGGACCACTTCGGTGCCCAGCGCGCGCAACTGCGTCGGCACGGGCATGGACGAGATGACCTCGGCCAGCCGCCGCGCCTGTACCCGATCACCGCGCTGCGCCACCGCGGACAGGCCGGTGGCCAGGCACCAGAGGCGGCCGTTGGGGTCGTGCGGTGCGTTCTCGAACAGCCGCGCGGCCTCGGCGGCTTGAGCGGTGGCCGCAGGCAGATCCCCGGCACCCAGGCACACGCTGGCCAGCCCCGCCCGAGCCCAGGCCTGGCCGACCAAGTCGCCGCGGTCGAGCGCGTCGTCGAGCGCGGCCCGCACGCGGGCGAGAGCCGCCTGCGGATCCCCGAAGTCACTCATCGCGCGCGCGGCAAAGGCGACGAGCGACGGTGCGGCGGCCCCTGCGTCATCATGCTGCCGGCGTTCGGCGATGGTCAGGTCGAAGGCGCGCAGCCCGGCACGGAAGTCGCCCAGGATCGGGTATGCCATCGCGGCACCGGCTGCGGCGAAGCCGCGCACTTCCGGCCACGGCGCGTCGAGCAGCGGCTCCAGTTCGCCGACCGCGGCGTCGAATCTGCCGCAGACGGCGAGCAGCAGGCCGCGGTGTGCCGCGAGTTGCGCTGCCGGCTGCGCCTGCGCGACCGTGCGGACCGCGGTCTCGAGGATGGCCAGGCCCTGGTCGAGCCGTCCGGTGATCCAGCTGATCCAGGATGCGTGCGCCGCAGCCAGCGCCGCCCGCTCCAGGTCGGATGAGGCCAGCTCGCCGAGTGAGTTCAGCAAGACGCGCGCGGCCTCGAAGCGGCCCGCGTCGACCATGGCCTCGTACAGCAGCAGGCCGTTGCCCACGTCACGGCAGTACTCGAACGCCGCCGCAGCGACACGCTCGCGTAGCCCGGCTTCGGTGCGCACGGCGGCCGCACGTCTGGCCGCGGCCGCGATCTTCTCCGGATCGGGCGCCCCGCCGCCCTCCAGTCGCCACACCGCCCAGCGCAGCAGATCCTCGCCCCGCCGCAGGCCGGTGGCCTCAAGCGCGTCAGCCAACTGCCGCGCGTAACCCAGCCGCGCCGAAACCGGGGTCGAGCGGGCGATCAGCTCGCGATAGAGCGGGTGGCAAATGCGCGTCGGCAGCCGCCGATCCGTCCGCTCGACCTCGATCAGGCCGCGCCGCTCCAAGGCCTCGACGATTGGCCGTTCGACCAGGCTGAGCAGCAGCCGCAGGCCCACCCCCGGAGCGAGGGCCACCAGTTCGAGTGCGGCGCGCTGCGGACCGCTCAGCCCGGTCAGGCGCCCTTCCAGCAGCTGCATAAGGCCGCTTGAGTTGCCGGCGATCCGCTCGAGCCGCCAGAACCCGTCCTCGGCGCGCCGCAACGTGCCGGCCGACGCCGCGTCCAGCAACAGCTCCCTGATGAACAGCGGATTGCCCGCGCTGAGCCGGTGAATCTCGCGCGTCGTCCCGGGGGAGACCTCGCCGCCCAGCGCGCCGGCCAGCAGGTCGGTCACCTCGTGTTCCCCGAGCGGATCCAGGTCGACGCGGCCGAGCAGCCCTGCCGCGAGCAGCGCACGCAGCGCGTCTGGAAGGTGAGCTCCGGCGCGCACCGTGGCGAGCAGGCGCACCCGGCCCGCGGTCAACCACTGCTCGACGACGAGCGCCGAGACGTCGTCGAGCAGATTCGCATCATCGAGGACGAGCAGCCGCGGCGAGTCAGCGTTAGGAGAAACGGCCGACCCGCCCTGCGCACTGCCCGACCCGCCTGGAGCAACACCGAGCGCGCTGAAGGTTTCAGGCCGCGTCGAGTCGGAGCCCCTCAGAAACCACGGCGCGTTGCCCGCGGTTTCGTACCGAGCCGCCACGTGTCGCATCAGCCGGGATTTGCCAACACCCGCCGGACCGCAGACGACCGCCCCCTTAACTGCGGCGTCGCCGACCAGTATCCGTTCCAGGGTCGCCGTCTCCACGATGCGACCAACGAACGGCCACTGACCAGCCAAAGCCAAGCCCGCTGCGGCGTCGATCGGGCGCGTCGCAGAGGGGTTCATACCGGCGCAGCGTACCCGTCCGCCGCGTGTGAGTGGTCTCGCTTGCGGCGTTGAGTACTCGCCACTCTCGACGCCGGCGCGCACCTGGCCCATCCTCGGATCCGAACTCTGACACGAAGGGACCAAACGCCGTGCGTCAACCAGCGCGTTCCGCCCGTTGGATGGTCAGTGGCGCAGCCGCGCTCTCGATCATTCTGCCCGCACAGGGATCCAGCGCGGCCGCACGCGCCGACGCCGTCAATCCCGCGCCCGACAACGGATTCGCGGCCACCGGCCCGTGGAACACCCCGCTGCCGGCCAACGTGCCGCTGGCACCCAACTCGCAGGCGATCGTCAACAACCTCATCCAGGACAAGCAGAACAACGGCGGCCTGTGGGCGATCAACACCGACACCTACTCCGCACCGATCTACTACGTCGGCCCGGACACGCCGCGCACGCAGTGGACGTACTCCGACTGCCAGAATCTGCCGCAGCTCGCCCCGGTGATCGCCGACTCGCTCGCCTCCGTGCCCACGCCGCCCGGCCTGCTGGTATCGCAGAGAACTGACGCGTCCGTCGCGATCTACCAGCCCTCCACCGACACCTACTGGGACTTCTGGCGAGCCCAGCAGGACGCGAACGGGCACTGGTCCGCCTGTTGGGGCGGCAAGATCGAGCACTACAGCACCAACCCCGGCATCTTCACCAACCCGCTCGGCGCCTCCGCCTCCGGCCTGCCGTTCGGGGCGTACCTGATCCGCGCCGACGAACTGCGGCGCGGGCACATCGACCACGCCATCAACCTCGAGACCGTGCGCACGCAGGCGAACTGCTTCTCCTGGCCGGCCACCCGCGACGACGGCAACACCCCGGGAGCGGACATCCCCTGCGAGGGCCAGCGGTTCCGCCTCGACCCGACGTTCAACGTCAACACACTGATCGACCCGGCCGCGCGCACCATCGCCCGCGCCATGCAGCAATACGGCCTGGTGCTCACCGACACCGCCGGCGCCCTGGTCACCCAGGCCGAGGACCCGCGCCCGCTGGAGGCCGGCAACGGCGGAGTCGACCCGTACAACCAGCTGTTCGACCCGACCGGCACCGGGATCATCCCCGAAAGCCTCTCGCGCTACCTCGTGCTGGTCGGCATCCCGCTCAATCGGCTCCAGGCCCTCCCGCTCAACTACGGCGAACCAGGGCACTGACCCAGCGCCGGTCGAACGCCGGGACCGCACGCCCCGCGGCCCGCAATTCGGTGGACGCCGCCACCGCCGGCGGAGATCATTCCGGTTGTGCGTCAGGATGAGATCTGGGACCAGGATGCCGCCGAGCGCTATGACAGCGAGGACGAGGGCATGTTCGCGCCCGAGGTCCTCGGGCCGACCGTAGAACGTCTCGCGCAGCTCGCCGAGGGCGGCCGCGCGCTGGAGTTCGCGATCGGAACCGGCCGGGTGGCCGTACCGCTGTCCCGGCGGGGCGTGCCCGTGGCAGGCATCGAACTGTCCGAGCCGATGATCGGCCAGCTGCGGTCGAAGGCCGACGAGTCGACGATCCCGGTCGTCGTCGGAGACATGGCGACCGCGCGGGTGCCGGGCAGCTTCCAGCTGGTGTACCTGGTCTACAACACGATCTCCAACCTGCTCACCCAGGCCGAGCAGATCGAGTGCTTCCGCAACGCCGCGCGGCATCTGCTGCCCGGCGGCCGGTTCGTGATCGAACTGTGGGTGCCCCAACTGCCGCCGCGTCCGCCGGCCGCGCAGGTCGTGGTCTTCCACGACGAGCCGGGCTACCTGGGTATGGACACCGTCGACGTGGTCAACCAGCGGATCGTCTCGCATCACTTCCGGTTCGACGAGGGCGAGCAGGCCAGGCTTTCCCGCAGCCCGCACCGCTACATCTGGCCCGCGGAGCTGGATCTCATGGCGCAGATCGCGGGATTCGAACTCGAGTCGAGGCACGGCGACTGGAGCGCAGGCGCCTTCACCGCCTCCTCGTCCTCGCACGTCTCGGTCTACCGGCTGCGCGAGGACCAGTAGTCCGCTCCGTTCGGTACCGATGACTCGGCTGCGCTCGGTACGTCACATTAGGTATGGACCAAGTGTTGGCGGAGGCGCGCGCCGGGGATGAGACCGCGTTCGCGCGCGTTATCGAGCCGCTGCGGCGTGAGCTGCAGATCCACTGTTACCGCATGCTCGGCTCGATCGAAGACGCCGAGGACGCGGTGCAGGAGACGTTTCTGCGGGCGTGGACCCGCCTCGACTCCTACGCCGAGCGCGCGTCGTTTCGGGCATGGGTGTACGGCATCGCGACCCATGCGTGCCTGGACGCGTTACGGCGAAGGAAGGCCCGGTCCTGGCCGACTGATCTCGCCGGACCGGCCGATCCGCGTCGCTACGAGCTGGCCGGGCTCGACCTGCCGTGGCTGCAACCGTATCCGGACCGACTGCTCGACCCGCCCGCCTCGGCCCGCGACGAGCCGGAGGCCCTGGTCACCGCGAAGGAGACGATCGAGCTCGCCTTCCTCGCCGCGATCCAGCGGCTGCCGGCACGCCAGCGCGCCGTCCTGATCCTGCGCGACACGCTGGACTGGTCGGTCAAGGACACGGCGGCCGTGCTGGACCTGAGCCAGGCGGCCGTCAACAGTGCTCTGCAACGGGCACACGCGACGTTGGCCACGCACCTGCCGCGGCGCCGCGCCGAATGGCGCGCGAACCCGACCGCCGCGGAGCGCAAGGCGCTGGACCGCCTCATCACGGCCTGGGCGGACGGCGACGTCACGGCGCTGGTCGGGCTGTTGCGCGACGACGCCAGGCTGATCATGCCGCCGGGCACCACCTGGTTCTCGGGGCGCGGGGACATCGGGGCGTTCATCGCAGAGCACGTATTCGGAGAGATGGGCACCGGCTGGTTGCTGCGACCCACGGCGGCCAACCGCCAACCGGCCTTCGCCCTGTACTGGCGGCGGCCAGGCGACGACGCGTACCGCGCGTTCGCCATCGGGGTGCTCCGGGTCGACGGGGACGCCATCGCCGAGATCGCGCTCTTTGCGCAGCCCGAACTCTTCGACGCGTTCGATCTGGCCCCCTCGCTGAACCCCGCCGGGTGATGCCCGGCGACCGGGTCCGGCGGTGGACGGTGCGGATCGATCCCGGCGGCGCCGCGGACTACGCCGCCGCGGACTGGGCCGACGCGCTGGTGATCGTCGAGCGCGGCGAATTGGAAGTCGAATGCCGCAGCGGGCAGCGCGCCAGGTTCGCCGCCGGCGCGATCCTGACCTTCGCCGGACTGCCGGTGCGGCGCCTGCGCAATCCAGGCTCCGCGCCGCTGGTTCTCTCCCTGGCGGCGCGATCTGTGCCGACCGATGACTGTTCGCGCCGGCGCGCGTCACACGAGTGACCCCACCGAATCCAACGGATAGGACCCGCTGTGACAAGCCTTGCGGACAAGACCATCCTGGTGACCGGCGCGAATCGAGGACTCGGAAGCAGCCTGGTCGAAGAGGCGCTAAGGCGCGGGGCGCGGCGCGTGTATGCCGCCACCCGTCAGCCCCTGAGCCACCCGGACACCCGGGTCACGACCGTGCCGCTCGATGTGACCGATGCGGCGCAGATCCAGGCAGCTGCCGAACGCATCGAGTCTCTCGACGTCCTTGTCAACAACGCCGGCATCGCGCTCGTCGATGACCTCGGCGAGCGCGCCGCCCTAGAGCAGCACCTGGCGGTCAACCTGTTCGGCACGCACGCGGTAACGCACGCGTTCCTGCCGGCGCTGTGTCAGTCGCGGGGCGCCGTCGTCAACGTGCTGTCGCTCGCGGCTCTCGCGACCGTCCCGGTCACCCCGGCCTACGCGGCCTCGAAGGCGGCCGCGTTCTCCATGTCGCAGTCGCTCCGCGCCCTGCTGGCCGACCAGGGCGTGACCGTGCACGTGGTCCTGCCGGGACCCGTAGACACCGACATGATCCGCGACTGGGACATCCCGAAGACCGACCCGGCCGCCGTCGCGCGCGCGATTCTCGACGGCGTCCGCGCCGGCGACGAGGAGATCTTCCCCGACCCCGTGTCCGCGGCGATCGCCGAAGCGTGGCGCGGCGGCGCGATCAAGGCGCTTGAGCGGCAGAACGCCGCCGCCGTGCGGTCCGTAGCAGTCCAGGGCTGACAAACAAGGAGGACATCGTGAACACAGTCTCCAACAACGCAGTCTCCACGAACGCAGTCTCCGAGCGCACCACGCTCGTCGTCGGGGCCAGCAGCGGACTCGGCCGCGGCATCGCCGTCGCCTTCGCCGAGGCCGGCGCGCCCGTCGTCGCCGTGGCCCGCACCGCCCCGGCCCTTGCCGAACTCGCCGCGACGACCGGCGGCATCACGCCGGAGGTCGCCGATGCGTCCGACGCCGCGACCCCCGGCATTCTGATCGACCGTCACCGGCCGGACAACGTGATCGTGGTGGCCGGTGCCAGGCCCGCGATCGGTCCGTTGCACGAACTGACCTGGGAGTCGTTCTCGGTCAACTGGAACGCCGACGTCCGGATCGCGTTCCATTGGCTGCGCGAGGCGCTGCTCAAGCCACTGTCGCCCGGCAGCCGCGTCATCGTGGTCAGCAGCGGCGCCGCGCTGAACGGATCGCCGCTCAGCGGTGGATACGCGGGAGCGAAGGCCACCCAGCGCTTCATCACCGGATACGCCCAAGACGAAGCCCGGCGCGCCGAGCTGGGAATCGCGTTCACCGCGGTACTGCCTCAGCTCACACCCGCGACCGAGCTGGGCCTCGCCGCGGTGAACGCCTACGCGGAACGCGCCGAACTGCCCGTCGCGGACTACCTGCGGCAGCTCGGCGATCCGCTGACGCCGCAGACCGCGGGCAAGGCACTGCTGGAACTCGCCCAGGCGGACGCCGACCGCCTCGCCCCCGCCTACCGGCTCAGCGGCGCGGGCCTGCACGAACTGCGCTGACAGCGCGCGAAGCCGCGTGAAAGCGGCGTGAAACAGCGGTGAATCCCCCAGCGCGCACTCTCTCCCTGCGCGGCGCACCGGCCGCGTCCACGGAGGGAGCGCGATGTCACCCACAACTTCCAGCCCGGCGATCACGGCGAGCGGGCTGCGCAAATGCTTCGGCGACAAGGTCGTGCTCGACGGCATCGACCTGAGCGTCGCCGAGGGAACGGTCTTCAGCCTGCTCGGCCCGAACGGGGCCGGCAAGACCACCACCGTGCACATCCTGTCCACGCTGATGCGGGCCGACGGCGGCGAGGCGCGGGTCATGGGGCGCGACCCGGCCCGCGACCCCGACGCCGTGCGCGCGGTGATCGGCGTCACCGGCCAGTTCTCCGCCGTGGACGGCCTGCTCACCGGCCGGGAGAACCTGCAGCTGATGGCCGACCTGCGCCACCTGCCGCGCGCGGAAGGCCGCCGCCGCGCCGCCGAACTGCTCGCCGAGTTCGAGCTGGCCGACGCGGCCGACAAGCGGGCGGCGACCTACTCAGGCGGCATGCGCCGCCGGCTCGACCTGGCGATGACGCTGGTGGGCGACCCGCGGGTGATCTTCCTCGACGAGCCGACCACCGGACTCGACCCGCGCAGCCGCCGCACCATGTGGCAGATCGTCCGGAGCCTGGTCGGCCGCGGCGTCACCATCTTCCTGACCACCCAGTACCTCGACGAGGCCGACGAACTGGCCGACCGGATCGCCGTGCTGGACCAGGGCCGCATCGTGGCGACCGGAACCCCGGCCGAGCTCAAGCGCCGCGTCCCGGGCGGTCACGTCCGGCTCCAGTTCGCCGACGCCGCCGCCCTGACGGCGGCCGAACGCCTCCTCGACGGCGCCGCGCGGGGCGACGGCCTGTCGCTGAACGTGCCCGGCGACGCCGGGATCCACGCGCTGCGCGCCCTGCTCACCCGGCTCGACGACGCGGGGATCGAGGCCGAAACGCTGTCCGTGCACACCCCGGACCTCGACGACGTCTTCTTCGCCCTGACCGGCCGCCCGGCCGCCGACACCGCGTCCGCTGACCACAACACATCCACCAACGACGCAGCACCCACCAACAACACGGCACCCACCAACAACACGGCACCCACCTCGAACGAGAACGCGTCCGAGCAGAAGGAGTCTGTCCGATGAGCACCCTTACTTACACCGCCCGCGACTCGGCAACGATGCTCAAGCGCAATCTGCGGTATTCCGTGCGCTACCCCGTGACCATCATCGTGGCGCTGGCGATCCCCGCCCTGCTGTTGCTGCTCTTCGTCGGGGTCTTCGGCGGCGCGCTCGGGGCCGGCCTCGGAGCGGCGCCACCGGGCGGCAAGTACATCGACTACGTCGTGCCCGGCATCCTGCTGATGAGCATCGGCTACGGAGCCTCCTCCACGACGCTGGCCGTGAACCGGGACATGACCGAGGGCATCATCGCCCGCTTCCGCACCATGGCCATCTCCCGCAGCTCGGTCCTGACCGGGCACGTCGTCGCCGCGCTGATCCGCACCGTCGCGAGCTGCGTCCTGCTGATCGGAGTCGCGCTGCTGATGGGCTACCGCTCCAGCGCGGACGCCGGCCGGTGGCTCGCGGCCGCGGGCCTGGTCGCGCTGCTCGCGTTCGCGCTCAGCTGGCTCGCGGTCGCGATCGGCCTGGCCGCCCCGACCGCCGAGGGCACCAGCGGCTTCACGCTCATCGTGCAGTTGCTGCCGTTCATCAGCAGCGCCTTCGTCCCGACCGGCACCATGTCGGGCCCGGTGCGCTGGTTCGCGCACAACCAGCCGTTCACCCCGGTCATCGACACCCTGCGCGGGCTGCTGACCGGCACGCCGATCGGGCACAGCGGCATCATCGCGGTCGCCTGGTGCGTCGGACTCGCAGTGCTCGGATACTTCTGGGCGGGCGCGCTGTTCAGGAAGGGCGCGGTCCGGTGAACTGATCCCGTGCCCGCACGGCCGCGGCCGCGGCCGCACGCAGGGCGTCGGCGTCAAGGCCGGCGCACGCCGAGACCGCTTCGGCGTACGCCGGCTGGTCTGCTTCTTCAGCCAGTCGGCGAATCCGGTCGTTCGGCGTCGCCGACTGCACGTGGAAACGTTCCGCCAGGGCGACCATCCGAGCGCCCGACCTGGTGGCGCGCGGGTCACCGGTCCGCCGGCCGCGGTCGAGATCCAGCAGGGCGAGGGCGAGCAGCTGCCGGCCGCACAACGGAAAGTCCGAGTACGACATCGCCGAGCCTTCGACGGCGTCAAGGATCAGTTTCACGGCGGCTCGCGGAACGCGGCCGGCGAGCTGCCCGATCAGCGCGAGCTGTCCTTCCTGCGCGTGCGCGACCACGGCCATCGCCTCGACGTCGAGAGTCCAGGTCTGCGTGTGAACCAGCTCGCGGGTGCGGGCTTGGACCTGCGGCTCCCGCAGCGCGTCGACGGCCTGGCGCCACAGGCGCAGTCCGGCCTCGGTTTCGCCGCGGGCCAGCAGGATCTGCGCCCGGGCCACGATGCCGAACATCGGCAGCCCGGCGCCCTCGTCCCCGTCTTCGCGCAGGGTCAGCTCCAGCCAACGCTCTGCCTCGTCGAGGGCGTTGCGCTGCAGATTGACGAACACCATCGCGCTGCGGATCCGGGAGGCGCTGGATCCGGTCTGGAACGCGTTGAGCTCCGGGAGTTCGTCCACCATCGAGAGCGTCGCCGCGAAATGTTCGTGCGCCTCGTCGCCGCGGCCCAGATCCATGCACAGCTCGCCGATCCGGCTGTGCGTCGCCAACCGGAACCACGGGAACTGCTTCTCGTAGCCGTCGAATGCGGTCAGTGTCCGCCGCGCCGCCTTCAGCGCGCTTTCCGGATCGTTGACGGTTTGGTACACGAAGCTGGCCACGGAGTTCGCCATCGCGTTCAGCAGCGGCTCGTCGCTGTCGCACAGCAGCCGAAGTGTCGGGAGCAACTCGCCGCGCGACTCGGCGAGGGCGGTGAGCACGGCCGCGATCGCCCGCGCCGGCGTGTCGGGCGGGGCTGCGGGCAGCCGCCGCAGGCCCACCAGAATGCGGGTCGCGGCGGGATGCTGGAGAATCAGGGCGCTGACGGCACCGAGCGCCGTGGCGGTCCGGCCGAGCTCGACCAGATCCGGTTCTAGCCGCAGGTGCGAGAGAAGCCCCGCGCTCTGCCCGATCAGCGCGGCCAGGCGCGCGAAGTCGGCCTCGAACATCCGCAGCGCGCTGAGCACGGAGAAAGCCGCCGCGACGGACGCGCCGTCGCCGCGCTCGATCCCGAGCCGCAGCGCCAGCAGCAGGTTCTCCTGCTCGTCCCTGGCCCGCGTCGCCGAGGTGACCATGTCCGGCCCGAGGATCGACTCATGGTGCGCCTTGCCGAAATCGCGGGCCCAGGCGAGGAACCGGCTCACTACCAGGTCGTTCTCGCCGGCCTCCCGGCAGCGTGCCGCACTGTATTCGCGGACGGATTCAAGCATCCGGAAACGCGTTCCCGACGCGGCATCCGCTGTCTGGAGCAGCGATTGGCCGACCAGCTGCTCCAGGACGGACAGCACGTCTACGTCGTCTGCAATGGCTACATCGTCCACGACGGCTACGTCGCCCCCGCCCAGCAGGTACTGCGCCGCGTCGACCGTGAATCCGCCCGGGAAGACCGACAAGGCGCGCATCGCCGCCTGGCCGTCCGGCGCGAGCAGGTGCCAGCTCCAGTCGACGACCGCGTGCAGGGTGCGATGCCGCTCCGGGGCGTCACGCGCGGATCCGCGCAGCAAGGCGAACCGGTCGTCCAGGCGCCGGGCGATTTCGGCCACCGACATCACCCGCACCCGAGCCGCCGCCAGCTCCACCGCCAGCGGCAGCCCGTCAAGCCGGCCGCACAGCTCTCGCACCGTCTCCTCGGGCAGATCGGCCCCAGGTCGCGCGGCGCTGGCCCGCTGCCGGAACAGCTCCACGCTGGTCACCAGGTTGAGCTCGGGCAGCAGGTACACGGACTCTGACGAAAGTCCGAGCGGCGCTCGGCTGGTCGTCAGGATCCGCAGATCCCGGCTCATCGCCACCAGGTCGCGCACCAACTCCGCGGCGCCGTGGATGACGTGTTCGCAGTTGTCCAGAACCAGCAGCACCGGTCCGGGGCCGAGCGCGGCCACGATGCCGGCGACCGCGTCCGTCGACCCGCCGTAGCCGCCCACCGGCGCGCGCCCGCTCTCGCCGGCGCCGAGAGCGGATGAGACCTCGTCGATGACGTCGCCGTCCGCGGTGACCCCGGCGAGTGGGACCAGGTGGACAACGCGCTGCGGGGCTCGGGAGGCGACGGCGTTCGCGAGCCTGGTCTTGCCCAGGCCGCCGGGCCCGATGATCGAGACGACCCGGGAGGAGTGCAGCAGCTCGATCACCGCGGCGATGTCGCCGTCTCGGCCGAGCAGCGCGTTGGGCTCGTGCGGAATGCCGCGCCGGACGACGGGCCTTTCGCGTTCCAGCAGTTGCCGATGCGCCCGCTGCAATTCCGCGCCGGGGTCGCTGCCCAACTGCTCGCGCAGCCCACGTCGGTAGGCGTCGTATCTGACCAGCGCCGCGGAGGGGCCAACGGTCGCAGCCTCGCACAGCAACAGCTGCGCCAAGACCTCCTCGTCGCGTGGATGGTCTCGAATCAGGACCGTGAGAACCTCGGCGGCCTCGGCGTGCCGGCCGAGGCGGGAGAGCGCCAGCGCGCGGGCTCGCACCAGAGCCGCGTACGTGGAAGCGCGCGCCGCGCGAAGCTCGGACAGCGGATCACCGAACTCGGCTGCCCCGTTCGGCGCCGCGTCCCAGAGCGCTAGACCGGCCTCGGCCCGTGCGAGCGTGCCCGCGTAGTCGCCGGCTTGGGCGCACCGCGCGGCGGCCGATGCGCGCGTGAGCACCGCGGCGGCATCGACCTGCTCGTCCGTCAGAGTGAGCCGATAGCCGACAGGTGTGCTGGCGATGACGTCCGGGCCCAGTTGCGCCCGCGCCCGGGAAACGAGCACCTGAAGCGCCCTCGTCGGATGCTCCGGCTGCTCCTCCGGCCACAGCCCCTCGACCAGCCGCGTCGTGCTGCAGCCCGCGCGCAGGTCGTCGGCGAGCAGCGCGAGCAGGCCGCCCAACCGGGATCCGGCGATCTCGCGTCCGCGAAACGCCACTCGCGGCAAGAGGACCAGCTCAACGCTCACCGCAGCAGGTTAGCCGGTCGCCGCGCCGGCGATCTCAGCGTCGAGCGCTGACAGCTGCGTCGCGGCCCGGACCGCCAACGGGAACCCGCGGCCGCCGCCGGGCCGGCGGGAAAATCGCTGTCCTGCGGCCCGGGGTGATGGTAGACAACCGGGGTGCAAAACACTCTGGACTTCCCCGACCTGCTGCGATGGATCGACGAGCGCGCGACCGCCTTCCGCGCCGCGATCGCCGCCGCGCCCAGCCTCGACGCGCAGGTGCCCACCTGCCCCGACTGGACGCTGTTCGACTTGGCGCAGCACATCGGAGTGGGCCGCCGCGCCTGGGCCGCCACCGTCGCCGCGGGGCCCGAAGCTACCAGCAAAGCCGCGCCGCAGGACTCCACGCCCGCGCCCCGGGAGCGCGAGGCGCTGCTGGCCTGGTTGGCTGAATCGACGGGCCTGCTCCTGGAGGCGCTACGGCAGGCCGGACCGGATCGCGGCTGCTGGACGTGGTGGGGCACGTCGCAGTCGCCCAAGACCTGCGGCGCCGTCGCCCGGCACCAGCTCCAGGAAGTCGCGGTGCACACCTACGACGCGCAGCTGACCGCGGGCGCCGCCCAGCCGCTGCCGGACGAGGTGGCGCTCGACGGCGTCGAGGACTTCCAGTTCACCTGCTGCGCGACGACGGATCCCTGGCCGCACGAACCCGCCGTCGTGGACTATCACGCGACCGAAGGCCGTTCCTGGCGTCTCTGGCTCTCCGCCGACGGCGCCCGCGCCGCCCGCCTGGCCGACCCCGGCACCGCCGCCGACCCGGCCGCTGCCCATGCCTCCGCCCAAGGCACGGCCAGCGACCTGGTTCTTTTCCTGTACGGCCGCATTCCAACGGACGCCCTGAAGGTAGACGGCGACCGCCGCATCTTCGACCAGCTCTTCGCCTGGGAGCCGGAGTGAGCATCGCTTAGGGCAGACGAACTCCGGTCAGCTGAGCGAGCTCGAGCAGCAGCCGGTCCTGGAAGTCCTCGTCGGCTGCGGCCGGCGCCGGGTCCTGGCGGCGCTGGTGGAACCAGTAGCCGCCGCTGACCTTCGCGTCGGGATCCTCGCTGGTGGCGAGCCATTCCTGAGTGCGGTGACCGAGTTCGAGGTCGTCCGGCGCCCCGCGGCCGCCCATCTTCGTCGGCACCCACCCGGGGTCGACCGCGTTGCTGAACACTTCAGGCCAGCGGCGCGCGACAGCGAGCGCGAGCGCGGTGACGAACAGTTTGCTGTCCGAGTAGGCCTGCATCCAACTCCAGCGCCGCGCGGTCCAGTCGAGGTCACGCAGCGAGGCGTCACCACCGCGGTGCATGCCGCTGCTGAGGTAGACCAGCCGCGCCGGGCGGCGGATGGACGCGGTGAGTATGTACGGTGCGAGGACGTTGACGGCGAGGGTCTGCGCGTGTCCGTCCGCGGTGGCGACGCGTCTAGAGCTGGTATAGACGCCGGCATTGTGAATGACCGCGTCCATCGGCCCGACAGCGTTGACCTGGTCGGCGACCTCGCGGGTCTCGCGCGCGCTGGAGAGGTCGCCGACGACCACGGCGGCCGCGCGCTTCGCCAGCTCGCCGAAGTCACCGGCCCGGGCGGTGCTGCGGGCGTGCAGCACCACCTCGTGCCCGGCCTCGATCAGAGTGCTGGCGGCGGCGCGGCCGAGCCCGTCGACGGAGCCGGTGATGAAGACGCGCATCATGATCCGTATTCATCGTCGGTGACGTGCTCGCCCCAGACGGTCTCCGCACCGGCGTCAGGGCCGGGACCCTCCCAGATCGCGAGGCGAGTCATGAGGTTCTGGGGCACCGCGTTGCCGCTCAC
>Ga0070739_10001970_pt1 | contig 28931 bp, 23 predicted proteins | sample Coa_R1_7_FD_66445 | JGI IMG/M metagenome (GOLD analysis project Ga0070739, IMG submission 66445) | Surface soil microbial communities from Centralia Pennsylvania, which are recovering from an underground coalmine fire - Coalmine... | ecosystem: Environmental > Terrestrial > Soil > Unclassified ...
ACGAAGCTGCGGCGGGCCCGCCCCGACATCATCAACCACGCCGGCTATAACCCGGACATCACGCTGTTCCTGCGCCAGGCGCGGGAGGCCGGCCTCAAGTTCAAGATGCTGATCGGCAACGGCGCCGGCTACAGCCAGCTCGACAAATTGCGCGAGACGTTCGGCAACGACGTCGACAATTTCTGCAATATCGACCCGGCGCCGGCGCAGGATCTCGACCCGAAGAAGCTCGCGCCCGGGGTCGGCGACCTGACCAAGATCATGGTCGATGGCTACAAGGCCAAGACCAACGCCACGGCGGTGCCGACCCACTGCTCGATGGGCTTCAACAACACCTGGATACTGCTCGACAAGGTTTTGCCGATCGCGACGTCGAAATACGGCGGCTTCGACGCCGAGGCGGTGCGCAAGGCGGCGCTCGACGTCGATGTCCCGCTCGGCGGCACCTTGCAGGGCTACGGCGTCAAGTTCGCGCCGCCGGAGGACGAGATGGCGGGGCAGAACACGCGCGCCCTGCCGGTCGTCATGCAGAACCACGGCAAGGACATCACGGTGGTGTGGCCAAGCGAGATCGCGACGCAGACCCCGGTTCTGCCGCTACCCAGCTCCTCGCCCTACGCGATGGGTTGAGGTGTGCTTGACGTCGCCGGGCTGACCAGGCGGTTCGGCGGCTTCGTCGCCGTCAACAACGTCTCCTTCTCGGTACGCGAGGGCGAGATCGTCGGCCTGATCGGCCCGAACGGCTCGGGCAAAACGACGACCTTCAACCTGATCGCGGGCACCCTCGCGCCCAATGCCGGGTCGGTGCGCTTCAAGGACCGCGAGATCGGCGGCCTCGGCGCACACCATATCTGCCGCCGCGGCTTGGCCCGGACGTTCCAGATCCCGAGGCCGTTCCGCAAATTGTCGCTGCGCGACAACGTGGCCTTATCGGCCTATTACGCGCAGGCGGGCCATATCTCCCGCTCCGAGGCCGAGCGGCGGGCGGTCAAGGCGCTGGATCTCGTCGGCCTGCCGGCCGAAGCCCACGCCACGACGCATGGCCTCGGCGCCGCCGCCTTGAAGAAACTCGAACTGGCGCGCGCGCTCGCGACCGAGCCGGCGCTCTTGCTCGCGGACGAGAGCCTCGGGGGCCTCGACACCGTGGAGATGGAGCGGGCGGCGGAGATGCTGGAGAACATCCGCAGCCGCCTCGGCATCACGATCGTCTGGGTCGAGCACATCATGGGCGTGCTGATGCGGGTCGTCGACCGCGTCATCGTGCTCGATCACGGCGAAAAGATTTTCGAGGGCGCGCCGCAGCAGGCGATCTCCGACGAGCGGGTGACCGAGGTCTATCTTGGCCGCAAGCACTGAGCCGGAATTGCTCTCGCTGCGGTCGGTATCGGCCGCGTACGGCTCGTTCCAGGCGCTGTTCGACGTGTCGCTGTCGGTAAGCTCGGGCGAGGCCATCGGCGTCATCGGCCCCAACGGCGCCGGCAAGACCACCTTGATGCGGGTCATCTCCGGCCTCCTCGGCGCGGCGTCGGGCGAGGTCCGCCTGCTCGACAGCGTCATCACCAACCAGCCGGCGCACCGCATCGTCGCCGCCGGCATCGCGCATGTGCCGGAGAACCGCCGGCTGTTTCCGCGCCTCACCGTCGAGGAGAATTTGCGGATGGGCGCGTACATCCCGGCGGCGCGGCGGCGCCTCGGCGAGCGCCTCGCCTGGGTCTACGAGCTGTTTCCGCGGCTGCGCGAGCGGCGCGGCCAGTTCGCCGGCACGATGTCCGGGGGCGAGCAGCAGATGTGCGCGATCGGCCGGGCGCTGATGTCGTGGCCGAAGCTGCTGCTGATGGACGAACCCTCGGCGGGCCTCGCGCCGCTCGCGGTCGAGCAGGTCTTCGATCTGGTGCGGCGCATCCGCGACGAAGGCTTTACCGTGCTGATCGTCGAGCAGAACGTGCAGCAGGTGCTAGCATTGGTGGACCGCGCCTATCTGCTGGAGGCCGGCCGCATCCATCTCTCCGGCGGCGCCGCCGAATTGCGCGACAACGAGGCGATCCGCAAGGCCTATATGGGGATATAGCGGGATGGACGTTTTTCTCCTCGAAGCGGTGGTCGACGGGCTGCTGCTGGGAGGCGTGCTGGCGCTGCTGGCGCTGGGGCTGAACCTGATCTTCGGGGTCATCGACGTGGTGTGGATCTGCTACGTCGAGCTCGTCATGTGCGGCATGTACGGGGTCTACTGGCTGTACGCGTTCTTCGGCCTGCCGTTCTGGGCCGCCGGCCTCATCGCGGTAGCGATGGTTGCCATCCTTGGGCTGCTGGTGCACTTGCTGATCATCGAGCCGGTCTTGAGCTTCGCCCCGATCAACCAGCTGCTCGCGACCGGCGGCCTCTTGTTCTTTCTGCAGAGCTTCGCGACCCTACTGTTCGGCACCGACTTCCGCAACGTCGGCATCCACCTGACGCCGATCGAACTCGGCGAGATCAACGTCAGCACGGCGCGCCTGGTGGCGTTCGCGGTGGCTCTGCTCGGCGCCGGCGGGCTCTACCTGTTCCTGCGCCGCAGCTTTCTCGGCACCGCGATCCGCGCCATCGCGGAGGACCGCGAGGTCATGGGGCTGATGGGGGTAAGCCAGCGCCGCATCTATTTCGTAACCTCCGCGATCGGCGGCGGCCTCGCCGGCCTCGCCGCCTGCCTCTTGGTGCTGCAGTACGACGTGCACCCGTTCATCGGCAATTCCTTCGGCCCGATCACCTTCATGATCTGCGTGCTTGGCGGCCTCGGCAATATGATCGGCGGCTTCATCGCCGCCTTCATCATGAGCCAGATCATCTCGATCGGCGGCTATTACTTCTCGATCGAGTTTTCCTATGTGCTCGCCTTTCTGCTGTTCATCGTCATGATTTTCGTGCGGCCGCAGGGGATTTTCGGACGATGACGATGCCGACCCGCATCGCCGCCGCCGCGGCGCTGGTGGCGCTCGCGGTGGTGCCGTTCTTCGCGGCCGATTACGTGCTGCACATCGCAATCCAGATTCTGATCTGGGGTTTCATCTACACCGCCTGGGCGATGATGGGCCGCTTCGGCCTGACCTCGTTCGGCCACGGCGCCTTTCTCGGCATCGGCGCCTACGTCCCGGCGCTGTTGTGGAACTATTTCGGACTGACGCCATGGCTCGGCATCCCGATCGCGATGGCGCTGACGATCCTGCTGGCGGTGCTGATCGGCTACCCGTCGTTCCGGCTGCGCGTCGTCGGCCATTACTTCGCGCTGGTCACCCTGGCGCTGAGCCAGGTCGTGCTGTTGTCGCTGGTGGCGGCGCGCGAGGTCACCGGCGGCTCGCTCGGCATGACGCTGAAGGTCGTGCACTCGTGGTTCGCGCTCCAGTTCGACCACAAGAGCGCCTTCTACGGCATCGCCCTCGTCGTGTGGCTCGCCGGCCTCGCGGTGTGGCGCTGGATCGATGTCGGCATCGGCCGCATCGCGCTCGAGGCAATCTCCGAAGATGAGATCGCGGCTGCCTCCAGCGGCATCAACGTCATGCGCGAGAAGATGCGGGTGACGATGCTCAGCGCGGCGCTGACTGCCCTCGGCGGCGCGCTGTTGACGCAATACATCCAGTACGTAAACCCCGAGGTCGTGTCGGGGGTGGCGGTGTCGCTGCAGATCGTCTTCGCGGCGATCGCCGGCGGCATGGCTACAATGTTGGGGCCGACGGTCGGCGCGCTGTTTACGATCGTGCTGAACGAGGCCTTGCGGGTGGCGTTCGGCATCCACTTCATCGGCGCCGCCAACACGATCTACGGCATCCTGCTGATCCTGTTTATCATCTTCATGCCGCAGGGCATTGTCGGGCTGATCGAAGGCATTTCCGCCCGCTCCGTCCGCAGCGCCGGCGCCGCCGCCGGTACTGTCGCCCGCGCCTCGTCCGAACCTTGACGCATTTGTGAACGGCGGACGTCCACCCGGTTTCTTGCCGGGCAGATGAACCGTTGCAGGCGCCGCCGGTGACAGCCTAATTTCCGATCGAGATTCTGCGGATCAGCCGTTTGTCGGCGAGACATCGTTGCCGGCCGTCAGGCCGCGGCCGGGAGGTAGGCTTGCTCGAAAACATCCTGAACGCGGTGGCGGCCGGGCTGATCATCGGCTGCCTCTACGGCCTCATGTGCATCGGCCTTGGACTGATCTTCGGGATCATGAAGGTCGTCAACTTTGCCCAGGGCGAACTCCTGATGCTGGGCATGTACGTCAGCGTCTATCTCGTCGGCGGTTTCGCGGCGGTTGGCTTCCTCGGCCCCTACGCCGCGCCGTTCGTCGCGGCGCTGATCGCCGGGCCGGTTCTATTTGGCGGTGGCGCGCTGCTGCACCGGTTTCTGCTGACCCACGTTTCGGGGCTCTCGACCGCGGCGAGGCTCGACCAGGGCGGGTTCGGTCAGCTTATCGTCACGTTGGGGATATCGCTGATCCTGCAGAACGCCGGCCTGATCGTGTTCGGCTCGCAGCCGAAGAGCGTCTTGACCCCGCTGTCGGCCAAGGCCTTCGTGCTCGGGCCGCTGCCCGGCGACACCTTGGTGTTCCTGAACGAGGCGCGGGTCTGCGCCTGCGTCGTCGCGATCTTGGTGGCGGTGGCGCTGTGGCTCGTCATGGAGCGGACGACGCTGGGCAAGGCGCTCAGGGCGGCGGCCGACAACCCGGTGGCGGCGACTTACATGGGCGTCGACGTCGACCGCGCCTATCGCATCGCCTTCGGCCTCGGGGCGGGCGTCACCGCGATCGCCGGCGGCCTGATGGCGACGTACCTCTCGTTCACCCCGTTCGTCGGCCTCGACTACGTCATCATCATGTATTCCGGGGTCGTGCTCGGCGGCATGGGAAGCATCCTCGGGGCGTTTTGGGGCGGGCTGCTGGTCGGCTTCGTGCAGCAGGTATCCTCCTTGGTGCTGTCGCCGCAATTGCAGAACGCGGCGATTTTCGTCGTTTTCCTGCTGATCGTCGGGCTGCGCCCGGAAGGCCTGTTCGGCCGCTCGGCGGAACGGGCATGAGGGTCGGCAGCGGCCCGCGGCTGCGGCGGCACGGCATCGCGCTCGCGGTCGTCGTTGCGCTCTACCTCGCCCTCGCGCTCGCCGTTCACAACAGCTACTACCAGCTGATCCTGACCTTGGTGCCGATCTGGGCGGTGCTCGGGCTCGGCTGGAACCTGCTGTCCGGCATGAGCGGCCTCGTGTCTTTCGGGCATGCCTCGTTTTTCGGCATCGGCGCCTATACGGTTACCTTGGCCCTCGTCTATTGGGGCCTGACGCCGTGGCTCGGCATCCCGCTCGGCATGGCGATCGGCGTCATCGCGGCGGTGCTGATCGGGCTGCCGACCTTCCGGCTGCGCGGCCATTACTTCGCGCTGTCGATGCTCGCCTATCCGCTCGCGATCCTCTACGTGCTCGAATATCTCGGCTACCAGGAAGTGCCGCTGCCGATGCACCGGGACCACCCGGCGCTGTTTTTTCAGTTTACCGACCCGTTCTATTCGACCCTGGTGGCGGTGGCGCTGTTCGCCGCCGCGATGATCGCCGGCCTCCTCGTCGAGAACAGCCGCTTCGGCTTGGCGCTGTTGGCGATCCGCCAGAACGAGCTGGCGGCGGAGGCGGCGGGGCTGAACACCTGGCGCTGGAAGATGCGCGCGATCGTCGCGAGCGGCGCGATCTCCGCCGCCGCCGGCGGGTTGTACGCCTGTGTCTTGCTCGTCGTCACGCCGGACTCCGTGTTCGGCGTCATCGTATCGGCGCAGGCGCTGGTCGTGACCCTGTTCGGGGGCGTCGCGACGGTCTGGGGACCGGCGATCGGCGCGGCGATCCTGATCCCGCTGGCCGAGACCCTGAACGCCAAGCTCGGCAACATCCTCCCCGGCATCCAGGGGGTCGTGTACGGCGTCGCGATCATCGCGATCATGCTGGCGGCCCCGGAAGGATTGTTCTGGACGATCCGCGACCGGTTCTTCCGCCGGCCTGCGGTCGCGCCGGCACTGCCGCCGGCCATCGAGATCGCACCCGCGCCCACCGCCACAGCAACGGCGCGGGCTACATTGCTGGAGGTGCGCGGTCTATCGAAATCCTTTGGTGGTCTGCGGGCGGTGCAGGATGTCGGCTTTACCGTCGCCGTAGGGGAGATCCTCGGCATCATCGGCCCCAACGGCGCCGGCAAGACGACGTTGTTCAACCTCCTCAACGGCGTCCTGCCGGCGGATGCCGGCAGCGCATTGTTCGACGGCCGGCAATTGCGCGGCCGCAAGGTGCACCAGATCGCGCGGCTCGGCGTCGGCCGTACCTTCCAGGTCGTGCGCAGCTTTCCGCGCCTGCCGCTGCTCGACAACGTCATCGTCGGCGGCTACGGCGCCGGTCTCCTCGACCGCGACGCCGCCGGCGCTGCCGAGGCCGCGCTCGAGGCGGTGGGGCTGGCCGACCGCGCGGCGCGCCCGGCGGGCGAATTGACCAACAAGGAACTGCGCCTGATGGAACTGGCGCGGGCGCTGGCCGGCCGGCCCCGCCTGCTGCTGCTCGACGAGACGCTGGCGGGGCTCGGGCGCGAGGAATGCGACGATCTCCTCGCCGTATTGCGCCGGCTGCGCCAGCGCGGCATGACCATCGTCATCATCGAGCACACGATGCACGCAATGCTGCGCCTCGCCGACCGCTTCCTCGTGCTCGACCACGGGGCGGTATTGGCCGAGGGGCCGCCGCAGGACGTCGTCGAGGATCCCGCGGTTATCGAGGCCTATCTTGGCTCGAAATTTCTGTCGCGACAGCACGCATAGGTGGGCGCCAGCGGCATTTGTGGGGTTGAGAAGCACCGGAATGATCGATGTCTCTGGTTATTCAAGACCAGCGCGCGAATACTGTTAATGATGCGACCGTGTAAATAGATCTGGCCATTATAGAAGCGTTCGCAGGAACGTCGCGACGATCCGGCTCGTTCTTCTCATGAATACGAGAATTGGAGCCGGATAATGGCCAACGTAAATGTTACCCGTCTGGAAGAGCACGCGGCCTGGACAAAGGCCGGGCCGGTCATTTCGCATCTGCCCGACAACGAGATTGAAGTTCTCGAAGAACAAGCGATGGCCACCGTCGGCGATCCGGTGCCGCTTGGTCTTTGGGGGTTTGCCACCGGGACGTGGATTGCCGGGACGGTCATCGGCGGCATTTTTCCGAGTGGAACGACGGCCGATCTCGCGCCGGTCCTGATCGTCTTCGCCGGCATCGCGCAGTTCATTGCCGGCCTGTTCGCGTACCGGCGGGCGCAGGCGCTGCCGGCAACGGCGTTCTGCTGTTTCGGTGCATTCAATACGACAGCGGGGCTTCTCTTCCTGATGCAGGCGGCGAAGCTCCTGGCGGTCGATGCGCCCGACCTGGTTCTCTTCGGCTTTCTCCTGGAGTCGTTCTGCTTCATCGCCCTGGCGCTGACCATCGCGGCGATGGAAGCGAACATGGCGATCGTCGCGGTGTTGGGGCTGCTCGCGATCGGCTATGGCTGCGCCGGGCTTCCGTACCTGGCGAACTCCGTCAACGCAGGAGGTTGGGGCATCGTCGGCAACATCGGCGGCTGGTTTCTCTGCGCCTCGGCGTTCGTCGCCTACTACACCGGCATGGCAATGATCGTGAACAGCACGCGCAAGCGGGTGGTGCTGCCGATCTGGGGGCGCCCCTAATACCCATCCTCTGCGGCGACGAGAGGCCGGCGGCATCTGCCGCCGGCCTTGTCGCGTCCGGGAGGCGCTAGGAGCGGTACAAGCCGCCATGGGGCTTGACCAGGCTCGAGCCGGCCCTCTCCGGGCGAGGAAAGACCTTCGCACCTGATCGGGAACCGCTCTGACATCAGGCTTTTCCGGCACCTCCGGTTCCGATAAGGCTGAGCCGGAGCTAAGCGACGGCGGCAAGGGCATGCTTGAGGTGAGTGACCTATCGGTGTCCTACGGCGGGTTGCGCGCTCTTCAGGGGGTATCCCTAAGCGTCGCCGCGGGGCAATTCGTAACCGTCGTTGGCCCCAATGGCGCCGGCAAGACGACGCTGTTCAAGGCGATCTGCGGCATAGTGCCGCCCGCGGCGGGCCGGGTGACGTGGGAGGGAAAGCCGCTGCTGTCCCGGCCGGCGGCGGCGCGCGCGCATCTCGGCATCGCGCATGTGCCGGAAGGGCGGCAGGTGTTCCGCACCCTGACGGTGCTGGAGAACCTCGAAATGGGCGCCTATCCGAAGGCGGGCCGCGAGCGCTGGGCGCACACGCTCGACCGCATCCATACGCTGTTCCCGATCCTCGCGGAGCGCGCCGGCCAGCTGGCCGGCACTCTTTCCGGCGGCGAGCAGCAGATGCTGGCGATCGGCCGCGGCCTCGCCTCGGCGCCGCGCCTCTTGATGCTCGACGAGCCGTCGATGGGCCTCGCGCCGGCGGTTGCCGAGACGATCTTCGACCGCATCGCCCAGATCCACCGTGAGGACGGGCTGGCGATCCTGCTGGTCGAGCAGCGCGTCGCCGAAGCATTGGAGCTTTCCGACCACGGCTACGTTCTCGAAACCGGACGGGTCGTGCTCGACGGCCCCTATCAGACCTTGCTTGCGGACGATCGCGTGAGACGGTCATATCTCGGGCTTGGCGAAACTTGAACGAACAGCGGGGAACCGGCGGATGAGCAGAAAAATCGGACGGCGCACGGTCATGGCCCTGGCCGGCGCGGCGGCGCTGGCGCGGCCCGCGCGGGCGGCCGACCCGCAAGAGGTCGAGATCGCGATGCTGGTGCCGCTGTCGGGGCCGTGGGCGGAGCAGGGCATCCTCGAACGCGCCGGCGCCGAGATGGCGGTCGAGGACGTCAATCAGGCGGGCGGCATCAAGTCGCTCGGCGGCGCGAAGCTGAAGCTCCTCGTGCTCGACACCGGCTCGACCGCGGAAACGGCGAAGAACGCGGCGCAGCGGATGATCTCGGAGAACCCCAACCTGGCCGGCGGTTTCGGCTGCTGGCTCTCGACGTTCACATTGGCCGCGACCGAGGTGACCGAGCGCGCCGACCTGCCGTGGCTGACCCTATCCTATTCCGACGCGATCACCGACCGCGGCTTCCACTACGTGTTCCAGACCGCGCCGACCGCCAACACCCAGGCCGAACAGATCGTGCCGTTCCTCTTGAAGCTGGCGCAGAGTGCGACCGGCAAGCGGCCGACCAAGGTCGCGATCATCGGCGACAACACCGCCGCCTCGGTCAGCTTCCGCAAGCCGATTACCGAACATGTGCTGGCCGACCAGAAGCTGACCGCGGTGGTGAACCAGGTCTATACGCCGCCCCTATCGGACGCGACGACCCTGGTGCAGCCGGTGCGCGCCGCGCGGCCCGATTTCGTCATGCTGCTCTCGACCAATGACGGCGACGACAAGCTGCTGATCGACACCTTCGCGCAATACGGCATGCCCGCGTCGAAGCTTGCCATCGTCGGCAACGGCGGCCACTGGGCGGTGCCCGAACTGCTCAAGACGACCGGCGCAGAGATCCTCAACGACGTGCTGATCGGCCTTGCCAATTGGCCCGGCAAAGACCTGGCCGACCTGTCGGCCCGCTACGTCAAGAAGACGGGCAACCCGTGGTTCGGCCACAACGAGGTGTTCGCCTATGCCCACGTGCAGATGTTCGCCTGGGCCTTGAACAAGGCCGGCGCCGCCGACCGCAAGAAGGTCGCCGAAGCGATCCGCACGATGAACATCACCGACGGTCCCGCGATTTATTTCCCCGGCCACCACCTGCAGTTCGACAGCAAGGGCCGGCGCGTCGATGCGCAGCTCGTCATCGTGCAGTGGCAGGGCGGCAAGCCGATCACGGTCTTCCCCGAGGACATGGCCGTATCGAAGGCTGTGTGGCCGAGCTAGGGCAGAATCCGACCAGATCCGAACATCTTTCTTGTCATCGCCGGGCTTGACCCGGCGATCTCGTGCGTCCCTGCAGATGGCCGGGTCAAGCCCGGCCATGACCACGTGTATGAAGAGTGACTTGGGCTGGACGGGATATCGCTTCTAACTTCGTCCAACGTCAAGCGGCGAGGGTGAAGATCAGGACGCCGAGCGGCGGGAGGTGGAGGCGGAGGGAGTAGCCGTGGCCGTGCATCGGCGCCGGCTCGGCCTCGACCGCGCCGAGGTTGCCGACGCCGCTGCCGCCGTAGATGTCGGCGTCGGTGTTGACGCGTTCGAGATAGCGGCCGGGACGCGGCACGCCGATGCGGTAGTCGTGACGCACAATCGGGGTGAAATTGCAGACGACAACGCACAATTCGTGCGGGTTGCGGCTGCGCCGCAGATAGGAGACGACGCTCTCGGCGCCGTTGGCGGCGTCGATCCAGGCAAACCCCTCGGGCTCGCAATCGAGCATGTAAAGGGCGGGGGTGTCGCGGTAGAGCCGGTTGAGGTCGCGCACGAGGCTCTGCACCCCGGCGTGCATCGGGTCGCCGAGCAGGTGCCAGTCGAGCCCGATGTCGTGGTTCCACTCGCGCTCCTGCGCGAACTCGCCGCCCATGAACAGGAGCTTCTTGCCCGGGTGGGTCCACATGAACGCCAGATAGGCGCGCAGGTTGGCGAATTTCTGCCAGCGGTCGCCCGGCATCTTTCCGATCAGCGACCCCTTGCCGTAGACGACCTCGTCGTGGCTCAACGGCAGGATGAAGTTCTCGTGGTAGGCGTAGAGGAGGCCGAAGGTCAGGTCGTTGTGGTGGTACTTGCGGTGGATCGGGTCGCGCGAGATGTAGCCGAGCGTGTCGTGCATCCACCCCATGTTCCATTTGAAGCCGAAGCCGAGCCCGCCGACATAGGCCGGCCGCGACACCATCGGCCAGGCCGTCGACTCCTCCGCCGCCGTCGTGGCGCCGCTGCCGTCGCCGAAGATCAGCTCGTTCATGCGGCGCAGGAAGGAAATCGCCTCGATGTTTTCCCGGCCGCCGTACTGGTTCGGGATCCACTCGCCCTCGCGCCGGCTGTAGTCGAGGTACAACATCGAGGCGACGGCATCGACGCGGATGCCGTCGATGTGGAACTCGCGCACCCAATAGAGCGCGCTCGACAGCAGGTAGTTGGCGACCTCGCGCCGGCCGAAATTGAACACGAGCGTGTTCCAATCGCGCTGGAACCCCTGACGCGGGTCGGCATGCTCGTAAAGCGCGGTCCCGTCGAAATGGCCGAGGCCATGGGCGTCGGTCGGGAAATGGCCGGGGACCCAGTCGAGCCAGAGCCCCAATCCGGCGGCGTGGCAGGCATCGACGAAGGCGCGGAAATCGTCGGGCGCGCCGTAGCGTGAGGTCGGCGCGAACAGCGCAATAGGCTGATAACCCCAGGAGCCGTCGAACGGGAATTCGGTGACCGGCAGCACCTCGATATGGGTGAAGCCCATATCGGCGACATAGGGCACGAGCTGCTCGGCGAGCTCGCGGTACGTCAGATAACGGCCGCCCTCCGCGAGGTTGCGCCGCCACGAGCCGAGATGCACCTCGTAGATCGAAATCGGGGCTTCGCGGTCGTTGCGGCGCCAGCGCTCCGCCATCCAGCCGGCATCCTGCCAGGCGTGCCGCGGCGGCGCCGCGACGACGGATGCGGTCCGCGGCGGCCGCTCCGCCTGCTCCGCATAGGGATCCGCCTTGAGCGGCAGCAGCGCTCCACCCGAGCCGAGGATCTCGTATTTGTAGCAACGGCCCGGCAGCAGCCCGGGCACGAAAATCTCCCAGATGCCGCTGCCGGGATGCTTGCGCATCGGATGGCGGCGGCCGTCCCACGCGTTGAAGTCGCCGACGACGCTGACGCGGAGCGCGTTCGGTGCCCAGACGGCGAAGCTGATCCCCTCCACGCCCTCGTGCGTAATCGCATGCGCACCGAGCTTCTGGTAAGCGCCGAGATGGTTGCCTTCGGCCAGCAAATAGACGTCGAGTTCGCCGAGGACGGGGCCGAAGCGATAGATATCGTCGAACTCGCGGCTGGCCCCGCCCGCGGTGACCCGCAGGCGGTAGGGAAAACGCTCGCGGTCGAGGACGCTGGCCGCGAAGAAGCCGGCGGGATGCAGCTGCTCGCCCTCGGCCACGACCTCGCCGGTTGCCGCGTCGATGACTTCCATCGTATCGGCGTCGGGCAGGAAGGCCCGCACGAAAACGCCGCCGGCGGCGGCGTGCATGCCGAGAAAGGCAAAGGGATCGCCGTGGCGCGCCTCGACGATCGCCTGGATTTGAGGATTAGGGGGGTGCGGCATCTTCCTCCGCCTCGCTCCTCGCCACCAGGCGCAGGATGCCGTTGAGTGGGATCGCAGCCCAGTCGGGACGGTTCGCAAGCTCGTAAATGACCTCGTGCACCGCCCTTTCGAGGGTGAAGAAATCGATCAGGGCGCGTGCCTGGAGGCTGCTCTGCGGATACGACGGGCAGCCGCGCATCGCCTTGCGATAGGCGGCGCGGAAGCTGTCGACGACGCGGCCGCGCCAGATGTCGGCGAGGACGCCGATGCGCAGCGCAGCGGCGGGGCGGGCGTCCGCGACGAGACGGACGGCGGCGGCAGCGACGTAATCGACCGACCGGATCAAACCCGCCACGTCGCGCAGCGGCGAGTTCTTGCGCCGCCGCGCCGCCAGCGGCAACAGCGGCTCGCCGGCAAAGCCGACGATGTAGAAATCGTTTTGAGCGGCAAGCACCTGCCCCAGGTGAAAGTCGCCGTGGTAGCGGGTCTTGGCCGCGCTGACCGAAGCCGGGCAGAGGCTGCGGATCGTACCGAGCAGCGCTTCGCGCCGGGCCAGCATCGTCTCGGCGAGGCTGCGGCTCGCCTCTGGCAGGCCCGATGCGGCACGCTGCAGTTGGCGCAGCATCGTATCGCTCGCCTCGGCCGCCTCCTCGCGCCACGCGTCGAGGTCCTGCCGGGTGATCGGTTCCGGCGTGAAGGCCGGGTCTCCAGCGGTTTTTTCCGCCAGAACCCGATGCAATTGGCCGGTTCGCAACCCGAGCTGACGTGCCAGCGCCAGAAAGTAGTAGTCCCGCTCCGGCAGGTCGGGGCTGCGGCCGGGCGGGGCGGCGCCGGGCGCCCCCTCGATCAACGCGGCGTCGAGATGGCGCCGCAAATAATCGAGCGCCAACGTCCAGCCGTCGCCCTGGTTGCGCACGAAGCCGAACAGCAAGCCGAGCAGCGTCGCCGCTCCTTCGCCGATCATCTCGATCGCGCCGAGCAACGGCGGCGTGTTGGTGAAGCCGGCGCGCTCGACGAGAAACGTCACCATTTCCTGTTCCGGATGAACGCCCGCATGAAGCCGCCGGTAAAGCTTCAGCGAGGCGTATTCCTCGAACAGGACCGAAGCATCCGACGGATCGCTTCCGGAGCGACGGACGACGAGGTTTTCCGGCGCCGACGCCTCGGCAAAACTGGGCCGCTGCAGGAAGCGCAACTCCGTGGCGCCCCCTTCGGTCGTCCGCATCGGCACGCTCGCTTCGTGCCGGACGCCGTCGAGCAGCGCGAGCGCAAAGCCGTCCTGGCTCATCGCATCGACGAGCGCCCCTTCGCGACGGCCCTGCCGCAACTCGGCGAGCGTCGCTGCGGCGAGCGATTGGCGCTCGCCGTCGGGGCCCCCCCAGACCGCCGCCAGCGGCAGCAGGTAGCGCTCGGGACCGCCGTCACCGCCGGTCTCGGCGACGCAGACGAGATAGCCGTCGCGTCCGCTCGGCAATTCGGCATACGCCGCCAGGCGCGCGCCGCGGAGACGCTGATCCGTAGCTGCAAACCATCGCTGCTGCGGCAGGAAATTGGGAACAACGTCGCGTTCGAGCTGCGTCAGGTTGTGGCGGTCGAAGAGGTCGCTCCAGCCGCGCGAAATGACCAGCGTCACCAATTCGGGGGCTGCCGCCTGTACCCAGGCGGCCTCGCTTTCCGGCGTCGGCGTCAGCTCGAACCACAGGAAACTGTGTTCCTGCAAGGTCAGCAGGTACGGCAGTTCGCCGATCGGCGGAAAGGCGCTGCGCCCCAGCAGCTCGACGACGCCGCGGCCGCGAAACTCCCCCAGTTCCAGCTCGACCGGCTGCGCCGAACGCGACAGGTTGGCGACGCACAAGATCGTCTCGCCCTGCCATTCGCGCAGATAGGCGATGACCTTGCGGTTGCTCGGATAGAGGAAGCGCAAGGCGCCGCGGCTGAGCGCGCGGCGCGAGCGGCGCGCATGCACGAGGCGCTTCGTCCAGTTGAGCAGCGACGACGGGGACCGGCTCTGCGCCTCGACGTTGACCGCCTCGAACCCGTAGACCGGATCCATGATCGGCGGCAGGTAAAGCCGCGCCGGGTCGGCGCGCGAGAAGCCGCCATTGCGGTCGAACGACCATTGCATCGGCGTGCGCACGCCGTCGCGGTCGCCCAGAAAGACGTTATCGCCCATGCCGATCTCGTCGCCGTAGTACAAGACTGGCGTCCCCGGCAGCGACAGCAGCAGCCCGTTCAAGAGCTCGATCTTGCGCCGGTCGTTTTCCATCAGCGGCGCGAGGCGGCGCCGGATGCCGAGATTGATGCGGGCACGGCGGTCGGCGGCGTAGTAGTTCCACAGGTAATCGCGCTCTCGGTCCGTCACCATTTCGAGCGTCAGTTCGTCGTGGTTACGCAGGAACACCGCCCACTGACACTTCTCGGGTATCTCCGGGGTCTGGCGCATGATGTCGGTGATCGGATGGCGGTCTTCCGTCGCCACCGCCATATAGATGCGCGGCATCAGCGGAAAGTGAAATGCCATGTGGCATTCGTCACCGTTGCCGAAATACGGCAGCACGTCCTCGGGCCATTGGTTCGCCTCCGCCAGCAGCATGCGGTCGCCGTAGCGGCGGTCCATCTCCGCGCGCAGCCGGCGCAGCACCTCGTGCGTCTCGGGCAGATTCTCGTTGATGGTGCCTTCGCGCTCGATCAGGTAGGGAACCGCGTCGAGGCGCATTCCGTCGACCCCGAGATCGAGCCAGAACCGCATCACGTGCGCGACGCTGCGGAACACCTGCGGGTTGTCGAAGTTGAGGTCGGGCTGGTGCGAATAGAACCGATGCCAGTAATAGGCTCCGGCAACGGGATCCCACGTCCAATTCGATTTCTCGGTGTCGAGGAAGATGACGCGGGTGTCCAGGAACTTTTGGTCGGTGTCGCTCCAGACGTAGTAGTCGCGATGCATCGAACCCGGCTTCGCGGTGCGGGCGCGCTGAAACCAGGGATGCTGGTCCGACGTGTGGTTCACCACCAGTTCGGTGATGACCCGCAGATTACGGCGATGCGCCTCGCGCACGAACTGCTTGAAGTCCGCCATGCGGCCGTAGGCGGGATGGATGTCGCGGTAATCGGCGATATCGTAGCCGTCGTCGCGCAGCGGCGACGGATAGAACGGAAGCAGCCACAGCGCGGTGACGCCGAGGTCGTGGAGATAGTCCAGCTTGCGGCAGAGCCCCTGAAAATCGCCGATGCCGTCGTCGTTGGCGTCGAAGAACGCCTTGACGTGCAGCTGATAGATCAGCGCGTCCTTGTACCAGAGCGGGTCGTCGGCGTCCGGAGCCGCAACCGCGGAGGGACCCGCAAGCGCGGCGGGAGCCTCGTCCGGCGGCGTCATCGCGGCATGTCCTCGATGCGGAACAAGACAGCGGGCGTCTGCGCCGGATCCAGCCAAATATAGCGTCGATCACCGCGCCACGTCTCGCGGCGGCCGGTCAGCAATTCTTCGACGGCGAAGTCGCGGTCATTCGGAATTTCCAGATCGACCAGCGGCAGAACGATGTTGCCGGCGTGGACCCCATGCGGGTCGAGGTTCACGGCGATAACCACGATGTTGGATCGATCGTCCGTTGCCTTGACGTAGGCGATGATGTTGGGGTCGTCGCAGAAGATGAAGCGCAGGGTCGTCAGCCTCTGCAACGCCGGATTCTCGCGGCGGACACGGTTTATCACCGCGATCTCGTGCTTGATGTTGCCTGGCCGGTCCCAGTCCCACACCTTATACTGGTACTTCTCGGAATCGAGATATTCCTCCCGGCCGGGAAGCGGCGTGTTCTCGCACAACTCGAAGCCGTTATAGATGCCGTAGGCGGGCGAAAGGGTCGCCGCCAGGACGAGCCGGATCAGGAACGCCGGCCGGCCGCCCTCCTGCAAAAACACCGGCAGGATGTCGGGCGTGTTGGTAAAGAAGTTGGGCCGCAGGTAATCTCGCGTCCGTCGCTGCGTCAGCTCGGTCAGGTATTCCGTCAATTCGTCTTTCGTGTTGCGCCAGGTGAAGTAGGTGTAGGACTGGGTGAAGCCAGCCTTGGCGAGAGCCCACATCATCTTCGGCCGCGTGAACGCCTCGGACAGGAAGATCGCCTCGGGGCAGCGCGCCTTCACCTCCCGGATCAGCCACTCCCAGAACGGCAGCGGCTTGGTGTGCGGGTTGTCGACGCGAAAGATCGTGACCCCTTGCTCGATCCAGAACAGAACCGCGTCGCGCAACTCGTTCCACAGCCCTTGCCGATCCGGGTTATAGAAATCGACGTTGACGATGTCCTCGTACTTCTTCGGCGGGTTCTCCGCGTATTTCAGCGTACCGTCGGGCCGGAAGCGGAACCACTCGCGGTGTTCCTTCACCCAAGGGTGGTCCGGCGCGCATTGGATCGCGAAATCGAGCGCCACTTCCATGCCAAGCGCGGCGGCCGCGGCGACGAAGCGGCGGAAATCGGCGAGCGTCCCCAGCTCCGGATGGACCGAGCAGTGGCCGCCCTCGTCCGAACCGATGGCATACGGGCTGCCGGGATCGTCGGGCGCGGCGACGGGATTGTTGTTGCGTCCCTTGCGGTTGACGCCGCCGATCGGGTGGATCGGCGGCAGGTAGACCACGTCGAACCCGAGCGCCGCGATCTCGTCGAGGCGCGCGATGCAGTCGTCGAAGGTGGCGCTGCGGTTCTGCTCGCGGCCCTGGCTGCGTGCGAACATCTCGTACCACGCCGAGAAGACCGCCTCGGGCCGGTCCACCGTGATCTCCAGCTCGCGCGCATAGCGTACCGCGTCGCCGCGCTCGTCCGCCTCGGCCATCAGCGCCGCCAGTTCTTCCGACAGCAGCAGTTCCATCTGGCCATCGGCGTCGGCTCGACCGAGGCTGCGAACAAATTGGCCCAGGCGCTCGTCGAGCGGGGCAGCAGCACCATGGAGGGCGTGCTCGATCAGTTGCCGACCTTCCATCAGTTCGAGATCGACCCGCTGGCCTGCTTCGCGCTTCTTTAAAAAATCGTCGCGCCAGCTGGCGAAGTGGTCGGTCCACGCCTCGAGGGTAAAGCGCCAGCGCCCGACCTGGTCGGGCGTGAAGCGGCCGACCCAGCGGTCGTTGTCGAAATAGGCGAGCGGGGTTTCCCGCCACTCGCCATCCTCGAAGGCGAATTTGAGGGCGCCGGCGATCTTGTCGTGCCCGTCGCGGAAGACGTCGGCGAATACGACGATCTCCTCCCCGACGATGCGCTTCGCGGGGTAGCGCCCGGCATCGATCTCGGGATCGATGTTCTCGATCACGATCCGGGCGTCGGCACGCCACGCAGGATGGTGCACCGGCTTGGCCGGGGCCGTACGAGGCCGCGTCGGAGACACCTGACGCACCGGCCGCATCCGCGCGCGCAGCACGCGCACATCGAGCGGCCCGATCGTCACCCGCGGCGCGCGCGCCGCCTCCTCGCCATCGGCGCAAATCTCGCTGAGTTGCAGCCTCTCGCCGAGATGACCGAGATTTGCGCCGTCGAGGAGGGCGCGGCAATCGACGGTGCGGACTTCGCGCTCGTGGGTGTTGACCAGTACGAAAGCGCGCTCCAGGGCGTTCTCGCTCTGCCGCAGCAGCGCGACGAGCGGATCGTCGGGCGGCGTCAGGCGGCGCTGCGGCCCCTCTTCATTGAGGGCCGGCACGGCCCGCTTCGCGCGGTTGATCGCGGCGATATCGGCGCTGATGTCGAAGCGCGGCGGCTCGCGGTCCTCCGGTTTCGTGCTGACGACGTTGAGGCGGCGCGCCCAGCCGAATTCGTATCCCATCGGCATCACGACTCCGGCCGAAAACGCCGCCGCGAAGGCATAGGCTTGGCGATATCGCGGCGCGATCTCGGCCTCGGGAAATCCCGCGGCCAGCAGTTCGGTCACCAGGCGCTCGGTGTCGTGGCTCTCGGGAAAGCCGATCGACGGCGCGATCCGGCGGTAGCGCTCGTATTGCTCGAGCAGCCACGGGCTCTCGTAGTCCCACCATTTGACGCTGTTGAAGAGGTAATCGAAGCCGGCCGGCCGAAGCGCCGTCACCGCCTCGGGGGGCGCGCCGAGGGTCTCGGCGAGGAACACCACGTCGGGCGAGATTTCCTTGGCGGCGCCGATCAGCCGCTGCCACACGTCGGCCGGCACCTTGTAGGCGGCGTCGCAGCGAAAGCCGCCGAAGCCGAGGCCGACGTAATGGCGCACGACGCGCTCGAAATAGGCGACGATCTCGCCCCGCTGCGGCCGCTCGTAGTCGATCTCGGCGAGGTCGCCCCAAACGGTCCGGCGCGTGTCGTCTTCCGGGTTGGGCGCATACGGCGAAACGAGCGCGCCTTTCTCGTCGCGCGCGAACCATTCCGGCCGCTCGGCCAACAGCTCGCTGTCCTTGGCCGTATGGTTGACGACGAGGTCCATGATCACGCGCAGGCCGAGCCTGCCGGCGGCCGACGTAAAATCGCGCAGCAGCGCCTCGTCGCTCGCCTTTGCAGATCCTCTCAGCCGAGGGTTCAGCCGGTAGTAGTCCTTGACGGCGTAGAGGCTGCCGGAGAAGCCGGGGTAGTGAAACGGGTTGAGGTAGACCGCGTTGAACGCCATCGCGGATATGCGAGGCAGATGCTCCGCCCAGCGCCTGATCGGCCCCGCGAGGGTCGGAAACAGATTGTAGATGCGCAGCCCCTCGGCCATCGCGTCAGCCTACCTGCCCGCTGCCCGGATATGATGTTTCTCGCGGCAAAATCCCGCCCCGCTCCCCGCCGCGTCCGGATGCGATCGCGGTAACGATCGCGCCGCCCGCTAGCATGCAACAATAGGCGTTGGCGTCGGTTCCCCGCCCTTCAAGGGCGCTTGCGGTCCGCGCGCCAGCCTTCGCTCTGCATCTCCATCAGCCGCGACACGGTGCGCTGGAACTCGAAGCTGCCGTCGCCCTTCGTGTAGATCTGCTGCGGCGGCACCTCGGCCGACGCAACCAGCAGCGTCCTCGCCTCGTACAGCGTGTCGATCAGGATGTGAAAGCGCTGCGCCTCGTTGCGGCGCTGCGGCGGCAGCCGCGGGATGCCCTCGACGATCAGGGCCGGAAAGCGCTCGGCGAGCGCCAGATAATCGGGGGCGGCGAGCGGTCTCGCGCACAATTCGTCGAAGCCGAACCACGCGACATCGCCGGCGGCGCGCGGCACCGACAATGTGCGGCCGAGTACGGTCAGGGTCTCCTCCCCGGCCGGGGCGCCGGCGGCCAGCGAGGCGAAGGCGTCGGCGAGGGCACGGTGCGCCCGCTCGTCGAGCGGCGTGTAGTACACCGGCTTCCCCAGCAGCCGCGCCAGCCGATAGTCGCGCTCGCCCTCGACCGCGAGCACGTCGAGGCGTTCCTCGATGAAGGCGATGAACGGCAGGAAGCGGTCACGCTGGAGGCCATGCTCGTACAGCTGCGCCGGCGCGCGGTTCGACGTGGCGACGACGACGACGCCGGCGTCGAGCAAGGCCCGGAATAGCCGCTCCAGGATCATCGCGTCCGCGATGTCGTTGACCTGGAACTCGTCGAAGCACAGCAGCCGAGCGGCGGTCGCGATGTCGGCGGCGGTCTTCAGGATCGGGCTGTCGGCGCCGGCGCGGCGCTCGTGCTCGATCCGGTTATGCACCTCAAGCATGAAGGCATGGAAATGCACGCGGCGCTTGCGCCGCATCGGCACCGCGGCGAAGAACATGTCCATCAGCTGCGACTTGCCGCGGCCAACCGGACCATAGAGGTAGAGGCCGCGCGGCGGTTCGGCGGCGCTGCGCTCGCCGAGGCCGATGCGCGCGAGCCAGCGGCGGCCGCCGCTCTCGTGCCGATAGGTCAGCAGCTCTTCGTAAAGCTGCTGCAGCCGCTCCATCGCCCGCCGCTGCGCCGGGTCCGGCAGGATCACGCCGGCGGCGCGGCGGCGCTCGTACTCCGAAAGCGGCCCCGCCGACGCCGCGGCCGGCTGCGCCGCGCTCACGGCGCGTGTCCGAACGGAAGGTGCCAACGGTTCGACGGCAAACGGCCAGCTCGCGACACGGCAACAAAGAGCGGCCGAAACGGCCGCGACCCGCGATCTACTTCACTGCGCGCCGCCGCGCAATGCCGTCATGACGGCGCCCACAGCGCTTGCAGCACCGGCCGATGATGCGTCAGCACCGCAAACGCGCGCTCCGATCCGGCGAGGATCTCGACGAGGCGGATGGCGGCGACGAGGAGGAAGGCGCATCGGCGGGCGCTTTCGTCCCGCGCCTGTTGCGCCGAAGCGGCGAGATGCCGGGTTGCCTCGTGAACCTGGGACAGCGCGTCGGTCACGAGCAGGCCGATGCTGTATTCGGTGCCGATCAGCATGGCATCGCGGCCCAGCCGTGCGGCCGCCCGCGCGGCATCCTCCGCCGCCAGTATCCGTTCGTCCGGCGCCGCGTCGATCGTTGCCGGGTCCCAGGCCGAGACGATCCCGTCCCGCAATGCCGGAACGAGGCTCGCATCGAGCCGCTCCGCCAGCGCCTGCTGCATGCGCTCAACGTCGCGCAGCAGCGCCGCCTCGCCGACATGGTGTTCGAGGCCCGAGGCGGTCGCGAGAATCGCCGCCGCCGTCTCGGCGTGTTCTGTCGCGGCCGTGAGGGCCTCGCGGCCGGATATAGGCTCGTCGAGGGCGGCAAGCGCGGCCGCGACATGCGACAGGATCAGGGAATCACGCTCTTCGTCGAGCGCCTGGCCCAGCGCCGACAGCGGCCCGAGCTCGGCGCCGGCGAGCACGGCAAACAATTCCGCCGGGTTGCGCAGGCGATGCGCAGCGACATGGACCGCGATGCGGGCATCGCGGCGGCGGGCGAGCTGTTCGACGGCTTCGCGCAGCGCCTGGCGCTGCCCCCGGTCAAGACGACCCACCGGCGGCGTCCCCAGCAGCCGCTTCAGCCGTTGTATCCATCCTGCATCGTGTAGCGCGGCGGTGATCGTCTCGGCACGGCGGAACAGGTTCTTCGGCGTCCGCTCGGCGAGGGTGCGGCGGCGGCCGGCGCGGGTATCGGCGATCTCGGCCGCCAGCGCCTGCTCGCACTCCGGCCACAGCGCCGCCCCCAACGCATCGACATGGGCGCCGCCGCTTTCCTTGAGCTCTTCGGCGATGGCCGCGAGCCACACCGGGTTCAGCCGCTCGACGATGACCTGCCAACACAAATTGGCGACGGCGGGCACAATGCGCGTCGAATCGGGCGGCAGCGGTTCCTCGCCGAGCATGTCCTCGAACGGCACGCAGAACAGCCGGAACGGCGTCGGTTCGAACACGGTGACGCGCGGAGCCGGACCCGGTTCCGGATCGGCGGCGGCGGATTGCGCCGCCTCTCCCGGTGCCTCGGTCAACCGCAGCGCGCCCGCCAGCTTTTGCTGGACGTCCCGGCTCATCGCCGGGGCCTCGCCCGGGGCCAGGTCAGGCAAGTTCGGCACGGAGGTTTGCCAATTCCAGGCGGCGAATGAGATCGGGCGCGGCGGGAGTCGCCTCGTCGTCATCGAACAGCCGGGCGCAGCGCCGCACCAGCCGGCGATGCCGATGCGCCAAGTCGGCGCCGGCCTCGTCCGGCCCGTCCGCTTCGCTCGGCAGCAGCGGCAGGGCGCGAAAGATCGCGGCGAGCGCCGTGTGCTTGCGCGGCGGCGCCGTTTCCCACAGCACGACGGCGCGGCTCCAGCCGTCGAGCAGCCATGCCAGCTGCAATCGCATGCCGTCGAGCCGCTCCCGGTCGCGCGGCCAGGCCCTGAGGGTGGGGATCAGGGCGTCGAGGCGACGATCCACGGCCGCCAGGAGGCGGCTGCACTGGTCTACCGTCTGTCCGGCGACCTCGGCGCAGAGCGCCGCCACGGCGCCATAGTCGCCGCCTTCGCTGTCGGCCCAGGCCGCCATCGCCTGGCGCAACTCGGCGAGCCGCGCCGTCAGCCGCCGCAAGCGTCCGCCAGCGCCTGGCTCGCGCAACCCGACTGCGGCGAGGCTGGCGCTCAGGGCCGCGATGCGGTCGGGCAACGCGCGTGCATCGATTTCCAGCCGCGCCGCGATGCGGTCGAGGGCTCGGCGATACTCTTCGGCGGCGCGCCCCGCCGCGGCGGCTTCCTGCGCCTCGCCGGCGGTCAACCCGCCCATGTGGATCAGCCGCACGATCAGCGCGAGGTTGACGGCAGTGGCCGCATGGGCATCGCGCTCGATCGCCTGGGCGGCCGCAGCGGCGGCGTCGATGCCGGCGAAGCCGCGGGCGGCGGTGCGAAGCTGGGCGAGCCGGGCGCGCTCCGGGTCGAAACCGCTGTCCGACAGCTCATCGACCAGCAGGCGGTCGTGGAGCGTGGGTGCGAAAATTTCCGGCAGCGCCGGCCACGGCACCAGGTAGATTCCGGGGCCGGCGACATTGGGCATCGCGACCTCGAACCCACCGTCTGCGGCCGGCCGCAGCCGCGCCAAGGCGAGCCCCGGCGTTGTGAAACGCACGGCGACGCCGCGCGCGGCGAAGCTCGCCGGCCGCAGCGCATCGGGGATGCGCAGCCAGACCGCCTCCGCCGCGTTCGTCAGCGCCGCCTGCGCCATGCCGCAACCGCTCAGCCGATTTCGGCCAAGCCTCTGCCGGCGCGATGAAAGTTTGGTTAAGTCTTTCTATTCGGCGGCGACGGGCAGCGGCGCGGCGCGTCCGCTGGCGCGGGCGCCGCCGACGAACAGCAGGCTCACGACGAGCAGGGCCGAGACGACGACAAGCACGAGGTCCGGCCGGCCCGCGTCGATCAGCATGCCGTACGGCACCGGCATGATTGCCGTACCCAGCGACAAGCCCGCGCTGACAAAACCGAACACCTTGCCCATCTGGCCGGGCGGCGCCGCGTCCTTCACCATCACGTCGCGCGGAGTGCGGCTGGCGCCGACCATGATGCCGCCGAGAAACAGCGCCGCGAGCAGCGGCAGGTAGGGCAGCGCGAGAACCCCGACGAGGAGCAGCAGCACCGCCCCGACCAGGGTCAGGATCACGGCAAAGGCCAAGTGCCGGTCGGTGCGGTCGGCGACCCAGCCGCCGATCAGCACGCCGCTCATCATGCCGATCATGTAGAGGGTAAGACCGGAGGAGGCCGCCTCCAGCGCCAGCCCGTGCGCCTGGTGCAGCACCGTGATCAGCCACGACTGGATGCCCGCCGTCGCCATCGCCGACACCATGAAGAACGCGAAGAACAGCAGGATCGAGGGCGACAGTAGTAGCTTGGCGCCGAAGCCTTGCGCCGCCGCCTCTTTCGGCTTCGTGCGCTTCTGGTCGGTCAGGATGCGGCTTTGCCAGAGGATCGCGAGCACGACGGGGATGCCGAGGAGACCGACGAACAGCAAGGTACCGCGCCAGCCGAGCAGCAGCATCAGCGCCGCGGTGGCCGGCGGCGCCGCGGCGAATCCGACATGGCCGACGAAGGTGTGCAAGGCGAAGGAGCGGCCGATCTTGGCGCGGTCAATCGAGCCAGACAGGATCGCGTAATCCGCCGGGTGGATCACCGAGTTGCCGAGGCCCGACAGCATCGCGAGCGCCACGACCTGCCAATACGCCGTGGCGATGCCCATCGCGGAGATCGACAGCGTCATCAGCAGGGTGCCGCCGATCAGGAAACGCCGCGCGCCGTAACGGTCGACGAGGAAACCCACCGGCGTCTGCGCCAGCGCGCTGGTGCCGGACATCAGCGCGACCGACAAGCCTAGCTCGGCAAACGAGACGCCGAAGGCGTGCTGCCACGCGATGAACATCGGCGGCAGGCACAGGATGTAGAAATGAGACAGGAAATGGCCGCAGCCGAGCAGCGTGTTGACCCGCGCGTCGCGGCCAAACGATGGAACCCTCAACACCTGGCCCATCTCCCTCTGCGGAGCGTGGCCCCGCGTCCTTCGAGACGACCGCTTCGCGGTCTCCTCGGGACGAGGAATATTTATTGTCCAACCCACAGGTTACCTCATGGTGAGGAGCACCCGAAGGGTGCGTCTCGAACCATCTGCCGCTGCCATGTAGCCTCTTGGACTGAAGCAGGAATTTTCATCACAGCTCGCAAGTGGGAATCCAGGGCCAACGCTCCGTCATCCGCCCCTGGACCCCCGCTTTCGCGGGGGTGACAAGAGTTGTGCGACAGGTCTGTTCTACAGCCGCACCTCGATGACGTGCTGCGCGAAAATCATTTCCTCCTGTCCCACAATCGCCGGGTCCGACGGCGACGACAGATACCGCGCGAACAGCCAGACCCCGTCGTTGGGGTTGGCGACGATTTCCGCCTCGGCGCCGCCTTCGAGGACGACCCGGGTGCCGACGGCGAGGTCGCGGACGTTGATCGGCCCGCTCATTTCGCCGCCATCGCCGCCGCCGACTTCCGCCACGGCATCAACGCGTCCCAGCTATCGGCCTCCATGAACTCGGCCCAGCGGCGGTAGAGGTTCCGCATCGGCTCCTCGCTCGACTGGATTTTGGTGATGTCGATGACCCGGCCGGGCATGCGGTAGCCCTCGAACTCGAAATCCTCGACGACGTGGCCGAGGCCCATCTCGTAGGTATAGGGGTAGCGGCGGGCGATGACCCCGCGGCTCGCGGCATGGGCGTAGTTCCAGTTCTCCATGTCGTCCTGCTCGGTCATGCCGGCGGGCCCGGAATAGCGGATGTAGTAATCGCGCAGGAAATTCTTGACCGCCTGCGGCGCGTCGCGGTCGACGAAGAAGAAGCGCCAGACCTCGGTCTGGTGCGCGCTCTTGGGGTGCCATACCGCGAGCGTGCGCGGCTGGCGCGGCAAGAGCGCGACGTTGGGGAAGATTTCACCGGGCGCGCCGATCAGCCGCGCGTGCGGGCCAGGGCGCTTGCGGCGCTCCTCCTCGCAGTGCCGGAAATATTCCGCGACCTCGGGGTTGTTCTGGTAGGAGGGCTGCGGCGCATGATCCCGCGGCAGCAGGTAGGTGATCGTCTGGTGGCCGCGGTCGGGGATCGCGACGTGCAGTTTGCGGGCGACGTTGAGCTCGCCGTAGTCGCGCCGGCTCTGGCCGGACGGGCCGACCCCGACAAGGTCGACCGAGCGGTGCGAAATGTTGTGGTAGCTGTCGCCGCTGAAATTCTCCGCCGGGAATTTCCAGTTGCACGGAATCAGCCATTTCTGGACGCCGCCGAGCACTTCGGCCTGGCCCTCGCGGCCGTCCCAGCCGTCGAGGATGAGGTCGAGGAAGCGGCGGAATTCGCCAAGATATTCGAGGAAGGGCGGCGCCGATGCGTCCCAGTTGGCCCATACCGTGCCCTTGTAAGAGCAGAGCTGCGCCACCTCGACGAGGCCCCATTTCCCCTTGTCGAGCTCGGAATGATAGGCCTCGCGGAAAAACGGCACGCCGACGAGGGCGCCGTCGGTGCCGTAGCTCCACCCGTGATAGGGGCAGGTGAAGACGGTCGTGTTGCCGTCGTCGTAGCGGCAGACCTTCATGCCGCGATGGCGGCAGGAATTCAGAAACACATGCACCTTGCCGGCGCGGTCGCGGCACAGGATCACCGACTCCTCGCCCATGCGCGAGGCGAAGAAGTCGCCGGGGTTCGGGATCTGGCTCTCATGCCCGACGAACAGCCAAGCGCGGGCGAAGACGCGCTCCTGCTCCTCGGCGTAGATCTCCTCGTTGACGAAGATCTCGCGGCTGATCTGGCCGGTCGCGAGATCGACGAGGCCGGGGCGGTAGCCTGTGGTGCCTGCTCTCATCACGCAGCTCCAGCTGAAGCTCAGATACTTTAGCCTTTTGAAGACCGAGCCGTAAGCCCCGTCGCAGGGGATGCATGTCGTATTGATATCACATAATACGTATTGACATATTCCTTATACGTGTTATATCACCATCGCACGTTCCGAGGAGACCTCATAATGCAAACGCAGATCATGATAGCTGTCGCTAACCTTGAGGAAGCATCGATCGTCCTGAACGCGATCGCTGCCTTTAGGGAAAAGGATGTTCCCGCAAAAAATAAGGGGCAGGAGGCGTTATCGCCTCTGGCAGAGCGCATCTACGATGCGTTGAACACATCGACATTCACGAAGCCGAGCCAGGTCGCGACTAAGGTGCTCTTGGCAACTCCCCCGTCAGAGACCGTCCCGCTGGCGCGTCTCATTGAAGCTTTTATCGCCGAGGGCTTAGCCGGCAATCACGACGAAGCCTGGAATCGGGTGAGAGCGGCGTTTGCCAATTTGTCGTGGCTTATGGGGCAGCGTCTTCTTCCAGAGGATCTCTCCGGGGTTAGCAAGCCGGTTGATGTTTTTGCGCCGCGATCCCTCGACCAGAACGGAAAACGTCTTTACCGACTTTCCGACGCCGGACGCGCTGCCGCCGAAAAATTCTTTCAGTAATAATAGTGAAACTTGCCCCGAAGCGTGTGACCGCTTGGGGCAATTATTTTCTTAAAAGAAAAACGTCAGGTTCTTCGACATCAGCACGTTCTGGTCGAGCACGATCTTGCGGCGGGCAATGCGCCAGTCCTCGCCCGCGGGAGTATCGACGCGGCGCAGCGTGTCCTCGCGCTTGCCGACAAGCAGGTCGGTCTCGGTCTCGACCCGGTTGCGGTAGATCAGGAAGCGGCAGCCGACGGTGACCTCGCGCGCCGCAGCGGCGTCCGGGGTGGCCTCGATCAGCCGCACGTTCGACACGAGGTGCGTGATGCGCGACTGCGGCTCCTCCGCCCAATGGATGCCGGTCTGGATCTGGCGCACCCGCCGGGTCAGCGTCTCCTTGCCCTCGTCGAACCAGGCAATCTCCTGCGCCTCGCGCGTGAATTCGCGCTCGCTCTCGCCGAACTTGACGTTGCGCCGCATCGGCATCCAGTAGCGCATGTCGTCGGCGAGCAGCGTCAGCCACTCGTCGTAGCGCCGCTCGTCGAGCAGCTCGGCCTCGCGATAGAGAAAGTCGGCCACCTCCTGCGTCAGCAGCAGGCGGGCGTAAGACCCTAGGCCGCTATCCCCATTCGCCTTGTTCGCCACTTCGTCGCGCCCCTCCGCTGAGGTCGACATTCGCCATCAGCCCGACCAGGGATGTCAGGCGACGATTGACATTTGACAAGCGTCGCCTTACATCATCCGTCTATGATCGAGACGTTTTCGCATTCCGGTCTCGCAGAGTTATTCCAAACGGGGAAATCGGCCAAGCTGAACCAGAACCTCATCGCCCGAATAAAGCGGCGTCTCAGCGCCCTCGACGCTGCCACGGACCTGCGGTTCCTCAACCAGCCCGGTTTCGACTTGCACCAGTTGAACACCAAGCCGCTACGGTACTCGATACATGTCAACGGGCCGTGGTGCATCACCTTTGAGTGGGAGGAGGGCAGGGCGAGGCGTGTGGATCTCGAACAATATCACTGAGCAATGCAAGGTAGACGATGTCAGAATATGCAATAACTCGGCCGATCGACTGGCCGCCGACTCATCCTGGAGAACTGTTCAGGGAGATTCTGGAGGATCACGTCAAGCTCAGCGTTGCTGAGGCCGCCGCTCGCATGAAAATCTCCCGCCAGTCGCTCTACAGCGTGCTGAGCGGAGATAGTGCGGTGACGGCCGACATGGCGCTGCGCTTTGGCCGGCTCGTCGGCGGCGCACCGGAGCTCTATGTGGAGATGCAGGCGCGCCGGGATCTGTGGTTCGCTCAGCAGCGTCTCCAGCCGATTTTGGCGGACATAGAGCCGGCCGTCGCTTCCGAATAAGGTTCGGCATGCGGGGCGGTGGTCACGGCTTGGCACTGGTGCGCAGTTCGACGCCGGCCATCGCTTCGAGCACGCGGGCGACCACCGGAAAACCCTCGCCGCCCCAGCCCGCCGCCTGCGCCCGCCGATAGACGTCGGCGGCGAGCGCGCCCAGCGCGGCAGGCGCCGCCACGTCGCGCGCGAGCTGGCAGGCGAGGTCCACGTCCTTCGCGACGATGTCGAGCGTGCCGCCGGCGCGGAAGCTGCCGTCGAAGACGCCGCGCGGGATGTTGTCGAAGGTGCGGCTCTGCCCGGCGCTGACGGGCACGATCTGCGCAAGGATGTCGAGGTCGATGCCCGCCTTGGCGGCGATCAGCATGCCCTCCAGCGCCGCGATAAAGCCGGTGTAGCCGAGATATTGCGTGACCAGCTTGGCGGCGGCACCGGCGCCGCTCGGGCCGACATGAAAGACGTTGGCGGCGATCGCCTCGAACAGCGGCCGGTATATGACGAACGCCGCCTCGCTGCCGCCGACCATGACCGTCATCGTCGGCGGGCGGCCGCTGACCGGCGCGTCGATCAATTCGACGCCGCGCGCGCGGCAATGTTCGGCGACGCGGGCGATCGTCTTCGGCGCGTTGGTGGTGAGGTCGATATGCGCGGCACCCGAGGCGAGGCCGGCGAGGATGCCCGTCTGCGGCTCCAGCATCGCCGCCTCGAATTCGGCCGGGCCGGGCAGCGAGGTGAACACGACCTCCGCCTCGCGCGCCGCGGCGAAGCCGCTGTCAGCGCGGACAGCGCCCTGCGCGCAGAGCGCCGCCGTGGCTTCGGAACGGCGGTCGTAGACGGTCAGGGCATGGCCGGCGGCAATGAGGCGGCCGGCGATCGGCGTCCCCATCGTCCCGGTGCCGACAAATCCGATGCGCATCGGCCGAGCCTTCTCCGTGCGCCGCCATCATCCGCCGCAGCGCCGCGGAGGACAAGCGGCAGCGGTCGTTTCTCCAACGCCCATTGCTTCAGCGTCACGGCCGCGCTTGA
>Ga0070739_10001971_pt1 | contig 28920 bp, 27 predicted proteins | sample Coa_R1_7_FD_66445 | JGI IMG/M metagenome (GOLD analysis project Ga0070739, IMG submission 66445) | Surface soil microbial communities from Centralia Pennsylvania, which are recovering from an underground coalmine fire - Coalmine... | ecosystem: Environmental > Terrestrial > Soil > Unclassified ...
GGCGGCGTCATAGTATCGACAAGCCCTTCCATCAGGAAGAGCGGCGCAGTCACCACAATCCCATAGATTCCCGCAATCAGAAACACAATCTTAGCGAATTTCATTGTGATCTCCTTTATGGAATAAACCTGCCTATCTTTTTGTCATATGACATCAAGTCATATAGCTATGTAGATTATACCCAGAGATGGCTGGATATGACAAGAGTAATTATGACGAAATGTCATATAATAATTATGAATGAGCGGTTCCCGGGGTATGTCTGATCTCCGGCAACGTCGTCTGCTCACGCCTGCGGCGCTCGCTTTGTGGATGATAGTGTGTGGGAAAATGCGCTTCGCGCATTTTCCCACACACTATCATCCACGTCTGGTGCGGCTGCGCCGCACGAGTGGCTGACGAGAGGGGGCGAAGGCACCTTAGAGGGCCGTGGAATATGACGAGGTGCAGCTATGGAGCGACAGGAGGCTTATCCAATTACCTATGCAATTCTTGGATTGCTGGCGTTCTGGGGGCCATTATCCGGCTACGATCTCAAGCGTCTCTTCGACCATATGCTCTCCACGATGTGGGGAGCGGCGCAGAGCCAGATTTATAAAGAACTGCGACGTATGAAGGCGCTCGGCTGGGTAGAGATGGAGCGTGAGGAGCAGGAATCGCGCCCTGATCGTAAAATCTACTCTATCACCGAGAAGGGTTACGCGGCGCTGCATCAATGGCAGGCCCAACCGCCGGAAGTCTTTCAATTGCGCGACGAACTGCTCCTCAAGGTGCTCTTTGGCACCTTTGCCGCGCCCGATGACCTCGCGCGGCACCTGCGCGCGAGCATAGCCGAGCATGAGATACGCCTGCTGGCCTATCGTCAGAATGCGCTCTATCCTCCGGCGCGCGGACCGCTGCCGCCAAAGGATAGGCGCCCGAATCCTTATGCAGTTGGGGAAGAAGGAGATCCCTATTTTCGCCTGGCTGCCCGTTTCGCCATCGAATTTGAGCAGACCTACATCCGCTGGCTCTACGAGGCTCTGGAGGAGATTGAAGGGAGTCAGCAGCAATCGACATAGCTTTTCTCCTGGTAAGAGGGTGCCTGATACTCTTCTCGCGCCGCGTGAGCAACGATGGTGCTGGAAATCAGTCACCCCTGGATAAAGAACTTGCCTCGTGTTTGTCAATTTGCTCCAGGGTGGAGAATGACAGTAGAGAAAAGAAGATCGTGTTGATCTTTAACATGAAAATAAGGAGAATAGCATGTCGTGCCCTTTCAGGCCACAAAGTCTCGCGCTCACCATCATGCTGCTGCTTGCTGTGCTGCTGGCAGCCTGTAGCAGCCTGCCAGTTCCCGGCACAACAGACACAGGCGAGCCTTCCCGGCCTGCTCAACCCCATTCCATAGTGACCATTCCGCGCGGGCAGGATCTCTTTGATCCGTTTATCGTGGCGATCCAGCCCGGCGCAACGGTCATATGGCAGAACCAGGATAAGGCTACGCATAATATCATGACAACCTGGGATCACAGTTCTTTCCTCAATCCCGAGCCATTCTCGTTGATGGTTGCGCCGGGGCAGAAGGCCATGTTTACCTTCAAAACGCCCGGTATCTATGACTACTTCGATAGTAGTCAGGCGCGTTGGGATACAACAGATCATCGTGTAGCTGCGCACAAGGGCGTGCCGAACTTCCCACTGGCGATGGAAGGCGTGATCTGGGTGCAAGGGGCGATCAAGGATTTGCCTGCGACAGCGAGCAATATCATCCCTGACGGCAAAGATGAGTTTAGCACAGATTTCATCGCCATCGCGCGCAACGGGACCATTTCCTGGCGCAATCGCGATACCGACACGCATTTTGTCTCGCTAGTCCCGGGCTGGTCGGCGCCTATCAATAACGGCCCGTTTGGCAGCGTGGAGGTCAAGGGCGTTCAGGCTGCTTCGCCCTACGGAGGAACCAGCGTCGTCAGACTGCACACCGCCGGGCTGTACTATTATTATTGCGCGGCCCATGCCACGATCAATTCCTCCTGGCACCGCGCGCAGGCGCAGCAGGATGCGTCGGAGTATCCAGTTCCGATGGAAGGCTTTATCCTGGTTGGCGGTGGGTAAGAGCGTGGCCGATTTCCGGCATAATCGCTGGCGAGCGCCGTAAGCGTTCGCCTGATAGAGTTTGTATTGTGGAAAAAGCGCGAAGCGCTTTTTCCACAATACAAACTCTATCGCTTGTGCGGCGGAGCGGCGTGAACGTCTTCGCTTAATTCTCAAACTGGATCTTGCCAAAGAGTCCATCCGCCTCATCGTTGAGACCTGCGGCGAAGAAGAGTTCGTCGGTCTCGCCGGCCAGATTGCCGTTGCCAAAGTCAAGGCCCCACAGCCCGTTAATGGTGATCGGCTTGCCAGCTTTGTTGCGGAGCTGACCGAGGAAGGCGCCGTTATCAGGATTGAAGACGTTGATGCGCCCATCGCCGAAATCGCCCACCAGCAAGTCATTGCTGAATGGACCGAAATTGCCAGGCGCCATCGTCAGGCCCCAGGGAGAGTTGAGCGCGCCATGTGCAGCGAAACGACTCAACAACTTGCCTCCGGTGCTGAAGATGTCGACGAAGCCATGGCCGGGGCCTGCTACATCGTCGTGCTTCTTATCATCCTGCAAGGCAAAAGTAACGAAGAGGTTGCCCCCGATGTTGCGGATGCCGAATGGAGCGAAGCACTGGCCTGCCAGGGGACAGTCATGTGCCAGTTTGTTATCGGTGAAGGATCGCACAAGGTGAAAATTCGCATCGAACATCTCGACGGTGCCGAAGCGAAAGTTGGTGGCATAGATGAAATCGCGGCCCTGACTGCTGCCAATTGCCAGCCCCTTGTACACCGCTCCCGAACCTACCTTCGAGCGATCTACTACCCGGATCGCGCGAGTCGGGTTCACATTGATATTCCATCCAGAGATCGTGCCGTCTTCGGTTGCAAACAGGAAGAGGCTCGGGCCAGACTTGCCATTTGCCCTGACAACAAAGTCATTTGTGCCGTTGAAGACGATGCCGGTTGGCGCCGCGGTTGTGCCCGCAGGGCTGCCAGCCGGGGGTGGGATAGTAACTACGAGCGGGGAACCTGCCGGGAAGGGGGTGCCATTGCCATTGTACAGGGTAGATACGCCCGTCCCATTGTCTGCAACCCACCAGGGAGTCGTGGGACCGTGCACCAGTCCCCAGGAGTTGACCAGGTTCTTGTCCTGAACCCTGGCGATGTGGGGAAGGTCCGAGACCAGGTTGGTCTGTGCATAGAAGCCCTTGTGGATCTTCTGTCCAGACGCATGAGCCGTCCGGGGCATGCTCAAGGTGAAGAATGAGAATACGAAGCCTGCCAGAAGAAGCGCCCCAACCGTCATTACTGTGAGCAATTTGACGCGCCGCATTGCGGGAACCATAAGATATTACCTCCTTACATTCATACATGGAGATGTAATATAGAGTATGGCGGGTCCTCTCATAACCCGGGAGCATGAAATGGACTCGCTATCACTCATATCGGCAAATAACTCAACCAACAGAACATACGCAAGGGGTTACATGCGCGGGGGAATGATGTCTTGAGGCTTGTCGCATAGAGAAAACATGTGCGATAATACTACACAGAATGAAGTAACCAGGGAGAGGAAAAAGCCATTTTACCGACTTGACTCTCCCTTTCTTTTGCTCATCCGTTGGAAAGGACATACGTGTTGCTCGTCGATAGCCATGCCCACATCGACACTTCCCGCTTCCAAACTGATCGCGAGGCCACGATCCAGGCTGCTGTCGCGGGCGGCGTTACCCGCATCGTCGATCCCGGCTGCGATCTGCCATCGAGCCAGCAGGCTGTAGCGCTGGCAAAAGCGCATCCGGGCGTCGTTTTCGCCGGCGTAGGCGTGCATCCGCACGATGCCATGAGCTACAGCGATGAGGTCGGCGGCCAGTTGCGCCAGCTTGCCCGCGAGCCGGAAGTTGTGGCTATCGGGGAGTTCGGACTCGATTACTTTCGCATGCTCTCGCCGCGTGAGGTGCAGCGCTCCGTCTTCTGCGCCCATCTCCAGCTTGCCCGCGAATGCAACCTGCCCTGCATTATTCATGTCCGTGATGCGCATGATGAGGTGATCGAGTTGCTGCGCGCGCACGGAAAGGGGCTGCGCGGCGTCTTTCACTGTTTCTCCGGCGATGTTGCCCAGGCCGAGGAATGCCTGAGCTGCGAGGGCTTCATGATCTCATTCGCGGGACCGCTGACGAAGCAGGGCAACGCGCTGCCGGAAGTGGCGCGCATGGTGCCGCTGGATCGCGTGCTGGTCGAGACCGATAGCCCCTACCTGGTTCCGAAACCGCTCAAGGCCAGGCGCAACGAACCGCTTTTTGTGAGATACGTCGCCGAAAGGCTGGCGCAGCTTCGTGGCATGACGCTGGAGGAGATCGCACGCATCACTACGGACAATGCCGTTCGCCTGTTCTCGCTGCGCACTTGATATCTTTTTTATATTCCCAACGACGGATCCGAGCCGAGCAGGCCAGATAATTCAGGAGAAAACCATGAAATTGTTCAATACCCTCACCCAATCCCTTGAGACGTTCACTCCACTCGACGACACTGTGCGCATCTATGTGTGCGGCGTCACTCCCTATGATACGACGCACCTGGGCCACGCCTTTACATATGTTTCCTTCGATACTCTCATCCGTTATCTTGAGTATCAGGGACATAAAGTGAAGTATGTACAGAACGTGACCGATATCGATGACGATATTTTGCGCAAGGCGCGCGAAGTAGGGATGGCATGGGATGAACTGGGGCGCCGTGAGACGGAGCGCTATTTACGTGACATGGCTACGCTCAATGTGCGTCGGCCCGATGTTTACGCGCGCGCAACCGACCAGATCCCGCAGATCATTGAGATTGTGCAGGCGCTGCTGGCGCGCGGGTATGCCTACGAGAGCGAGGGTTGCGTCTACTATGCGGTGAGGAAGGATGCTGAATTTGGCGAGATGGCGCGCGCCATTGGCCTGAACGATTATCAGTCGATGCTTGCAATCGCCAACGAGCGTGGCAATTTCCCTGATGATCCGCGTAAGAGGGATCCGCTCGACTTTGTGCTCTGGCAGGCTCAGGCGCCGGGCGAACCGGCCTGGCCCAGCCCGTGGGGACCGGGCCGCCCCGGCTGGCATATCGAGTGCAGCGCCATGGCGATGCGCTATCTCGGCCCGCAACTGGATATTCATGGCGGCGGCGCCGATCTGGCTTTCCCCCATCACACCTGCGAAATCGCGCAGTCCGAGCACTATACGGGCAAGAAGCCCTTTGTCCGTTACTGGATGCATACCGGGATGGTCTACCAGGATGGTGAGAAGATGAGCAAGTCGCTCGGCAACCTGACACTGGTGAGCGACCTGGTGAAGGAGTACACGCCCGATGCCATACGCATCACACTGCTGAGCCACCATTATCGCCACCCCTGGGAGTGTTTCGCCGCTGATCTACAGGTCGCGACGGATCTCGTCGAACTCTTGCAGCACATTCGCTCACTCGTCGGCAGGACGGCGGCGGGGGAGGATACGATGCTGCGCAATCGCTTCGTGGCTGCGATGGATGAAGATCTCAACACGCCGGAGGCTCTGCTGCTGCTGCGCCAGGCGGCGGAGAAGGTCGCGGCCACGCACGATCTCGCTACCGGGGCTGAACTGCTGCGCCTGACAACTGTGCTGGGATTGTGCGTTTGAATATTCAATTCTAAAGAGTCTACATCAGGGATGGGCGATGGCGGCGCGCCGCCATCGCCCATCCCTGATGTAGACTCTTTCTTCTTATGGAAGTGCAGGGCGAAAACTGCTCATTGCTCTCTCTCTTCCGTAGCGCTTTCCTGTGAAGGGATTTGTGACTCCTGCACATTTTCCGCTTCTTGTGGGCCTGGTAGTGTGCGGGAGGAAGAGAAAAGCCTGCTTAACCTGCTCAGCAGACCTCCACAACCACCCTTGTCACTGTTTGCAGGTGCGTTACTCTCAGGCCCCTGAGACGTTTCGCTTATCGTAATGCGAACCCCGGGTCCAGGAGGAAAGCTATGACGAAAGCTATGACCACCATGACCACCATGACTGCCACCATGACCGCCACCATGACCGCCACCACCGCCGCCGCCACCGCCGCCACCACCACCGCCGCCGCCACCGCCAGGCCCTTTGCCGTAGATTCTGTAGGGGGGATGGTGTGTTGTCGCTTGCCTGACAGCAGGGCTATTGACAAGCACCTGTACATAATCATCGATCTGCTCGTATATGCGCCGCAACGGGCGTGGGCGGCATTGAGCCAGGGCATAGGCTGTGAAAATAGGCAGGGCAATAGTTACATCAGTAGAACATACAACCGTTTTTGACAGCTTCGAGGGGTTTACCTTTCCCCATGTGACTGCTTCCTGGGGAGTAGCGCCAGACAAGCCTCCTGTATCAGGACGGGCATCTGTAAACTGAATGTAGTAATCATAACCACTCTCCTCAATACCAAAAATCTCTTGCAGTTGAGGTTGTGTTTGCAGTGCGAAGTTCTTAGGACTGCCGCCGCCGCAAATGATGATGGCACTTTCTCTGCTCTGTTGCCTGGCGTGGTAGACAATAGCGGAAGTTTGCAGCACGTCCGCTTCTGGATCGAAGCCGATTTTGTAGCCACTTGCGCGCAAGGCGGCCACATTCATACCGATGGTCGAATCACCAGGGCTGGATGTATAGATAGGTACAGCCGCCTGGTAGGCAGCGGATAGGATGGAGCGGTAGCGAGTACCTAGCGCTCTTTCCCGCTGGAGTGCGTAGCGTCCCAGACGAAAATGGAACTCCGCTGAACTCATGCGATGCTGGAACTCTGGAAGGACGAGGCAGTGCATCAAAAACTCGTCAGTATCCAGGAGCACCTGCTCTTCAAAAATAATGTCGTAAATGCGGATAATTCTTTGCTTATGCAAGGAAAGGTCGTCTGTGCAGGGACTAATCTGGTAGAGTTGGTGTCCAATAGACCGATGCAAGTCGTGATACAGGTTAGCGCCGGTAGAGACGATCCAATCCACGAAACCATGTTCAATCAGTGGTACAATGCAGGCGTTGCCCAGACCAGCCGGGGTCAATGCTCCTGAAAGCGTTAATCCAACGATGACATCAGGCAGGAGTATATGCTCTGTCATCAGGTGGCAGGCTTCACGGAGGCGAGCGGCATTGTAGGCAAGGAAGAAGGTGTCTACCAGATCGCTGATACCAAGCTCTCCTGAAATGGCAGAAGGATTCAGCAAACGTCCCGATAACTTTTCAAACATGTCCGGTATCTCCTTCCTGCAAGCTAGAAAAATATTCTTTTGAGAAGAATAATATATAATTGCTTGCTTTGCAAGGATTGCCGCATTTTATCAGAGGTTAGCTCTTCTGCCTTCTCCGGGATTTCTATAAAGTGTAATATCTGATCCGTTTAAAGAGTGGAGATAGAACATGGGGATACCCCCTGCCCCGCCAGGAGGACTGCCGCCCTCCTGGACCTCCCACTTTCTTCACTCTTCTCCCGGACATGTATACTTCCTGACACGCTGTAAGGCGTCTCTAAGAGGCGCTGGCTGCGGGAAGTTCCGCGACCTCGGCCAGGGCGGCATCCAGCCGCTCTGCTGCCTCGTCGATATCGGAGGGGGTCAGGATCAATGGCGGGACCATGCGCAGGGTTGCCGGTCCCAGGCTGTTGAGCAGCAGGCCGTGGTGCAGCGCCTTCTCGACCATCATGGGAGCCAGGTCGTGCTGCACATGGACCGCACGCATCAGGCCGATGCCGCGCGGGCTATCGATGAGATTGGGATATTTCTCACAGAGCGCTGTGAGCTTGCTGGCCCAGTAGTCGCCCATCTTCGCGGCATTCTCCAGCAAATTCTGCTCAAGGATCGTCTTGATGGTGGCGATGCCGGCGGCGCAGGCAATCGGGTTGCCGCCGAAGGTCGTGCCATGATCGCCTGCCTCGAACACGTCTGTGCGCGGCCCCGTCAGCATGGCGCCGATGGGCACGCCGCCGGCCAGCCCTTTCGCCATTGTCACGATATCGGGCGTAATCCCATAGTTCTCGTAGCTAAAGAACTTGCCGGTACGCCCCATCCCTGCCTGCACCTCATCGCAGATCAGGACCAGGTTTTTCTCATTACACCACTGGCGCAGGCCCTGCATATACTCCTTGCTGGAAGGCCAGATGCCGCCCTCGCCCTGCACCGGCTCGACCAGGATGCCGACAGTCTTGTCGCTGGTTGCCCTCTTGACTGCCTCCAGGTCGTTGAAGGGCACCTGCTTGAAGCCGTCGGGCAGGGGAACCCACGTCGCCTGGTAATATGCCTGCCCGGTGGCGGCGGTTGTGGCAAGCGTGCGCCCGTGGAAGCTGTTCTCCATGCTGATGATCTCGTAGGCGCCGTTGCGGTGCAGGCGCCCGTACTTGCGCGCCAGCTTGATCGCGCCCTCGTTCGCCTCGGCGCCGCTGTTTGAGAAGAAGGAGCGCATGCCGCTGCTCTGATTGGCGAGCAGTTCCGCAAGCTCGATCTGGCGCACGTTGTAATAGAGGTTGGAGACGTGGATAAGCTGTGTCACCTGCCGCTGGACCGCTTCCACGATGGCCGGGTGACAGTGCCCCAGGACGTTCACGGCGATGCCGGCGACGAAATCAAGATATACCTTCCCATCGCTGTCCCATACACGAGTCCCCTCCCCGCGTACAAGAACAATTGGCGACCTCTTGAATGTGCCCTGATAGTATTTGTGCTCGAGGGCAACCCAATCGCGTTTGTTCAAATCAGTCATAGTCATATTTTATTGCTCCTGTTTCCAATACAATGCTTGCTCGTGCCTGCGGCACTCGCTTTTTGTATATGTTGTAGAGCACAGGCGCGAAGCGCCTGTGCTCTACAACATATACAACCCTGGTGCGGCGGAGCCGCGCGAACACCTGACCAGGGAGACAAGAGTGCTGAGCTTCAGACGCGCTCTAACGGGTATAAAGCGTATTTTCATCAATATAGCCATGCGTCAGATCGCAGCCCCAGGCCGTCGCCTCGCCGTCGCCGAGATGCAGATCGACGCCGATGGTGACTTCTTTGCCGGCCATAGCGGCACGGGCGCGCTGCTGATCGTAGTCAGTTGCCATGCCTTGCTTCGTCACCTGAACGTCGCCGATGAAAATATCGTAGGCGTCCTGACGCAATGCACAACCGCAGGCGCCCAGCGCCGCGACAATACGGCCCCAGTTGGGATCACCCCCGGCCAGCGCGCACTGCCAGAGCGGCGAGAGCGTAATAGCGCGCGCCGCCTTGATGGCATCGGCCTTGTCGCGTGCGCCGCGCACATGCACCGTCATCAGCTTTGTCGCCCCCTCACCATCGCGCGCCATCTCAATTGCCAGGTAGCGCAGCGTATGATGCAGCGCGGCGCGGAACACGCTCGCTTCTCTGTGCTGCGCGTTGATGGGTGCATTGCCGGCGAGGCCGTTGGCGAAGAGCACACAGGTATCGTTGGTAGACATATCGCCATCTACCGCGATCATGTTGAAGGTATCCGCGACGGCGGCGCGCAACTCTTTTTGCAGCCAGTCGTGCTCGATTGTAGCGTCGGTGGTGAGATAGGAAAGCATCGTCGCCATATTGGGATAGATCATTCCCGCGCCCTTTGTGACTCCGCCCAGGCGCACTGTGCGCCCTTCAATCTGAAACTCCATCGCGATGCGCTTGGGATGTGTGTCGGTGGTCAGGATGGCCTCCGAGAAAGCATTGCCACCATCGGCGCTCAACTCGATGCGCTGCACACCTTCGGCAATCTTCTCAATGGGGAGCTGGCGGCCAATGATGCCCGTTGACGAGCAGAGCACCAGTTCCTGCGGCACGCCAAAGCGCTCGGCGACGAACTCGGTCATGCGATAGGCGTTGCGCAGACCTTGCTCGCCCGTCGCGCAATTCGCATTGCCACTGTTCACGATCACCGCCTGTGCCCGGCCGCTCTTGAGGCGTTCCTGGCAGACGATCACGGGCGCGGCGCGCGTGCTGCTGGTTGTGAATACGCCGACAGCGACGCAGGGAACATCGGATACCAGGACCGCCAGGTCCTTGATCGAAGCGTCTGATTTAATGCCGGAGGCTATGGTGCCGGCGCGGAAGCCCCGGGGAGCTGTAACGCAGCTATCAATCTCATGAAATATTTCGGACACGAACCCTTCTTCTCCTCTCCTCTGCTCATTGAAAAAAGCTCCAGGTCTCAGGGAGTTCCGGTGGGACACTGAGAGCCGGGAACTTCATGTATATCCCATTGTACAATGGTAACTTGCGTGGTTACAACCCCGCAGGTTTTACGGACAAAACAGATCGACGGGCGCCGCAGGCGTCCGCCGATCTGTTCTGTCATTACTACCTCTTCATGACGAAGGCCCATGCAACTGCCAACGCGAGGACGAGGACGCCTCCGGCAATCACAAAAGCGAGATGCATCCCTGAGAGGAACGCCTGCTGATTGGCTACCAGCGCTCCCAGGATCGCCACCCCGATGACCCCACCCACCTGCCGGCTCACATTGAGCATACCCGAGGCGACCCCGGATTGTGCTCCTGGCGCATGCGAAATCGCTGCCTCGGTCATGGCCGGTAAGACAGAAGCCAGCCCGAAGCCCAGAACGGCAATGATACACGCCAGAAGCAGGTAGCTGGTTCGCGTCTCGACCAGCAGAAACCCGAAACAGGCCACAGCGGAGAGGATCAGACCCATTACCATGACACGTTTTGCCCCGATGCGGGCCATAAGCGTTCCCGAGAGCGAGCTTGCCACGAGAGCAAGGCCAAAGGAAGGAAGCAGCGCCAATCCCGTGAGCGAGGGCGAATAGTGTTGCACCTGTTGCAGAAACAGGCTGATGACAAACAGAAAGCCCATAAACGTGAAGGTCTGGCAAAGGGCGACGAAATTCGTGGCAGAGAATGTTTTCTCTTGAAACAGTGCCAGGGGAAGCATCGGTTGGCTGATCGTCTTTTCTCTCCAGAGTAATAGCAGGAAGAAGAGCACACTTCCTGCATACGCTGCAAGGATCGGCGGAGACAGGCGGCCCAGACTGTTGCCTTCAATCAACGCAAAGGTCAAGAGGCCCAGAGCGAGAATACCTGCTCCTTGACCCGGAAGATCAAGGCTTCGTTCTGCCTGCGGAGTCGCGGGAGTAATCGAACGGAAAGTGAGCAGAAAGCCGATGATGCCGATTGGCAGGTTGATCAGGAAGATGCTGCGCCACCCAAACGCATTGACCAGAAACCCGCCAAGCAGCGGACCAGAAAGGGCGCCGATGCTGGCAACGGCTGCCCAGATGCCAATTGCTTGCGCTCGTTTCCGTGCGGAAGTATAGATCGTATTTAAGAGCGCGAGCGAATTGGGAACGAGCAGGGCGGCGCCAAGCCCCTGAAAGGCGCGCGCAATCTGCAAGATCAGGAGTGTTGGCGCCAGGCTATACAGCGTTGAGGCCAGTGTGAAGAGGGCAAAACCAACTAGAAAAATGGTTCTGCTTCCTCGCCTGTCGCCAAGCGCTCCACCCGTCAGGAGCATACTGGCGAAGACAAGGGCATAGCCATCCACAATCCATTGCAGTCCCGTCACATTCGCGCTCAATTGCTCCTTGATATTGACTAATGCCACATTGACGATGGTGACATCAAGAATCGTCATGAAGTAGCCAAGACAGAGCGCCAGCAGGGGCATCATTGCCTGTCTGCTTGCCTGTTGGGTTGTCTGTTGCGTTGATGTGGTGATCATTCGCTTTCGGCCAGGACCTCCATGGCGATAGTGACCGCCGTCATCGCGCTGGGCCATCCGGCATAGAATGCCAGGTGCGTGAACACCTCGGCCAGTTCCTCTTTGCTGATCCCATTCTCGCGAGCGCGGGCAATGTGAAAGGGTAGTTCGTTGATCCGATACAGCGCGACGAGGGTGGCGACTGTAATCAGGCTGCGGTCTCGCCTGGAGAGACCCGGACGCTCCCAGATGTCGCCGAAAAGCACCTTCTCGTTCAGCTCCATTAACTTCGGGACGAACTCTTTTCTCTTCTGCATTGTCTCTTCTCTGGCAGGCTGTTCTTGAGGCATGATCTGTTCTCCTTTTGATGTGTTTAGTGACTATTCATTATTGATTTACTGATGACCGATGATGGAATCGTATATTCCATGTACTTTTCCTCTTCTTTACACAGATGGCACCAGTTTCAGTGTAGTTGCCCGTGCTTGCGGGGCGATCATCGGGTCAACATAGGCTGCGCTATGTCTCCGGTACTTCGATTGATAGGCAGCATCGATCTCGTCATTGAGCGCTTTATCGGAGCTTGCATCCACAAGCGTCACGTCCTTCGTCACCCCGCCGGCTGAAATGCGTCCCTCGTGCCGCCGTTGTGCCTGACGGAACCAGACGCTATTGCGCCCGCGCCAGGATCGGATGTAGAGGTCGTCGCCGACGCGAACAACCCAGATCGTAACAGGCTTGCGAAGCGTGCCATCCTTCTTGAACGTGGCAAGGCGGAGTTCTTCTGCTGCTCCAATGCGTTCGAGGTCATTCTGCGTCCAGCTCGTCATAGTAGAGCCTCCTTTATCTGACTGTATATGATTTACTGCTTAGAGGCGCCAGGCATCTTACGGGCGCAGCAGCACCTTGATCGCACGCCGCTCGTCCATCGCACGGTAGCCCTCGGCGACCTGCGCCAGAGGCAGTTGCAGGTCGAACACCTTGCCGGGGTTGATCTTCCGGTTCCAGATCAGGTCGATCAGTTCGGGCAGGAAGCGGCGCACCGGGGCGGGGCCACCATGCAGGTGGATGAGGGAGAAGAACAGTCCCTTGCCGCTCAACTCGGCCCCGTGCGGGACGCCAACATAGCTCGTGTAGCCGCCCGGGCGCGTGGAATGGATCGCCTGCAACATGGACTCCTGGGTACCAACACACTCCAACACCGAGTGCGCGCCGAGTCCGTCGGTAAGCTCCTTGATTCTGGCTACGCCCTCCTCGCCGCGTTCGGTCACGATGTCAGTCGCACCGAATTCGCGTGCGAGTTGCTGTCGCACCGCGTTCCGGCTCATCGCGATGATGCGCTCGGCGCCCATCTGCCGGGCTGCGAGTACCGCGCACAGGCCCACCGCGCCGTCGCCGACGACCACAACCGTCTTGCCCGGCCCGGCCTCGGCGGCCACTGCCGCGAACCAGCCAGTGCCCAGCACGTCCGAGGCAGCTAGCAGCGACGGGATCAGGTCCTCGCCGGGCATGCCCGGCGTGGCGACCAGCGTGCCGTCGGCGAGCGGCACACGGGCCGCCTGCGCCTGCGTTCCTATGGTGCCCATAAGCACCCGGTGGAGGCACGCGCTCTGGTACCCGGCCTGGCAGATCTCACAGGAATTGTCCGAGGCCCAGAACGAGCCAATCACGAACTGACCGGGCTTGATCGTCCGAACCGAGCTTCCGACCTCCTCCACAATGCCGACATACTCGTGCCCCATCGGCGTCGGCCCGCTGATCGGCTCAATACCACGATAGGGCCACAGATCGGACCCGCATATGCAGGTGGCCGTGATCCTGATGATAGCGTCCGTTGGTTCGATAATCTTCGGGTCGGCACGCTCCTCGAAGCGCACGTCCCGGGGACCGTAAAGCATGGTTCCTCGCATAGTTGATCTCCTTTTCTGAGTGACGGTGTGATTTCGTCTGCTTCTTGAATGTTTCTTTTGATACTGTCTGTTTATTTCATCTGGTTGCCTGTCTGAACCCACACTCCCTCAACAACTGGATATTCCCTTGAAGAAAAGTCCTGCTTGCGCGTCCCGGCAGCGAGGCATGTTCTCTTTCTGGTGGTCATTATAGACGCGCCTTCGCGCCAGGTGATAGAATGATTGTCGCAAATGATTGTCTGATTCTGCGCATCTTCCAGAGAGGCGATGAGCAATCAGAGAAGAGGGTCTTATGGACGTGATCAACCACCAGCAGGCGGAACGCGAGGTGCAGTGGATGCAGGCCAATCGCGAGGAACTGGTAGAGCGCATCGGGCGGACCATGCGCCAGGATGGGACTGCTCAGCCGCTTCCAGGACTGCACCTGTACCGCCACTCCTTCCCTCTGGAGCAAGTTTATAGCATAGTCGAGCCATCCTTCTGTGTGGTGGCCCAGGGGAGCAAGGAGTTCTTGCTGGACGAGCGCCGCTACCGGTATGACCCCTTCAACTATCTGCTCGTAACGGTTGATCTGCCCTACGCCGGTCAGGTTCTGGAGGCTTCGCCGGAGCGGCCTTTCCTCTGCCTGCGCCTGGACCTCACCCCTGCCCTTGTCGGTGAGGTCATGGTTGAGGTCGGTCACGTCTCGCCGGCAGAGCCTGCTGATGTGAGGGCAATAACCGTCAGCCCGATGGATGGGCACCTGCTGGACGCCATGGTGCGTGTCTCCAGGCTTCTGGATGCTCCTGACGAAGCCCCGGTACTGATGCCGCTGATCACGCGAGAAATTATCTACCGGCTTCTGAAAGGGGAGCAAGGCGCGCGACTCCGGCACCTCGCGGTCCTGGGGGGCTACTCTCCCTCTATAGCCAGAGCGATTGAACGGCTCCGTCAAGAGTTCGACCAGCCGCTGCGCGTCGAGAGCCTCGCGCGCGAGTCGGGCATGAGCGTCTCGCTATTCCACCGCCACTTCAAGGCCGTCACAGCATTGAGTCCTTTGCAATTCCAGAAGCGGTTACGGCTCCTGGAGGCGCGGCGTCTGATGCTGGGTCAAGACCTGGACGCGGCCAGCGCAGCCTATCGCGTCGGGTATCACGATGCCTCCCACTTCAACCGGGAATACAAAAGCCTCTTTGGTGTCCCGCCCATGCGTGACGTGCAGCGACTGCGGGAGGCAGCCCTGGCAAGCGCTGGCCGATAAGTCAGAGAGAGCCAGCAGAAAACGGATGGGGCAGCGTGGACCGCAGATCCACGCTGCCCCATCCGTTTTCTGTCATATAGAAACTACGACTCGGCTTCGTGCTCGCGCGAATAGGGCGGCTGGAGTTGAGGGGGTAGCGGATGAGATCCGCCCGGAAGGAGCAGGCCCTGCTGGCCCTGACCGTCCCAGCTCTTGCCATTGCCCATCGTGCCGGCCAGGATCGAGGGCGCCGCATACTGCTCATCGTTGATTTCTTGATTGAAAAGCGACTCGAAAAGCGGCCCTTCCAGTGTCTCCTCTTTAATCAGGCGCTCGCTAATCATAATCAGGCGCGTCTTATTTTGCTGCAATACATTGTATGCCTTGTCGAACGCCTCCTGAATGATGCGATGGATCTCCTCATCGATCTCGCGCGCCGTTTGCTCGCTGTAGTTGCGCTGCTCGCCAAAGTCGCGGCCCAGGAAGACCAGTTCATCCTTGTGCCCCAGTGCCATCGGTCCAATACGGCTGCTCATGCCGTATTCAGTGACCATTGACCGCGCGATCTTTGTCACACGTTCGATATCGTTTGACGCACCCGTTGTCACCTCGCCGAAGATAATCAATTCGGCAACGTGACCGCCAAGCGCGTAGGCGAGCATGTCCTCAAATTGCGCCCTGCTCCACAGGTAGCGATCCTCGGTTGGCAGCAGCATCGTAAAGCCGCCGGCCTGGCCGCGCGCCACAATCGAGACCTTATGCACCGGATCGGTGTTGGGCAGCATGCGCGCAACGAGGGCGTGGCCCACTTCATGATAGGCGGTGATCGCCTTCTCGCGCTCGCTGATAATGCGGCTCTTGCGGGCCGGACCTGCCACGACGCGATCTATAGCCTCCTCCAGTTCGCTCATACCGATCTTGCGTTTGTTACGACGCGCGGCCAGGATCGCCGCCTCATTCAAAAGGTTAGAGAGGTCGGCGCCAGAGAAGCCGGGCGTCTGCTTTGCCAGCGTTTCGAGCGAGATAGACGATTCCAGGGGCTTGCCGCGTGCGTGAACCTGGAGGATGGCGATGCGCCCGCGAATATCGGGTCGATCAAGCACCACCTGCCGGTCAAAGCGACCGGGGCGCAGCAGGGCCGGATCAAGCACATCGGGACGATTGGTGGCCGCGATAACGATCACGTTGGTGTTGGTATCGAAGCCGTCCATCTCCACGAGGATCTGGTTGAGCGTTTGCTCGCGCTCGTCGTGTGATCCTCCCAGGCCGGCCCCACGCTGGCGGCCTACTGCATCGATCTCGTCGACGAAGACGATGCAGGGGCTATTACGCTTGGCCTGATCGAAGAGATCGCGCACGCGGCTCGCGCCGACGCCCACAAACATCTCGACGAACTCGGAGCCGCTGATACTGAAGAAGGGCACGCCTGCCTCGCCGGCAACGGCTCGTGAGATCAGCGTCTTGCCGGTTCCCGGAGGGCCAACGAGCAGCAGCCCTTTAGGAATGCGCGCTCCCAGCGCCACGAACTTTTCGGGATACTTCAAGAACTCGACGATCTCCTGCAACTCCTGCTTGGCCTCATCGACGCCGGCCACGTCGGCGAACGTTACCGTCGGCTTGTTGCCCATGAACATACGCGCACGACTCTTGCCAAAGGACATGGCCTGATTATTGGTGCCCTGGGCCTGTCGTAATATGAAGATCAGCAAAATGCCCAGCAGCAGGAACGGCAGCAGTCCACCGAGGGCGCTGAGCCAGCCCCATAAGGCGCTGGGGGTTTCGTAATTCAGGATCAACGAGCTATTGTTAACGTAGTTGATGCCGTTATCTTTAAGGACTCTGGTAATATCGAAGCTGTCATTGATGGTGGCTGCTTCTTTGGGAGCGTTAGGACCTTTGCCTCTGGTCAGCGTGATGGTGTCACTGCCAACGTCCAACGTATCCTGCTGATGGGCCGCCATATCTGTTTTGATATGGCTCAAGATGGTGGATACCGTAACCGATGTGACATCAGATTGTGGACGGAAGATGAGCACGACAACCACAACAGCAACCAGGGTAATCAGGAGCCAGAAAACACTCGTTCTGAGCCATCTTCCATTGTTTGACATCGGGGCTCCTCCCTACTGGTATAGCAAGCACAGGCTGCGCCACTTCAAGAAGGGGCTACCCGGCATTCAAGGTGCATTCTTGTGCGCTCTATTATAGCACATACGATAATAATGCATGCGCCGCCCCGGGTTAAGGGCGGCGGCAAGGGGCCAGGGCGATCCTCCTCTACACGATTCCTGCCCTGGCCCTGCTGCGCCGTCGAGAATCACCGCTCAATTTGACGCCTGAGAGGACACCCCCCGCGCCCCTGTCAGCGGGCGTGCGAGCACCAATCCCCATATGGATGCCGCGCCGGCGGCGAAGAGCGGGGCCGCGCATGCCTCCAGGGTTGCCCCCGTTGTGCATACATCATCTATCAGCAAGATTCTACGTCCGTGAAGCGCTTCAGTTGCAGAAGCAGGCGTACAGCGGAAGGCGCCGGCCACATTTTGCTGGCGCTCGCGGACCGTCAGGTGTACCTGCGCCTGTGTGGGACGGATGCGACTTACCACAGTACTATTGAGCGGAAGCCCCAACTGTGCAGCGCAGACCTGTGCCAGCAGATACGATTGATTATAGCCACGCTCGCGTTCGCGTTCGTTGTGCAGTGGCACGGGTATGATGATGTCGGCTCGCAGCCCGTAGGCCAGATATGCCCGCGCCAGCAGAGCGCCCAGCGGTTCCGCCAGGCGCCTGTTACCGCCATATTTCAGGGCATGGATGCAGGCGCGCAATGGCCCATGATAAGCGCTGACCGCGCGCAAGCCGCTCATGCTCAGCGGGCGATACTGGCACTGGTTGCATATCCCTTCCGCTGAGAGCCGGGTATGACAGTGCTGGCAGCATGGCCCGGGCAATGGCTGGATAGCGGCCAGGCAGGATGGACAGAGGATGCTGCCACCGCGTTGACAGGCGGCGCATTGCGGCGGAAAGAGCAGGTCGAGCGCGCGCTGGATAAACGCCAGATAGCGCTCCAGGGCCGGAGCATTATACACCCGCCGGCTCCAGTGCGTAGACAAAACGCAGGTGCGGTGAGTGCTTGATGCGCACCTGCATTCCTTCACGCAGCGATCTATACAGCTCTTCGCTCACGCTGAACGTGAGCGCGCGCGGTGTACTATCGGAGTTGATGGGCAGCAGAGCGACGCCATGCCAGGAGTTCGTGCCGCGCGGCATCACCCCGCTGCGACTCTTGCGCGAAGAACTGGCAGCGCGCAGGGCGACCACGCGAGCGCTGAAGACGCGTATCTCATCGCGCTGGTAGCGCTCAACCAGCAGGTCACGCCAGCCCCAGCGCGCCAGGAGCGCGGGATAGGCCAGCAGCGCCAGTCCTGCCAGTATAAGTAGCGCGCCGGCGCGTTCTCCGGCGGCCAGCGTGACCAGGCCCAGGCTGACGATTGCCAGCGCCAGCAGCGAGATTGTTCCACCGATAGCAAGCGCCGAAAGCGGCCTGATGCCCGGCCGCCAGCTCCACCACGAGATAGGGCCATAATCGGCCCGCGCGTTCTGCGGATTTGTTGTCTCATCTAATGCCATACGTCCACCTCACGGCTTCCTGAAAAGGAGAAGGGGGCAAGGGGCAAGGAGAGGAGGGAAAGGAGATGGGGGCAAGGAGATGGGGGCAAGGAGATGGGGGCAAGCCCCATCTCTACATGTAGAGACGAGGCTTGCCCTCGTCTTGATCTACATGTAGAGGCTTGCCCTCGTCTTGATCTACATGTAGAGGCTTGCCCTCGTCTTGATCTACATGTAGAGACGAGGCTTGCCCTCGTCTTGATCGATGGGGGCGTTGTCATGCCTTGCCCTTTCATTCCTCCTCCGTCTTGCGCATCGTCGGGAAGAGAATGACATCGCGGATGGTCTCCTGGTCAGCCATCAGCATCGCCAGGCGGTCAACGCCGATGCCGAGGCCGCCGGTGGGAGGCATGCCGGTCTCCAGCGCCTCCAGGAAGTCCTCGTCAAGCACCTGGGCCTCTTCGTCGCCATGCGAGCGTTGACGCGCCTGGTCCTCGAAGCGCGCGCGCTGATCGAGCGGATCGTTGAGTTCGGTGAAGGCGTTGCCCAGTTCCAGGCCGCCGGCAAAGGGCTGGAAGCGTTCGACCAGGCCCGGCTTCTCTCTATGCAGCTTGGCGAGTGGCGAGACTTCGAGCGGATAATCGATCAGGAAAAGGGCCTGGCGCAGCGCCGGGATGCCCTTGCGGAACATCGCTCCCTTGAGATCATCGATCAGGCGGCCACGACTCAGTTTAGGATCGGCCTCGAAGCCCCGCGCGCGCATTTCAGCGGCCAGGCTCTCGCGATCAGGGTAACGGGATGGATCGATGCCGGTAAATTCGGCAATAGCGTCCAGCAGGGGAATACGCGGCCAGGGCGGCGCCAGGTCGATCTCCGTCCCCTGGTAGGTGATACGTGTCGATCCTTTCACTTCCTGAGCGATGAAGGCGATCATTTCCTCGACCAGTTTCATCATATCGTTGTAGTCAGCATACGCCTGATAACATTCCATGACAGTAAATTCAGGATTGTGCGTGCGATCAATGCCCTCGTTACGGAAGTCGCGCCCGATTTCGTAGACGCGCTCAAATCCGCCCACAATCAAACGCTTCAGATATAGCTCGACAGCAATGCGCAGATAGAGATCGCGATCCAGCGTGTTATGGTGCGTGATAAAAGGCCGCGCCGTCGCGCCGCCATAGAGCGGTTGCAGCACGGGCGTTTCAACTTCGATGAAGCCGTGTTCATCCAGGAAGCGGCGCATGGCGCTAATCACACGGCTGCGCGTAATAAAGACCTGCTTGACCTCATCGCCGTTCGCGATCAGGTCCAGGTAGCGCTTGCGCTGGCGCAGTTCGATGTCTTCCAGGCCGTGGTACTTCTCCGGCAGCGGGCGCAGGCTCTTGGCGATGACGCGAAAGTGCAGGACGTGCAGCGTGCGCTCGCCCGTGCGCGTTGTGAAGAGGAAGCCGCTGGCCTGGATGAAATCGCCCACGTCGAGCAGCTTGATGCGGCGATATGCCTCCTCGCCGACATCGTTAATGCGAAAGAAAAGTTGAATGCTGCCGGTGCCGTCCTCGATTCTGGCGAACGTGACTTTGCCCTGTTCGCGCAGCACGCGTATGCGGCCAACCAGTGTGTAGGAGCCGTCTGGCCCGGAGAATTCATCAAAATGTTGCAAAACCTCTGCGATAGTATGGGTACGCTCTACGTGCTGAGGATAGGGGTTGATGCCCTGCTCGCGCAGGGCTTGCAGGCGCTGTAATCGCATCTCCCGTTCGTCTGCCATGTTTACCTCGTTTTTTTTCTCGGAGAGTGCCCGATTCCCTGCCTCTGCGCTTCCTCGCGCCTGCGGCGCTCGCCAGAGAGGCTGTATGGTGGGAGAAGATGCGCGAAGCGCATCTTCTCCCACCATACAGCCTCTCCCAGGTGCGGCGAAGCCGCACGAACGCCCGATGAAAGAGAGCGAAGGCACTGGGAATCAGATATTCTCTCAGATAAGATATCATGATCGCCGCCTATTTTAACACTGTTTCGCTCTATTGAATAGTAGCAGGGGTGCCGGGGCATCGCATGAAAAAAAACCGGCCTGTGCGCCGTGAGCGGCGTTCACAGGTCGGTTGGCTGTTGCGAGTTCAGGTGAGCATCTTTACTCTACAGAGAGAATGGTATACTCCTTGACACCGCCAGGCGTCGAGACAATCACCAGATCACCGGCTTTATGGCCGAGCAGCGCCTTTCCTACGGGCGACTCGTTAGAAATGCGCCCCGCGCTAGGATTGGCCTCAAATGCTCCGACCAGGGTGTAGCGGCACTCACGGCCCTCGCTCGTGACAAGGTGGACCACCGAGCCAAGCGAAACTGTATCTGTTCGCACATGGTCAATGAGCTTGGCCTTCGCCAGAAGCTGTTCCAGCTCCATGATACGCCCCTCAAGGCGCGCTTGCTCGTTTTTGGCATCTTCGTAGGCCGCGTTATCCACCACATCGCCCGATTCCTTTGCATCATGAAGGTACTGGGCGACTTCGGCTCGTTTGACAGTGCGCAAAAACTCCAACTGGCTTAATGCACGCTGCCACCCGTCACTGGTGAGGAATACATCCTGTGTCTCCATCTTCAGTTTTCCCCTCTTTGTGGGCAGAGGAACATCCTCTCCCAAAAAACCATTTTTCCGCTCATCGCGTCGCCTACCTGTCGGGGTAGCCAATATCTCCCCAGGTAATATTGACGCGTTCTCCTGAATGACAGCGGAGTAACAGCTCTCCGTGGTCATCCACATCCTCAGCTATGCCGCTGAGGATAGCAGTGCCCTGCCGCACCTGAATGGTACGACCAAGCGTTGAAAGTTGATTCCGCCATCGCTCTCGCATCAACCGAGAGGCGGACCCGGTGGTCATTTCTGCCGGATCCCACGTTTCTTGCTGCAAAGCAAGATAGCTTGTTTCAATGTGGCCGAGCAGGTGAGCCATAAACGTTTCGCGGCTCACCTGGTGCCCGCATGCGGCCTCAAGTGTGGTAGCAGGTGCGACCAGCCCTTGATTGACCGACGACGCCTCCGCTTGATCTCCAACGAACTCTGAAAGCTGTCCGTTCACATTGACGCCAATACCCATGATAGCAACCATGCGACCTGTGCGGTCATGACCAGTTTCGATCAGGATGCCGGCAACTTTGCTCTCACCAATAAGAACATCGTTGGGCCATTTGATCGCCGCGGTCAATCCGCAGGTGTCGGCGATTGCGTCTACCACAGCAAGCGAAGCAACCATTACGAGGAGGTAGGATGGGAAACGGGGACGTAATACGGTAGATGAGAGGGCGTAACATCCTGGTCTATCTACCCAGCGCCGTCCTAACCGGCCTTTACCAGCCGTCTGACTATCGGTAATTACTACCGTTCCTTCCTCGGCTCCACCCTGAGCCAGTTGCATCGCCAGAGTGTTCGTTGAATCGACAGTCGGTAAAAATACTAAGCGATTCTCAACGCCAAAAAAACGCGTATTCAGTCGCTGTTGTAAAGCTTTAACGTCGAACTGCTTAAATGCGGCGGTCTCTATCTCCTTCAGAGCTTCTTCCACTTCTATCTGTCTAGTGCGATCTCCGCTGAAAATTCTGATCTATGAAGATGCCCGTGATCTGATGCCTGCCTGATGAGCAACATTCATACGCAGTGCCTGGGTGCGGTTCTACTACAAACGGGCCGGGGTACATTATTCTTGAACAGATATCAGGATAGTAGATAGCATAAATGTACAAAAATCCCAGAGCCAGGGCACGGCTTGCCTGCCCCAACTCTGGGGAAGCTGCACAGACAAGCAGATATGCTGCCCCTGTATTTTCCGTGTGGCCTATGCGCGGTGCGCATGCCATGAGAAGGTTGCTCTAAGCGAGCGCTCCTCCTGTTTGGAAGGTGCAGCAATCTATAACGCTGTCTGTGCAGCGTTTACGTTGATCCATCTGCACACCACCTCCTTTCGTTGACGCTATTGTACCATCGGGTTTTAATAGTTGTCAAGCTTTTCTAAAAACTCGTTCATTCTTTTGAGAAGTCGAGTGCGCTGGTATGGCCTGGGAAGACGATGGAGCCGATGGGGGAAATTGTGAAAATTGCGTGAATAAGCTCGGCAGTAATGTCGCCTCTCTCTTCGGACAAGCAGGCTAGCAGAGCTTATGAACGATGTAAAACTCCTCACGCCTGTGGCGCTCAAAAGGGTTCAGAGAGTGTGGCTGCGGTCTGCGCCCGCAGCCACACTCTCTGAACCTGAACGGCTCGCGCCGGGGGCCGAAACTCGTCGTAAAGACGTATCATTCACCAGTTCTGAGCAGAATGTAACGAGCTGTGGTAGGATTATTAAGGATGTGTTACAATGACGCTATGTGAGGAAAGGAGGTTTTTATGGCTGTTGAACGCACGGCCCATCCGCATATTGTTCGCGATTCAGCGCTCTACGAAGGTGAGCCTATTATAGAGGGGACGCATACAGGAGTGCGTCATATCATCCTCATGTTCCAGAGCGGGCAGGATCCGGAAGAGATCGCCCATAGCCAGCGCCTTTCCCTGGCGCAGGTATATGACGCCATCAGTTATTTCTATGATAACGAGGAGGAGATCAGGCGCTATATTCGCAGCGAGCATTGAGGGACTGTCTGGCCGGGGTTCTTCGCCCTGTATTGCACCCGCGCTGCTCCTCTCGTTGGCAATCGGGTTCTTTTTTCACTGCTGCCTTGTCAATGCTCCTGGCAAGCGGCTTTATTCATCATTGCCTGCTGATAAAGCAGGCTTTGACTGCTATTTTGACTGCTATTCGCCATTTTCGCATGATTGTACCTCTTTCTGGCGACGATCCTTTCTCGAAAAGTCAATGATGCATTTGCTTGTTTCATATGCTTATCTTGTCTGGACTCCTGGAGTCGGCATGTGCCAATGGGCTTTCAGCCTTCGGAAAGGCCATAGCCCATGCCGAGCCGCTCCAGATCGTGCGCCAGCGAAGATGGTCGATGCGCAGGCGACATAAAGATGCGCAAACTGTTCATCTCGATAGAGCCCAGCGAATTCATCTCTCAGGCGCATCGCTAAGGTTCCCTTTGGGCATGCGGCCCGCGCGACCCTGGCAGTTTCTTCGGGAATTGGCCCCAGGTGGTCAGGGTACATGGACATGCTCTGGCTCCTCTCTGCTGCTCTTGCCTGCCATTTTTCTCATTCTACCATTCCACTCACGATCTTATTCGCCAGCAGAAACATTGTAGGGAGGGTCGTTTGCTGTTGCTGCGCTCTCCGTTATCGTGTCAAGTCAGCATGACGGCTCTCGTCGTGTCAAGCTGTAGTGACAACACAGAGAAGTGCTTTGGTTTTGTCGTTTAAAGTAATTCATGTTTCAAGACCTGATATTGGCTGTGGTTCCACCATCGGCAGCGATCTCCGTTCCTACAACGAAGGAGGAGTCCGAGGAAGCGAGGAAGAGTGCGACCTTTGCCACTTCCTCTGGGCGACCCATGCGTTTGAGCGGCACCCGGATGGCAAACATCTTGCGCAGCGCCTCAACGACCTCTGGCGGATTACCCGCTCGCTCCAAAATGGGCGTCTCGATTGCCCCGGTGATGATCGTGTTGACACGGATGCCACGCCCAATGAGTTCAGCCGAGAGTGTACGCGCCAGGGAGTGTAGCGCCGCTTTGCTGGCAGAATACACAGAAGTGCCAGCCATCCCCACCAGCGCACTGGCCGAACCAGTGAGAATAATCGAAGCCTGATCGTTCAACAAGGGCAACGCCTTCTGAATCGTGAAATAGGCTCCTTTAAAGTTAGTGTTCATCTGCTCATCAAAGAACGCTTCATCCGTCTCGGCAAGTGTCCTGAAACCCGTGATGCCTGCATTGACAAACAAGATATCCAGGTTGCCAAAGGTCTCCCGCGTAAGTGCCATCAAGTTATCAAGGTCGCTGAGCCTGGTAACGTCTGTGGGGACTGCCAGAACATCAGATCCCAATTGGGTCGCGACCGCTTCGAGCCTCTGGCGATCTCGTCCTGAAAGTACAACTCTGGCTCCTTGCGCGTGAAATTCTCTCGCAGAAGCTTCTCCAATGCCGCTACTTCCACCAGTAATTAAGGCGACTTTTCCCTGTAGTATGCTCATAACACCTTTCCCTTTCAAGAAACGAAAACAAACCAGTCTCTGATGGAGTATCTACGCCAGGTGTAGAACCGCTTTCCCTGTGAATTGTCTGCGCAGCAAGCGTTGCGCGACCTCACCAACGTCGTGCCAGGAGGTCTCAACCTCGATAGACGTGCGGAGTTTTTGCTCGGCCACCAGTTGCGCGAGCCAGGCCAGATCTTCGGAGCGGGGGCGATAATCAAATTCTGTATACAAATTCAGTACATAGATGGTCGTTCTCCCCGTGCGAATGAGGCTCATGAAATCTATAGTGGCCGATGAAGATGCCGACCCGCCGGCAACAACGCAGGTTCCCCCCGTTGAGAGCTGTGGGATGGCGCTCTCCAGCATTTTTCCACCGACCAGATCGACGATCAAGTGATATGGACCATAACCACGTCCAGACGAGAGATCGTCGCCCACGATTACCTCATCGGCACCCATCTCCCGGACCATTTTCTCCTGGTGGACCTGACGAACCGCTGCGACGACAGAGGCGCCACCGAGCCGGGCAAGCTGGAGTGCGAATTGCCCCACCCCACCGGTGGAACCGGTAATCAACACATGCTTGTTCAGCAGAAGGCCGCCTTTTTGCAGCGCACGGAACGCAGTGAGACCTGCCGTGGGTATGGTCGCGCCCTGAGCAAACGTCACATGAGCGGGCAGTTCGGCCAGCCTATGTGTTGGAACCGCCACCTGCTCGGCCCATGAGCCGGATGGAACAGAGCCGAGCACCCGGCTCCCGCTCTGCGGTCCAGTCCCGTTGGCTGCTTGCTGGATCACCGTGCCGGCCAGATCCCAGCCGGGTCGCACACCCGCTTCAGCAACCCGGGCCATCATCGCCTCGCCTCGATTTAACGAAATGGCCTTCACCTGCACAAGCGCCTCTGCGGGACCTGCCTGGGGCGCCGCAACCTCTTTGAGGGCCAGTCGTCCCGGAGCCTCGGGATCAACCACTATTGCACGTATAGAACTCATATATCTCTCCTTTTCGATGATTGTCCTGGAGCCGCGCATCTCAGAATGTGTCAGGTTGCCACCAGCGGTGCTTGCGAGTGCCGCAGGCGCTCACCTTATGGAGAAGATGCTGCGAAACAGGCGCTTTGCGCCTGTTTCGCAGCATCTTCTCCATATTTGTCACGGCGCGGCCTCGCGACCTTGCGGGCAGGGAAAGCGAGAAAGCTACGAACCCGACACTTACTATCGTCCGATTTCATCGAAACCTGAAACTTACTTAGAGCAATATCGCTCTCTGGGAATAGTATAGGGGCAAGCAGGTGTTCTACCAAGAGTAGAACTACACTTGACTTTTGACCCTGCCCTATTTTGTATCGCCGGGGGTCGATCTCAGATGGAATGAGGAAAAGATGTCGTTGCACATTCCTATGCTGAAAGAGGACGATGCGCACGCATTCGAGCATGTGCATGTGTTCCAGCAGCTTCTTGCGGCAATTGAGGTGGTGCGCATCAGTCGTCAGGAGGAATATCGCGAGCAGCGCCATCCGCAGTTGAAGCGTTTTACGCAACAAGAACTGAATGACGAAGTATGCCCGACCTATAAAAACTGGCTGATCGGACGCTCCCATCGCTTGCCAGATCGTTCGCTGCTGATGCAGATTGCTGACTATCTAGAGTGCAGCCTGAGTGAGCGTAACGATCTCCTGCTGGCAGCACAATATGTGCCCGAACAGCCGGAGTGGGAGGGTGCTGATTTGCAGCGCGCGTTGGAGTACGCGCGACAGATTATGGCGACAATCCCCTATCCAGCCAGCGTGGTCACGCGCACGTTCCAGGTCCACGCTGCCAACAAGCTCTTTCTGCGCCTCTTTGAGCTGCCACCCCTCGATACGATCCCATCGCATCAGCGCAGCACGATCCATTTCCTCTTTCACCCGGATGTTTACAGGCGCTCCACGATGCCGCCAGAGGCGCGTGCGCGGTGGCAACAACACGCGCTTTCTGGTATCCAGCTCTTCAAACAGCAGAATGTGCTCTCGCGGTACGATGCCTGGTATAAGCAAAGCGTAGAGCAGTGGTGTGAGATTCCTGGCTTTCAAGCATACTGGGAAAAGGCGCGAACTGCCACCAGACAGGAGGTGGCGCCGACAAAGCTTGTGCTTGCGCGTATGGCGGCAACCGGCGAGCTGCTTCCCATCCGTCTACGATATATGCAGATTGCCATCAGCGGCAAAACCTCTCCGGCGGTCGCGGCATTCTTGCCGGACGATGAGGCGGCACGGGCCGTGTTTGCCTCGTTCGGCGGTGTGGCCTCGTAGCCTTTCGTGGGCTGCTTGACTGAAGATATCATGGCTTCTCTTGCGGAGGGAAGCCCAGAATAGATAGTGCTGGCACATTGCCACCTGCGGAGATGGGCCGAAAATGCAACCTTTTCAGGCATTTCCTGGTGCATCTCTCAGAGATCCTGGCGAATGCGTCGAATGCGTCGTGAGAGTCTGACGGAAAGGGAAGTGAAAAAGGAAAGAGGTCAAATAAAGATAGGAAATCTCAGCAATAAATACCCGGGATCAGGAGAGAAAAAAGTTCGTTCAGAAGTTCACGGGTTGTGTAACGAGGTTGAGTCCCAAGTTTCGCCCAAAGCTGCGGGAAAAAGCGGAGGCGGTGCAGCGCAAACTTGTGCGCCTGCGCAAGAAGCGCCCGGAGAGTAAACATCTGGCGGCGCTCACGAAGAAGTCCCACGCCGCCTGGCAGTCGTATCATTCCCTGGGCCATCGGCTGCGCAAGTTGCAGGTGCCTATGCGCCAGCAGGTGGTTGCCTACCTGGTCCGGTTCTATGAAGGTCGCGCCGTCCCCTTTGATCGCCGCTTGACGCTGCGACTAATTGGCGAAAAGACGCGACTGGAAAGCCAGGGAGCCGCCGACTTTTATCTGTGCGAACCGCGCGAGGCGCAGAGGCAGAAACTGGCGGAGTATCGCGACGAGATGGGCGCCTTTACTGCGTTCTTGAAAACGGTCTACGCCTCTCAGCAAGCAGAGTCGGCGGCGCACTAACAGGCCAGGCGGCAATGTGCACCTGGGCGAGCCTCCTGAACTGGCAAGAGAGAATTCCCTACCGGTCGATGATATCCGCTGCCCTGCCGTGGACGGCCCCCGACTCACTCACTCCAGGCTGCGCGGCTGGAATGCTGTGCCAGATCACAGGGGCATGCTCTCCGACTCTCAAGAGGCCGGGGCTGCCTCCTGCGCGGTGCGCAGTTGCTCCAGGTGTGGCCGGACGGAGGAGAGCGGAGCCAGGATGCAATCTCGTAGCGTCATCGGTCCATATTCTTCATGCACTCCTTCGCGAGCCAGCGCGGAAGCCGGAAGCTCCGCGACCAGGGTGGCAAAGCGTTCGCACTGCTGCTCAAGCGCGTTCAGAAGCATAGCCGGATCCGCTTGCTGATAGCCATGATCGCGAACCTCGGCATCCTGGTCGTAGCCAGGCAGCGCTGGTCGCTCCTCCTGCCAGATGCACTCGACGCGCAGCGACCAGTGGGACATTTTGTCGATCATGTGGCCCAGCACCTCTATCGCCGACCACTCTCCGGGGGCCGGGCGATGCCGCAGCGTGCGCTCATTGGTTGTCAGTGCGCTGCGAAAGGTACGGGGGACCTCGCGGAGTTGTGCAGCCCAGCGAGCCTGTTCGGTCTCCATGCTTACTCCTTGCCTGAATAAATAAAGCGAATGCGCCAGTTCTGTGATGAGTATATCATAACGGATCTGGCAGGCATCCCAGAATCTCCCCTGAATCAGGGCTTGACTCCCATTGCCAGTAGCCCGCCTGTGATGCCGTCGAAGACCATCTCTCCGTGATGGAAGATGGCCGGTTTGCTGTTTTTGCTGGCAAAAGGTGCGGCCACGGTAAAATCACCGGAGACTTCGACATAACAGACGATGAGCGAATCGTCTGTTAATCCGGTATCAGCGTTCAGGGTATCATTCGCAACTTTGTTGGTGACAAAGAGGACACGCGTCACCGTGAAATGGCGAGAAATCTGCTCAATGCGGAGACCCTCAAAACGAGAGATGGTGCTCATATAGTGGCGCACGTCCTGTTGCGTGAAGGTGGGCACGCTGCACAGATGGGGCTTGATGGCCGGCGGGATATTTTTTTCAGAGGCACTGATAGGTGTAGGGAGGTGTTTGGGATCGCAGCCATCCGTGGATGCCGAACGGGTGAGAAGTGCATGCAGAGCTAACGTTCCCCCGATGGTTGCGGCCGCGAGGAGAAGTGTTGCCAGTCCAGGAAACCATTGACGTTTGTTCACGCCGATTCTCCTTGAGTGCATAGTAGCTCAGTCT
>Ga0070739_10001972_pt1 | contig 28915 bp, 29 predicted proteins | sample Coa_R1_7_FD_66445 | JGI IMG/M metagenome (GOLD analysis project Ga0070739, IMG submission 66445) | Surface soil microbial communities from Centralia Pennsylvania, which are recovering from an underground coalmine fire - Coalmine... | ecosystem: Environmental > Terrestrial > Soil > Unclassified ...
CTACTATCTGGACCATTCAAGGCAACTTTTGATGGCAATAGTATTCCTATATCTACTACGGCGCAGGGAAATGATACTATCATTCAAACAACCTTGCATTACAGCACGCATGTTCTGAACGTTACAGGCACGTCGTCTCCTGCTCTGGACAATGCTGTGATTGTAATACCCGGTGAGAACTCTACAAGCTCAACTACAATAGGCAATCCATCATCCAGTGGTCCAACTCCAACTCCAGAATTTCCATTTCCTGCAACTATAGGATTGATGATGGCTGCTGTATTTAGTATAGTCATATTCATTTCAAGAAAGCGTATGTTCTCTAACCTCAAAGATACCCTATAAGCCAGTATACACTTTCGATTCTAGCTATCTACCCAAATCCTCAACGAAAGTCGGCTGTAAGGCATCATTTCATGCGACTTTTGGCCTTGGATGTTTGCCTAAAAGGATGTGGGGCCGAAGGGATCTGTTCCGGCAAGGCTTGCAACCATGCTCGATTGAACCCTTGACCCACGGGTTTCTTCTTTCAAACCATTTCGAATAACTAGCCTCTGATTTGTAAGATCTGGAGCCCGTTGCGATGCCTGGCTTCGCTACGACCCCACTGCTGTGGCACCGCAAGATGGGTAGCAATATCAAGTCTGTATAAGTCTTGCGAGGACTGCAATGAAGTCCATTATAAAATACTATTCAAGCGATCTGACAATTGATCACGGTGCAAAACAGATGCTTTCTACTGGCCAATTCGATTTCACGTCGATAGAGACGAAGGTCAAGCTGGCCCAAGCTCAGAATATCCCTCCGGCGCTCGGCCTATGCTGCGACCCATAAGTTTAGTACCATCTTCCGAGATGTACCAATGTCTTGTGTATGGAGAAACTGGAAGAGCCATTTGACTTTCATTGCTGATAGCAAACGCTGAAACACGAGCGCTGCTATTTGCCAAGGCAAGCGCCTTTGCACTATTGAGGGCAAACATACTAGAGTCTCCAAGAGTTGTGTTTGCCAACAAAGACATTACTGCAGCTGTTTTGTTATCGTTTTCATGTAATACAGTGTCTGCGCCACTGTCAAGTGCGGCTTGCTCATTGGCAAGCCATCTGCTATCAAACTTGAGCGTCAACAAAGTGACCAGAGACTTTTGGAGTGCTTCGGAAAAATTGCCTTCCCTTGATTCTATTCCCACGATATAGCCGTTCCAGAAGCCAATATCGGTCGTTGTATGATTCTGCGTATACACTGCTGCAACGCCGTCAATCTTTTTCCCTTCTGCATCAAAGCTGTACTTGACATCCAGAAAAGTATGCCGGTCAGAACTGCCGTTCTCTGTTGTATAATTGCCAGTTACATCAGTGGTTGACTCGACGACATAGGAATTCAAGTTCCTTTGCAGCACCGGTAGTACCTCCTCAGAAAAGTACTGGTGCGGACCTGTGAATGAAGAGATAATTACTGGAGCGCTTCCTATCGATAGCTGCTTTGACTGTTCTGCAGTTATGGTCTTTTCTCCATTCCCACATAATTGTGAAGTGGCACACCATGAATTAGTTGGAATGATGTGCAGAGGCATGAAAGGTGCAAATACATACAAAAGGGTATTCGTCGCGTCTTGTCTTGCCTCAAATACGAAACCAGTCATGGACCTGTACGGTCGTATTATATCAAGATCTGCTTTCCACCCTAGTGGTATGTAAGCCGAGGCTGCGCCTTCCTTTGGATCTAACCACATGCTAAAAAGTATCTGCTTGCTAGGTAATTCGGGGACTAGGATCCCACTGTGGCTATATGATCCGGCCGTTAATTGATAAGTATACGTAGCATTCAGATTCGAGTAGGCAATAAATTCTGCCGGCCTTGCCACATTGCCGTCTAACTTTAGGACAAACCGATAAGGTGACAGAGACGAAATGTTCCATTCAGGCAAGCCAATCAATCTGCTTATGTGGGCTGATGAATTAAGTACAATAATGCTTCCGGGAGTGGCAGTCCAGTTTGCTATGTGGATTATGGTTCTGCCTTCGTAACGTATGGCGTTGAATTGGGGTTCTGGCTGAGCAGCTGCAATGTCTGCTGATTTGTATCCTGTACTGTAACTTGCAGCTGGCTCTTGCCCGTAGCTGGCAGAATGTGCAGCAAGACTAGAAGGCACAAGTAACAAGGCCAATGATATGCTCAGCAGAGGGCCTGCAGCCAAAAACCGCTTTATCTGTACGACCAAGCAGCTACTAACAGATTTACCATGTAATCAGATTTAACTATTCAACTCACTCATGGTCTCTGCATATTCAAAGGCGATCTGACATGGTAGCACCTGACTATTCTTCTTGATCACTCTTCTACGAACTCATTTCGAAATAAATAAAAAATTTCGTGAACTATCACAGGTATTGACTGGGGAGACTCAGCTTAGGGCACGACGAACAAGAATAAAAATTCTGAAGGCCATTGCGGAAAGAAATGGAACCGCAGGGTTTTCGGAGATAAGGGATGCTACCGGCCTTTCGACTGGCTCTATTTACTACCACCTAGAGAGAATGGACTCGTATGTGGTCAAAGAGTCAAAACACTACGCCCTGACTGAACAGGGACTGGAGCTTTTGCGCGAAATTGAAAATAAAAGTCGCTCATCAGATACATCCTTTGTGCATACAAGCAGGGAACTTGCACCTGTATCTTCAGCGTCGCGCAGCGCAAACTCGCAACCTGAAAGGGACAATGCTGAACCATCTAAGCACAGCTCGGTTCAAGAGGAGACTCTGAGGGTGGCAAAGACAAAGACAGAGAGGTCCATAACTCGCCTTGCAGCAGAATATCCACTGTTTGTAGCAATCGCGGCCATAGGCGGTCTGGTCATAGCAGGGTGGTTTGCAAACTGGCCAACAATTACATATCTTCCAAGATTATTTGACGGCGGCATAGTTGCAAATGCCAATCTTCTTTCTTCAATTTCAATCATTGCTCTTCTTTCAATTTCATTTCTTATAATAATAAGAAGCAAACACAATATTGCATCTGGCTACAGGGGACTCATGCTGTCTGTTGCTACCGTATTGTCTATCTTGCTGGTAAACTCTATGATATTTGAAGGACTTGGAGCTTATATTGGTGCAAGCAATGGAGGCCCGTACGATAACTCGATGGATGCTCTCCTATCGTCATACTCGCTGCACTGGGGACTTCACTGAAGCGGTTCATAAAAGAGTGGCAAGAGAAGAAGAGACGGAAGAAAGAAGAAAAAAATGGAAAATAAAATAGATTAGAAAGGGTAAAAAGGATTACAAGAATAATCCCCGTAGGCTGACTTCCTGGTTTCCGTGCAGATGGATTTCTGCCACTGGAAGTTGGCTAACCTTTGTTTCTGTGCTGTCTGCACTGTTGGGGTTAATGCTATTTACCTCCAGCAACGATGTTTCGGCTCTGACAGAATTATCAACAGTCAGGTCTGACCTTTGATGATGGTGTGAAAAAGCACTTGCTTGCACGGACCTTATGGTCTTGGCATTGATGTTCTTGGAAAGGTGAATTATCTCAAGACACCGCTTTCTGACAGTTACTGTACTGACATCTGCAGCAATAGCTATACGCAGCTGAGTGGTATATTCACCTGTTTCAAGTGATGCCATATAAAGCGCTGCAGCTGCAAGTGAAACCGGATTCTTGCCTGACAGCAGGGCGTTGTCTCCTATTTGAGACAGTATCTCGAGAGCTTTTCTGAGGGTCTTTTCGGATAATTTTGCTCTATCTGCTATCCTTGACATATTGTGTGCAGGCAGGGGCAGCGGAACGTAAATCTTCATTTCCCTTAGCAGGAATTTATAATAATAGCCAATGTTTTTCCTGTCTGCATTTCCGATCACCTGCTGGATCTCGTTAATTGAACGTGGAGTGCCGGTATCCTTGCAGGCAATGTAAATAGTTGCGGCCACAATACCTGTAATTGACCTGCCTTTTATCAGGCCTTTCTCCAAGGCCTTGCGATAAATATAAGCTGCCCTCTCTGCAACAGGAGTACCTATGCCAAGAATTTCGGTTATCCTCCTTATCTCCCTCATTGCCTTGTTCAGGTTCTTTGTCTTGGAATTATTCGAGACTGTAATCTTGTTTAAGCGCCGCAACCTGTCAATATCTGAATAATGGCTTATCTGTTTCCCATTGGCGTCAATATTTTTGTTATCGATAAAGCTTGACAGACCCATATCATACATCATTAGAGAGGCCGGCTCTCCTGTCCGGTACCTTTTTTCCATCTCTTCTGCTGTAAATGCGCGCCTTTCTGGCATGAGCATTTCAACATTATCTCTTGCTACTATGCCACAACTGCTGCAAATTTCCTCACCGGTATCTGCATCAAGCACAAGCTGGCCTGTGCAAACATGGCAGACGATCGAACTAGAATTGCTGTCAACGTCGTTTCTGGCTAGCATATTGACTGACAGCAATAGGTAATTTTAAAGGCCTGTGCAAAAGAACTTTATAATTTTCCAATATAGCAATCAGCAGATGGCTAGTTATAGGATAAAGATATACAACTTTATCTGCCGATTTTATATACTTTGATTTAAATATTTCATCTAGGCAGGTTTATTTAGTAGGCATCAACACAGCTATCGCAATGCCACGAGGGTTCGTTTTGTTAAATGCAGACCTTGGTTACGAATCGACACTTGCTTCCGATATGAAGAGAATGGAGGGTGTGACAGATGCATACACTGTATACGGGGTATACGACATCCTGCTCAAGATCGAGGCTGACTCTATGGAACGGCTAAAGGAGTTTATCGGAGCCATAAGAAAAACAAAGGGAGTCAAGTCAAGCCTTACTATGTTAATTATGGATTAGGCACTTTTTTTCAGAATGTTATACTATTACTGATTTGCATGCTTTGCATTTCGGAACCTAAAATTATCAAGCTTTATCAACTCATGATAGGATCCAAATTGCGAAGGCTCTGCCCTATCAAGTTCAGAGTCATCCGCCGAATTATCTGCAATATCAAAAGTTCTGATGATCTTGTATGTGGTTGAACGCTGGGCTGGAGTTCTTCCGGCCGACTTTATAATGGACCTTATTTCTTTTGGTTTCATCAGCTGCCCATGTCTGGCCCCTGCTGCAGTAGATATGCTTTCATTTATCAGGGTGCCGCCAAAGTCGTTCACACCTGCAGAGAGCAAAATCTTGGACATCTCTGCGCCTTCTTTGACCCATGATACCTGTATATTTTTGATCTGGCCATTTAGCATTATCCTAGAAACTGCATGCATCTTGATTACTTCGTCTCTGGTAGCGCCTGCGCGTACGGTGTCAACAGTGCCGTGCCTGAACATTGGCGCTTCTGTGTGCACAAAGCTTAGAGGAACAAATTCAGTAAACCCATGAGTTTCCTTCTGGATTTCCCTGAGCAAGGCAAGGTGTTTTGCCTTGTGAAGCGAAGATTCAATGTGACCGTACATGATAGTGGATGTGGTCGGGATGCCAAGGGAATGTGCATTTTTTATAATCCTTACCCAGTCATCTGCCCTGATTCTACCCGGAGAAATGCGGTCCCTGATAGGCTGATCAAGAATTTCTGCCGCAGTTCCTGGCAGGCTTCCGACGCCTGCATCCTTTAACATCTTTAGGTATTCATCTACTGAAGTTTCAAGCATCATCGCTCCATACTGGACTTCTTCTGGGGAGAATGCATGAATGTGAATGTCGGGAAGTTCTTTTTTTACCGCCCTGCAAATATCAATGTAAAGGTGACCGTCCATCCTTGGTGGAAGTCCTGCCTGTATACAAACTTCTGTTGCTCCAAGCGCATGAGCTTCTCTGGCACGCCTTACAATTTCTTCAGTTGGAAGAAAGTAGCCTTCCTCTTCCCTAAAGTCTCTGCTGAAGGCGCAGAATCCGCATTGCTTTATGCAGACATTGGTGAAATTTATGTTCCTGTTAACCACATAAGTGACTGCATCCCCGACTGCCCTCCTGCGCAGCTCGTCGGCTACTGCAGCTACCAGATCCATTTCAAAGCCGCTGCAATCAAAAAGCTGTACCGCAGCCTCTACAGAGACTTCCTTGTCGCTTAACGCTCTGTCAAGAGCAGAAGCAACAGCCGGGTCGGCCTGTTTTAGCAGCGAATCGAGGCTCAATTGGTGATATACTCCTCCCTTACAAGTCCCAAGCTGTCGGCAAGCAACGCTATGTAGCCTTGAAGGCGTTCTGATATAAATCCAGCTTTGGCACCTATTCTGAGAAATTCCGGATATACTGGAAGCCTAGCGCGCAAATTGTAACCTCTCTGCTCTGTTACCTGTCTGACCAGCGAAATGTCAGGCCATGGAAATTCTGGATTTACATGGTCAATTGTAACAGGGGATATTCCGCCCCAATCGTTGATGCCCGCGTCGATATATCTTCCAAAAATATCCGGGCTGAGGTTCGGTGGAACCTGTATGTTCATATCCGGCATTACTAGTCTTGCAAGGGCAATACACTTTGCAAAATACAGGGCTGGAGCTGGAGCTGACTCTGCCATCTTGGTGTTTGGCTTTGGAGCAAAATTTTGGATTATTACTTCCTGTATGTGGCCGTACTTCTCATGAATTGCTCTTATTGCAAATAGTGAATCAACTATTTCATCCATGGTCTCTCCAATTCCCACGAGAAGCCCTGTGGTCATAGGTATTCTGAGTTCACCAGCAGCCTCCAGAGTCTTTATCCTTACCTTTGGGTTTTTGCTTGGTGCAAATTCATGGGCCATTCCCTTTCCCATTAATCGTTCGCTGGATGATTCAAGCATCACTCCGAGGCTGACATTTGTGTCTCTTAGCATGCTCATCTCTTTTTTTGTCAGGCTGCCCGCATTTGTATGTGGAAGCAGGCCTGTATTTTTTAATACAAGTTCGCTCATGTCTCTTATGTATTCTACAGTTGAGCTATGACCTGTTGACCTCAGCCATTTGCGAGCCTCGGCATACCTTTGTTCTGGCCTCTCCCCTGTGACGAACAGGGCCTCGGTGCAGCGAAACATTTTACCAGCCTGTGCAATGGCCATGACCTGTTCTGGGTTCTGAAGGGAAAGTTCGGGGTCGTCGGGTTCTTTTTTGTACGTACAGTAAGAGCAGGTGTCACGGCAGAGATTAACCAAATTTATAAAGACTTTGCGGGAGTATGTAATTGTGCTTCCTTTTTTTGCATCCCTTACCATGCCAGCTATTGCAATCATTGACTCCGGATCGATGGCATCCTCGATTTGCATGACTTCACTTTTTGTCATAATTTTGCCATCAGTTGCCCTTGCAAAGATTTCCTGAGCTGCTGTAGATAGTTTCACATTTTGTAGGGCATTGCCGGAGCCAAGATTGCAGCCAAGCTTCAAGTCAGTGCCAGTTCCGCTTGTGTGAGAGAAAGATCCGCATGCTGCCAAAGTCTACTGGAACAATAGACCTATTGCTATTAAATGATTTGTTTGCCGGGTTTAGGTGGAAATTTTTCTGCCGTCACGAGGTAGGCTCTTCAAGCCATGATAATCCGCAGCTTATGAACTGAGTACGCATAATTAAAACTGTGACTTGGCGGATCAACAAAGAAGACAAGATAAGAAAAGGGTAAGAAGGATCAGTGAATGGGATGCTGTCCTTCGCTGATGGTATATGTTCGATCCCTCCATCTTACGGCATCTTTTCTCTTTGCGCTAGCAATGGCAACAAAAAAACCAAAGGCGATTAGCGCGCCACCTAGAGGCGAACCGAGGGCATAGAGTGGATTTTCAAACAAGCCTCTCTTGCACTGGAAAGCTGTTGTGAGGAAAATCAGGGTTACTGTCGCCAGGTTCGTTGCAAGCACAATATCCGGCACAAGGCCACCGATGCTTGCGTATAACCAGATAGAGTATACAAGCACCAGAAATGGCTCAAATAGCAGGAAAAATGTTGCCAGGGCAGAGAGTAAGGCACCTGTTTTGCTCTGATGGTAGAGTGGAATCATTAACCTTCTCAGGCCATGCCAGAGGGTTCCAAGGTCCCTTGCCCATACAGCAGTAATCTGCTTTTCTCCTCTAAACATCTTCATGTTGAATTTTGCACTCTTGACTCTACCTCCAAGTGCACCATCTTCGACAAGCTCCTGCCTTACCCCCATATGGGTTCCTACAGATTCATACACATGGCGATTTATCAGAAAAAAGCTCCCAAAAAAGTAGCCTGTCTTTGTTTTGGGATCGTTGACCCTCAATGGCGAAAACCTCGTATGGAGAAACGTGGCAAGCTGTGGCAGTGTAACGTTTGTCCAAAAATCGCTGCACAAAAGCCTGGGTACAGCAGTGAGGGCATCAAGCCTGAGTGTTCTCATTTGCTCTACTGCCATGGACATGGATCTGATTGAATGCTCTGTATCTGCATCTGTAAATAAAAGCAAGTCTCCACTGGCCTTGAGGTACCCTTGATAGCAGGCCCATGTTTTACCTGCCCATCCATCGGGCTTTGCACCAGCCTCGACATATACTACCCTGCGATCTTTTGCAGCATATCTGCGGATTATCTCTCCTGTCTTGTCAGTCGAAGAGTCATTGATTGCAATAATTTCAAAGTTAGAGTAGTCTTGGCCAAGCAGGGTATCCAAGCATCGGGCAATATACTGCTCTTCGTTACGTGCAGGTAGGATTACGCTGACCTTTGGTATACTCATTCCTTCATGCATAGGCTCGGTTAGCTTGGAAGGAGAAGTAAAGGACGATTGATTGGCAAGGCCGTCAGGCTCAAGCCTAGGCGACTGAGAGAATGATTTTCGCATGTACCAAAGAAAGTATATCCATGTACAGAGAATCGCAAGTAGGATTGCAACCAGCACTGTAGTAGCAGCAATAAGAATCAGGTTCATATCAAAGCAAGCTCTACAACTTTTCTATTCAAACTAGGGTTTTTCCTTCTCCCTATTCTATTCCACCGCTTTGGCAATTCTGTCTAGGGCCTCATTTGTTCCTTCTGCGATGTGTTTTTTTACCATTCCAGTAAACATGCCAAGAAATCCTGCGAGTTTGATATCCCATACCACATTTATCTTGGTGCTGCCTCCTGATGGGTTTAACGTGATCACCTTTGTTCCTCGCATCGGGCCGTCGGTAATGTTGATCTTGACTGATTTTTCGGGGTCAAGTGTGACAGTTTCCCTGCATTTTGAATCCTTGAAAGCAATTACTACTTCTCTCTCAATGACATTGCCTTTTCTTTCCAAATTTTTTACAGATCTTGTCCCATGCCAGTATTGTGGTTCGTTGTCAAGATCTGATATAATACTCCACACTTTAGCTACAGGGGCCGCAACTTCCCTGCTAGCTTCAATAGTTACCATCCAGCGATTTAGTGAACGTGAGGGTATATTTGTTTGTTAATTAATTCTCAGCTTGTTATAGTAGCATACATCACGTCATCAAGGCCTTATGCAATGTGGTTTAGAAATTGCTCTTCTGCCACGTTTATCCTGTCAGCCTATTTTTGACCTGATAAGGTCGTACACTCTGGCTGCATCTCTATCGTTTAGAGTCAGTACCATTTCACTTGGATTAAAGAAGACACTATGGACGGGAATCTGGCTATTATAGAATATATTCGAGATGAGAGAGAGCAGCTGGTAAGGGTTTTTCTCATCTTTGCTTAGCGATATAGTGATCTTGGCTAGTCCTTCGTTTATCTTGGCATCAAATTTTTCAATGGCATCTGCCATCATGCTTTTAACCTCATCGGCGTCTTCTGCAAGAAGCGTAAAATGGTTATCCGTCTGGAAAAGGTTGTACTGACTGTCCTGCTCAAAGAACTCTTCTAGGATATTCTCAAGAATCTCTTTATCTGCCTCTTTCTGAAAATCTATGTCTATTATGCTGCCAGTCAGGGACATCTTTGCCTTTGGTCCTGATTGCTTGGGGACCGGAGGCTCTCGCTCCATTGTATCGGCAAGCCTCTTTACCGCAACCACGATTGTATTCAGATTAACTGCAGACCCTATCAGTTTTTCAATCTCAGGCTTCATTTTTTCTGCCATCGCCGTATAGTTGACAATGCCTGCTTGCAAGGCCTGAAGATACAGCTGGTTGCCTGCTAGGACCTCACGCACTGCATCCGGTACAGAAAACGCCGACCTATACATGAGAAATAAGAGACCTATTTGTAATAAATACTTTATGTAAGTCGAAAAAATTATATAATGTAATGACCATTACAAAAAGGTGGTGATATTACATGTGGGGAGATCGAGAGTTCGGTTTCGGAAGAAGGCTATTTGAAGACATTGACAGAGAATTTGCTGAAGCAGAAGAGATGCTGAACAGAATGTTCAGAACGATCAGGGAGGTAAGACCAGAGGATCTAGCCACACACTTTCCGTACTTTTATGGCTACCAGGTTACTGTAGGTCCTGACGGCAAGCCGCACGTAAGGGAATTTGGCAACATAAGGCCAAGCACAAAAGGGCTGGTTGCTCCAAGCGAGACTAGGGAGCCTCTGGTTGATACAGCCATCAATGAAAAAGACAACATGCTGACCATAACTGCAGAGATGCCGGGCGTAACAAAACAGGATATCAAAGTCAGTGTATCAGAAAGCTATGTATCCATACATGCAGAAAAGGGAGACAAGAAGTACCACACTGACATCCCGGTAGACGTTATACTGGACGACAAGTCTGCCAAAGCTACATATTCAAACGGCATACTGGAGCTGAAGATAAAGCTCAAAGAGCCACCGAAACCAAAGGGAACTGAAGTCAAGGTGGAATAACCTAGCTTGTTTTTGTTTTCCACCATTTTTATTGTGAGGTGATAGTAGGTAAATGAAAAATGACAATAAAGTTGTTTTAAAAGTAGCAGAGACAAATCCAAAATTTGTCGGCAGAGGTATGGCCCTTCTGGATCCAAAGGTCATGGATGAGATGGGCCTTACAACAGGGGACATAATAGAGCTAACCGGCAAAAAGAAAAGTTATGTCCTCCTCTGGACAGGTCAGCAAGAAGATTATGGCAAGAACCTGATCCGGATCGATGGATATACTAGAAATAATATTGGCCTTGGGATAGACGACAGTGTTGCTATACGCAAAGTTGCTGTGAAAAAAGCAGAGCAGGTCATTCTGGCCCCAACTGAGGAGCTAAATATAGTTGGCTTAGAAGAGCATCTGCCAGAGTTGCTTGAAGGCAGGGTGGTTACTAGGGGAGATATAATCCCGCTCAATATAATGGGCAGAAAAATTGGATTTGCCGTAACCGGCACATCTCCGCAGGAGACCGCTTCGCTGGTTGATATCAATACAGAGTTTATCATAGGCTCGGTGCCTAAAGCGGGCCAGAAAGGAATCACGAGGGTCTCGTACGAAGATATCGGGGGCCTCAAAAACGAGGTACAAAAAGTGCGCGAAATGATAGAGCTGCCACTGCGGCACCCGGAGATATTTGAGCGAATAGGCATCGAGGCGCCAAAAGGTGTTCTGCTCTACGGTCCTCCGGGCACAGGCAAGACCCTGCTTGCAAAGGCTGTAGCTAACGAGACAAACGCCAACTTTTACTCTATAAGCGGCCCAGAGATAATGAGCAAGTTCTACGGCGAAAGTGAGGAAAGGCTGAGGGAGATATTCAAGGAAGCTGAAGAGAACGCCCCCTCAATTATATTCATCGACGAGATGGACTCTATAGCACCTAAAAGAGAGGAAGTGTCAGGAGATGTGGAAAAGAGGGTAGTATCGCAGCTTCTCACCTTGATGGATGGCATCAAGTCAAGGGGCAAGCTTGTAGTGATAGGTGCCACCAACAGGCCAAGTGCTATAGATCCTGCGCTCAGGCGCCCCGGAAGGTTTGACAGGGAAATAGAGATAGGAATACCTGACGAGCAGGGCCGACTCGAGATACTCAATATCCATACCCGCGGCATGCCGCTGACTCCCGATGTGGACTTGGGCGCTTTAGCGCGGGTCACCCATGGCTTTGTAGGGGCAGACCTTGAAGCTCTCAGCAAAGAAGCCGCCATGCGATCGCTGAGGCGGATCCTCCCAGAGATAAATATGCAGCAGTCCAAGATCCCCGCCGAAGTTCTTAACAAGATAAAAGTCACAAAGCAGGATTTTGAGGACGCACTCAAAGAAGTTCATCCTTCTGCCATGCGAGAAGTGCTTGTGCAAAAGCCTAACGTAAGTTGGGAAGATATCGGTGGTCTTGCTGCAGTAAAGGAGGAGCTTGTCGAGGCAATAGAATGGCCCCTGAAGCATGCGGACCTCTTCTCTGAAGCGGATATCAAGCCGCCAAAAGGCATACTGCTCTACGGTCCTCCGGGCACAGGCAAGACACTCATAGCAAAGGCAGTCGCTTCCACTTCTGAGTCCAACTTTATCAGTATAAAGGGTCCGGAGTTGATAAGCAAGTGGGTAGGCGAGTCTGAGAAGGGTGTAAGGGAAGTATTCAGAAAAGCAAGGCAAGCGGCCCCTTGTGTGGTGTTCTTTGACGAGCTTGATGCCATTGCTCCGCACAGAGGGTCTGAGGGCGATGCTCATGTCACAGAGCGAGTGATAAGCCAGATGCTAACCGAGATGGATGGACTTGAAGACCTGAAAGGTGTGGTTGTTGTTGGAGCCACCAACAGGCCAGATATGATCGACGAAGCTCTGCTCCGACCTGGGAGGTTTGACAGAATACTTGAAGTCCCTGTCCCTGACAGAGAAGCAAGAAAAGAGATATTCCGCATACACACAAGAAAGAAACCTCTTGACTCAGACGTAAACTTTGACAAGCTGGTAGATGTGACAGAAGGGTACACTGGCGCGGACATTGAAGCCATTGTAAACGCCGCAGCAATGGCTGCAGTCAAGGAACAAATTAGCCGTAAAGAAGGCAAACTCAAGGTCTCTATGAAGCACTTTGAATCTGCACTTGAAAAGGTAAAGGGCCGCAAATCAGGTAGAATGGTGGGCGCCAGTCTCTCGAAGGGATCGCTGGCGTAGTATTGTATAATATAATTCTCTGACCAGCCTTCCTCTTCCTTTTTCTTGCAGTCGCGCCAGCTGCACAGACACCGTTCATGTAGCGGAATCTACTGGACTTGGCGCTGCAATATTTGTAGATGCGTTCGATTAGAACAAAATTGGACAAGCTTAATATATCAACGAGAATGTGCTTTTGCATAAGCACTTTAGCTATGCTAATTATCTTTGATGTGGAAGGTGTACTTCTCAATGCAGAATACCTTCCAGTTCTAGCTCAATTGCTGGGCCCGGAAAAAGAGAAAGAGATATGGGATATTACAAAGGCAGGGATTAGAGGAGAAATAAACTGGGAAGAAGGACTGCGCAGACGGGTCCACGCGTTAAGGGGAATAGACTACCAAGATGCCAAAAGGATAGGAGAGAACCTGCCGATCATGCCTGGTGCCAAGGAGTTATGCTCTACTTTGAAGAGCGCCGGCTGGAAGATGATCGCAGTCTCTGGTGGCTTTACGCTCATTACTGATAGGCTCAAGGAAGACTTGGGCATAGACAGGATATTCTCAAATGAACTTGTATTCAAAGATGGCAAGCTTTATGATGTAGTAATGAAGGTGACCTCTGACAAGGCTGCGGCAGTCAGGCCTGCATTAGAAGAAATGGGAGCAAAGAAAAAAAACACTGTGGTAGTAGTTGACGGCGCAAATGATCTAAAGCTATTCTCTCTGGCTGAATTTACGGTAGGCTTTTGTCCAGTGGATATAGTGAAGCAGAAGGCTGACGAGGTAATTGACGTGCGTGACCTCAGCTTGCTACTTAATCTACTTGAAAAAAAATTTGGAAACGGGCTTGCGACGAAGGCAAGGATCGAAAACTAGAACTATTCGAGCCGGCTTTTCCTCCATAATGCCTTTATGGATTGGTCTGGCTTTGTGCAGCAAAGTGAATAATAGAATGTCCAGTGAGGAAAGGATAAGGAAAGAAAAAGATGGCAGAAATAAACATTATTCCACTCAGGGTTTGTAATGAGGTAAGGCCCGGAGACAAAATTGATTCCATGATTGCTGATTCTCTCCTGCAAAGCAGACAAGCACTTGCAGACGGAGATATTGTAATAGTCACGCAGAAAATAGTGTCAAAGGCTGAAGGCAGAATAGTAGAGCTTGAGAAAGTAAAGCCATCAAGAAAAGCCGTCAGAATGGCCAACGATCATGGAAAGGACCCTAGGATTGTTGAAGTTATCTTGAGGGAATCCAAAAAGGTCTTGAGAGCGTCAGGCGGTGTTATCGTAGTTGAGACAAGGCATGGCTTTGTGTGTGCAAACGCCGGTGTAGACCAAAGCAACATTGGAGGCGACGATCTGGCCCTGCTCCTGCCACTTGATCCTGACAAATCTGCTGCAACGATAAAAAATACACTTGAAAGCAGAACAGGAAAAAAGGTTGCAGTCATAATAACAGATACCTTTGGCAGGCCCTTTAGAAATGGCCAGGTAAATGTTGCAATTGGAGTAGCAGGGATAAGCCCGATCAAAAGTTACGTTGGAACTGCTGACATGCATGGCAAAAAGTTGAGAGTAACCGAGATTGCAATCGCAGATGAGCTTGCATCAGCTGCAGAGCTTGTAATGGGAAAAATAGACAGTGTGCCTGTAGCAATAATCCGAGGATACAAATTCAAATACGTCAGAAAATGCTCGGCGATTGAGCTTGTGAGACCGGAGCAGAAGGACCTCTTCCGTTAACCTCTGCAAGCATTACATTTAATATTGCGCTTGTGTCAACTCTCATATCTTGATATGAGTTCCAGCAGCTCTCCTGTCAAGTCTATTGACGTAAGAGGCCTTTACTGTCCAGAGCCGGTGTTCCGCACAAAAATAGAAATGGAACGGCTATCAATAGGCGATACACTAAAGGTGGTTGCTGACGACCCGGAATCAGAAGAAGATATCTCGAGATGGGCAAAGAGAAATGGCCACGAGCTTTTATCAATAAACAAGAATCAAAATGACCTTGAATTTTTGATAAGAAAAGGGAAGTGAACTGGCGGAAAATGACCGCAGTTGTGAAACCTGAGATTGTCGATCGCATAGGATCAACCCCTGTCGTGGAACTTGAGTCATTTTCCACAAACGATGTCAAGTTCTATGCAAAGCTAGAATGGTTCAATCCCTTTGGTTCGGTAAAAGACAGGGCAGCGTATTGGATGATAAAAGACGCTGAAAAGAAAGGCATTCTCAAGAAGGGCAGAAGCATAATAATTGAGCCTACTTCTGGCAACACTGGAATTGCAATTGCTGGCATTGCCAGTGCACTTGGCTATAGAGTCGAGATCGTTGTGCCAGAAAAGATCAGCGATGAAACAAAAAATATCCTAAGAAATCTTGGCGCAACGCTTCACGAAACATCAGACGACCTCTGCCCGAGGGTAGGTGCGGGCACCGATCAGAGCATAGCATTGGCAAAGGCCATATCAAAACCAAGGCCTGACATTTATTACATGCCAAACCAGTACGAAAATGATGCCAATTTTCTTGCACACTATGAAAGCACAGGCCCGGAGATATGGAAGCAGACAGAAGGGAGGATAACTCACTTTTTCACAGGTTGCGGGACTGGAGGTACAATAACAGGTACTGGTACGTTTCTGAAGGAAATGAATAAGAGCATAAAGGTAATTGCTATCCAGGCGCAAAGGAACCATATGTTGCAAGGCCTGAGAAATTTTGAAGAATCTTCAATGCCTGAACTTTTTAGCCGTCGCATGGGTGTTGTCGACAGCTGGATGACTGCAACAAACGGCGACTCTTTTAGCGCCGTTAGGCTACTGGCTAAAAAGGAGAATCTCCTTGTAGGACCATCATCTGGCTCTGTCATGGCATCCATGATAGAGACTGCCAAAGGCATAGACCGGGGTGTAATGGTCGGTATATTTGCCGACGATGGCAGAAAGTTCAGAAGCCTCTATGTCAAGGAAAATATTTTCAGCGAAAATGAGTATGATGCAGTGCTAGATAACGCAAGGCACCTGCCAAAGCTGGCATATGCACTCTGACAGGAAGATTATCAATCTTTCTTTTATCTTCCCAGATATCCCGTCAGACGATACTATCTGGTGTGATCCTGATACGCAATTATCCTTCCTATGCTGTCTTTCTAACCTTTTATTGTCTCATAGTTGTATGCCCGGGTGGAAAGCATTGATTCGAAGAAAAACAAGATAAAAAAGCAGCACAACAGAAAAGTCAATGCCTGACCTTTCTTTCAGAAAGCCATCTTTCAACATCAATTGCAGCCATGCATCCAAAACCCGCTGCCGTTATGGCCTGCCTGTAGCGATGATCATGGACATCGCCGGCAGCAAACACGCCTTCTACACTTGTCCTTGTGTTGCCTTTGAGGACAAGGTACCCCTTTTCGTCAAGCTCAAGCTGTCCCTTAAAGATTGACGTATTTGGCTCATGGCCTATTGCCACAAAGACTCCACCTGCTTTTATGACTTTTTCTTTGGAATCCTTGACTCCTCTTATCACTACGCTGGATACTTTTTTGTCGCCCCTTATGTCTGCTATGACGTTATTCCACATAAACTCGATCTTGGGATTCTCAAATGCCTTTTCCTGCAGAATCTTGCTTGCCCTCAAAGAACCCTTTCTATGTACCAGCTTGACAGACTTGCCAAACTTTGTAAGAAATGTGGCCTCTTCTATTGCAGTATCGCCTCCACCTACAACCACTATATCTTCGCCTTTGAAAAATGGGCCATCGCAGGTAGCACAATAAGAGACTCCTCTGCCACTGAACTGCTGTTCAGAAGGAAGACCCAGCTTGCGCGGAGATGCGCCGGTGCATACGATAACTGATTCTGCTTCATAGGTTTCAGAGTGAGTTGTGACAATAAAGGGCCGCTTCTTAAAATCTACATTGATAACCTCGTCGTCAACTATAAGCGAGCCAAACCTCTCGGCCTGCTGCCTCATATTCATCATAAGCTCCGGGCCAAATATGCCGTTAGGAAAGCCAGGGTAGTTTTCTACCTCACTTGTAGTCATAAGCTGGCCACCTGGAAGCGTACCTGAAATAATTAGCACCTTAAGCTTTGCACGTGATGTGTAAATGCCAGCAGTATATCCTGCCGGTCCGGAACCGATTATTACAACATCGTATAGCTTTGGCTTTCCAGAGCTTGCCGATGTATCTACATCATTAGGTCCAGAAGCTGACATGAAATGAACAATCTGTCAGGAGAATCCCCTCTTAATAATTTGTTCGGAGCACAGGACTACGTGAGATTTGTGCAAAATATTAGCTTCACATGGTTTCATCTTCCATAAAATAAATTACGAATTGTACTAGTCATATTAGAATTAGTACACTGCGGCCGCAAAAATAGCAAAAATATGACCAAATTCTGTTCTGGCGGCAAAGTTATTTGTTTGCTCTAGATTGCCTGCCGAAACTTGATCTTTAGCACTGGCAAGCTATATGGCAGATTTGTTGAAATCATCGATCAGCTTTTTGTGCCTTTTGCAAATAACGGGGTTTAACACCTGGGTTCTTATCAGGTCAGATTGCCAGTGCGAGTTGTACAACCTGCAGTTCTGGAGGTTGCAGAACGGCTGACCAAAAGTTATGAAAAACATGGTTGCCTGGTAAACATAGCCAATTGCGGCATCAGTGATCCGCTTATCGTGGTAGTCGATGTACTGCCCTGCAAATTTGTCTTTATCTTCATCTGTATCTCTATCTCTTCTCGCCTCCCTCTGGCTGGACAGGTAATGTGCTTGGGCCCTGTATAAGTAAAATTCTCTGGGTTTGGCTGGAGCCTCAACGATCCCTGAAGTCGATATTATACTAGGCGTGCCGCAGACAAGAGCTCTGGCATGGTATCGCCAATCGTCTTCGCTGAACGTGCAGGCAAGCTTGCTTGTAAAAATTATATGCAAATGTTCAGTGATGCGCTCATCTTCAGGAAGCATCGAGTAAAAAACTCTCTGCATCATAAAGCCGTCATATAGCAAGTTCGTCACAAGTTCCGGGCAGGCGATAAATTGCTGTTCATTGATGACCATCTGCTCTAATTCTCCAACCTTTCTGGGCGGCTGTCTTTCAAATGGCTGCTTTACCTCGCTTATCGTGATGGATGCAAGCCTGCGTGCAATGCTTGGGTCTGCTCTGTCTATGCCGACAAAGTCAAAGAAAGGCGGTCTGATATCAACCCTGCAGCGGCTAAAGGCACTACTTGCCTGCTTGCAAACCTTGTCCATGTCAAGATAACTGCAGGAAGGATCAGTATAGAGGTGAATATACCGTGGTCTTGGCATCAAGCCTATAGTTAGATCAGCATACAAGGAAAGAAAAGAAAAATAAAAAGATTAATCGGGTTGGTCTCTTGATGGTCTAGGATATTATTGTAGCCTTGTTTGCCTCTACTTTACCTTCAACTTTGGCGGATTTGATATCTCTTTGAGCTTGCTTGCAGCCACTTCTGCTGCTTTTTTGCCCGATAGGAGCATTGCACCAAATGTCGGCCCCATCCTTGGAAGTCCATGTGTTTCGGTCACAGACATGCCTGCGGCAATTAGGCCAGGAAATACCTCGCCTGTAAAGTTGACCACGGCATCTTCACTTCCCTCTACCCACATAGGGTCCATCCCCTTCCATTTCACATACCCTCTATCCATGAGCCTCTTGACTGCGACAGAATCATGCCCTGATGCATCTATCACAATCTTGCTCTCGAGTGCAACAGGATCCACACAGGTAATATTCCTTGGAAGTGCAGAAACTGGCATCCAGTTCACCACAACGCCGCTGACCCTCTTGTTTTTGAGCACTAGGTCATCAAATTTTGTCAACTGCAGGAATCTTACGCCTGCGTCACATGCAGATGCAATCAGCTTTGAGCAGGCATGCGGGCCCCAAGTGGCATAAAGCCCATCGTTTATCTTTCTATATGGGACACCCAGCTCATCCCATATCTTTTGCGCCGGTGCCCTTACTGTAACTGGGTTCATCATGTACCCGCCAACCCAGTAGCCGCCACCGATATAGTTATTCTGTTCCACAATTAGAGTCCTTATGCCCATTTTTGCAAGATCTCTTCCAGCCGTCAGGCCAGCCGGCCCGGCACCGATAATTATCACATCAGAATCGGTATATTCGTTCATTGTTTCATTGAACATGGCTGCAATTGTTCTTGTGATCTCCTTCTCGCTTGCGTCTGAGAATATCTTTGCCATACCAGATTATGCTCGGCGATGGTTATTAATACATTCCATTGTGGCGAATATGGCAGCCAGGAAGAAAGGGAGCGGAGTATGACAGTAAGAAGAGGAAAAGATAGGCTACAGATAGATAAATAGAATGTCCTATTCTGAATCGCTTTGCCTTTCTGGCTTGTCTTCTCTTGCCTTGTTTTTATCTGTCTGTCCTATCCTGACCTACTCTTTGGACAGTTGAACAAACTCTTTAACAAAATTTGAATATGCTTCCCGGATGCGGAATTCCTTGGGCGGACTTTTGAAGCCGTATGCACTGATTATCTCTGATTTTCTTTTTAGGGTTGCTGCTGTCTGTTTCCTAGTCTTAGATGGTGAGCCTATGGCCCTCACAACATCAAGTAAGACATTTCCTGCATTAGGACCATCATTTGTCCTCAATGTTAGGTCCATTATTATTTCACTGCCAAGAAACCCTTCGCTTGACATCCAGTAATAGCTGTTCCTAGAATCACCAAGAAAATCAGTGTATTCAGTGGTGCCTGCGACTGATTCGAACTTGTACGGAGCTTCGATGCTTATCGAGTCTGTTTTCATGGCCCGCTTTTGCATTCTGATCTTTTCTACCATGGTTTTTCTAGTCTCTTCGCTTCCCCCAACATCAAGCTGGTAGCTCTTCCTTACATGGACTCCCCTCTCTACCATAAAATCAATCATGCCTTTATGAAATGCAGTCCCACCAAGCTGGCTCAAAAGGTCGTCGCCAGCAACAACGAGGTTCTTTGCGGCAAACTTGCTTGCAATAGAGCTGTTGCTTGCTACTTTTGCTGGAGTGGCATTTACAAACGCTACACCAGCGTCCAGACTTGCATATGCATACTGGGCTGATGTTTTGTCAAGACCAGAAGATATCAGATTAAGAGCAACATCTACCTTTTCTTTCCTCAGCATTTCAATAAACCCTTTTTGAGAAGCGGTAACTGGCTTGGTAACTTGTGACTCCTGTCCTGCGGCCAGAATATCAGAATCTGACAGCAACCCTGGTGAGACTTTCAGTGAAATTTTGGATTCTCCAAGGCTGCGGCCGTTCGGCCCATCCTTTGCAATGATCTGGGAAAGGCTTTTTCCTACCTTGTCTGGGTCGATGTCAAATGCGGCTACGACCTTTACCTGCGATGCTTTGAGGCCTCCTACCTGTCTGTGCCACAGGCCATCAGCATTTCTGCTCTTGCCATAATACTCTATGCCACGGATAAAAGTCCGGCCCACATTTCCTACTCCTATAACGGCAATCCTTACGTCAGATGCTGCCATTCACTTGCGCTCCAGTGATAGTGCGAGCAGCGTGAAGAATTTAAATCAATCTTTTGTAAAGTCAAATCCGAACCTGACCGTGAGGTAAAACACACTTCAATTGTTTGCTGCTCTGCATTTGCCGCAAGATGCTAAAAGTTATCACCAAAATTTCTAGTTTGCTCGTCAACATCCTGTTGTGGCGTAGCGCCTTTTGTCTTCTGTGGGTTCTTGTGCTCCCTAGCTTCTACTTTATTTCTGTGCTCCTGCCTTGTGTGGTGCAACCTGTCTTTTTCGTGTATAAACTCTTTTCCACAATCCGGGCACCTTACAATTGGGTGGTGGTGGGCAGAGACTGCATGCCTTATGAGTTCATTGTATTTTTCAAATTTCTCACCACATATATCGCAGATGTTCTTTTCTCTGTGAAGGATATCCATAGCTCACTAACTACCTGCCGATGTATTACAACAGCTACTACCTGCTAAAAGAGTTTTTCATTTGTCTAGTTTAGAATTTAACTTTCTGGTCTGTTCATATTTTATTCTCTGTCAGTTTTATCAAAAGCCAAACTGAAAAAATAGTACAGTCATCTTCGCTGCCTGATGCCCGCAGATGGACAAACTCATTGATTCTGGTTTTCTAGCAGGGTTCTCTGACCAGCGACATTGGTAGCAATTTTCACGCTACTGCTGGCACCTGTATCAATACCGTCATACTTGGCCGGGCTTTCTGCCCTGCTCTTTGTCTTTTTTTTCTCAAATGACAGCTCTTCCACTTTTCTTCTTCCTTCCTTTTCAATTGCTGCCTTGACTACCTTTAGTATGTTGTTGTCTTTAGTATCATTGATGTAAACAACATAGACCAAAGCACTGTCCTTTCCTTCAAACTTTCTTACAACTCTGCCTATCCTTTGGGCGACCTGGTTCATGTTTGAAGTGCTAGCAATGATAATTGCAATTCTAACTTGCGGCACATCATATCCAATTTCAAGGGTATGGACAGAAAGCAGCGGAAAGTATTCTGAGCCCCACGATGCAAGGATCTCTTTTCTTTCCTTCGCCTTCGTGCCATTATGCATCACCATGGCAGCTATGCCATCATCTTCAAGCATCTCCTTGAGCATCTGGATTGACTTTATTGTCTCGCTAAAAATCATGACTCTTTCTCCTCTGTGTTTTCTGACAAGCTCAACAGTCTTTGCCAGCTTGTTCTTTGCAGAGCTAAGGATCTCTTTTCTCCTTCCTACGTTGGCAAACCACTGTTTGGCAAGCGATGCGCGAGTACCTCCTCTTGCCAATATGCGGCTCATTCTCAGAGGGTCGTATGTCTGAAGCTTTCTTGATATCTCTTTGATTGCAGCAGTGGCTTCGTCGTATGCTTTTTGCTCCTCGGGGCTAAACGCTGCCTGTACGGGGATGATTTCCGGTCTGGCGAGCCGGCCATCTGTCACGGCATCTTTTATCAGATATTTCTTTACCGGAGGCGTGACCACCATTATTGTATGATATTTTGGATCTTTTTCATTGATGGTTGCAGTCAAGCCAAGCACCGCCTTGCTAGGGTCTTCGACGATTACATCAAATATCCTGTCAAAACCTGAAGCTGTCTCGCTTACCAAGTGCACTTCATCGAGCACTACCATGCTGGCATTGCGTATGAGGTCAAAATTGTGTATGGCGCTCTGATATGTGCTTATTGTAATTTCTCTGACATCCTTGCGCTCGCCGTAGTATACTCCTATGGAACTTGCCTGCAGTCCATAGCTTAAGAGACGCTTTACGTTCTGCTCAACAAGGACAATCCTGGGAACCAAAAAGAGGATCCTAAATTCTCCATTGTTTCTGAGCGCTGCAGCGCGTCTGGCACACTCAAATGCAATCTCTGTCTTGCCTGTGCCTGTGCTGTATATCACAGACCCTCTGAGGCCGTTCTCTATCCATGCCTCTACTGCGTCAAGCTGGTCCTTCTTTAATTCAAAAGGGAACCTGAGCTCAGAGATAGCATGCGCCACACCGTGGGTTGGTATCCTGTCCACTAAAAACTTTAATGAGAAAACATACGTCTTTGCCCCATGCGAGCCTTGGTCTACATGCTCTATCAGGATGACCCATTCAAGTGCACTGCGGCAAAGCTTGTTAAATTTGGGCTTGCAGAGAGGGTCGCGTCAGTTCCAAGAGGCTCCATTCTGCTTGACCCTTTCTCTGAAATTCCAATTTCAAAGGCCGATTCTGCGCTCGCCGGTTCTGTCTGCGCAATCGACTGCTCGTGGGATAAGGCTGACGAGGTGCTTGGATCTCGCAGGTACAAGAATGCAGCAAAGCGCGGCATTGGCAGACGCTTGCCTGCGATGCTGGCGGCAAACCCAGTAAATTACGCGACGCTGGCCAAGTTGTCAAGTGCAGAGGCGCTGGCTGGTGCGCTATATGTAATTGGCGACATGGCTACAGCAAAGAGTATTCTGGATAAGTTCAAGTGGGGCCACACTTTTTTTGAGCTCAATTCAAATCTGCTTGAGGACTATTCAAAAGCAGATACTATCGAGCAGATTATCCAGCTTGAAAAAGAATATTTTGCTTTGCATTCCGATTGAGTTAAATTGAATCTATGCGCCTATATTTGTAGCGAGCCGGCGCGCGGGTTACTTTTCCTTCGTGAAGAGAGGAAACTCCTCCCTCGCTGCAGGCACCTGAATTGGCGACAATTAGCCGGAGACGGCTGGCAACGGAACAGAAAAGAAATCCAGTCAGGCTGATTCGCACCGTAAACGGTGATGGAGAGTATCCTGAGTTTTCCTGATACTGGAATGAAACTGCCGCCCCGGGTGGAGCAAGGCCGAACAGAGCATAATGGTCCTGCACCTGCTCAGGTTGGCTGCTCAGCGGAATCCCGCCTAAAACAGAAGGAGGGTTACGGCCGGCACGCACTAGTTTATTATTATCAGTATCTGGTTTAGGTCGGTCGATAGCTTGTCCAAATTGCCTGCAAATCACCTGACTTTATGCTTCTGACTGCATCCAGTATAGTATGTATGGATTCTTTTCAGCGCGGGGAGCCAGTCGCATCTATTGCCGCATATTTTTCTTGAGCATATTTCTTATATGATTATCAATATTTTTCATCATACTGGGGTTGCCTTCTATGGCCTGCCGAAGCTTTGGATTTGTATATTCTACGTTTAGGTACTTGATGTCCTGCCTGAAAGGATAGTATCTGTACTTTAACACTACCTGTGCAGACTCGCCATCAACCCTGAAATCAAGCTTGGCAGTACCATAAACAAATAGAGGGGGCTTTTTCTTTCCTGACTCGAGACGGCACATCATTATCCTAGAGTGGTGGAACTCGTCTTCATGATCCTTGACATCTGAATAAAACAGGAAGTTGCGCCCGCACTCTATGCATATCCACACGGTCTTCAGGTCTTCTTCCGGTGGCACAGACTCTTCCAGAGAAAAATGGAATTTAACTATCAAGTAAAGATGTAAGCTTAGTTTTCTAGAGAATAGTTAACTGTCGATTATGTAAGATCCTCAGCTCCAGGCAGGCAGATTTGACCGTTTCTAGCCTGACGATTTGCCAGATTATATCTTCTGGGGCAGATGTATGCATCTGGGTCAACGGCCTGACCCGGGTAAACCAAAGGTCTTTGCAGGCGATCTGTAATCTGTCATGACAGTTACTCCCTCATTTGTAGTGACCTGAACGTTGGTCGTATTGGTGGTGGGTTTGGGATAAAAGTAAAAGTCATCACCGGGATCAAGAGAAGCTAGTTTTTGCACATCACCTGTTCCCAGCGTAACAGTAATCCCAGTAAGCGGATCCTTGCCGACATTGATAACTCTTATTCTATACTGGGTACCAGCAATGTCTGTAGTATCCTTTATGGCATCAACTTCAAGAGCATGAGCGGGTTTTGACTCTTGCATGTAGAGATAGATCAGTACAAGAGCTGCACCTGCCGCAACAGGTGCCAACACGTATACCTTGCTCCACTTTAGAGGCACGTTGTAAGTAAGTTGCCTCATCGGATAATAATGGTTTTTGTACAGTACTGCTCTGCTGATGAACATCTGCCTGTCAAGGGGCTGCAACTAAAGAGGCGGGAGAAAAAACAGAAAAAGAATCGGTAGCGCTGTGTTTGTTCATCCCAGACAATACAGCATAAATGGGAAGATCTGCCTACCCATTATAACAATTGAAGACCATTATCTTTCCGGCTTCTGCAGACTCTTCCAAGCTTGCCAGCAAATATGGCTATGATGAATGGCTTGTGAGCAGATTCATGCAATATGTTCCTGATGTAGAAAGATTTTTGGCAAAGATGGATGCCAGGCCGACTCACTATATCCGAGTAAATACGCTCAAAATAGAGCCGGAGAACTTGGCAGAGAGGCTTGCCTCAAAGGGCTTTGAGCTCCGTCGTACTTTTCTATCTGAGGTGTTTGCAATACTCAGGGCACCATTTTCTGTCGGCGCGACAACAGAGTACCTGCTTGGCTACTATTACGTCCAAGATCTTGGCTCCTGTGTCCCTGTCGATGCTATGGAACTGGACAGTGGTAGCGACCTTGTGGTCATGGATATGGCCGCAGCTCCTGGCGGCAAGACTACATTTATCTCCCAGAAAATGAAAAACGCTGGCGTTGTAGTCGCTTTAGAACCGCAAGAAAAGAGGCTCAGGTCACTTGTCTTCAATCTGGCCCGTTGCGGTGTTACCAATACCTGTGTATACCTGATGGATGGCGGGCGTGCCAACGACCTTAAACTCAAGTTTGACAGGGTCCTGCTAGATGCTCCATGCAGTTGCGAGGGGGTAATTCCGAAGGACATGCTGCGCAAAACAAGCCACAAGCCGGACGATATTGACTATTGTGCCAACAGACAGAAAATGCTGATTGAAGCTGCAGCAGAACTTGTCAAGCCCGGCGGGCTGCTGATATATTCGACATGCTCTTTTGCGCCAGAGGAAAATGAAATGATTGTAGACTGGCTTCTTGGAAGGATAAATAACAGAGCCGGAGGAGAAAACAAAGCAAGAAATGCAAGAATTGAGCCACTACCACATGGAAACTCCGGTCTGACTAGCTTTGGCGGCTACACGTTTGATGATAACCTAAAGAACGCAAGGCGGTTCTATCCACATATCGACAACACTCTGGGCTTTTTCGTTGCAAAGATAAGGATCCGGTGATGTAAGTGATGGAAAACCGATACATAGCAAGGGGGCAGACATAATTGGCAAAAGGCATGAATGACAACAACAATGGTGGAAAAGAAACTGCGAAGTCAAGAGAAGCAGCTGCTACCGATCTTTTCTGGAAGAAGCCAAACAGGCAGCAGATGACTATTCTAAGGAGAGCATTTGACAAGTGGTCTGTTTTTGAATTCTTTGAGCAGAACAAGATGGCAATTCTCATTAAAGATCTTGGGGGGAAAAAGGCTGTGTGTATTTCATCCAGCCAAGTTGAGCCAATTGTACTGTCAAGCGCTCCATACTCTGCGGGCATGGTAATAGGAGAGCTGAAAAAGAAAAAGTTCTCCCTGAATCTTCAAGGCGCAGAGCTTTTTGCAAGAATCAATAGAGACCAAGGCAAGGCCTTCCAGTTCTCACATGTTGTTGTAAGCGAAGATGCAGAGAAACTGGTGCTCTATGGAAGAGATATATTCGGCAGCTCTATTGTCAGAGCCACCAGCGGATTGAATGAGAATCAGGTTGTCATTATTTTGAATGCAAGGAGTGAGGCAATAGGGATAGGCCGAACCAGGTTTTCCGGAGATGCCTTGCAAAGAAATGGCGTGGCTGTGACAACTTTGATCGATGCCGGACACTATCTTCGAGGTGAAAATCAAGATCTGGACGACGTGGCATACAAAATGCAATTGCGCCCGCCGAACGAGCAGCGCAGATCAAATAGTTAGCTTAACTGAATACCGCCGACTTGGTAGACTTTTTGTTTTTCATTTACCTGTGTTTGCTACTGCTGTTACTGTAAAACAAAAACACAGCTATTACCATCATCAATCTACCGCGCCTGCTTTTGTTCTGTTTCTGCTGTGTTGAGTGTCGACATGATGTAATTTGTACTGATAGAAAGCCTCTGGGCTATTTTCTGCACCGAAGAACCCGAATCATACATTTCAAATATGGTCTGGTCGAGGTCGTATTTCGCTTCCTCTTCGGTTCTCATTATGTGGCATATTCAGCTCAGAGATAATAGGCGTTTTGCATGTATTGTCTATACCGAGTTGTAAAATAAAGTAAATCAGCCCCTAAAAACAGGGGCTCCTATCTTTCTGGACCTTTTACTTTACTTTCTTGCCTTGAAGAGAATGAATATGGCTATTGCACCCATCATGCCGCCAAAGACAAGCAGTACCTGTATTGGGAAGTTCCCTGATGACGTGGTGCCTGGAGGTGCATCAGCAGTCACAACCATGACCTCTGCATTCTGCCGCGTGTCGGGCTTTGCAAATCCTGCTATTGTTAGCTGGCCGCTTGGAGGCGGTGTGGTCGAATGTATGCTGTAGGCTGTGCCATCGATGTTTGCACTGCTATCTGTTTCCACTGCATTGTATACACCTTCTCTGAAGCTGCTCTCGCCTAGCGCGAATATGGATACTACCTTGGAAGCGTTGGCGCCTTCGTTCAGCAACCCTTGCGCTCCTGCTTGTGCTCCTGTTGCATCAAAGAGGAAGTGCCATATTGTCATAGGTGCTGCTGGAGGGCCGAACCTGTCAAATGCCAAAAGGGGGTCATGGAATATCCCTGCTGCCTGACTGTTTTCTAGTTTCTTTGCTAGATCAGGGTGAGTTACTTGGAGAAGGCCTATCGGGTAGTTTACCTCAACTTGTTGCTTGCCGTATCCGGGGATGTCTGCGTTGACAACCAGAGACTGGTTGACAACTACGCTTCTCCAGTTAACGTCAAGTACAACACCTTGCTGCGAATTGCCTGACAGCACGTATTTTTGAATTGTGGGCTCAAAGTTGACTGTATAAGCCAAAAGCACGCTATCTGGGTTGCCCCTAATCGTACCTTTGTAGTGTAGGCTGGCTTGACTTATCTGGGCAAGACTGTTCTTTTCGTTTAAAAGATCATCGTTTACCGTTTGTATCACTTTGGTCATGCCTGTGCCACCGTCGTTGTCCACAGTGCCGTTGACTGTAAACTCGACAGTTTCTTCTTTGCCGTTGAATTCATTGGCAAGGGCACTTCCTGGCGAATACTTTATCGTAATGATCTTTTCTCCAGTAAAAGTGACCTGAGCCTGATCTGTACTTGGAACCATCAGCGCAGTCATTTGTATTGCATGTGCTTGGCCCACAAGTCCGGTCAAAAGTATTATCGCTAAAACTGCAAAAAATACTGTTGCCTGAAACTTCACGAGCACAACTTTGAGTTTTCTTGTTTATAATCTTTGTTGTCTGTCCACTGCAGGCTGTCAAGACGCAGGATCTGTCTGTCAGTATCATGGTAGTCAGATGAAAGCAGACAAAAGTTTTACATCCTGCCGCCGGGTACAGCAACAGGAATACTACTTGATCACAGTTATTGCAGGCGGCACTGGGTCGGTCAAACTTGTCCGAGGGATTGCAGCTACACTTGAGGCTCAAGTTGCCGACCGATCCAAAAAAGAGATAGGACTTACCGTCATCTCAAATGTTGCGGACAATATCTGGCTACATGGCCTTTACGTCTGTCCTGACATTGATACAGTCATTTACGGGCTAGGTGGTATTCTTGACGAATCAAAAGGATGGGGAATTCAAGGCGATACGTTTGCGTTTTTGCAACAGATGGCCATGCTAGGCGAGCCAACTTGGTTTATGTTGGGTGACAGGGACCTTGCTACGCATATAGTCCGCACCTGGATGATAAGAGAAGGTAAAAGCCTCTCAGAGGTTACAGAATGGCTGGCAAAAAGACACGGGGTTACTGCCAGAGTGGTACCATCAACAGACTCGCCGCTTGTGACTAGGATTTCTGCATTGGCAAATGATAGCCGCAGCGGCAGACCAGAGCCGGTCAGCATGCACCTGCAGGAGTTCTGGGTCAAGCACAGAGGAGAGCCTCAGGTGGTTGGCATAAAGTATGACGGCCTTGAGTCAGCAAAAGATAACCCTGCTGCTGTTCAAGCCATAAAGAGTTCCAGAATGGTAATTATTGCTCCGGGCAACCCAATCACGAGTATAGGTCCTATTGTGGCGCTTGCAGAAATACGTAAGGCGCTTGTTCATGACAGGAAAAAGGTGATTGCGGTTTCGCCCATAATTGGCTCAAGCGCTATAAGCGGACCGGCAGTAAAGTACATGCAGGCGCTGGGCATACCAAATTCTCCAACCGGGGTTGCCCAATACTATTCTGACTTTGCTGGAAGCTTTGCGATTTCTCATGAAGATAAGGGTGTGGCTGAAAAGATCCGCGGCTTTGGAGTTGACGTACTGCAGACAGACATTCTGAT
>Ga0070739_10001976_pt1 | contig 28839 bp, 23 predicted proteins | sample Coa_R1_7_FD_66445 | JGI IMG/M metagenome (GOLD analysis project Ga0070739, IMG submission 66445) | Surface soil microbial communities from Centralia Pennsylvania, which are recovering from an underground coalmine fire - Coalmine... | ecosystem: Environmental > Terrestrial > Soil > Unclassified ...
GGATGGGCGGCAGTAGCCTTGCGCATCATTTCGTAAGCGCACGACGAGATCGGAGCCTTGCGGTCTGGTTACGACGCGCATCGATTGAAGCCCGAGGTGCCGGCGCGGCGAGCCCACGTTATTGTAAACGAAAACCGTTGCGGCGATTCCGACTGCGGAAGGCGGCGCATCGACCTCATTACCGCTGACCAGAAAGCCACCCCAGTATGAGTTCGGTGCAGGCGAAAGGCTTTCAGGAACCGACAGCACCAAAGAAAGTTCCCGGCGCTCTCCGGGCTGCAGCACAAACTGATATGCAGAAAGCGAAAGGTCGCGCGTAATTGAGTGAGCGCCTTCGGCTCCCACCTTTTCAAGCGCTGTCGAACCATCCGCAAGCGTTCGCCAATCCGTTTTGCGGATCGCGATGCGCTCCGGCGTTGTTCCGGTATTTGAAACGAACACGGGAAAACGTCCGGTAGCACCCGGCGGTGCGTTGAATTCCGCAACCAGCGGCTCCACGGTAAGGGAAACCGTAGCGGATGCGGGAGCAACGACCGAAAGGTAGCAGATGAACGCCGCAATTGACGCGCGCCCTGTCGCTTTCATTGAGGATGTCCCTTTTTAGCTTGCGCTAACGACAACGGCGAAGCCGGAGCTGCTGTAGCTGTCCGCCGGAATGAAGCGATCGTCCAGGAATAGGTTGAGCGAGATTGAGGACGACGCTATCGAATGGCCGCCGGTGAACGTTACACAGTTGTTATTCGTGCTGCCGGTCACCGCCGCCGAACTGGTGCTAACGCTGACCGTTGATTGTGCGCCGTTAAGTCCGGTGTTCTCCGTATACGAGCCTGTACACGTATACGTGAAGGCACCGATCGGGATGCTGTTAGCGCCCGAGCCGGCGACGCTAGTGGGTGCAGTGAAGAAGATCGCTGCCGCGCCGCCGGCACCGAACGTGCTGCGCAGGTTGGCATTGATGATGCCGCTGCCGTTATTCGTCGATGCAACCGCCGCATTGGTGTTGTCCGTCGAGGTGAAGTTGTACGTAAAGCTCGACGGGAAGGTGACGCTGGCAATCGTGCTCACGGACGCGTTGACACTGAAGCTTTGGGACGTTGCCGCGGCCGCGGGCAATGTCGACGCCGCTGCAAGTGCGCAGACCGCCGCGAACATGCCTATTCGTTTGATCATTTGGTGTTTCTCCAAAGTCGAGTTACGAGGGCTGCGTGGGGCAGACACGCGAGCAGCCCGGCTTTCTGAGGCCGCGGCTTGATAAAGTCATACGAAAAAGGCCGCCGATGACTCAAGTCATCAGCGGCGCGTTGACCCCAAAATTGACTGAACGTCGATTGACGTTAGCGCATTAACGGTGCGCTACATGACGTTTGTTGGGGACGAAGGACTAGAAATCCGTGCCGCTGCTAAAGCGGAAACCCTCGATTTTTGCGGCTGGTACTACTACGGAATAGGAATAACTGCCCGTGCGATGGAGCGCATTTGCGAATTCGCAATTATTCAGCGCTTCGAGGATGCTGTGGTTGAACCGCATATTGCGCACCCCGCCGGAAATCTCACCGTTCTCGATGAGGAACGTGCCGTCGCGCGTCATGCCGGTAACGATTGCCTTCTTTTGGTCCACCGTACGGATGTACCAGAACCGCGTTATCAGCAATCCGCGTTTCGTTTCGGCAATGAGTTCGTTGATCGATTTGCTGCCCGGTGAGACGACAAGGTGTAGCGCTTGGGGGCCGTATGCGTTCGGCGCCGGCAGCGCATGCCCGGTGTTCGGGCGGTTTAGTTTGTTTGCCCAGTAACTGTCGGTCACGACGTTTTTCGCAACGCCGTTTTCCACAAGGCCGATTCGCTGTGTCGGCTGCGCTTCATAGTCGAACGGCATGCCGGGCGAGAGCGGATGCGCGTAATCATCGACGATCGTGACGTTTCGTCCCAGATACTGCTTGTCCAAGCCGTCGCTCAAGAATGAGGAGCCTTCGTCGAACGATTGCGCCGAAAAGTGATCGCTCAGATACGTGAAGAGTTCGCCGAACGCCGCAGCTTCCAGGATGACGGTCCATTCGCCCGGTTCGACGCCGCGCGGGTACGCGGAGTCGCGCGCTTTCAGCGATGAAAGTTTACCGATCGCGTGCGCGTCCAGGCGCGTGACGTCGTTATCCCATCCCTCCGCATAGCCGGTGGAATCTGTGGCGTTCATTTTGACGTTCACCGCCGCATCGGTACCGTCGAACGATGCGCGCGCGCCGCTGGAGTTCACAATCGTGACGCCCGCTTCGCTCGTATTGACGAAGCCCGCGCACCAATAGTCGTGCTCTTCGGCCGCTTTGAAGATTGTGTCGCACATTTGAGCGCGAAGCTCGGGTGATGCAGTCGCGGTCTCACGCACGTATGCGCCCGGTGGTGCTTGTGTGGCGCCGCCGGCAGGCATCGACGGCAGTCCCGGATCGTCCGGAGAGAGCTTTGCCATTTCGATGGCGCGTTGCACGAGACTGCGCAGCTCGGTGTCGTCCGTGAGATTTGTGCTTGCAACGCCTGTGCGCTTACCGACAATCGCCCGCACCTTTACGGACACGTCGCTTTCAGCCACATTTTGATGAACCGCGTTACGCGTAAAACGCGTGAGCTCGTTGCGCCCGCTGTGCACCATGACTTCGGTTTGGCCGGCGCCGGAGAGCGCGAGAACGCGCTGCGCCAATGCTTCACGCCGTGCGCTATCCACCGTATCCAACCCCCACCCGAACGTTCCGAAAACGTGCCGGTGCGGCGCATTGCGCGGTGCGTCCGGTTTGCATCGGTTCACCCTTCCCACAGTTCGGCGTGCCCCAAGCCTTCCACGAATGCTTGTCCGCGATTGCATCGCACGAATTCCAAAACTGCGGCGTGATGCCCGCGTACGTCGGGTTCTTCAAAAGCCTTCCGCGTTTGCCGTTCTTGATCTCCCAGCCCATTTCGCAACCGAACTGGAAATTCAAGCGGTGGTCGTCGATCGACCAGGAGCGGTTGCTTTCCATATAGATGCCGTCTTTGATATCGTCGAACAGATTCTCGAACGGCGTATCGCCCGGCAGAAGATTTAGGTTGCACATGCGGATCATCGGAACGAATTCCCAACTTTGCGAACGTACGCAGGCATTACTTTCACGGCCGATTGAACGCGCCGTGTCGTTGCTCATTTCGTAGCCGACGAGCATCCCGTTCCGGATGATGTCCGAGGTAATGCTCTTGGTGCCTTCGTCATCGTATCCGATGGTCGCGAGACCTTGCGGCAACGTGTTGTCGATGACGATGGTGACGATATCGGAACCGTATTTCAGTTTTCCGAGCTGCTCGATCTCCAAGAAACTTACACCGGAAAAGTTCGCTTCCCATCCCATAACGCGATCGAGTTCGGCTGGATGACCGCACGATTCGTGGATTTGCAGCGAAACCTGTGAGCCCCCGAGGATGATATCGAATGTGCCGCTGGGGCATTGCGGCGCCTTCAGCAGTGCAACCGCTTCCTCGCCGATTCGCTGCGCATTTTCGCGCAGCTGTGCCTCTTCGATGATTTCCCAACCCCCGGACTTATACAAGCCGATGTCGCCGGGAAAGGTTCGCGTTTGCACGTCGCCTTCGCCCACCGCCATCGTTTCGATACCGCTGCCGGTTTGACGAATCGATTGCTCGATTCGCGAGCCGATGGTGCTGTAGAAAACTTTGTCGATGCTCCACAGATCCATCCACGCGCGTCCGACGCTGATTTGCGGCGATACATGCAACGCCTTTTCCGCTTCGAGCAACAGCCGTACGCGTTCGCCGAGCGGCACGTCGTGCGGATCGCGACGCACCGGCGTCGCAAACGTATCGGTGTACGCACGCGGGGGCGTCTCGCCCAAACGGCGGCGCGCGATTGCCGCGCCTGCTTTTGCGATTTCAACGGCGCGGGCAGCGGTGCGATCGATGCCGGCTTCGGTTAAATCGGAGCTCGCGGCGAAGCCCCATGCGCCGTCGACGAGCGCACGTATGCCGTAACCGCGGCTCGTTGAGTCAGAAAGCGTCGCGACGACGCCGTTGCGCGCTTCGATGCGCTCGCTGCGGTCCGTCTCAAAGCGAATATCTGCGTAGCGGCCGCCGCGCTGCGTTGCAGTGTCCAGCGCCCGCTGGGCAAGGGCATCGAAGTTCATGAACGCCGCTATTTGGGAGCGCTATGCACGCTGCCTGCCAGAATGACGCGAAGGTCACGAAGTGTGATCGAACCCGAACTCTGCACGGCAGGCGTAGGCCCGACGCGGTTGATCACGTAGAGTGATTTGAATGTAATCGGCTGCGGAAGCGCGGGCGGAAAACGGAATTCTACGTGGCGCCACCCATGCCAGTCGATCTTCGCAACAGTGTAGAGAAAACGTTCGTTAATTGCATTATTCACTGCCAGACGTAACGTCTCGCCGTTGCCGTCGCCGAAGACGTCGGCTGAGATAGCAAGTGCGCGCTGCGGCAGCGCGATGGATGCGTTAGCGTATGCCGCCCGCTCTTGCTCCGTAAAATCGTACCGCAGCGTAAGGCAGGTCGGGCACGGCTGCGCTTTGTCGATGCCGCCCGCTTGGCCGCGCGGCGCGGTCGCAAATTCCGCGTAGCGCGTAACGGGCAGCGCCACGGCGTGTTCGCCAACGGTGACCGTTTCGCGTGCGTGCGCGGTGCCGAGCGCAACGTCGACGCTTGCATCGCGATCGCCGGCGGTGAACGTTCCATCGTTATCGACGTGCCCCGAAGTCGCCGTCCAGTCGAGTTGCTGCGGCAGCACAATCGGATATCCGGCCGCATCAAACGCGCGCGCCTGCAATTGCACGCTCTCATGCGCGCGAAGTGCGGCATGCTCGGGCAAAATTTCCGTGTACGCGGCCGACGTGGTAACGTGCACCGGGACTTCGCTACGCAGTGTTCCCGCGACGACGCGAATAACGGCATCCTGCGCGCGCGAGCCTGCAATAAAGACGTTTCCATCCATACGGCCTGCGTTGCCGGGAATGACGCGCGTTTCAACCGTGCACGCGCAGTCCGCGCGATGGCCGGCTGCATCGGTCACGGCAATGTGGAGCGGCACGCGCGCACCAGGCATCGCACGCACTTCTTGCGGCATCGCATAGATGCGGGCGGCCGAGCCAACCGGTGCATCACTGTAGACGAGCAGCGCATTTGCGACGCGGCGTTCGATGCCGTCCGACGGCGAGTTCTGCACTCGCGCGGCATCGTCGCCCGGCAACCGCGCGACCATAGTCGAGCTCCCGCCGCCGTCGAACTGCATGCCGGTTACGACGCCGAACGCGATCATCAAAGAAGCCAGTTGAGGTTGGAGTACGCCGATCGACAGCGCGGGCTGACGACCGTCGATTTCGAACATCAGTAGCGTGCCGTCGCGCGTTACGCCGGCACTTGTCGCCGGCATGTGCGTTGCGAACTCGCCCTTCGAAGGGCCGTCGGGGTCGGCGTACCACGCGTCGTCTTTTACCAGAAGCGGGCCGCCGCCGATTGCAGCCACGAGGCCGTCAATCGGCGGCGTCGAGGTGGCGTCGATCGAGATCGTATCGCCTTGACTGGGCAGTTGCGCGCTGCCGTACGCGTTCGGTCCAAGCGCCAGATAATAGCCCGCAGGTTCTTGCTGCGTGTTATCCGCAATGTCCGTGACGCGGTACGTCGTCAGCGGAGGCGTACCGCCTATCGGCTCGAGTGCGATCTCCGTAACGTTTTGCAGCGCGCGCAGCGGCCCGTACTCGGGCGTGATAAGCACGGCGCCGCCGCCCGGCGGAGGCCAGTCGTTCATCGTCTTCAGCGGCAGCGGTCCCTGCGGAAGCGTTGCCGTTTCTGCAATCGCGTACTCCCCGAAACGCACGTCTTTGCCGCCATCGAACGCCATGACCCAGCGCTGCATCGGCATGCGAATCAAACGCGAGTTTTCGATGAACAGATTGAGCGGCTGATTCGTTTGATTAATGTCAAAGTAATCGCCGTTTATTCCCGCAACCGCTCCGGTACGCAGTGCCATCGATGAAACGGTTTCACCGGGCGAAACCAGCCGGTCGTTCGAGAGCGCCGTTCCAATGCGCAGCGTCGGATCGTGTAAATCGATGGCGAGGACGTGTACCGACAGCGGTCCGTCGACCGTGCGCATCGCGTACTGTCCGTACTTCACGCCCGGTGCGACGTCGGTGATGGTGGGCGCATCGGTGACGATCTTGGGAAACGGCGGCGCAGGTTTGGGCGTCAGCGGCAGCGCGGCCGCAAGCGCCAGAAGAAGCGCGGCTAGGGCCACAGAGCGACGCTCAATGGAAAACCGCCGGTTGCGAACGGCGCGCCGGAAGCGCGGCGCAGCGTGCGCAGGTCGAACACGTCGATGCTATTCCCGCGCGCGCATGGAACGTACAGACGTCCCGCCGCAACGCGGGGCCGCCACGGCGTGTTGCAGGTTTGCAGCGGCGCGCGCAGCGTGCGCAGCGTCCGCGCACTGAGGACGTAGACCTCGCTCGTGCTTTCATCGGTGACGAACAAGCGTCCATACTTCGCGTCCAGCGCGACGCCGAGCGGGAACTTCATCGCGCGGTTCTTCATTATAATGGGGGCGTTGTTGCGGCGCAGGTCGATTGCCGCGATGAAGCCGCCGCCGCCGGGCATGCTGGGGCTGGTATTGGACACCACATACAGCCGTTGCGTCTTCGCATCGAGCGCAATGCCGAATGTGCGCTCGACGCTGCGGATTTTCCGAACGACGCGCATAGTCCGGGCATCCACCTGCGCGACCGAATTATCGTTCACGTTGCCGACGTACACCATGCCGCGCGTGCCATCGATTGCCAAACCCTCTGCGGTATCACCGGTCACGACACGCGAAACGCGGCCGTCGGGCGTAATGCGCGTGAGAGCGCCGCGGCCGTTGACGTCGCGATTCGTGACGAAGACGTTGCCGCTGTGCGGATCGACGGCCACTTCATTGCCCACGGGAACGCCCCGCACGAAGCGTATGCCCCATGGAGCGCGCGCAATTTGCGCAAGCGAATCGCCGTCGGTATCGGGAGCGTACAGCTCGCCGCTGGGAGAAAACGCGGCATCCCCGGGCGGTCCGCCGATGGGCGCGTAGCCGAGCAGCGCAAACGTTTTAGGGTCGTGCAACGCAACGCCGGTCTCGTACGCCGCGACCGCGAGCAATGGTCGATGTTCGCCGGGCGGGGGCACCACGCGCACGGTGCTGTACGCAACCGCGCCGTGCGTTGCCGCGACAAGCGTCGTGGTCGTGTTCTCGCCGACGATTGGCGCGATAAATTGATGCCCTTCCAGCGTGCCTGGACCAATGAGGGCAAGCGCGAGCGGACCCTCTACGCCCAATGCGTCGATCTGCAGCCGGCTTCCGGAAATAAATGGCCCGCTCGGAACCGTCAGTTTGAACGAGCCCGTCGAACGGAGCGGATGATGCGGTGCGGTTCCGGCAAGAGCGAGTATTGCCAGCGCGGCGGAGAGTAGTTTACCGGGGCGCATGCTGCGCGGCGCGCTCCAATCCTAGACGGACGTCGGTGCCCGGAGCGACCAGCGTTTGCAACGTGCGCGCCGGATCGTAGGTAAAACTCGCGATTTCGTAGCCGTCGAACGTGCCGCACATCACCGCGCCATCGGGATCTACCGCAAATGCGCGATTGCGGCTTGCATCGATGACGACAAGGTACATGCGCAGTTCCATCGCGCGCGCGCGAGCAAACGTGACTTGCCAGTGGGGATCGTACGACGTGCTCCATACGGCAAGACCGCTGCCGCCCATGCGCGCATCGACAAGAAAACCGGGATCGAGCAGCTGTGCGTCGCTCACAAACGGCAATGCTTCCGATCCGAACCCGCGCGATGCTTCATTTCCGTAGATTAACGCATCGGCTTCAAGGATTCTCAGCAATTCGCGATCGTTTTTTCGCGGCGAGCGCGGCGTTATGGCCAGCCGCATCGCATGTAGCGAACCATCCGGGGCTATGCGCGTTTCGCTTTGCGCGCGCTGCGGGATCGGCGTGCGCAGTTCAACCTGCGCGAGGATCGTTTCGGCGCGATCTTGACTCGCCATGGCTGCAATCGATCCGTCGGCGCGGACGACTTGGCTTTTCCCGCAATACGCGACGCAGCCCAGTTCAACGCCGCATTTGTTTGCCGCGATGAACGGCACGTCGTTTTCGCGCGCTCGCACGCGTGCAAGCAGATCGGCTTGTACATTTTCGAAATTTTGCGGATCTCGTCCGCTCGTAACCCAGGCTGTCGGCATCACTAAGAGCTGCGCTCCGCGATCGACCAGCGCTCGCGCGATGGTTGGAATCCGGCCATCGGCACAAACAAGCGCGCCGATCGCGCCTACGGAGGTTTGAATCGGCTCGAGGCGTTCGCCCGCGGCAAACCACTGGCGATCGAAGTGCCAGAGAAAGTGTTTGTCCGCCGCGCCCGCGATCGAACCATCACTGTCGATGACGACCGCGCTGTTGAACACGCGGTCATCAACGCGCCGGGCAGCCCCGACAACAAGGACCGCACCGAAGTCACGCGCGATGGCGCGGCACTCCTCCAGTGCGGCGCGGACCTCGCCTTCCTCAAAGCGGTCGTATCCGAGCACGTATGCCGGCAGCGTCCCCTCCGGCAGCACGATGAGATTTGCGCCGGCCCGTCCGGCCTCGCGCGCTTGCTGCGCCAGGCCCGGCCAAACCCGCGCTAAGAACGCGCGGTCGTGAGCTGCGGCCTGAATAGCCGCCGCGGTGATGGTGCGGGTCATCGGCTCTTCACTTGTGCGCGCCGGGCTGCAGGCTCCTGTATGCGTGCGCCGGCAAGCCAAAGCAAGCAAGTTAATTCCCCGAGCAAGCGTGTCGATGGTGAATCGTAGGGGAGAGAAAGGAGCGGTGCGCTGTGCGCATCCGCAATGTATTTCTCGTTACGGTCCTGATTCCGGCCCTGGCCGCGTCCGGAACGGCCCTCGCGGCGACCGCGAAAAAAAGCCACGCAAAGGCGGTTGCCCATCACGCGTTTCACGTCACAAAAGTCATTCGCGTCGCCCCTGCCGACGAATATTTCGGCCGGCTGAAGATGAGCATTCTCGGCATTCGAAACCAGCTGCACGATCTTGCGTTGCGCGTGCAATACGCGCCGGAGAAGAGCGGCGACGTTCTGGGTTCGGCGGGTTTCGTCGAAGATGCAATCAGCGATTGGGAACACAAATATCCGTCCGATCCGTGGTTGCCTCGAAACGTCTTCCTGCTCGAGCGGCTGTATTCGCAAGTTCACACCGATGAAGGTCAACGCCGCACGGCGCGCACGCTGCATTGGCTGCTTGCTCGCTATCCGCGTACGTGGTACGGCAAAGAAGCGAAGACGGAGCTCGCGGAGGTGAAGTAGCCTCGAACTCTCAAATCGTGCGTAACGTTGTCCGATAGGACGTAGTGTTATTCATGAGAGAGGGTTGTGTTTGAAACGTAGGTTCGTCTCCGTATCTGCTGCGGCGATTGCGCTTGGCATCATCGGCTCAGTCGCCGCAGCACCGGTCTCGCCGCAGAAACCGTCCACGCCGAAGCCCGGCGCAAAGCCCACCGCGGTCAAGAAACGCGACACCCCGAAAATGTCGAAGTGGCAGCAGCACATTCAAGATATGCTCAAAGTGTCGGCCCCCGGCGACGAATACTTCGGCCGCATGAAAATGAGCTATCTCGGTATCAACAATACCTTTCACGACGATTTAATCCGCGCGGGCGCATACACGACCGACCCGAAGATTATTTCGCGCATTAATTTTGCCGACGAAGCGCTCGCGGCGTGGTACAAAAAATACCCGAACGATCCGCAGCTCGCGCGTTCATATTTTCTTGCGTTTCAAATGTACCGCAAGATTTGGGTGAAGGAGTACCAAGACAAGGCGTGGATCTACTCGCACCGCGTTCTCGAGAAGTGGCCCAACAGTTTCTTCGGCAAAGCGCTGAAGAAAGATCTTTCGATTGGATTTACGGAGCACTACTTCGCGGATCCGGTGCCGTGCGCAGACCTCATGCCGACCGTCGCAGAGTCCGGAACGCCGCGCGGCGGAGCAACGCCGTCCGCGTCACCGTCGCCGACGCCGACTCCAACGCCGACGCCCACGCCCTTGGCCGGAGGCCCGAAAATCGAGGTTCTTCCGGTTCCGTGTTCGACGCCGTCACCGACGCCGACGCCGCTACCGTCGCTCACGCCGGTTCCCTCTGGTTCGCTCGCGCCGTCGCCGGCACCGAGCGGCAGCGGATCGCCCGAGGCTAGTGCATCGCCTTCCGCCGTTGCGACGCCGGGAGCAAGCTCCACACCATCTGCAGTACCGTCGCCGCAGCCTTCGGCAACGCATAAGCCGTAACGGCTCGCGTAATCAAAGAACGCTCTCGCAATTGCGGGGGCGTTCTTTCTTTCGCTATACTCAGGCACACGCGCCCGGAGGCATGCAGCATGAGAAGAGCGTTGGCCTGCGTTCTATTACTCGGTTCAATATCGTGGTATGTGCGGCTGCCGGCTCGAGCTCAGGCGACTAACGCCGGAGCTGCGTTCCTCGGAACCTGGTGTGCGCAAGGCGATCCTTCGAAACGCACGTCGATTACCTCAAACGGCGTCTATTTCACGCTTACGAATGAATTGGGCTCGACCTCGATCGGCCGCGTGACCGGCGCGAACGGTTCGCAGATCGAAGCGGATGAATGGCAGTTCGTCACCGGCACGCTCAGCAGCGACCGCAAAACGATCTCTTGGACGAACGGAACGTATTGGACGCGTTGTCAAAGCCGCCATCACATCGATCTGCGCGGCGCGTGGTATTTCGGCGGCGACCGATCCAAGCCGTGCCGCATCTCGCAGCATGGCGGCTCGCTTACACTGCAAAACGAGAGCGGTCAAACCGCGAGCGGCTCGTTCACGAGCAAGAGTACGATTTCGACCGTTTGGGCCGGCATTACAATTACGGGCACAATTTCCCACGATCGAAACCGCATTTTATGGAGCAACGGCACGTACTGGACGCGCTAGATCCGTCCGCCGGCAAAGAGAAGAGCCCCGCATCGCTGCGGGGCTCTTCGGTTGTTCTAAACCCTTACGAGTTATTAGAACTTGAGGCCGAGACCGACGTACGGACCGGAGTGCGTAACGTCGATGGGCGCATTCGTCTTATTCGTTTCCTTGTCGCCAAGGAATCCGAATTCGATGTAGAGCGGCACGTTCGAGCCGAACGTGAACGCACCACCAATGTCGTAACGGAAGACGTTGTACGACAACTGGTAGCTGCTGCCCGGCGGTACGCATCCGAGCGTGAGGCATCCGGTTCCGTTGCCCTTGATGTTCGGATAGTAGTACGCGCTGCCGAACCACGTGAAGCCGTTCTGATCGAGATCGGGAAGCTTCTCGAGGCCCGCGCCGACGTTGTTGAGCTTCGGATAGCCGTAGTTACCCGATTGCCACAGATAGCCGACGCCGATGTAGATGCGCGGATCCAGAACCTTCAGGCCCAGACGTGCATCGAGCTGGTAGTCGCGAACCGTGAACGCCGGAACGAACGTCTGGAACTGTCCACCGATTGCGGTGACGCAGCCCGGATCGCCGTTCGGAGCGCTACCCGGCAGTCCCGTTCCGCACAGCGTTCCCGGAATTGCACCGGCTGCGCCGGTGAAGTCCGTCGCAACGCCTTGGTTGTGCGGATAGTTGAACTGACGATAGTCGCCCTCGATCATCCACGGCAGGCTGGCGACGTTGAATTCCCACGCGCCATGGATGCGATACGAGAAGCCGCCGTTGGTGTTCGAGCCGGTGTTGCCCGGGCTGAACTCGTTATAGACCTTCGGCGAGATGATGTAGTCGCCGGCAACGAACGCCGTAATCTTCGGCGTGGGAACCGGTGTGGGGGGTGCGGTCGGCGCGGGCGTCGACGGCGGCGCGGTGGCCGGCGGCGGCGGAGGCGTCGGCGGCAGATAGCGGACTACCACGATGCGGCGGTCCGGAACCCACTGTACGTACGCGCCCATGCCTTCCGAAATTACGCGGACAGGGACCACGACGTGACCCTGATAGATCTCCGGCGGAACGTCCAGGGGACGAGTTTCGCCGTTGATGACCACTTCAGGTTTACCAACCGTCACTTTTACGTCCGCACCCGGCTTGGTGACGTCAACCGTCTTGCTGCCGGGGTCGTACGAAACCGTTGCGCCCATTTGTTCGAACATCGAGCGCAGCGGGATGAGGATGGTACCGCCACGCACCAGCGCGGCCAGGACGCGGCCCTGTTTGAGCTCGTCCGGCTTTGCGTAGACGTGGTGGTCGTTGAAGAGGATCGGAATCTGTCCCGATGGCGGCGAGCCGAAGTTTGCCGGCGGCATTGCCGCCGGGGCAGGAGCCGCTGGCGCTGGCGATGCCATCGGCGTTGCCGCCGGGGCACCTGACGGAGCCATTGAAGGCGCCATCGAGCCTGCGGGTGCCGGTGATGCCGGTGCACTCGCTGCCGGCGATGCCGGTGCACTCGCTGCCGGCGATGCCGGCGCACTCGCTGCCGGAGACGGTGCAGCCGTAGCCTGGGCGATCGCGTTGGGTCCAATGTTGCCATGCGACGCCCCGGGAGCTGCGACCGCGCTAAGTCCCATGCCGGCCGCGATAACGGCCGCAAGGACTCCGGTGCTCAGTCGTTTCAAGTTATCCTCCTAGCTAGAATGAAACCTTGACTTGCCGGAGGCCACGTCTGAAGCGTAGCTCTGCGACAAACCAAGCGTCATGCCGCAGATACCCCATAGCAAGTTTGGCTAATCCTTCGGGGACCAGGTTGCCCCCCCTGCAGCATAATGCAAGCGGGTGGGACTATTCGTCTATAAAGGTAGCGTTAAGCCAACTTCTCTTCAAGCTTTGCTAGGAATTTCGCGCGGTCCATAATGTACCGCTCGTGTGTGCCTTCCGCGACCGCTTCTTGTTCGTCGAAAACCTGGACCGCGAAACTAATGCGCGGGCCGTCAACGAGAACGACCTCGACCTCCGTACGCACGATGAACCCGACGGGAACGGGCTTGTGATGTTCGAGGTCGATATGGGTGCCCAGGGTGATTTGGTCGGGATCGAGCAGCGGCGCGACGCAAGCCATCGCTGCATCTTCGATCAGTTGCAGCAGCATGGGCGTGGACAGCACGTCCACTCCCTTATTGCCGGCCTTTTCTGCCGTCATCCATTCCTCGACCCGCGTCTGCCTGCTGAAGGTTCGTCCGATATCGAGTTTCGCACGCATGGCCCCGTGACAATACAACACGCTATTGCCGCTTCCCCGGCGGAATTAAGGTTCTTGCCTTAGTACAGAACCTGAAAAGGAATCTCTCGCGCAGACCCCTTTTCAGGTTCTAGTGAATCAAATAGCGCCGGAGGCCTGTATAAACGATGGACCTGCTGCAACCGGGTCCATCTTCACGGCGTTGTCTTTTGTATGCTAAAGAGGAGCAACATGCAGTATTATCGCTACGCGGGCGCAGGTGCGCTGGCCGCCGCCCTTCTTTTGGGCGGGTGCGGCGGAAAGCAGCAGCAACGCGGCCCAATGGCGCTCGACGTCGACGTCGCGAGGGCGCAGCGGCAAAGTATCGCGACGTATCTCACCCTCGACGGACAAGTTGCTCCGCTGCAAGATTCGACGCTCTCGTTCCAGCAGTCCGGCCCGGTTACGGCCGTCTACGTTAATCAGGGCGATCGCGTTCGCAGCGGCGAGCTGCTCGCGAAGATCGACGATTCGACCCTGCGCGCCCAGCTGGCGCAAGTCGAGGCGCAAATCGCGCAAAGCAACGCGCAAGCGCAATCGTCCGCGTTGAACGTGCCGATTACGCAAGCGAACACGACGCAAGCGGTTTCGTCTGCGCAGGCCGCACTGGCAAACGCGAAGCTCGTGTTCGACCAGGATCAGCAGCTTTTCAAACAAGGCTACGTTGCACAGACGCAACTCGAGCAGGCGCGTGCGCAATACGTCGCGGCGCAAACGGCTTACCAGCAAGCGCTGGCGAACCGCGGTACGACCGGCGTGCAAAGCTCGCAAGCGCAAGCCGCGCGCGAAGCGGTGAAAGCCGCGCAGGCGCAGGCGAACGTATTGCGTACGCAGATCGGTCAGACCGCGCTGTACTCACCGTTCGACGGCGTCGTCACCGCGCGCCTGATGGACCCGGGCGCAATGGCGTCTCCGGGCACGCCGGCGTTGCGCGTGTCACAAATCAATGCCGTTTGGGTGAACGTCAACGTTCCGGATGAAGATCTATCGTACGTGCGTCCCGGCACGCCGATTACATTCACCGTCGGCCAGCTCGGCGGACGCACGTTCCGCGGCAGCGTAGCCACCGTGAACGCCGTTCCGACGCAAGGCACGCTGTCGTACCAAGCACGGATCCGTCAAGCGAATCCGGATGATTCGCTGCGCGGGGGCATGCTCGTGAGCGCGACCATTCAAAAGGAACGCCACAATAATGCGATCGTGGTTCCGCGTTCGGCCGTAGCGCAGACCGATCAAGGCGCAAACGTCTTCATCGTCGGTGCGGGAAACAAAGCGCAGCAAGTACCTGTGCAGGTCGGTATCCAAACCGATACGCAAAGCGAAGTGCACAGCCCGCGGATCACCGAGGGGACGCAAGTTATCACGACGCGTCCCGATGCGTTGCAAAACGGCAGCACGGTGGCGATTGCGGGAGGCCGGCGCGGACAATAGTGGTGATTGAAGCAATAGTACTAGCGGCGGCGGTCGCGAAACAGCCGTCGCCGACGCCCACACCCGTTCCGGTCCCGACGGCCGCGCCAATGCCGGTGCCGCGTCCCACGGCCGGCGTCCCGCAAAGCGTGTCGCTGCAGCAAGCTATCGATATCGCAGTCGCAAAATCGCCCGTGCTTGCAGCAGCGCGAGCGAATTACCAGCTGACGCAAATTCCGGTAAACCTCGCTCGCACGGCAATTTTTCCCAGCGTGAGCGCCACGGGCTCCACGACGCATTCGAACAGCGGAAGCGCGGCTGCCGGACGGTTCGGCGGCAGTTTCACGCAAAACTCGATATCGGGGAACCTGCGACAGTTGATTTACGACGGCGGCAAAGTGATCGCGCAGATTCACCAGGCACGGGCCAATGCGGTCGCAGGCGCCCAGACGTATCAGCGGCAGCTGGAAACGCTTTCGTTCGACGTTGCGCAAGCGTATTATTCCGCGCTGCAATCGCAGGCCACCGTACAGGTCGATCAGCAACTCGTACGTTTGAATCAAGCCAACGAGGCGCTGGTGCAAGCTCAAGTGCGTACCGGCGTTGCGCCGCGCGTCGATCTGGTCACCGCGCACGTGCCCACCGTTCAGGCGCAGGCGACGCTTATTACAGCGCAAGGCGCGGAAGCTTCCGCCTTCGGGGCGTTCGCAAATCAGCTGGGTTTGGATCCCAATACGCTCGTGCATCCGGTGAACAATACGCCCGCAAATCCTGCGGCGACGCTCGTGCCCGTGCTTCCGTACGATCAAGCCGTGACGCGCGCGCTTGCGCTTCGCCCGGACTACCTCTCGGCACAGAGTGCGGTGCTCGCGGCGCAGTACAATGTACAGGCTCAGCGCGCGGGTTACTTCCCGTCGCTCACCGGAAGCGCTTCGTACGGCACGTCGTCGACAACGGTAAACGGCACAAACTTTCAGCCCAACAGTTCCGTCGGCTTAACGTTGAGCATTCCGCTTTACGACCAGGGCGTGACGCGCGCGCAGACGCAGCAGGCCGTGGCACAGCTCGATTTGGCCAATGCGCAGCTCGCGCAAACGAAGCTGGGCGTTGAACTGAACGTGCAGCAGGCGCTGGTGACGCTTCTCTCGGATCAGGCGGCGGTAACGCAAACGGAAGCGGCGCTTCTGAGCGCCCAGGAAAGTTTACGCGCAACGCAGGCTCAATATCGCGCGGGCGTCACTAATCTGTTCTCGCTCCTGCAGGCGCAAACGAATCTGACACAAGCCGAAACCACCGAGCTCACCGCGGTCTACACGCTGCGTCAGGCAGAGCAAAGCTACGTCTTCGCGTTAGGCGAAAGCTCGATAAACCCGACCTCTCCGTAGGAGGGAACATCTAGGAATCGTAATAGCCGCCGCATGCGCATTCGTATCGCGGCGGCTATTATCGCGGCCATTCTGTTGGCCGCTTGCAGCAAACAGGGCGGCGGCCCCACCGCCGGCGCGGGCAACCCCTGGACGCAGCACGGCGTGCTCCGTTTCGCCGAAAATCAGGACATCAAGACGCTCAACCCGGTGCTGGGGGCAAACGGCACGACGGGCGATCTCTCGATGTTCATTTTTTCATATGCCGTACGCTACAACGATAAGGCGCAGCCGGTTCCGGACGCCGTCAGCGAAGTCCCGACCGTTCAAAACGGGGACGTCACCAAAGACGGCCTAACGATCAAATACAAGCTCCGTCACAACATCACGTGGCAAGATGGTCAGCCGCTTACATGCAACGACATGAAAGTCACCTGGCAAATCGTCATGAACCCCAAGACGAACGTCGCCACGACCGAAGGCTACAAGGACATCAAAGACATCGACTGCAGCGACCCGTACGTTGCCGTCGTGCATATGAAGAAGCTGTACGCTCCTTATTTGCAGCAGCTGTGGGGGGTCAACGGAAACGCTCCGATTCTGCCCGCGCATCTATTAGCGAGATTAAATGCGAGCGGTTCCATAAATGAAGCGCCTTATAATGCGTTGCCGATCGGGAGCGGGCCGTTCCGGGTCGTCGAGTGGCAGCGCGGCAACGAAGTCCGGATGGAGGCGTATCCCAAGTATTTCATGGGGGCGCCGAAGCTGCGCGAAGTCATTTACAAGGTCATGCCCGACGAGAATACGATGGAGACGCAGCTTCAGACCCACGAGATCGACATGCTCGCCAGAGGCACCGGGTACAATTGGCCGCGCTATGAGCGGATGGCGGCGAATCCACGCAGCGGTCTAAAAGCGATTCGCGTGAACTCCTTCCTTTATGATCACATCGACTTCAACGTTCGCCGTCCGGTGTTGGATGATACGCAGGTGCGTGTAGCGCTAGCGTACGCGACCAATCGAAACGAGATCATCGGCAAAATCATGCACGGCTCTGCGATTCCGGTTGAGACGGACCAATCGCCGGTGCTTTCGTGGGCGTACACCAACGACATCGAGCACCATCACTACGATCCGGCAAAGGCAAAGCAAATTCTGGATGCCGACGGCTGGAAGGCCGGCCCGGACGGCATTCGGGTTAAGAACGGCCAGCGTCTGGAATTCGATCTCAGCACGGAAACGGAATCGACCAACGGGCGGGCCATTCAAACGTTGATTCAACGCGAGTGGCATGAAGTCGGCGTGCAGGCCGACGTGAAGAATTACCTGACTGCGCAGATGTTTGCCAACGGCAATGCCGGTGTGCTCGAAGGCGGCCACTATGACGCGGCAACGTTCGCGTGGATTGCTTCCGCAGATCCCGACGACAGCACGCTGTACTCGTGCGACGATTTCGCCCCGCGCGGCCAGAACAATCTCTTTTGGTGCAATCGCAAAGCGACCGACGCGATGAATGACGCCCTCAACACGCTCGACCTGGCCCGCCGCAAAGCCGACTACAAGATCGTTCAGCAAGAGCTCGCCAAGGACGTGCCGACCATTATTATCTCGTTCCGTAAAGAGCCGTACGTCTACAACACCGACTTGAAAGGTTTTACGGCATCGCCGGTCATCTCGGCATTCTGGAACCCGTGGGAGTACAGCATTTAATGAAACGCATCGTAGCCTTTTCGTTAGCTTGCGCGTTTGTTTTCGCAGGCTGCACCAAGACGACCACGGGTGGAGGCGGCGCGCCGGCCGTGCCGGGAACACGCGTGAACTCGTGGACGCATCCGCACGTGCTGCGTTATGCGACATCGGAAAATATTTCGACGCTCAATCCGATGCTCAGTCAGCAGACCACGCTGGGCATGATGTCGTCGCTGACGATGGCGTGGCTCGTCAAGTGGGACCGGAATAATCGCCCGTTCCCCGAGCTTGCCACCGAAGTCCCAACGTTGCAAAACGGCGGCGTCAGCAAGGACGGGCTGACGATTACGTATCACCTGCGCAAAGGCGTAAAGTGGTCGGACGGTGTTCCATTCAATGCCGACGACGTCGTATGGACGTACCACTCCATTATGAACCCGGCAAACAACGTTACAAGCCGAACGGGATGGGACCGAATCACCAAAATCGACGAGCCGGATAAATATACAGTCATCTTTCATTTGAGCAAGCCGTACTCGCCGTTTATCGTAACGTTCTTTTCGAGCGCCGGCGCAAATCCAAGCGTGCTGCCCAAGCACCTGCTGGCGCAATATCCCGACATCAATCACGTCGCGTACAACTCGTTGCCCGTCGGAATCGGCCCGTTCAAATACAAAGAATGGCAACGCGCACAACGCGTCGTGATGGTGCCGAATCCGCTGTATTGGCGCGGATTGCCCAAGCTCAAAGAAGTCGACTTTGAAATCATCGAGGACCGCAATACCGTTTTAACGTCGCTTCAGGCACACACCCTCGACCTGTGGTATCCGACGCCGGCCAGCTATTACATCGGCCAGCATCTCAATCAACTCGCCGGGTTCACCGCCGTACGCCAGCCCGGATATTACTACGGACATCTGGACTTCAACACGCAGCGCCCCGCGTTAAAGGATCCAGTCGTGCGTCAAGCGCTGGAATACGCGACCGATCGCTCGACGATCTTGAACAAAATCCGTTTCGGCGTCGGGTCGCTGCAAGAACAGCCGGCTCCTAAGACCGCGCCGTACTGGGATCCGAGCATTCAGTTGACGCCGTTCGATATCGCGAAGGCAAACCAGATTCTCGATCGGGCCGGATGGAAGCGCGGTGCGGATGGAGTGCGATCGAAGAACGGCGTGCGCCTCGATCTCGAGTTTGCCACGTCGACGGGAACGCCCGATACGGACCGCATGATCGAACTGATTCGTACGTGGTGGAAGCAGATCGGCGTAAGCCTCACTGTGAAACACTATCCGTCGAATTTGTTCTTCGCGCCTTACGCCGAAGGCGGCATCGTGTACAACGGCAAGTGGGACATTATTACGTTTAACTGGGGAGCCGATGCGATTGGCGACTTCTCCTTTATCTACGCTTGCGATGAGATTCCGCCGAACGGCCAGAACGATCTGCGCTGGTGCAATCACGTGGCCGATAAAGCGATGCACGATCTGTACGGCCACTACGATCAGGCGCAGCGAAACAAGGACGACGCCGTGCTGATGGAGCAGATCCATAAAGATATGCCGACGATCGTGCTGAACGGCGTCGAGGACATTCACGTCATCAACAAAGACTTGAAAAATTACCATCCGGGTTCGGTGACGCAGTTCGACGAATTCATGAACGTGGATATTTAACATGAAGCGAACTGCAGCGTCCTTGGCGCTCGTGTTGTGCATCGCGGTTAGCGCGTGTACGAAGTCCGGCACGACGGGAACCACCGGGCAGCCCGGTGGCGTACCGGGCGGTCGCGTGAATTCGTTCACCATTCCGCATGTGTTTCGATACACCACCGCGCCCGGCGACGTGAACACGTTGAATCCGCACCTGGCACAAGGTCAAGATTTGCTGTTGCTTTCGCAGCTCGTTATGGCTTGGCTTATCCGGTTCGATACGCATAACAATCCCTATCCGGAACTGGCGACGCAGGTGCCGACGCAGCAGAACGGCGGCGTCAGCAAAGACGGACTAACGATCACCTACCACATACGCAAGGGCGTGAAATGGTCCGACGGCGCTCCGTTCGATGCGGACGACGTCGTATTCTCGACCAAAGTGGTGCTGAATCCGGCGAACAACGAAATTGGGCGCACGGGATGGGACCGTATCGTCAAAATCGACGAGCCGGACAAGTACACCGTCGTTTACCATTTGAGTAAACCGTACTCGCCGTTCGTTGAAACGTTCTTTGCGACGGCCGGCGCGAATCCGTGCATTTTGCCCAAACACTTGCTGGCGCAGTACCCGAATATCAACGCGGTCGCGTACAACTCGCTGCCGGTCGGTATCGGACCGTTTAAATACAAGGAATGGATACGGTCCAGCAAGGTCGTGCTCGTTGCGAATCCGCTGTATTGGCGCGGCTTGCCCAAGCTCAGAGAGATCGATTGGGTCGTTATCCCGGAACGCAACACGGCCGTGACGCAGCTTCAAGCCAAGCAGCTCGATATGTGGTATCCCGTGCCCGGAGCATATTTAGCGCGCGTTCAGGCCATCACCCCGTACAAGGTTCTGCGCGAGCCGAGCTACTTTTTCAATCACCTCGACTTTAACCTGACGCATCCGGCGTTAAAAGATCGTGCCGTACGGCAAGCACTGCGGTTGGCGCTCGATCGGGCGACGCTGCGTGACAAGATCGGACACGGCGTCGGCTTTTTGCAAGATGAGCCGTCCTCGCATACGGCGCCGTACTGGGACCCCGCCATCAAATTCGTTCCGTTCAACATCCAACAGGCGAACGCGTTGTTGGATCGCGCCGGTTGGGTCCGCGGCTCCGACGGAATCCGTGCCAAGAATGGAGTGAAGCTGCAACTCGACGTCGTTTCTACAACCGGTTCGCCCGACGTCGATCAGATGATCGAACTAACGAGGAACTGGTGGTCGCAGATTGGGGTGGGCATGACGGTCCGGCATTATCCAATTGCCTTACTGCTCGCGCCCAGGCAAGAAGGCGGGATCGTGATGGCCGGCAAGTTCGACGTCGTGTTCTTCGCATGGGGATTGGATGCGATCGGTGATTTTTCTCCGGAATATGCTTGCGAATCGGTGCCGCCGGGGGGACAAAACGACCTCAATTGGTGCAACCCGCCGGCAAATCAGGCAATGCACGCACTTTACGGCCACTACGACCAGGCGCAGCGCAACAAGGACGCCGCAGTCGTTCAGGAAGAGCTTGACAAGGATGTCCCGACGATCGTTACTACCGGACGTGAGGACATTTACGCCGTCAACCGTGACTTACGGGGTTTTGTACCGAATGCGGTTTCGCCGTTCGATAATTTCATGAACGTCGATATCTAAATGATAAAGCGCATTGCCGCCGCCCTTCTCGCGTGCTCGTTCGCAGCATGCACGGGCGGAGGCGGCGCGCATAGCGGACGTCATTCGTATACGGTACCCGGAACGTTCCGCTGGGCGGACGGTGAGGACATCGACAATCTGAACCCGCTTCTGTCCACTGAAACGCTGGTCAACGATCTCTCTTCATTTACGATGGGGTATTTCTTCGTTTTCGACGAGCGTGGCAATCCCGTGCCTTCACTTTGTTTGCAAGTCCCAACTAAACAGAATCACCTTATCTCCGCGGATGGTAAGGCACTGACGTTCCGATTGCGACGCGGTGTCGTGTGGCACGACGGAGCGCCGTTCACTTCGGCGGACGTTGCCTTTACGGTCAAGACCATCTTGGATCCAAACACCAACGTGCCCACGCGCGTCGGTTGGGACCTCATCACAGGCGTCGATACGCCGGATCGCTATACGATAATCTTTCATCTGAAAAAACCGTTCGCCGCGTTCTTGAATCGCTTTTTCACACCCGTAGGCAATCCGGCGATTCTACCCAAGCATTTGCTCGAAGGCCAAGATGTCAATCACGCCGCCTACAATGGTCTGCCCGTGGGCCTCGGACCGTTCCGGTACGTGCGGTGGTCGCGCGGCAGCGAGGTGGTCATGGAGGCTTTCCCGCGCTGGTGGGGCGGCGCGCCGAAGTTGAAGCGCGTTATATTTAGAGTCATTCCCGACGCCAATACAATGGCGACGGCGTTGCGTACGCACGACATCGACGCGTATGTCCGCGTGCCCAACAATCAATATCTCCAAGTCGCGCAGATCCCGAATACCCGCTCGCTTTCATTCGACACGATTTCGTACGGACACATCGATTTCAACGTTACCACGCCGGTGCTCAAGGACGTTCAGGTGCGGCAAGCGTTGGCGCGCGCGATCGACGTGCGGCTGCTCTGGGAGAAAGTCGATCACCGTTCCGGCTTTCTGGCGTGTTCGCCGATCTCGCACCTGAGCTGGGCGTACGATCCGCATGCGCGCTGCTATCCTTTCGATCTCCAAGCTGCGGCGGCGCAACTCCAGAACGATGGCTGGCGATTAGGAACGGACGGCGTGCGCCATAAGAACGGTTTAGCTCTGAGATTTACGTTTGCAGGCAATACCGGCAATCCCGGTTTGGATTCCCGCGTGCTGCTGATCCAGCAATGGTTCAAACAAATCGGTGCGTCTGTGGAGTATGTGCGGTATCCGACCGACAAACTCTTTGCGTCGTATGCGGGCGGAGGCGTCGTCGCGACGCGGCATTATGACCTCACTTCGTACGCCTGGAGTTTGCCGCCCGATCCCGATATGACGAATTTGATTGCCTGCTCGACGATTTCGCCGAACGGTCAAAACTACATGGGCTATTGCAACCCCGCCGTAGACGCGGCGCTCGGGAATGCGCTACGCAACTACGACCGGAACGCGCGCAAAGCCGATTACATTACGGTTCAAGAGCAACTGAGCCGCGACGTGCCGTTCATCGTGCTAAGCCAGCGCACCGAGCACATGACGTATAACGACGACTTTCGCGGAATCAAGCCGGGGCCCGTAATGGACTTTTGGAACGCGCAGGAAATATCGAATTAATCAAACCGGCGTAGGCGAGCGCTGCGCATCCTGCAAGCGAACCGCAGCGCAGCAGTGCCCAAAAGATGTCCGGTTCCAATAATCCGCTTGCTGCTTGCTCCGCATGCCACACGTGCGCTGCATTGCCGTTCAAAGCCACAGGCGATGCACGCATCGCGTCGGGCCACACCGGTGCAGGATGGGTTTGCGCATACGCGGCCGCAATGCCGATAACAACCAGCACGCCGGCCGGAGCGAAAAGCGCGCGCAGTGGCAGATCGCCGCGCATCGCAAACAGCGCGATGCCGGCGGCGCCAACGAGCAATACGGTTTGTGATGCACCATCGGGCCGCTGCGCAAGACCTATCCAATCGGTTGCGCAGAAGAGGGCGGCGACGCAGGCCGCGGGCCAAACGCGCGCGCTGCAGCGCGTTGCAAGAAAAAGCGCCGGGATGAAGAGCACGACGAGATCGTGTTCGTGAAAAAATTGTATTGCGAAGGGAAGAAGAGCGCACGTTGCGCAAAACCGCGCAATGTTATCCCGCAGCACGTACATGCCGTACGCCCATGCAATAATGGCCGCTGTAGCCGCAAGCGTGCCGGTGACCTGTGCGGTGCTCTCGCCCGCGCCGAATCCGTACGCAATCGCGGCCGGCGTGATTTGAATCGCAGAGAACCGTTCGGCGCCTGCGTGCTCTTTTAAAATGGTGGCATAGTGCGTTAGACCGGATGTTCCACCCACGATCGCGCAGCCTAACGCGAACAAAGCCGCAGTCGCTGCAAATACGAGCGCGCCATTTTTCCTCAGAACTTGCGATGCCAGCGCGATCGCAACGTTCGGCTGAATCCAGGCGCAAACGGCCGCCGCCGGCCAGAGCAACGCAAAGGCCGCGAAGGCGTATGCAGGAAGCGCAACCTGTCCGAGCGCGATGGAGCTTGTTACCGGACCGAAGCCGAGCGAAAAAATGATTGTTGCAAGAGCCGCCTGCAGCGTTAGCGGGATACCTGCAAGCCGAAGCGCGACGAACGCCAATAGGGCGAGCGATATGAGCAACAACGTTCGCCAAAGCGCATTTGCTTGGTAAAATGATAGGCGCGAGAAGGCGGCCCACACAGGTAAACTCGCGGGGGGACCGACGAATGGCAGTAATTCGTTGCGCCGCGCCGCAACGCCGGGCAGCGTGCGTTCGGTCTGCCAAATCATGGTGCCGTACGGGTCGATGCCGTGGCGCCATGCGGTTCCAGCGGCGTAATATGCTTCGAAGTCACGCATCGGCGGCCCCGGCGTAGGATGCGGACGCGCGAAAAATAACGCGTAGAGCACCATCCCCGCAGCAAGCGTAAGAAGTGCGCTGCGCCTCATGCGTGTAGGGCGGAAGCGCCCGCGTAGAGCGCGAGACGTTCGATCTCGCCTTTGCGCGCCATTGCATATGCAACGCCGCCGGGGAAGCGCGCTTCGATCGCACTATCGTAAACGACATGCGCCGGACCGCCCACCGCCGGCGTAAAGGCCTGCGTGACCGCATCGACGCGCATGCCAATGGCGACGCTGCCCGGCTCCAGCCGAAACCCGCCGAAGTCGCGCGGCGCAAGTGCGGGCGCGTTCTCGCCTCGCGGCACGTAGAGCTCGACAGCAACCAGGCACCCATCTTTGTAAAACGCACTCAACAAGCACGCGCGCGTACCTTCTTTCGTTGCGTACGTGTGCCAGCCGCGAACGGGATAGCTGAACGCGATGCCGAGTTCGCGTTCGACGTCGCTGCGCCGTGTTTTTCCAATCTCGAACGTAATGCGGTCGCTGCGCAAGATCACGCTGCGATCCAGCGCCGGTGGCGGTGTGCCCCGGGTGCGGCGCGCCCGCTCGTGCATCTGCGCGAGAATCTCCACCGCGCGCAGCATCGCAAAATCCGGCGGCGGCTTCTCGCTCATTGGCCGAAGACGGCGCGGTGCGGAACGTTTATGTGCGAGATCGTCATGAGATAGAACAGGGCGAACAAAGTTGCGAGATACCAAAGCGCAACGCGGATGCGCCCCGCCGGAGACATCGTCGCGTACCGCGGATCGACGTAGCCGCGCCATCCGGCGATGGCGCTCGGCAACGCCAAGAGCCCGAAGATGATGATGAAAAAGAACGGCACGTGAAGTGCGATTGAAAGCCCGATAAAAGCGACGAAGCCGAACACCCATATAACGGGCGAAAGCGCGCCGGCGACGCGGCCGCCGTCAAACGGGAGTGCCGGAATCATGTTGAACAGGTTGATAAACGCACCGACGTATGCCGCGGCATACCAGAACGGCTCGTGCGTTTGAACGCCGAATGCGTAACAGGCGGCGGAAACGCCAAGTCCGGTAAGCGGCCCGGCGAGCGCGATATACGCGTCGTGTTCTAGAGATTCGGGCACGCCGCCGACGGTGTACGCGCCGACAAATGGAATGAACATCGGCAGCCGTGCGGGCAATCCATAGTTGCGGATCGTTATGTAGTGTCCCATTTCGTGCGCCAAAAGCATGAGCACGAAAACCAGACCGAACTTCCAGCCAAAGAATAGCGCGTAAAAGACCAGCGACAGCAAGAACGAGCCGCCGTACGAAAGCACCTTGAGCAGAATGAATGCCCACTTGAAATTGAGCAGGAGAAACAGAAGGCCTTTGAACTTCGCGAGCAGCACCGCAATGCCGACACCCGCAGCGCCTAAACCTTTTGCCGTTTTTTGCGCGCGCTGCTGCGCGGGCTCGGGCGGGAGATACTCGCCTTCCGCTACGTCGTACTGCTTGTTCTCCGGGCGTTCGGCCCACCCGGTGCTTTTGTCGGGATCGTCCACGTTTGCTCTTTTGGTATTGCCGGTGATTTGCCCCGCTCGCACTGTGCGATAGGTTCGCTGCGCGATGCGGCGAACGGCCCCGGCAGTGAAGCGCATCGTTATTTTGGGCGGGGGGTTTGCCGCCATTGCGACGGCGCACCGGCTTCAGAAACGCCTGCGGCCGGATGAAGCCGAAATCGTGCTGATCAGCCGCGAGAACTTTTCGCTTTTTACACCGATGCTGCCCGAGGTGAGTTCCGGTGCGCTGGACGCGCGCCACATCGTTACGCCGATCCGCTCGCAGCTGCGCCATACGCGTTTCATTCTAGCGGACGTTACGGGAATCGACGTTCGGGCGCGCACCGTCGCATACACGCACATCCTCACCGGCGATCACGAAACGATTTCCTACGATCAGGTCGTCATCTCCATCGGTGCGGCGACCTCGACATTCGGCTTGCCCGGCGTAGCGCAACGCGTCTTCGCGCTCAAAACGTTGGAGGACGCCGGCACTCTGCGTAACCGTTTTATATGGCTGCTGGAACTTGCCGATACGACGGACGATGACGCAGAACGCAAACGGCTGCTTACGCTCGTGGTCGTCGGCGGCGGTTTTACCGGCGTCGAGGCAACCGGTGAAATGGTCGAGCTGTTTCGCAGCGTCGAACATTTTTATCCGCACGTTCGGAGAAACGACGTACGGATCGTTCTAGTTGAAGCCGACAAGACATTACTGCCTGGTTTACCGCCGCGTATGGGCGCGTATTCCGACCGGTTTCTGCGGCGGCGCGGCGTTGAGGTCATCACGGGGGACGGCGTAAAACTTGCCGACGACGAGGGTTTGGAGCTTCAAAGCGGCACACGAATCGAAACGCGCACGATCGTTTGGAGCGCTGGAATCCGTCCGCGCTCGCTGGATGGCGCCGACGCGCTGCCGCGCCGCAAGAACGGAACGATCGCCGTTGCGCAGGACATGAGCGTCCCCAATCACGCCGGCGTTTGGGCAATCGGCGATTGCGCCGCTATTCCGGACGGCTCCGGCGCCTACTATCCGCCAACGGCACAGCACGCAATTCGCGAAGGCCCGGTTCTCGCCGACAATATTGTCGCGGTTATGCGCGGTAAGCCGACAAAACCGTTTCGCTATAAAGCGCTCGGCATGATGGCGTCGCTCGGCGCGCGTAAGGCCGTGGCGCAGCTGCCGGGAAATCGCGTGCTAACGGGATTCCCGGCGTGGTTCTTGTGGCGAACGTATTACCTCTCGCGCTTGCCGGGATTGGATCGCAAGATGCGGGTCGCGTTCGACTGGACGCTTGAGCTGCTTTTCCCCAGAGATATTTCGGAACTGCGTGTGTACACGCGGCGCGCGCAGTCCAGTGCGGCCGCCGATGCCGGACTCGTGCCGCGTGAAGAGGCTGTGATAAGATAACGGTATGGAATTCCGCGAGCCAATCGAGCGACTCATCCGCGATCCCCGCGAGTTCACGCGGCATTTGAATTTTCCCGATCCGTCGCAGATCCGGATCTACGACGAAACGCTGCGTGACGGCGAACAAATGCCCGGCGTTTGCTTCACGCCCGAGCAGAAATACGAGATCGCAAAACGCTTGGCGGACATCGGCGTGCACATCATGAGCGTCGGTTTCCCCGCGGCCTCGGCCGGCGACTGTAAAACGCTCCAGCTGGTGATGGAAGGCAAACGCCGCGGCGAACTGGGCGACGTCGAAATCGTCGTAATGTGCCGCAGCAATCCCAAAGACATCGACGTTACGGTGCGCACGCTGGAAGAGATCGATGTTTCGCCGTCCGAGGTGACGTTTTTCATTTTCACCAGCGGCAGCGATCTGCATTTGAAGTACAAGATCGGAAAGACGCTGCTGAAACTCGAAGGCCGCAGCGAAGGCGAGTGGCTCGACCTGCCGCTGGAGTTCTACCGGAACGCCAACATCAGGCTGCAGTGCGATGCAATAAAATACGCGCGCAGTAAGGGCGTTACGAGCATCGAGTTCGGCGCCGAAGACGGCAGCCGCGGCGACGTCGATTATTTCATTCAATATTTCAAGGAATGCCTGGGGGCAGGCGGCGATCGTCCCGCATGGCCCGACACCGTCGGATGCCTCACGCCGGAAGCCGCCAAATGGTATTGCACGCGCATCGTCAACGCGATGCCGAAGGGCCTGCCGATGGTCTGCCATTTTCACAACGATTATGGACTCGGAACCATCAACGCGATTACGGCGGTCTCGGCGGGTTTCAAAGTTGTCTCCGTTACCGCCAACGGCTACGGCGAGCGCGCAGGGAACGTTAAACTCCACGAGTTCGTGACGGCACTAAACGTTCTCTACGGCATCGAAATTCCGGGATTCAAATATCACAAGCTGCGGGAGCTCGCGCGCTTCATGGAACGAACGAGCGGCATTCCGATGCAGCAGCACGAGCCGATCATCGGATCCAAAGTATTCGCGCATGAATCCGGCATCCATACGCATGCGATGCTCATCGATCACCGCATGTATGAAGCGGTGCCCGCACAGCTCGTCGGCGGTGAGACATCGTGGATCTTCGGCAAGCACTCAGGCGTTGCGCTCGTCGAGGATACGCTGCGCAAGCATGCCGCCAAACTGGCCGCCGCCGGAATCGAAGTGACGCCGGAACTGGCGCATCGCGTCACGGAAGAAATCAAACGGCTGCGCGAGGAACGTGCCGCCGGCAGTAAGAGCGAAGAAACCATCGACATGTATGAACGAGCGATGCGGCAACTTTCCATTAGCGAAGAAGAAGTTGCAGACGTCGCTATCGCGATTGCGAAACCGGCAACCGTTCTCGCGGGATAACGTCTTTGAATCCCGGGCGCACGATACTGGCGGTACTCGTCGGGTACCTCACGCTGATCGTGCTCGAAGTGCTGGGCGGCGCCATACTAGGCAGCGCGATGCGCGTCCGCATCGGCGGCAGTTCCGCAATGATCGGGGGCGAAGTCGTCGTGCTGCTATCCGGCCTGGCTGCCGGGGCCATGACGGCGAGGCTGGCGCCTTCGCGCCGTTTGGCGCACGCAACCGCCCTCGCGCTCACGATCGTTTCGGCAGCGTCTCTTGCCAGTGCGATCGCAAAGCCTCCCGCACATCACCTGTATCCCGGATGGTATTCGTATGCGCTTGCGCTCTTCGGGGGAGTCGGGGCGTTCGTCGGCGGCGTTTTGGTCAGCTCGAAATCGGACGAAACAGATTCGCTGTAAGTCGTTTGAAAGAGTGAAACCGGCAGGGCGAAACTGCTTAGGGGGCGGGTTTGCGGCGTCGCGTTGGGCCGTCAGCACCTTGTGAGCTGCCAGCTGTAGATTGGGGCACTCAAAAGGAGCTTCCAATGACTAAATCATGGTTAA
>Ga0070739_10001981_pt1 | contig 28794 bp, 33 predicted proteins | sample Coa_R1_7_FD_66445 | JGI IMG/M metagenome (GOLD analysis project Ga0070739, IMG submission 66445) | Surface soil microbial communities from Centralia Pennsylvania, which are recovering from an underground coalmine fire - Coalmine... | ecosystem: Environmental > Terrestrial > Soil > Unclassified ...
CACCGCGACGTCGAGCGTCGCCGCGAGCGCGAAGCCGAGCGTGCCGCGCTCGTGCAGCAGCGTCGTCATCGCCACCTGCCAGCCGCCGCCGATCTCGCCGAGCAGGTTCTCCTTCGGCACGTGCACGTCGGTGAAGAAGATCTCGTTGAACTCGGCGTGGCCGGTGATCTGCACGAGCGGCCGCACCTCGACACCCGGCGCGTGCATGTCGACGATCACGTAGGTCAGGTTCTTGTAGCGCGGTGCGTCCGGCACGCCGAGGCCGACGAGGATGCAGAAGTCGGCGATGTGCGCGAAGGACGACCACACCTTTTGGCCGTCGACGACGAAGTGGTCGCCGCGGTCCTCGATCCGCGTGCGGACGCTCGCGAGGTCGCTGCCCGAGCCGGGCTCGGAGAAGCCCTGACACCAGATCTCCTCGGCGGTGAGGATCTTCGGCAGGTAGCGGCTCTGCTGCTCCGGGCTGCCGAACGCCATGATCGTCGGGCCGGCCATCGCGACGCCGATCACGCCGACGTGCGGCGGCGCCTCCGCCCGCGCGAGCTCCTCCAGGAAGATCGCCTGGTGGCTGTACGGCGCGCCGGAGCCGCCGACCTCCTTCGGCCAGGTCAGCCCCGCGTAGCCCGCCTCGCCCAGCTTGCGGCTCCAGTCGCGGTCGGCGTCCTCGAAGCGGCGGCCGCCGCGCCGGCGCGACTCGTCGGGCAGGTTCTGCGCGATGAAGTCGCGCACCTGCTGCCGGAAGGCGGCCTCCTCGGGCGTGTCGCGCAGGTCCACCGCCCCTGATCTTACGGAGTGAGCACGGTGCGCACGGCGTCGCCGGAGCGCATCGCGTCGAACGCCTCCTGCCACTCGTCGAGCGGCGCGACGCGCGAGACCATGAAGCCAAGGTCGAGCTTGCCGTCGAGCGCCCAGCGCGCCAGCCGCGGGAAGTCCTCTGGGAGGTGGTCGCCGCCGTGCGAGACGAGGATCCGCGCGCGCCTCGCGAACAACCGCGGCAGGTCGATTTCCGCTCGCTCGCCCGCGGGCGAGAGCCCGATCAGCACGGCGGTCCCTCCGGTCGCGAGGAGCGACAGCGCGAGCTCGAACGTCTGCCGCCTCCCGACGACGTCGAAGGCGAAGTCGACGCGGTCGTTCGGCGTGCCGTCCACGGCGCCGTGCTCCCGCGCCTGCTCGAGCTTCCGCTCGTCGGGATCGAGGGCGCGGATCTCGCCGGCGCCCGCGATGCGCGCGCCCTGCACGACCGACAGGCCGACCGCGCCGCAGCCGATCACCGCGACCCGCGCACCCGCGGGGACGCGTGCCGTCTCGAGCACCGACATCACCCCGGTCGCCACGGCGCAACCGATCAGGCACGCCTGCTCGGCGGGCAGCTCGCGCGGCACGAGCGCCACGGCGGCCGCCGGCACGACCGTACGCGTCGCGAAGGTGCCGGTGCGAAGCACCGGCGTGAGCACGGTGCCGTCGGCGCGGCGCAGCCGGCCCGGCGCTGCCGGCGGCGCCTTGCACAGCCGCGGACGCCCGGCGACACACCGTGCACACTCGCCGCAGGCGGCCTTCCAGCCGATCACCGCCCGGTCGCCGGGCGCCACGTTCTCGACGCCTTCGCCGACCGCCTCGACGACGCCCGCTCCCTCGTGGCCGAGCAGCACCGGCAGCCGGTGCCCCCAGCCGTCCTCCTCGATCACGTGCAGGTCGGAGTGGCAGACGCCGGTCGCCTCGACCCGCACCAGCACCTCCCCGGGCCCCGGCTCGCCGACCTCGATCTCCTCGAGCTCGACGCGGCCGGGCGCGGAGAGCACTACACCGACGTCAGCCACGAGCGGTCGAGCTCTCGCACCGAGTGGGCGCCCATCAGCGCCAGCGTCAGGTCGAGCTCCGCGAGCACGTTCTGCAGCAGCTCCTCCACCCCGCGCTGCCCGCCGACGGCGAGCGCATAGGCGTACGGGCGGCCGAGCAGCACCGCGTCCGCACCGAGCGCGACCGCCTTCACGACGTCGGCCGCGCAGCGGATGCCGCCGTCCATCAGCACGGTTGCCTGCGGCAGCGCATCCCGCACCTCGACGAGCGCGTCGAGCGCGGCGACGGCGCCGTCGACTTGCCTGCCGCCGTGGTTCGAAACGATCACCCCGTCCATCCCGTGCTCGAAGGCGAGACGCGCATCGTCCGCGGTGAGCACGCCCTTCACGAGCAGCGGCAGCGACGTCTGCGCACGCAGCCAGTCCAGGTCGTCCCACGTGAGGCCGACGTTCGGGAACGTCGCGAGCATCGTCGCCGCGGCGGCGAGCACGTCCTCGTCGGGCGGCCGGTCGAGCCGCGAGCGGAAGACGGGGTCGGAGAAGAATTGCCCGCAGCCCTCGCCGTCGAGGAAGGGCAGGTAGGCGAGCCGCAGGTCGCGCGGCCGCCAGCCGAGAGTGAGCGTGTCGAGCGTGACGACGACCGCTCCGTAGCCGGCCTCCTCGGCGCGGCGAACGAAGCTCGCGCAGATCTCTCGGTCGGAGACCCAGTAGAGCTGGAACCAGCGCCGGCAGCCCGCCTCCGCCACCTGCTCCAGCGACGCCGTCGACGCGCTCGACAGCACGAAGGGCACGCCGCTGGAGGCGGACGCGCGCGCGACCGCGAGCTCCCCGTCTCGATGCGCGATCGAGAGGACGCCGATCGGCGCCAGCAGGAGCGGCGCGGGCAGCCGCTGGCCGAGCACGTCCGCGGTCAGGTCGCGCTGCGCGTTGCCGGCCAGCATCCGCGGCCGGATGCGCCGCCGTTCGAACGCCTCGCGATTCGCGCGCATGGTCGACTCCGAGCCCGCGCCGCCGGCGATGTAGCCGAAGGGGCCGGGCTCGAGCTTCTCCTGCGCCGCTCGCTCCCAGTCCGCCGCCTCCACCGGCCACTCGTACGGCTGCCGCGCGATGTAGATCGCGTTCTGGATCAGCGCGCCACTCGAGCTCACAACTCACGAACCTAGTTGATCTTCGATCAACTAGGTTCGAGGGTGTGGAGACTTCGCGCCTCGAGACGTTCAGCGACGGCGTGTTCGCGATCGCGGCGACGCTGTTGATCCTCGACGTGCACCGTGCGGGTGGCTCGGTCGCCCACGGCCTGCTCCACGCCTGGCCGTCCTACGCCGCCTACGCGATCTCGTTCCTGACGATCGGGATCGTCTGGGTCAACCACCACACCGTCTTCCGGCAGATCGGACGCGTCGACCGGACGTTCCTGTTCCTGAACGTCGCCTTCCTGATGGTCGTCGCGTTCAGCCCGTTCCCGACGCGGGTGCTCGCGGACACGCTGCGGACCGGCTCCCGCGCGGGAGCGTTCGCCTACGGGCTGACGTTCACGCTGATGGCGATCTGCTACGCCGCGCTCTGGTTCTACGCGGCCGCGGGACGGAGGTTGATCGCAGCCGATGCGGACGCGCGTGTCGTCTCTGGCATCACACGCTCCTACCTGCCCGGCTCGCTGATGTACGCGCTCGCCACCGCGTCGTCGCTGATCTCCGCCTACCTCGCCGTCGTGCTCTACGCCGCGATCGCGCTCTTCTACGTGCTCGAGAGCTCCCTCTTCGGCCGCGGCGCGGTCGTCGAGACCGGCTCCGACGCGCGCGCGTCGTAGCCGCTGCGCGAGCAGGAGGACCGCCGTCACGGCCATCAGGAGGCCGGCGCCCGCGAAGGTGGTGCGTGCACCGATCAGACTGCCGGCGAGGCCGCCGGCGACGAGCGCGCCGACGACCGCGCTCTGCACCATCCCGTTGAGCCGGGCGAGGACGCGACCGCGGAATGCTTCGGGCGTCCGGCTCAGCACCAGCGTGCCGACGTCGGTGTTGACGACGCCGTTCGCGACCCCGACGACCACCCACGGGACCGTGAAGATCGCGAGGGTCGGCGCGAGGCCGGCGGCCGCGAGCCCGAGCGCGAGCACGAGGGCGGCGACGATCGTGCGTTGCGCGCGTGCCGGGTCGGATGCGCTTCGGCCGGCGAGGAGCGAGCCTGCCACGAGCGCGAGCGCGTAGAGGCCGGAGACGAGGCCGAACCCGGTCGGCCCCACGCCGAGCGTCCCCCGGAGGAGGAAGACCTCGACGACGTTGGCCACCGAGCCCACGAGCACGAGGACGCAGAGGCCGACGATCAACGGCCACAGGAGGGCATCCGACCTGAGCGTGAAGCCCCCGGCAGGCGCGGTCCTCCCCGGCTCGTCGTGGCCCGCGGCGCCGCGGCGGGCGCGGATCGCGGCGCCGGCGGCGCCGAGCGCCAGGAAGCTGACGGAGTCGATCAGCAGCGGCGTCGCGTAGCCGAGCAGCCCCACGGCGAGACCCGCGGCCGCCGGCGCCGCGACGGACGCGAGCGTGTTGAGCGCCTGGGAGGCGCCGACGGCCCGCGCGACGTTGTCGCGTCCCGCGACCGTCGGAAGCAGCGCTCCCCACGCCGGCTTCGCCAGCACCTGTCCGGCCTGGAGCGCCAGCGCGAGCAGGTACGTCGACCACAGCGGCGTCGCGAAGGCGAGCACGGCGCAGCAGCCCGCCTGCCAGACCGCCGTGGTCACGGCGACGGTGCGGAACGGCAACGAGTCGACGCGCCGCCCGGCGATCGGCGCCAGCACGGCGGACGGCACGGCGGCGCACAGCAGCAATCCGGTGATCGCCCAGGGATCGTGGGCCTCCGCGTAGACGCGCAGCGTCAGCGCCACGAGCGTCATGTAGTCGCCGAAGGAGCTGACCGCCTGCGCCGGCAGCATCAGCCGCAGGTCGCGGCGGCGCCAGAGCGAATCCGGTCCGAAGGTGCGAAGCATTCGCTTCACAACTATAAAGCGTTTGCTTCAGATAGTCAAACTCGGCCTAGAATCCGCGTGATGGCCCGTGCGCGCACCGATTCCCGACACAAGTCGCCCCGCCTCACCGGCGAGGTCCGGATCACCGATCCGGCCGGGCTCCGCGCGCTCGCCCACCCGGCGCGCCTGACGATCGTCGACGATCTCTACCAGGGCTCCGAGCGCACCGCCACCGAGCTGGCGGAGCTCACCGGGCTGTCGCCGAGCGCGATGAGCTACCACCTGCGCGCGCTCGAGCGCTGGGGCGTCGTCGTGCGGGGCGAGGCCCGCGGGGACGCCCGCGAGCGCCCCTGGCGCGCCGCCGCCCGGTCGCTCTCCGTCAGCTCGGACTCGGCCTCTGCCGCGGCGATCGACGTGATCGGCGCCGTCTACTCCGAGCAGCTCCGCGACGAGTTCCGGCGCTGGGCGCTCCGCGAGAAACACGAGAGCAAGGCCTGGCGCGACGTCGGCCGGATGCGCCGCTCCTATCTCTGGCTCACCGAGGCCGAGGCGAAGGCCTTCTCCGCCGAGCTCGAAGCCGTGCTGGAGAAGTACGTCGCCGACCGCGACGCCGTCCACCACCCGAGCGGCACGCGACGGATCACGTGCGTGGTCGCGACCGTGCCCGAGGTGCCGGCGCACGACGCGTAGCGAAGAGGCGCCTGGCGGAGTCGAACCGCCGTAAACGGCTTTGCAGGCCGCTGCCTAACCACTCGGCCAAGGCGCCCGGTCGCGGCATGGTATCCGCCGCCCCGGGTACCTCTCGGCGCGTGCCGAGGGCGAATCCGTACCCGACCGCGACGCCGTTCCTGCCGGAGAAGCGGACGCTGACCGCGCTCCGCGACGCCGTCCAGCGGTGCGAGGGCTGCCCGCTCTACGCGAACGCGACGCAGGCGGTGTTCGGCGAAGGAACGCTCTCCGCCTCGGTGATGCTCGTGGGCGAGCAGCCGGGCGACCAGGAGGACCAAGCGGGCGCGCCGTTCGTCGGGCCTGCGGGACGCGTGCTCGACCGCGCCCTCGACGAGGCCGGCCTCGACCGCCGCAAGACGTACGTCACCAACGCCGTCAAGCACTTCAAGTGGAAAGGACGCGGGACGCGGCGCATCCACGACAAGCCGAGCTGGACGGAGCAGACCGCCTGCCGCCCGTGGCTCGAGGCAGAGCTCGCGCTCGTCAGGCCCAGGGCGCTCGTGCTGCTCGGCGCGACGGCCGCCCAGAGCCTGCTCGGGCGCGACTTCCGCCTGACGCGGCATCGCGGCGAGGCGCTCGACTCCGGCCTGGCCGAGCTGGTGACGGCGACGATCCACCCGAGCGCCGTGCTGCGCGGCGAGGACCGGGACGCGTTGTTCGCCGGGCTGGTCGAAGACCTGCGCATTGCGGCACCCTTTGCCGCCTGAGCCGCGGATTCCGTGCACGACGCGGATGTCGCGTATACAGTCACGGCACCGTGTCGGTGCAGGAGCGCAGCGCTGCGCAGGCGGTGCAGGAGGGGCGCGAGCGGTACGTCGCGCGCGGCGTCGCCACGCCGCCGCTGGTCGTCGCGAGAGCCTCGGGCGCGACGATCTGGGACGCCGACGGCCGCGAATATCTCGACTTCGCCGGCGGCATCGCCTGCGCGAACCTCGGCCACTCGCCCGCCGCGGTCGTCGACGCGGTCCACGCCCAGGCCGACCGCTACCTGCACCAGTGCTTCATGGTCGGCATGTACGAGCCGTACGTCGAGGTCTGCCGGCGGCTCGCCGAGCTGTCGCCGTGCCGCGGTGGAAGCCAGAAGTCGCTGCTGCTGAACTCCGGCGCCGAGGCGATCGAGAACGCGGTGAAGATCGCTCGCGCCGCGACCGGCCGGCCCGCCGTGCTCGTCTTCGACAACGCGTTCCACGGCCGGACGCTGCTGACGATGACGATGACGGCGAAGGTCGCGCCGTACAAGCGCGGCTTCGGGCCGTTCGCACCCGAGGTCTACCGCTCCCCCGCGCCGTACCCGTACCGCGGCATCGGCGACGACGACGCGATCGCCGCGCTCGAGCATCTGTTCAAGGCGGGCGTCGACCCCGAGTCGGTGGCGTGCGCGGTGCTCGAGCCGGTACAGGGCGAGGGCGGCTTCATCCCGATGACGCAGCCGTTCCTCGAGCGGCTCCTCGACCTGCTCGACCGGCACGGGATCCTCTTCGTCGCCGACGAGATCCAGTCCGGCTGCGGGCGGACGGGCCCGGTGTGGGCGATCGAGCACTTCGGCATCGAGCCGGACCTGCTCGTCGCCGGGAAGACGATCGGCGGCGGGCTGCCGCTGGCGTCGGTCACCGGCCGCGACGAGCTGATGGACGCCGTCGGGCCGGGCGGCCTCGGCGGCACGTTCGGCGGGAACCCGCTCGCCTGCGCGGCGGCGGTCGCCGTGCTCGACGCGCTGCCGGAGCTGCGGCCGCGAGCCGAGGAGCTCGGTGAACGGATGCGCGCCCGTCTCGAGGCGATCGCGCCCGCGGGGAGCGACGTGCGCGGGCTCGGGCCGATGCTCGCGATCGAGCTGCGCGAGCGCGGCGGCGAGGAGACGACGCGGATCACGACGGCGGCCCGCGAGCGCGGCCTCGTCCTCCTCTCCTGCGGCGTCTACGGCAACGTCATCCGGCTGCTGCCACCGCTGACCATCGGCGACGAGGAGCTCGAGCGCGGCCTCGACATCCTGGAAGCCTGCCTTGCCGGCTGACGTCGCGCTCGCAGGAGTCCGCAAGTCCTACGGCGACGTCGCGGCGGTCGCGGGAGTCGACGTCCATGTCGCGGACGGCGAGTTCTTCACCCTGCTCGGGCCGTCCGGCTCGGGCAAGACGACGACGCTCCGGATCATCGCGGGCTTCGAGCAGCCCGACGGCGGACGCGTGCTGCTGGGCGGCGAGGACATCACCCGGCGCCCGCCCTACGCGCGGGACGTCAACACCGTCTTCCAGGACTACGCCCTCTTCCCGCACATGACCGTCGCCGAGAACGTCGGCTACGGGCTCAAGGTGAAGGGCGTCGAACGGAAGGAGCGCGCGCAACGCGTCGACGAGGTGCTCGAGCGCGTGCGGCTCGGCGGCTTCGGCCGCCGCAAGCCGATCCAGCTCTCCGGCGGCCAACGGCAGCGCGTCGCGCTCGCGCGCGCGATCGTCAACCGGCCGAAGGTGCTCCTGCTCGACGAGCCGCTCGGTGCACTCGACCTGAAGCTGCGGCAGGAGATGCAGGTGTTCCTGAAGACGTTGCAGCGCGAGCTCGGGATGACGTTCCTCTACGTCACGCACGACCAGGAGGAGGCGCTGACGATGAGCGACCACGTCGCGGTCTTCAACGAGGGACGCATCGAGCAGGCCGGCACGCCGACGGAGATCTACGAGCGGCCGAGCACCGAGTTCGTCGCCGGCTTCGTCGGCACCTCGAACATCCTCGAGCGCGACGGCCGGCGGTTCAGCGTGCGGCCCGAGCGGATCGCGATGAACGGCTCCGGCGAGCCCGGGGTGGTCGTCGACGCCGTCTTCGTCGGGGCGTTCACGCGCTACCTCGTCGAGACGGAGCGCGGCGAGCGGCTGACCGTCGTGCGCACGAACGACGGCAGCCGGGTCGAGCCCGGCACCCGCGTCGGGCTCGCGTGGCGCGCGGACGACGCCTACGAGATCGAGCCCCAACCCCCTAACCCCCCTCGACAGGAGGTCAGATGAAGCGCATCTGGGCCGTGGTCGCGGTCGTCGCGGCCGCGCTCGTACTGCCGGCCGCCGGTGTCTCGAAGGCCCGCGGCGGCACGCTCAACATGATTGCGTGGGAGGGCTACCTCCAACCGCAGTGGGTCAACCCGTTCGAGAAGTCGACGGGCTGCACGATCCACCAGAAGTACGCCGGCTCGTCGGACGAGATGGTGACGCTGATGCGCTCCGGCGGCGGCAACCAGTACGACATGGTCTCCGCGTCGGGCGACGCCAGCCTCCGCCTTATCTACGGCCACGACGTCCAGCCGGTCGACCCGAGCAAGGTGCCGTCGTTCAAGGACTTCGGCAAGGCGTTCCAGTCGCCCCCGAACAACACCGTCGACGGCAAGCACTACGGCATCTCGCTGCAGTGGGGGCCGAACACGCTGCTCTACAACACGAAGAAGGTGCATCCCGCGCCGACGTCGTGGTCGGTGATCTACAGCCCGAAGTACAGGGGCAAGGTCACGGTGCCGGACAACCCGATCCAGATCGCCGACGCCGCGCTGTACCTGAAGTCGCACCAGCCGTCGCTCGGGATCAAGGATCCATACGAGCTGAACCAGACGCAGTTCAACGCGACGATCTCGCTGCTGAAGAAGCAGAAGCCGCTGATCAAGAAGTACTGGGCGCTCGCGTCCGACGAGATCGACCTGTTCAAGAACGGCGACGCGGTCGTCGGCGCGTCGTGGCCGTACCAGACGAACACGCTCCAGGACGACGGCGCGCCGGTGAAGGACCTCGTGCCGAAGGAGGGCGCGACCGGCTGGCTCGACACCTGGATGGTGTCGTCGCACACGAAGAACCTCGCCTGTGCCTACAAGTGGCTCGCCTGGATCTCGACGCCCAAGGTGCAGGCCGAGCAGGCCATCTACTTCGGGGAGACGCCCGTCAACTCGAAGGCATGCACGTGGATGAACAAGCTCTCGAAGGGCTCGTGCGCCAAGTACCACGCGAACGCGCCGCTGAAGTACTTCAAGCAGATCTACTTCTGGAAGACGCCGATCGCCGACTGCGGCAACGGCAAGAAGGACTGCATGGACTACACCAAGTGGCAGCAGGCCTGGACGCAGCTGAAGGGCTGACCCCCCGTAGCGTCGGAGCGCGCCGCCGGCTCGGCGGCGCGCTCTGGCGCCGCCCCTGGCTGAAGGGCGCGACGCTGCTCGGCGCGCCCGTCGGACTGTTCGTCGCGATCTACGTCGCAGCGCTCGTCGCGCTCTTCGTCTCCGCGTTCTGGACCGTCAACAGCTTCACCGGGCTGCTGGAGCACACCTGGACCGGCTCGAACTTCTCGACCCTCTGGCACGGCTCCGTCTACCGCACGGTCGCGCTGCGCACGATCGGCATCGCGGCGGCGGTGACCGTCACCGACGCCCTGATCGCGTTTCCGTTCGCGTACTTCATGGCGCGGCTGGCGTCTCGCCGCGTGCGCGCACTGCTGTTCGTCCTGACGCTGCTGCCGCTCTGGGCGTCGTACCTGGCGCGCGTCTACGCGTGGCGGCTCATCCTCGACCACGACGGCATCCTCAACTGGACGCTCGGCAAGCTCGGGCTGCCCGCCGCCAACCTCGCGTACTCGAACACCGCCGTCTGGATCGTGTTCTCGTACATCTGGCTGCCGTTCATGATCCTGCCGGTCTACGCGGCGCTCGAGCGTATCCCCCACTCCTACATCGAAGCGTCGCGCGACCTCGGTGCAAAGGGGTTCCGCACGCTGCGCACGGTGATCCTGCCGCTCGCACTGCCGGGCGTCGTCGCAGGCTCGATCTTCACCTTCTCGCTCACGCTCGGCGACTACATCACGCCGCTGCTCGTCGGCGGCGCCAGCTCGCAGTTCATCGGCAACGTCGTCTACGACTCGGTGAACATCTCCAGCAACCTGCCCTTCGCGGCGGCCTACGCGACGGTGCCGCTCGTCGTCATGGGCGCGTACCTGCTGGTCGCGCGCCGGCTGGGCGCGTTCGAGGCGCTGTGATGGAGACGCGCGCCACCCGCATAGCTCTCGGTGCCTTCACGACGCTCGTCGTCGCCTTCCTGTTCGTGCCGATCGCGCTGATCTGCGTCTACGCGTTCAACCGCTCCAACATCCAGAGCTGGCCGATCACCCACTTCACGACGCGCTGGTTCTCGCCGGCGATCCACGACCCGGCGATGCAGCAGGCGTTGTGGCTGTCGCTGAAGGCGGCCGGGCTCGCCACGGGTGTCGCGATCGTCGTCGGCTCGATGGCCGCGTTCGGCGTGCACCGCTTCCGCTTCTTCGGCCGCGAGGCTGTCTCGTTCCTGCTCGTGCTGCCGATCGCGCTGCCCGGGATCATCACCGGCATGGCGCTGAACTCCTACTTCACCTTCTGGAAGACGAGCTTCGGCCTCCTGACGATCGTGATCGGCCACGCCACCTTCTGCGTCGTGATCGTCTACAACAACGTGCTCGCGCGCCTGCGTCGCGTCCCGGCGTCGCTGTCGGAGGCGTCGATGGACCTCGGCGCCGACGGGCTGCAGACGTTCCGCTACGTGACCCTGCCGACGATGTCGACCGCGCTTGTCTCCGGCGGCCTGCTCGCGTTCGCGCTCTCGTTCGACGAGGTGATCGTGACCACGTTCACCGCGGGCGCGCAGAACACGCTGCCGCTCTGGATCCTCGGCAACATCAGGCTCGGGCAGGAGCTGCCCGAGGTGAACGTGGTCGTGCTCTTCATCCTCGCCTTCACCGTCCTCCCCGTGCTCTTCGCGCAGCGCCTGACGCGCGAGAGCGGCATCCTCCGCACCGAATAGGAGATCCACATGACGACGATGGACGTCTACAACCCCGCCACCGGCGACTCGATCGCGCAGGTGCCGAACATGACCGCCGACGAGGTCGACGAGGCGGTGGAGCGCGCGAAGGCGGCGCTCCCGGAGTGGCTCGATGCGACGCCCAAGGAGCGGTCCGAGCTGCTGCTGAAGCTCGCCGACGTGATCGACGACAACGCGGAGGAGCTCGCGCAGATCGAGTCGCGGAACGTCGGCAAGCCGATCGCGCTCGCGCGCGAGGAGATGCCGTTCGCGGCCGACAACCTGCGCTTCTTCGCGGGCGCCGCGCGGCTGCTCGAGGGGAAGTCGACCGGCGAGTACATCAAGGGCTACACGTCGATGGTGCGGCGCGAGCCGATCGGCATCGTCGCCGGCATCTGCCCCTGGAACTACCCGCTGATGATGGCGGTGTGGAAGATGGGGCCGGCGCTCGCCGCGGGCAACCTCCAGATCCTCAAGCCGGCCGAGCAGACGCCGCTGTCGCTGCTGCGCTTCCTCCAGCTCGCAGCCGACGCCATCCCGGCGGGCGTGCTGCAGGCGGTGACCGGCGACGGCGTCCCGACCGGCGAGCGGCTCGTCACGCATCCGGACATCGGCCTCGTCTCGCTCACGGGCGACGTCGCGACCGGCAAGCTGATCGCACGCAACGCGTCGGACACGCTGAAGCGCGTGCACCTGGAGCTCGGCGGCAAGGCGCCGATAGTCGTCTTCGACGACGCGGATCCCGAGGCGGTCGCGGAGGGGATCAAGGTCGCCGGCTACGCGAACTCGGGGCAGGACTGCACGGCCGGCTCGCGCGTGATCGCCGGGCCGGGCATCTACGACGCGCTGCTCGACGCACTCGTGCCGGCGGTGGAGTCGCTGAAGGTCGGCGATCCCGCGTCGAGCGAGGAGATCGAGATGGGGCCGGTCATCTCGGCCGACCAGCAGCAGCGCGTGCTGGGCTTCCTCGAGCGGGCGTCGAGCGCGAAGGTGCTCACCGGCGGCAGCACGAACGGCGCGAGAGGGTGGTTCGTGCAGCCGACCGTCGTCACCGAGGTGTCGCAGGACGACGAGATCGTGCAGAACGAGGTGTTCGGCCCGGTCGTCACCGTGCAACGGTTCGACGACGACGCGCAGGCGATCGCGTGGGCGAACGGCGTCCGCTACGGGCTCGCCGCGTCGGTGTGGACGCGGGACGTCTCGCGCGCGCTCGAGGCGTCGCGGAAGCTGCAGTTCGGCACCGTCTGGATCAACGACCACCTCGTGCCGATCACGTCCGAGATGCCGCACGGCGGCTACAAGCAGTCCGGCTACGGCAAGGACATGTCCGCCTACTCCATGGAGGAATACACGAACATCAAGCACGTCGTCGCGAAGCTGTAACGGTGTCTGACACCTAACGGTGTCAGACACCGTTAAGAAGCCCGCGAAGCTCCTCGGGTGACGCACCTAACGGTGTCAGACACCGTTAAGAAGCTCGCGAAGCTCCTCGGGTGACGGGATCCATTCGCCGGCGGCGGCGTTCGCGCGCACCTGCTCCGGCTTCGTCGCGCCCGCGATCACGCTCGCAACCGGCGACACCGCCGCGAGACCGCCGATCGCCACCTCGAGCAGCGACACCTCGTGCTCCTCCGCCCACGCCGCGAGGCGCTCGACGCGCTCCAGCTCGTCGTCCGAGATCGAGCGGCCGTGCAGCCGCGTGCCCGGCTCGGGCGGCCGGCCGCGCCGCACCTTGCCGGTCAGCAGCCCGCTCGCCAGCGGGAAGTACGGGATGAAGCCGAGCCCCAGCCGCTCGCACGCGGGCAGGAGCTCCGCCTCCGCCCCGCGCTCGAGCCACGAGTACTCACCCTGCTCCGAGACGTACGCCGGTCCCGCGAGCTCGCGCGCACGCTCGAGCGTCTCCGGCCGGTAGTTCGACGTTCCGTAGGCGACGATCGTCCCCTCGACCACGAGCTCCTCGAGCGCGCCGATCGTCTCCTCGAGCGGCGTGCCGGGATCCTCCTCGTGATGCTGGTAGAGGTCGATGCGATCCGTCTGTAGCCGGCGCAGCGACGCGTCGAGCGCCGCCCGCATGTACTCCCGGGTGCCGCGCCGCTCGACGCCGTCACCCATCGGCTTGCCGAACTTCGTCGCCAGCACGACCTGCTCACGCCGCCCGCGGAGCGCGCGGCCGAGGAGCTCCTCGCTCCCGCCGTGGCCGCCGTAGATGTCCGCCGTGTCGAAGAAGGTGACGCCGGAGTCGAGCGCCGCGTCGACGACCGCGCGCGTGCCGGACTCGTCGACGCGCCCGCCGAAGTTGTTGCAGCCGAGGCCGACCACGCTGACCTCGAGCGGCCCGAGCGTCCGCATCCGCACGCGTTGACCGTACCGGTACGCCCGGGGTCAGGCGCGCCAGGTGTCGCCGAGCACGCGCAGCCAGTTCCCGTGCGTGACTGCGGCGAGCTCGTCCTCCCCGTAACCGGCCCGACGCAGCGCCTCGACCAGCCTCGGCAGGCCCGCGACGCCGTCCAGCTCCGCCGGTACGACCGCGCCGTCGAAGTCCGAGCCGAACGCGACATGGTCGACGCCGATGCGCTCGGCGATGTACTCGACGTGCCGGACGATCTCCGTCAGCGGCGTGTCGGGCTCCTGCCTGCCGTCCTCGCGCAGGAAGCTGACCGCGAAGTTCACACCGACGACGCCGCCGGAGTCGCCGATCGCGTCGAGCTGCGCGTCGGTGAGGTTGCGCGTCGACGCGCAGAGCGCGTGCGCGTTCGAATGGGTGGCGACGAGCGGCGCCTCCGACAGGCGCGCGACGTCCCAGAAGCCGGCCTCGTTGAGATGCGAGAGGTCGACGAGGATCCCGAGCCGGTTGCACGCCTGCACGAGCTCGCGCCCCGCAGCGCTCAGGCCTGGCCCCGTGTCCGGAGACGACGGGAACCGGAAGGGCACGCCCTCCGCGAACGCGTTCGGCCGCGACCAGACGAGACCTACCGAGCGCAGACCGCGCTCGTACCACTCCTCGAGGTCGGCGAGATCGGGCGCGAGCGGGTCGGCGCCCTCGAGGTGCACGATCGCCGTCACCAGGTCGACGCGGAAGTCCGCCGGGCTGGTCGCGAGCGCGACCGGCAGCGACCGCAGCGTCTCGTACAGCTCGCCCGCGACGCGCGCCGCCTCGGCGGTCGGGATCGGCTCCGCCAGCGGGACGGCGTACGGGATCGAGGTCGGATCCGGCGGGTGCGGCGACGGAACGTAGAGCGCGAAGAAGCCGCCGGCGAACCCGGCCTCGGTGGCGGCGTCCAGATCCACGTGCCTCGGCGGCTCGCCGAGCCACGTGCGCAGCACGAGGTCGTTGTGGCCGTCGATGATCACCGAAGCATCGTACGGACAGGTCTGTCAGGCTCACGACCGTGGCGGACACGCCGTTGCGGATCGTGATCGCCGAGGACGACGACCGGCTGGCGGCCGCGGTCGAGCAGTCCCTGCAAGCGGACGGCCGTTTCGTCGTGGTCGGGCGCGCTGCGGGCGGCGAGGAGGCGGTGCGGCTCGTCGAGCAGGAGGCGCCGGACATCGTGCTGATGGACATCGGCATGCCGGGCCTCGACGGGATCGCCGCGACGCGCGCGATCCGCGCACGCGACGCCGGCCAGCACGTCGTCATCTACACCGGCTCGGACGAGTACGACGACGTGGCGCGCGCCGACTCCGCCGGCGCGGCCGGCTACCTGCACAAGAGCGCCCTCACCTCGCCCGAGCTCGGCGACGCGCTCGCCGTCCTGCACGCGAACCGCGCCCACGCGGCGGACGACGGCGAGTAAGCACCTCTCTGCGGCGCCGGTTTGAACACGACGCACCGGCGGTAGACGAGTAGCGGGACGGTTTGGGTCCGTCCGGGAGCAAGATGGACGTCGGAAAGCCGATTCGCATCCACGAGGTCGAGCCGCTGGAGGACCCGGTGCCGCGGCGCGAGACGCCGCCGCCGCGGCCCGAGCGCAAGCCTGTGCCGACCGAGACGCCGGCCAAGTGAGCGTGCTCGCGCCCGACTACGCCGGCCCGCTCGAAGGCTGGCGCGTCTGGCGGGTGGCGCGGCCCGGAGACGAGCGCGAGTTCCGCCTGCTCAGCCTGGCGCAGGAGGTCGTGTGGCCGACTCGGGACGAGCTGGTCGCCTCCTGCCGCCGTTGCCGGCTGCTGCCCCGCCTGCGCCGGCGCAACGAGCACTCGGCGCCCGCCGAGTCGTGCTCCTGCGGCATCTACGCCACCGATCTCGACCGGCTCGACTGGTTCCTCGACGAGCGGACCTGGCCGACGCCGCCCTACGTCTTCGGGCGCGTCCTGCTCTGGGGTCGGGTGGTCGAATGCGAGCGTGGTTGGCGCGCCGCGCGCGCCTATCCATCCGAGATCTACGTCGCTGCGCCGCCGTACCGGCTCCGCGACGACGCGACGCCCGAGCGGATCGCCAGCGGGCTCGTCGAGTACGGCGTGCCCGTGCACGCCCTGCCGGTCGCGCCTCACGCTGCGCTCGGCGCCGTCGCACAGCACCATTAGGGGGTGCTCCACACCGCGCTCGACGCGCTGGTCCGCGTCCTCGGCGGCGCGCAACGGACGCGCGTCATCATCCTCTTCGCCTGCGTCCTCGGCCTTAGCGGAGCCGACACCGCCACCGTCGGCGCGGCGGCGACCGAGCTGCGCCACAGCCTCCACATCAACAACACCGACATCGGGCTGCTCGTGTCGGCGACCTCGCTGGTCGGCGCGATCGCGACGTTGCCGTTCGGGGTCCTGGCCGACCGCGTCCGGCGCACGTGGACGCTCGGCGTGGCGATCGTCTTCTGGGGCGCGGCGATGGTCTGGAGCGCCGCCATCAGCAACTTCACCGACCTGCTCGTCGCACGGCTCTTCCTGGGTGCGGTGACGGCGGCGGCCGGACCGCTCGTCGCCTCGCTCGTGGGCGACTCGTTCCCCGCGAACGAGCGCGGCCGCGTCTACGGCTGGATCCTGACCGGAGAGCTGATCGGCGCCGGCTTCGGCTTCGCGGTCACCGGCGGGATCGCGGCGCTCTCGTGGCGGGCGGCGTTCGTCGTCCTGGCATTACCGGCGTTCGCGCTCGCCTTCTTCATCGCGCGCCTGCCGGAGCCGCAGCGCGGACGTCAGGCCTCCGACGGCGGGACGGCCGGCCCGACGGACGCGCAACGTCTCGCGCGCGAGCAGGGGATCGAGCCCGATCCGGAGCTCGTCCTCGACCGCGACGCCCATCGCATGCACCTCCCCGAGGCGGTGAGGTACGTCCTGCGCATCCGCACGAACGTCGTGTTGATCGCGTCCAGCGCGTGCGGCTACTACTTCCTCGCCGGCGTCGAGACGTTCGGGCTCGAGTTCGCGAAGCAACAGTACGGCGTCGGCCAGGTCGTCGCGACCGCGCTCCTCCTCGTGACCGGGATCGGCTGCGTGCTCGGCACGTTGTCCGGCGGCGCGCTCGGCGACTGGCTGCTGCGACGCGGCCGCCTCGACTCCCGGATCATGGTCGCCGCGGCCGCCGCGGTCGCGACGACGATCCTCTTCGTTCCCGGGATCTTCACGCGCGCCGCCGGCACCGCCGTGATCGCGCTGATCGCGGCCGGCTTCGCACTCTCGGCGCAGAACCCGCCGATCGACGCCGCGCGGCTCGACATCATGCCGCCGTCGCTGTGGGGGCGCGCCGAGGCGGTGCGCACGTTCCTGCGCTCGCTGGCGCAGGCGCTGGCGCCGTTGCTCTTCGGCGCGGTGTCGGATTACGTCTTCGGCGGCGGTCGCGCCGGGCTCCAGTGGACGTTCGTCGTCATGCTCGTCCCGCTCGCCGCCAGCGCCTACCTGCTGTTCCACGCCCTACCGACGTACCCGCGCGACGTCGCCACGGCCGCGGCGTCGGCGCGCGCGGCAGGCGGGCCTGCGGAGCAGCGGCAGTGAGCTCCCGAGCGCCGACCTCCGCACGTCGCACGTGGCGTCGTCTCGACCGCCGCGTCCTCGGCCGCATCGCGCAGTCCGCGGCAGCCGCGGGCGCGTCGTGGGAGATCGCGCTGCAGATTCCCGGCCACGGCCAGCCGTTCTTCGCGCCGATCGCCGCCGTGATCGGGCTCGGCGCGCAACGGGGTCGACGAGGCCGGCAGGCGATCGAGATGATCATCGGCGTCGCGATCGGCATCCTGGTCGGCGCCGGCCTGGTCGAGGTCGCTGGCGCCGGCGCGTGGCAGATCGTCGTCGCCACGGTCGTCACCCTCGCCCTCGCGACGGCTGCCGCAGCGCCACCCGTCGTGCGTGTCCAGTCGGCCGCCTCCGCGATCCTGATCGTCGCGCTGCACCGGCCCGGCTCCAATCCGGCGCTGCAGCGGCTCGTCGACGCGCTCATCGGCGGCGGGCTCGCGATCGTGCTCGCCCGGTTCCTGTTCCCGGTCGATCCGCTCGAGCTGGTTCGCGACGAGGCGCGCGTGCTGCGCGAGCGGTTCGCCGACGCCGTCGACGAGGTCGGCGTCGCGCTTGCGTCGCGGGATCGCGACCAGGCGGCTCGCGCGCAGGAGCTGATCGACGGCATCGACGACCGGCGCCTCGAGGATGCCCTGGCGCTCGCGCGCGACGTGGCGAGGAAGGCGCCGAGGCGGCGGCCGCTGCGCCGCCGGCTCGACGCGCTCGGCACCGCCTGGCACGAGCTCGAGCTGGCCGCCTCCGACGCGCGGGCGATCGCCGCCGGCGCCTTGCGCGTGCTCGGCGACGACAGCGGCGACGCACCCCGGCTCGCGCCCGCGGTGCACTCGGCCGCCGCCGCCGTCCGCAGCATCGATCCCGAGCGTTCGCGCGCGGCCGCCGAGCAGGCGCGTGACGAGGCGCAGCGACTGCTCGAGCTCGACGGCTCGCTCGGCACGGCCGTGCTGGCGCACGGCGTGATCGAGGTGGCCGAGCACGCGCTGCGCGCGGCGGACGCCCGCGAGGCAGACCGTCGTGCCGCCGAGGAGCTCGAGCGGCGGCGGCTGCGAGCCCGGCTGCCGACGCGCTGAGCGCCGAAAGCGGGAGTATCCATCGGAGAGCGATCTGCGTTCTCCTCCCGATGAGCAGCGACGGCTCCGCGCCGGCCCGGCAGGCCGACAACCGCAACCTCTACCGCGCCGCCCTTCGCAACCGCCGCCTGCTGGGCGTCGCCTCGATCGCGGCGCTCGGCGGCTTCCTGTTCGGTTACGACACCGGCGTCATCGGCGGCGCGATGCTGTTCATGAAGACGGATCTCGGCCTGCACACGCACGGCCAGCAGGAGATGACGGTGGCGATCCTGCTGCTCGGCGCGGTCGCGGGCGCGCTGATCGCGGGCTGGTCGGCCGACCTGATCAGCCGCCGCCGCACGAAGATCATCGCCGGCTCCGTCTACGTGATCGGCGCGATCGGCTGCGCGCTCGCGCAGTCGTACTGGCAGATCCTCGCCGGCCGCTTCTGGCTCGGCCTCGGCGTCGGCTGCGCGTCGTTCGTCGGGCCGATGTACATCGCGGAGCTCGTGCCGCCGGCGATCCGCGGCGGTGTCGTCAGCTTCAACCAGCTGATGGTGACGCTGGGCATCCTCTCGGCGTACATCGTCGACTGGGGCTTCGCCCCGTTCACCAACAACTGGCGCTGGATGTTCGCGCTCGCCGTCGTGCCCGGTGCGGCGCTGGCGATCGGCATGTACTTCATGCCCTTCTCGCCGCGCTGGCTGATCGAGAAGGGACGTGACGACGACGCCCGCGCGGTGCTCGAGCGTTACCGCATGGAAGAGGACGACATCGACGCCGAGATCCGCGAGATCAAGGAGGTCTCGGAGTCGGAGGTGCCGCTCCGCCAGCTCGTCGCGAAGGGTCTGCGGCGGATGATGATCGTCGGCGTCGCGCTCGCGATCTTCCAGCAGATCGTCGGCATCAACACGGTCATCTACTACGCGCCGACGATCCTCAAGTTCGCCGGTCAGCACAACACGGGCGCGCTCACGCAGAGCGTCTACATCGGCTGCACGAACGTCTTCTTCACGATCGTCGCGATCCTGCTGCTCGACAAGCTGGGCCGCCGCTTCTTCCTGCTCTTCGGCACCTCGATCCTGACGGTCGCGCTCGTCGGGCTCGGCATCTTCTTCGCGTCGGGTGCCGTGCAGCACGCGGTCGGCTGGCTCGCGCTCGCCTGCCTGCTCACCTACATCATGGGCTTCGCGGTCGGGCTCGGACCGGTCTTCTGGCTGATGATCTCCGAGATCTTCCCGCTCCAGATGCGAGGCCCGGCGATGGCGGTCTGCTCGATGTTCAACTGGGGCTTCAACTTCGCGATCTCGTACACGTTCCTCACGCTCACCGACGTGATCACGAAGCAGGGCACGTTCTGGCTGTACGCGTTCTTCGGCGTCTGTGCGGTGATCTTCTTCGCCACCGTCGTTCCCGAGACGAAGGACCGCTCGCTCGAGCAGATCCAGTCCGATCTCGGCGCCGACGCGGATCTGCCCCTCGCCCGCGACCGCTCACGCGGGCGCGAGCACGCGCACGCGTAAACCGGCACGCGCAAAAAACGGGAGCCCCGCCGCGGCGGCAAGGCTCCCGTCTTTCCCGCGAAGGCACCGGACCTCCACTCCCCCGTTGGCAGAGGCCGGCGAGCCGTCAGGTGCAGCCATCGTTGCCATCCGCGGGGCGGGTAAACGCGGCTCGTGTGGCGGCCGGCGTTTATCCGCTCGCCGGTCGGCAAGAGCAGGGCTGCTTGCGCCGCGGAGCCTGCCTGGCGCGAGCGGTATGCAACGGTGGGCCGGGAAGCCTTCGCTCGCCCTCTGGTGGAGCTTCCCGGCCTTCCGGGATTCGCCGCGTCAGTCGACGGTCCGAACGTAGACGACGTGGCGGATCATCACCCGATACGTCCCATCGTCGGTGACAAGCGTCATCACGCCGTTCGGGTTACCGAGGATGGAATCGACGACGTCGTCCTCCACCGCGTCCCGGTTCGCGAGGGTCAACTTCGTTCCGTCCACGAGACCTACCTCGACCGCCATCGCGAGCGCGAGGCTACCGGATGTCTGTCGTCCACAGTCGGCGGAGCGCCGTGACGGCGACTCTCTCCGGACGAGGCGCCGTCACGCAAATGTCGCTCGTTAGACTCGCGGTCATGGCGTTCCCGGCCTAGTCGATCCGTCCTCATGTCCTCGGCCGCACGGTTGCGCCGAGGGATCTGGCCGTCCGTGCCGGATCGCGCGGCGGCGGCCGACTACTGGATCGACAAGGAGGAAGCATGCACACGGGATCGCTCTACGAGCCTGCCGAGTTCGAGCGCCTGATCGACGCGCCGTGGACGCCGACGCGCGTCCGGGACGGGATCGCGAAGATCGTCGCCGACGCCGACGCCGCCCTCGACCCAAGCGGACTGTGGCCGGCCCACGAGTGGGACGAGTACCGCGAGGGGGAGCCCGCGAAGGTCCTCTATGCCGGCGCCGCCGGTGTGATCTGGGCGCTCGACACATTGCGGCGACGCGGGTACGCCGAGACCTCGCTCGACCTCGCCGCGGGCGCCCTGCGGGCGCTCGAGCTGGAGCGGGACGCCCCGGACCAGGAGGGGGAGGAGCACTATCGGCCGGGCTCGCTCATCGACGGCGAGACGGGCACAGCGCTTGTTGCCTTCCGGCTGACCGCCGACCCGGCGCTGGCGGACGATCTGCACGCGCTCGTCCACGGCAACGTCGACAACCCGACGGACGACATCAGCTGGGGAGCGCCCGGCACGCTGCTCGCAGCCCTGGCGATGCACGAGTCGACCGGCGAGCCGCGCTGGGAGGAGGCGGCGCGCGCGTCCGCCGCGGCGCTCCGCGCCCGCCGTGGCGAGGACGGACTCTGGCGGCAGGACGACGACTACCACGGCCTCGGCACGCTGCACGGAGCCGCGGGGAACACGCTCGCCCTGCTCCGCTTCGAGGCTGACGCTGCTCTCGCGCGCGCGACCGCAGCGCTCCTCGATCGGCACGCCGTGCACAGCGGCGGTCTGGCGAACTGGCCGGGCGCAGCGGAACGGCCGCTCGTGCGACCGCGGGACGGCCGCATCTGCCTGCAGTGGTGCACCGGCGCCCCGGGAGTGATCGCCGGCGCCTGGGGCTACATGGACGAGGAGCTCCTGCTCGCCGGCGCCGAGCTCATCTGGCGGGCAGGCGCCCACTGTGACGAGAAGGGCCACGGTCTCTGCCACGGCACCTCCGGCAACGGCTTCGCGCTCCTCAAGGCGTTCGCGCGGACCGGCGACGAGCGCTGGCTCGAGCGTGCCCGCCGCTTCGCTCTCCACGCGCTCGCGCAAGCCGAGCGCATCGCAACCGCGACTGGTCGCCGCCGCTACTCGCTCTTCACCGGCGACGTCGGCACCGCGCTCTTCGCCGCCGCCTGCCTCGACCTCGACACCCGCTTCCCGATCATCGACGTCATGTTCACCTAGCCACGGAAGGTGGGGCTGGCGACACCCTCGTCGGGTCGCTCGACGGCGGCCATCGCCGGCAGCTGCTGCTGCAGTCAGGCGGCAGCTTCTTCGGCTGGGCCGATCCGAGCGTCGCTTCCGCCAGCGTCGGGTTCGCTGTCGCGCAGCCACCACGCGCCTGAGCATCTGCTGCTAACGAACCAGCGCGCGTCGTCGAGATGCCAACAGCGCCTCCGCCGCGACGCGATGCGGACGGTCAGGATGGCGCATGCCGTGCGTTTCCAGCGACTCGAGGTAACCCTCGATCGCCTCGCGAATCATCGTCAGCGCCTCCTCGCGCGTCGCGCCCTGACTCACGCATCCCGGCAGGCCGGGCACCGTGACGCTGTAGCCGCCCCCCTCTTCGGGCGTCAAGACGACCTCGTACTCACGCGACGACATGGCTTTCAGTGTACGCGGGTGAAGAAATCGACCTCGACTGTCTCCAGCGAGACGTGGCCGCAACGAGTGGCCGCGACTCCGCCTCCACGAGCAGCTCGTCGAAACACCGTCGCGCGTCGACAGCTGCCACGAGACGGAGCCGCTCCGGCAGCAGACGGCAGGCCTACAAAGGCCCGGGTCACCTGCGCGCCGCGTAGCCGTCTGAATCTCGGGAAGCGTCGCGCCAAGCGTCACGCAGTTGCGGCCGGTAGAAGAGGAACAGGATCGCCGCGACGAACAGAAGCACCATCTCGTCGAGCGGCCCCGGCACCGGTAGCAGGCCCAACACCGCAAGCCACTTGATCGGCCGAGGGATGTCGCCCCGTCGAACGACGATTCCGGTGGCGCACGCCACCCGCGTCAGGAAGCGGCTGGCACGGGCAGCGCGACTGCGAATCTGCGAGATCACCGCGCCTGGGAGAGAAAAGGCCCGCGACTTGCGGGCCGATACACGAAGCGGATGATGGGACTCGAACCCACGACCTTCTGCATGGCAAGCAGACGCTCTAGCCAACTGAGCTACATCCGCAAAGCGGGGCCAGTATAGCCCCGCCTCTCTCGAGCCGAACGCGCCGCGACGCCCCTCAGGCGGGCGACGGCTGCGCACGCACGAACGCGTAGAAGCACAGATAGCCGAGGGCGAGCCAGACCGCGACGAACGCGCTCAGCAGGAGCCCGTGCCCGACGGACGCGAGCGAGACGTGCGGCAGGAGCTGCCCGAGCCGGTGCTCGGGACGGACGAGCACGTCCCAGCTGTTCCAGCGCAGGACGCGGCCGAGGTACACACCGATGCCGGTGAGCGGGATCGTCGCCGCCGCAAACCGCCAGCTCGCGCCCTCGCCGAAGCGTTCCCGCACGACCGACTGCACGAGGTAGAGCGACATGAACCCGAGCAGCAAGCCGGTGCCGCCGAAGACGGCCAGCATCGGAACGTCGTAGGCGAACGACACGCGCCCGACGTCGCGCAGGTGGATCACGTCGGTGACGATGTACGGCGCGTTCGGCAGGAACAGCAGCCACAACACGCCGAGCGGGACGAGCGGCAGGAGCCGGCCGCCCGCACGGAAGCTCGCGCGGATCCGCAGCGCGAGCAGCGCCGGGAGCCAGGCCAGCACGAGGTTCCAGAGCAGGAAGTGGAAGTACGTCGCGTGGAAGACGTGCTCCCGCGCCAGCTCGAGGCCCACCCCGGCGACCGAGCCGGCGGCGACGAGGAGCCAGACCCGGCGCTCCGCGCCCGGGCGATCGCAGTCGTTCACGCCCATACGACGAGGGTACCCGCCACTCGGCGCCTGCGGGCTCAGGAAGCGTCCAGCGCCTCGTTGACCAGCCGATCGGCGAGCTCGTTCCTCTCCCTCCGGACGTGCCGGTACTCCACCTTCGCGAGCTCACGCGCGAGCTGGGCGGCCTCCAGCGACAGCCTGCGCAGCGCCTCGTTCTTCACCCGGTACTCGCCGCGCATCTGCTTCACGAGCAGCTCCGAGTCGGAGACCACCTCGACCTGCGGCACGTGCAGCTCCACCGCGCGCCGCAAGCCGGCGACGAGCCCGCTGTACTCCGCGACGTTGTTCGTCGCGATGCCGATCCGCTCCCCGTGCGCCGCGAGCACGGTGCCGTCCTCCGCCTCGAGCACGTACGCGAATGCCGCCGGCCCGGGGTTGCCGCGTGCGCCGCCGTCGGTGTAGAGCCGCGCCTTCACAACCGCTCGTAGACGTCGAAGGCGGGTTCCTCGTACGGATGCGCGGCGCGCAGCGCGGCCAGCACCTCGTCCTGCCTCGCCGCCGGGAACACGGTCTCGAGCCGCAGCTCGCGCACGCGCTCCTCCACCCCGGCCTCGCCGATCGCCGGGCTCGTGCCGGCGCCGCCGAGGAAGGTGCCGGTGCCTTCCGCGTACCAGGAACAGCGCTCGTAGTCGCCGATGCGCCCCGCGCCGGCCGCGAAGAGCGCGTCGCGCACGGCGTCGAGCGCGTCCGGCGGCACGAACACGACGAGCTTCCTCTCCACGGTTTGGCGAGCCTAGCCGCCGGAAACGCCGTTCACGTGGCGAAGCTCCAGGTTCAGCCGCGCCAGACGCCCGGCGAGCGCGCAGGCGCGCCCGTCGAGATCGACGTCGACGAAGACCTCACCGTCCTCGTCGCGACGATCGAGGACTGGACGACGCCGCGCGGCGACTGGCAGCTGACGCTGCGCGAGGGCCACGACTTCGGCCGCGCGAACAACGTCGAGGTGCGCCTGCTCCACGCCGAGGGCGCGGAGACGTCGTCGTGCAGCTTCAGGCTCGACCAGCTCGACGACGTCGAGGACCGTCAGGACGAGCTCGCGTTGCGCTTCGAGGAGCGCGACGGCATCGCCAAGCTCGTGCGCTGCACGTCGACCGGGCTCCACGTCGAGCTGTTCCACATCCTGACGTTCACCTAACCTGGAACTGTTTCGTCGCTTCGCGACGAAACAGTTTCAGCGTGGTGCGGGCCGCTCGGCGTTGTCGATCTGCGCGCGCTGGAGCTTGCCCGAGTAGTCGACGTAGATCGACTTCCACTCGCTGAACACGTCGAGCGCCGCCTGGCCCGCCTCGCGATGACCGTTGCCGGTCTGCTTCATCCCGCCGAACGGCAGATGCACCTCGGCGCCCGTCGTGCCCGCGTTCACGTACGTGATGCCGGTCTGCAGGTCGCGCATCGCACGGAAAGCGCGATTGACGTCGCGCGTGAAGATCGACGACGACAGGCCGTACTCGACGCTGTTAGCCGCGCGGACCGCGTCCTCGAACGACTCGACGGGAATCAGCGCGGTCGTGGGGCCGAAGATCTCCTCCTGCGCGATCCGCATCTCCGGCTCGACCTCGGCGAACACCGTCGGGCGGTAGTAGAAGCCGTCGCCCTCCACCGTCTCCCCGCCGGTGAGCAGCTTCGCGCCTTCCGACTTGCCGATCTCCGTGTACGAGTGGATCTTCTCGACCGCTGCCTTGTTGATCACGGGCCCGATCTCGGTCGCGTCCTCCCACGGTGCGCCGACGATCATCCGCTCCGCGCGCTCGACGAGGCGCCGCTGCAGCTCGTCGTAGACGCCGCGTTGCACGATCACGCGCGACGCCGCCGTGCAACGCTGGCCTGCGGTTCCGAACGCGGACCAGCAGATGCCGTCGACGGCGAGGTCGAGGTCGGCATCGTCGAGGACGATGATCGCGTTCTTCCCGCCGAGCTCGAGGTGGACGTGCTTGAGCCGGTCGGCTGCCGCCTTCGTGACGAGCACGCCTGTCTCGCGCGAGCCGGTGAACGTGATCACCGGCACGTCCGGGTGACGAACGAGCGCGTCGCCCGCCTCCTCGCCGAACCCGTGCACGATCTGAACGACCCCTTCCGGCAGCCCCGCCTCGTGCAGCAGGTCGACGAAGCGCTGCGCCAGCAGCGGCGTGTCCTCCGCCGGCTTCAGCACGACGGTGTTCCCGCACACGAGCGCCGGGCAGAGCTTCCACGCCGGGATCGCGATCGGGAAGTTCCACGGCGTGATGGCGCCGACCACGCCGACCGGCATGCGCACGCTCATCATGAACTTGTCCGGCAGCTCCGACGGTGTCGTGTGGCCGAACAAGCGGCGCCCCTCGCCGCCCATGTAGTAGCTCATGTCGATCGCTTCCTGGACGTCGCCGCCCGCCTCGGCCTTGACCTTGCCCATCTCGCGGGTCATCAGGTCGGAGAGGGCCGGCTTGTCGCGGCGCAGCAGCTCGGCGAAGCGGAAGAGGATGTTGCCGCGCTCGGGCGCCGGGACGAGCCGCCACTCCTCCCACGCCGCACGGGCGGTCGCCACCGCGCGGTCGACGTCCTCCGCCGTCGAGCGCGGGAAGGACTCGATCAGCTCGCCGGTCGCAGGATTGAGCGAGTCGAACGTCGCAGCGGCCACGCCGCGATCGTAGCGACAGGCGAAACTCGCGTCCTCGGTCGCCGCTCCGCGGCGGAACCGAGGACGGCCTAGTCAGCCGGGTCGGTGCGGAGGAAGGTCCCGGGGACGCGGGCGCGGCGCCGGTCTCGCGTCACGCGCCGCTCCCTCATCCCTGCGGGCGGCTCGCCCTGGCGGCGGTTCGGCCCTTCGCGGCGGTCGACGATCACCGTCACGTTCGGGTTCTCGCGGTAGTAGTCGACCAGCCGGTCGTAGAGATCCGGAGCGAGCTCGGGTGGGACGACGCAGTAGATCACGCTCTCAGTGTAGGAGCCTCGTCGGCTCGCGCCACCCCACTTTCGGACCGGTCAGAGGCGGGCGATGTCCGGAACGAGGCGGCCGTCGTCCTCCATGTGGGCGTTCCAGTCGGCGAACGCGCCCTCGAGCTCGGCCGGATCGTGGCCGCGGCCTTCGAGCCGAACCGGGTTGTCCGAGTCGGGCGCGACGCGGTACTGGTACCAGGAGATATCCCAGGCGACCGTCACGACGACCTCCGCGTTGACGCCGGAGAGCAGCACGAGCGAGACGCGCGGGGCGCCGAGCGACTTGGCGATGCCGCCGACCGTCCGCCGGTACTGGGAGGAGTTGAAGACGTCCGCCGCCTCGACGAGCTCGAGCTCCTGCTCCGAGAGCCGGCGCAGGATGGGCTCCGAGGCGACCGTCGCCTCGGCGGCGCGCGGCTTCGTGCCCATCAGCGCCGCCAGCCAGCCGCCGCCGCGCCGCCGCCGCCCCTCGCTGGCGACCGTCGGCGTGGTCGGCGCGCCCTCGCGCACCCAGCCGGACTCGACCGCCGTCTCGGCGCACAGCGGGCAGACGTCGACGTAGTCGGCGCCGCCGTTCGGCGAGAAGCGGACTGCACGCTCGCCCATCAGGAGCGTCCGCTCGCAGATGGCGCAGGAGCGCTCCGCTGTGACGCGGGTCACCCGGGTCATCGCCGCCCGAGAGTAGCGGCTCCTCCGGGCATAGCATCCCCCAAGGTGACCGCCCGGCTGGAGGTTCTCACGCTCGACGACGGCGACCTGAGCGTGGACGTGCTCCCCGCGCGGGGTCTCGATCTGGCGCAGGCCCGGCTCCGCGGGAAGCGGTTCACCTGGGAGTCGCCACTCGGCCACATCCCGTGGCAGGGCGACTTCGCCCGCTCGTTCGGCGGCGGCCTGCTCGTCACGTGCGGCCTGCGCAACGTCGGCACTCCGTCGGAGGGCCAGCCGCAGCACGGCTGGTACAGCTCGCAGGCCGCACGCGATGTGGCCGCGGATAGGGCGACCGCGCGCGGGCACGTCGTCGACGCAGACGTTCCCGGACCGACGCTCGTGCTCGAGCGCGAGCTCCGCGTCGAGAGCGGGCTCGTTCGGGTGCGCGACCTCGTGCGCAACCACGGCTGGCAGACCGAGGCCGCGCCGCTGCTCTACCACGTCAACCTGCTGTGGGGCGAGGTGGCCGTCGACTCGAGCGACGTGCTGCCGCGCGACGACGACGCGCGCGCCCTGGACTGGCGCGCGCTCGGCCCGCCGGGGCCGGAGCGCGTCTACGAGCACGTCGGCGCGACGCACGCGGTGGTGACGAACGACGCCGCGCGCGTCACCGTCCGCTCGAGCCAGCCGCGGCTCTGGCAGTGGGTGCACCCGGGCTACCGCGTGACGGCGTTCGAGCCCGCGAACTGCTCCGTCCTCGGGCGCGCCCACGACCGCGCAGAGGGACGGCTGCCGGTGCTCGAGCCCGGCGAGGCGCGCGAGTCGTGGCTCGAGATCCGCGTGGATGACCCGTGAAGCTCGGCCTGCTGACAGCCGCGTTCCCGGACCGCACGCTCGACGAGGTCGCGGCCTGGGCGGCGGCGAACGGCTTTCGCGCGCTCGAGGTGGCGTGCTGGCCGGCCGGCGGCGCCGACCGGCGCTACGCCGGCGTCTCGCATCTCGACGTCGACGCGCTCGAGGCCGACGCGGTGCACGCGCTGCTCGCCCGGCACGGCCTCGAGATCTCCGCGCTCGCGTACTACCCGAACAACCTCCACCCCGACGACGCGCTGCGCGAGGCGGCGAACGCGCACCTGCGCAAGGTGATCGACGCCGCGCAGGCTCTCGGCGTCGGCGTCGTCGGCACGTTCGTCGGCAACGACAAGGACCGGCCGCTGCCGGAGAACCTCGAGCGCTTCCGCCGGATCTGGCCGCCGCTCGTGGCGTACGCCGGCGAGCGCGGCGTGCGGGTCGCGATCGAGAACTGCCCGATGATCTTCGGTTGGGACGAGTGGCCGGGCGGCGGTAACCTCGCGTGGTCGCCGGCGATCTGGGACGAGCTGTTCGCGGCGATCCCGGACGAGCATTTCGGGCTCAACCTCGACCCGTCGCACCTCGTCTGGCTGCAGATCGACTACGAGCGGGCGGTCTACGACTACGCGCAGCGGATCTTCCACGTGCACGCCAAGGACATGGAGATCCGCCGCGACGGCCTCTACCGGCACGGGACGCTCTCGGCGGGGATGGGCTGGCAGGTGCCGCGGCTGCCGGGGCTCGGCGAGGTGGACTGGTCGCGTTTCGTCGCTGCGCTGTACGCGGTCGGCTACGACGGCGTGCTCTCGGTCGAGCACGAGGACCGGGGCTTCGAGGGCTCGCCGGAGCTCGTCGAGCGCGGCTTCCTGCTCGCGCGCAACACGCTGGCGCCGCTGCTGGTCTGAGAGACTCTGGAACCTGTCGGGGACATGTCCCCGAAACAGTTTCGG